>Ga0209746_1001067_pt1 | contig 13448 bp, 11 predicted proteins | sample BarGraNGADG00211_3_FD_184496 | JGI IMG/M metagenome (GOLD analysis project Ga0209746, IMG submission 184496) | Arctic peat soil microbial communities from Barrow, Alaska - Barrow Graham LP Ref core NGADG0011-211 (SPAdes) (version 2) | ecosystem: Environmental > Terrestrial > Soil > Wetlands >...
CCCAACGGTGATTTTCTCGAAGCCATCCTCAACACCTCGTTCGACTGGAATGGCATCCGCGCGCCTTACATCGTCGCGACCGAAAACGATTCTCTCAACGGCGCTTCGATGTTGTTTGGTCATTTGCTCACGAACACCGCGCAGATTTTTGCGGACGTGCGCACTTACTGGAGCGCAGATTCCGTCAAGCGCGTGTCGGGTTACGAACTTGAAGGCGCGGCGGCGGGCGGCATTTTGCATCTGATCAATTCCGGCGCGGCCACGCTCGACGGCACCGGCCAGCAGGAACGCGATGGCCAGCCGGCGATGAAACCGTTCTGGGAAATCACCAAGGACGAGGCGCAGAAATGTCTTGGCGCGACAACATGGCATCCGTCCATCACGGAATATTTCCCCGGCGGCGGCTGGTCATCGCGCTTCCTTTCGCGCGGCGGAATGCCCGTGACGATGAGCCGTTTGAATCTCGTCAAAGGTCTCGGCGCGGTGCTGCAAATCGCCGAGGGCTACACGGTGGATTTGCCGGAAAAAGTTCACGCCACGCTCGACCAGCGCACGAATCCGACCTGGCCGACGACGTGGTTTGCGCCGAAGCTGACGGGCCACGGCGCATTCCGCGATGTGTATTCGGTGATGAACAACTGGGGCGCAAACCACGGCGCGATCAGTTGCGGCCACATCGGCGCGGATTTGATTTCGCTCGCGGCGATGCTGCGGATTCCGGTTTACATGCACAACGTGGAGCAGCCAAAAATTTTCCGTCCCAGCGCGTGGGCGGCGTTCGGCACGGCGGATTTGGAAGGCGCGGATTATCGCGCCTGCGCCAACTTCGGCGCGCTCTACGCGTGAGCAAAAATAATCTCCCTCTCCTAGCCAAACGAGGAGAGGGAGAAAATTTGTGGGGACGTTTAACCATGGTAGGTTTGCTCCCGCCGGCGCGAAGCTGCGGCGCGACCAGCCAGCCCCGGGCTAATTTCCTTTTGCCCGTTGGGGTAATCAGTTTGTGGCTTCGCCGGATTCAGCGGCGGAGTTCCTGAATTTTTTCCAAAGCTTCTTCAAATCCGCGTTGCGTTTCGGGCGAAAGTTCTTCGCAAAAATCCAGATTCACGGCGGGGATCGTCAGCCACCAGGCTTCGGGCGCGTGGCCGAAAACGTCACGGGCCAGCGCCAGCATCGTGCGCGGGTCGGCGGCGTGGGCCATGAGTTGCGAAGAATCGTTGGGTTCAAGTTTGCGCAACTGGACTTTGCCCGGCGAGTCCACGGCGGCGTCAACGAACACAACCATGTCGGCGCGCGAAATCGGGTCGGCGTGTTCGGGTGAAAGTTGCTGGCAAACGAGCGTGCGGACATTTGGCAGATGCAATTCCTCCACCGCCTCGGCCACGCGCGGGCCGACGCCGTCGTCGCGCCGCAATGTGTTGCCGTAGCCGATGACCAGGAAATCACCGCTCGCTGTCAGATTGCCGCCTGTTTTCACAAATTCAAATTTCAAAAAAACTGGGAAACGACCTGCGCCGTTTCCCCGACAACCTACCACCCAACCAAATCATCCGCGCGCGATTTCGCTCAACACTTTTCCGTCCGGCGCGATCAAGCGGACGTGCAATGGCATTTGTCCGACGGCGTGCGTCGAGCAACTCAGGCACGGATCATAGCAACGGATGCCATGCTCGATGCGGTTGAGCATCGGCTCGGGAATGTTGTTGCCGCGCACGTAATGCCGCGCGATTTGCGCGACGGTCTGGTTCATCGCGAGGTTGTTCTGGCCGGTGGCGACGATGAGATTCACCTTTTGCAACAGGCCGTTGCGATCCACGGTGTAATCGTGGAACAGCGTGCCGCGCGGGGCTTCGCTCACGCCGACGCCGCGCAGGCTGTTGATGCCAGCATCGGCGCGCAGGTAATCGCTCAACAATTCGGGGTCATCCATGTAACGCTCGACGAGTTCGATGCTCGCAAGAATTTCGATGAGCCGGGCGTAGTGATAGAGGAACGACGACGTGACCGCGCCGCGCCCGAGCTTCTTAAATTTCTTAAACTCCGCGTCCGCTTTCGGCACGCCCATTTGCTCGCAGACGTTCAGGCGCGCGAGCGGGCCGACGCGATACATGCCGTCGGGGAAACCGAGTGGCAGGTAATACGGCGACTTGAGATACGAATTCGTCTGAACGGATTCGCCGATAAACTCGTAATACTTCTGCGGGTCAAGCTGGTCGGCGATGATGCTGCCGCTGCTGTCGGTGAAGCGCAGCTTGCCGCCGTGATGTTCCCAAGTGCCGTCCGGCTCGACGAGTCCCATGAAGAGCGACGGAAAGTTCCCGAAGATTTGAATCTCGCGCTGGTGCGTCTCCATCGTTTTCTTCCAGAGATCAAACGCGATCTTTGTCGTGGCGTAAGCTTCGGGCAGCCAGGCGCGGATTTTCGCGCAGCCTTCTTCAGTGAGTGGCGAACGCACGCCGCCGGGCACGGCCCACGCGGGATGAATTTTTTTGTCGCCGAGAATCTCGATGATTTCCTGGCCGAACTGGCGGAGGCGAATTCCAGCGCGGGCGAGGCCGGCATTCGAAGCGATCAGGCCGAAAACGTTTCGTTGCGCTGGCGGTGTGTCCCAGCCGAGCAGAAAATCCGGCGCACTCAAATGAAAGAAACTCAGTGCGTGGCTTTGGATGATCTGGCCGAGGTTCATCAGCCGGCGCAACTTATCGGCGGCGGGCGGGATGTTCACGGCCATGAGCGCGTCGCCGGCTTTGGCCGAGGCAAGCGTGTGGCTTACGGGACAAATTCCGCAGATGCGCTGGGTGATGCCGGGCATTTCGCTGTAGGGCCGGCCCTCGCAGAATTTCTCGAAGCCGCGAAACTCGACGACGTGGAACTCGGCGTCGGACACGTTGCCCGCGTCGTCCATGAAAATGCTGATCTTGGCGTGGCCCTCGATGCGGGTCACGGGATCAATGACAATACGTTTTGACATAGTTTTCGAAGCCCTAATTTCTAAATCCTAATGACGAAAGAATGACGAAGCACGAATGACACGAACGAAAGCCACTCGTCATTTGGACATTTGGAAATTCTTTAGTCATTCGTCATTATGGTTTAGTCATTTCTCATCACCCGAATTTCAACTGTGCGCCTTCCAGCTTGGGTTCAACGCCGCTCAACAGTTGCGACACCACCGCCTTGATTCGCCCGGCCGGCGGCGGGCAGCCGGGTAAAAAGTATTCAACGTGGACGACTTCATGCACGGGCAGCACCCGTTCGAGCAATTGCGGCACGATGCCGTCCGCCTTCGGCACGTTTGGATTGTTTTGCGCGTTCTCGATATAAGCGCGTTGCAAAACGTTTTCGGCGTTGTCGAGGCCAAGTTGGTTGCGCATCGCGGGCACGTTGCCGGTGACGGCGCAATCGCCGAAGGAGACGAGCACCTTCGTTCGGGCGCGGATTTTGTGGAGGATTTCCAGATTGTCCTCGTTGCAAACCGCGCCTTCGATGAGGCACACGTCCACGTTCTCCGGATATTCCTTCACGTCCACGACCGGGCTGTAGACGAGATCCACCGCGCCGGCGAGTTCGATGAGGAACTCGTCGAGATCGAGGAACGACATGTGGCAGCCCGAACAACCGCCCAACCAAACTGTGGCCAAACGAATTTTCATATTTCGATTTTTAATCCGCCGAGATCCATTGTTTTTTCTCGCGCGCGGTGACGATGAATTCAAGTTTGCTGCGGTCGCGTTCCATTTCGCCCACCGTCGAGCCTTTGTGGAACAGTGCGCCGGTCGGACAGGCTTGCACGCACTTGCCGCATTGCGTGCAGGAATCCGCTTCGCCCCACGGCATGTTGAGGTCGGTGATGATTCTGGATTTGCCGCCGCGTCCGGCCACGTTTTTCGTTCCGGCAGCTTCGATGTGCCAGCAGACGCGCACGCAACGGGTGCAAAGCACGCAGCGATTGTGATCCATGCCGAACAGCGCGTGCGTGTTGTCCACGCTCCATTTCGGGAAGGTGTATTCGTAGCGGACATGATCCATGCCCTGGCTGCAGGCGAGCGTCTGGAGTTCGCAATGACCGTTGGACACGCACACGGCGCAGACGTGATTCCGTTCCGCGAAAAGCAGTTCCAGAATCATGCGGCGATATTTGCGAAGGCGTTCGCTGTCGGTCTTGATGTCCATGCCCTCGGCGACTTTCGTTGTGCAGGCGGGAAGAAGCTTCGGCACGCCCATAACCTCTACGAGGCAAAGGCGGCACGCGCCCACGTCATAGACACCATCGAGGTGACACAACGTTGGGATTTTCACGCTGGCTTCTTCCGACGCCTGCAAAATGGTCGCGCCTTCTTCGGCGCTGATTTGTTTGCCGTCAATCGTCAGTGTTTTTGCGGCCATAAATTTTTTCTATTGCTTCGCCGCCGCCGGCTGTTTGGCTGCTTCACCATTCCCGCGCGGACCGAATTGATCCGGTTGCAGCAGTGCTTCGTATTCGTTGCGGAAAAATCGCAGCGTGCTCAACGTCGGATTCGGCGCGGTCTGGCCGAGGCCGCAGAGGCTGGTGTTCTTGACCATGTCGCAAAGTTCTTCCAGCTTCGCGAGGTCGCGCGCAGTGGCTTTGCGGTTCGCAATTTTGTCGAGGAGGTGGTGCATCTGCACCGTGCCCGCGCGGCAGGGGATGCACTTGCCGCAGGATTCATCCATGCAGAACTCCATGAAGAACCGCGCGATTTCCACCATGTTCGTCGTCTGATCCATCACGATCATGCCGCCCGAACCCATGATCGAACCAAGTTTGCCGAGCGATTCGTAATCCACCGGCGTGTCGAGATGCTGCGCCGGAATGCAGCCGCCCGATGGCCCGCCCGTTTGCACGGCTTTGATCTTGCCGCCGTCCGGCGCACCGCCGCCCATTTCCTCGACGATGACGCGCAGCGGCGTGCCCATTGGAACTTCGATCAGGCCGGTGTTTTTGATTTTGCCGGCGAGCGCGAAAACTTTTGTGCCCTTGCTCTTCTCCGTGCCGATGCCCGCGAACCATTCCGCGCCGTTGCGATAAATCGGCGGCACATTCGCGAAAGTCTCGACGTTGTTGATTAGCGTCGGGCAACCGAACAAACCGCTCTCCGCCGGGAACGGCGGCCTCGGACGCGGCGTGCCGCGCTTGCCTTCGACCGACGCCATAAGCGCGGTTTCCTCGCCGCAAACAAACGCGCCCGCGCCGATGCGCAAATCAACGTTGAAATTGAACGGCGATTCAAAAATGCCCGCGCCGAGCAGGCCCATTTGCTTGGCCTGCTTAATCGCAATCTGCAAACGCGAGATGGCGAGCGGATATTCCGCGCGCACGTAAATAAAACCCTGATCCGCGCCGACCGCGTAAGCCGCGATGGCCATGCCTTCAAGCACCGCGTGCGGATCGCTTTCGAGCACGCTGCGATCCATGAATGCACCGGGGTCGCCCTCGTCGGCGTTGCAGATGACGTATTTTTTTGCGCCGGGCGATTTCGCGACCGTGCCCCATTTGAGTCCGGTCGGAAAACCCGCGCCGCCGCGACCGCGCAAGCCGCTTTTGACCATCGCCACGACGACGTCTTTCGGTGTTGTCTCATGCAGCACTTCATGCAACGCCTGATAGCCGTCCGCTGCGAGGTAGCTTTCAATGCGCTCCGGATCAACCACGCCGCTGTTCGCGAGCACGATGGACAATTGTTTCTTGAAGAACGCCGCATTGGGATCGGCTTGCGCGACGTTCGCCTGGCCGCCTTTGAGTGCGGCGACGATGGACGGCGCGTTCTCCGCCGTGACTTTGATATAGAGTAAATTCTGCGGGTCGGCCTGGACGAGCGGGCCTTCGCAGCAAAGTTTCATACAGCCGACACCGCGAACTTCCACTTGGTCTTGCAGCCCCGCCTCGGCGACCGCTTTCACTAATTGTTCTTTGACGCCCTTGGCATCGGAAGGCATGCACCCGGCGGCCATGCAGCAGCGCAAAGTGATTTTTTTGCGCGCGGCCAGTTCCGTCTCTTTGATTTGGATGAGATCGTTGAAAATCATTTTGCCACCCACTTCTTGATTTGTTCGACTGCGGATTCGGGCGTGGTGCGCGGCGTGACCGTGCCGTCATAGACGACCGCCGGCGCGATGCCACAGGCGCCGATGCAGCGCGCGATGAGGAGTGAAACCTTGTTGTCCGCCGTCGTTTCGCCCGGTTTGATTTTCAGATTCTCCTGAACGGCGTTGATGACTTTTTCCGCGCCTTTCACGTAGCACGCCGTGCCCATGCAAACGACGCAGGTGTGTTCGCCCTTCGGTTTGAGCGTGAAAAAATGGTAGAACGTCGCCACGCCATATACGCGGCTGGGCGGGAGTTTGAGTTTGTAAGAAACGAACAGCAGCAAATCGTCTTCGAGATAGCCGAACAGTTCCTGCGCCTTGTGCAGCACCTCGATGAGCGCATCCTGCCGGAACTGGTGCTTCTTCATGTGGACTTCCAGAATCTTGAAGCGCTTGTCGCCGCTGGCGTGTTCAAGGACGGTCTTCAACCGGCTTGGTTTTTTTTGTGCGATCGTGGCAATCATGGCGGCTTTTCTTGATGCGCGTTAATCGGTTTCTTCCAAAATGCTTCATTAGTCTTCTCCATCGCAGGAAGGGAGAAACCGTCTTACATCTGATGATGATCATAGCGGTGAGGCGGGCGGGGTTCTCCACACAATTTGGGTTTATGTCCCCCTATTTTGCGGAGGCCTGACGGGTTGGATTCCGCCGGCCGTCGGCCCAACGTCGGCGGTTCCACAGCGCGCTCGGCTACCAATCTCCTGTGGACTTTGAACCCAAACTCAACTAAAAATACCCAGGCCTCATGCCCTTACTGCCTGTCCACCAAATCGGGGCAACGCCACAACGGTTTCGGCGGAAATTCTTGCTTGATTCCATCCGAAAACGGAAATGAAAACTGCGCTGCGTAATCCGCGCTTTCATCCGCCGCCGTTTTTGCTAAACTGTCCGCCGCACAAATTTGAAAGCACTCGCAACATCCAGCCGGCGAACCGAACGCGTCTTCCTCGTCGGCGTCGAACTCAAATCCAACGACGCGGCGACCGTGCGCGAGTCGCTCGCCGAACTCGGCGAACTCGCCGCGACCGCCGGCGGCGAAGTCATCGGCGACGGCACGCAGAAAATGGTTTCGCTCAACGCCGCCACGTTCATCGGCAAAGGCAAGGCCGAGGAATTTTCCAAGTTCTGCAAGGAAAATGACGTGGACACCGTCATCTTTGACGACGAACTTTCGCCCGCTCAAACGCGCAACCTCGAGAAAATTTTCGGCTGCAAGATCATGGACCGCACCGCGCTGATTCTCGACATCTTCGGGCAACGCGCCCGCACGCGCGAAGGCAAGTTGCAGATCGAACACGCGCAGCTTGAATATCTGCTGCCCCGGCTCACGCGCTTCTGGACGCACCTGTCGCGGCAGCGCGGTTCCACCGGCTCCATCGGCGGCGAAGGCGAATCGCAACTCGAATCCGACCGCCGCAAAATTCAGGAGCGCATTGACAAAATTTCGAGCGAACTCGACACCGTCCGCCGCCAGCGCGAAACGCAACGCGTCGGACGCCAGCGCAGCAACTGGCCGTTGGCCTCCATCGTCGGCTACACCAACGCGGGCAAATCCACGTTGCTCAACCAGCTCACCGGCGCGGCGGTGCTGGCGGAGGATAAATTATTCGCCACGCTCGACCCGACGACGCGGCGTTTGAAATTGCCCACGAACCAGAATGTTTTGCTGACGGACACGGTGGGCTTCATCAAAAAATTGCCGCACGGACTCGTCGAAGCGTTCAAGGCCACGCTCGAAGAAGTTGTCCAAGCCGATTTGCTTTTGCATGTCGTGGACATCAGCCATCCGCAGGCAGAGGAACAAATCGCAGCAGTGAATACGGTGCTGGCGGAAATCGGCGCGGCGGAAAAACCGGTGCTGATGGTGTTCAACAAGATTGACCGGCTCACCGGCGGTCTGCCGGGCGTGCTGCGCGAAAAATTTCCGAACGCCGTCGCGATTTCCGCCATGACGGGCGAGGGCATCGTGCCGCTGCTGGCGGAACTCGGCACGCAGCTCCGGCCCATCCGCGAGTTTCTGGATTTGCGCGTGCCGCAGGAAAAGGCCGCCGTCATTGCGCGGGTTCACGCCGTCGGGCAAATCGTGGCGAGCCGCTACACGGGCAGGACGGCACGTTTCAAAGTGCGGATTCCGCCGCATCTGCACGCCGAGTTCGCGGCGTTCATTGTGCCGGAAACGGTGTCACCAGAATAATTTTTCGCAAAATAGCATCTCCGGCTTGCATTGTGACGGCAATCGGCGTTAAATCTTTTTCACACCTCAACAAAGGGTTTTTTATATGTCACGCACCGGACGGCAAACTCACAATACCAGCAAAGTTCTCTGTGTCATCATGGGCGGTGGCCAGGGCACGCGCCTGTTTCCGCTCACCAAGGATCGCGCCAAGCCGGCGGTGCCGCTCGCCGGCAAATACCGCCTCGTGGACATTCCGATCTCGAACTGCATCAACTCCGGCTACCGGCGCATTTATATTTTGACGCAGTTCAATTCCACTTCGCTGCACGGCCACATTTCGCGGACGTATAAATTCGACCAGTTCACCAGCGGCTTCGTGGAGATTCTCGCCGCGCAGCAGACGCTTACCAACACCTCGTGGTATGAGGGCACGGCGGACGCAGTGCGGAAAAATCTTGTCCACTTTCTGAATCACGATTTCGATTATCTCGTCATCTTAAGCGGCGACCAGTTGTATCGCATGGATTTCCGCCTCGTCATCGCCCATCACATCGAGACCGGCGCGGGCATCACCGTCGCGACCATTCCCGTCGGGCGCGCGGAGGCGAAATCGCTCGGCATCATGCAGATTGACGACAACCATCGCATCACGCGCTTCGTGGAAAAACCGAAGGAAGACGCCATGCTCGATTCATTGAAGCTCACGCCGGAATTGCAGGCCAAGCTCAAAATCGAGGGCAAGGGCGAATCGTTCCTCGCCTCGATGGGCATCTACGTTTTCAACCGCGACCTCATCCGCGAACTGCTGGATAATCCGCTCTCCGATTTCGGCAAGCACATCATCCCGCACGCCATCAATACGCAACCCGTTTTCTCCTACGTTTTTCAAGGCTACTGGGCGGACATCGGGACGATCCGCTCGTTCTTCGAGGCGAACCTCGACCTCGTTTCCGAACTGCCGCGCTTTAATTTCTTCGACATGAGCGCGCCGATTTTTTCGCGTCCGCGCTATCTGCCCGGCTCGAAGATCAACGGCGCGCAGATTGACCACGCGCTCGTCACCGACGGCTGCATCATCAACGGCGCGAAAATTTCCAACAGCATTGTCGGGCTGCGGACCTTTGTCGGCAGTGGGACGGAACTTAACCGCGTCATCGTTATCGGCAGCGACTATTACGAATCGGAAGAGTCGGTGCTTAAAAATGAAACGGAAGGCAAGCCGCGCGTCGGCATCGGGATGAACTGCAAGATCGAGAACGCCATCATTGACAAGAATGCGCGCATCGGGAACAACGTTAAAATTTCCCCCGCCGGCAAGGCGGAGAACCTCGACGCCGAACGCTATTTCGTCCGCGACGGCATCATCATCATTCCGAAGGACGCCGTGATTCCGCACGGCACGGTGATTTGAAATCCGCTGCTTGAAATTTCAAAGATACGGGGAAAACAACTCTTCCGCATCCTCAATCTCCACGCGAGATGCCAAACAAAACTTTCCTGCATATCGAGTCCGCTCGTCAGATGCCAAACAAAGTTTTCCTGTATATCGAGTAATGTGACGAGATGACAAATAAATCTTTCCTGCATATCGAGTAATGAGGTGAGATGCCAAACAAACCTTTCCTGCATATCGAGTCCGCTAGTCAGATGCCAAACAAAACTTTCCTGCATATCGAGTAATGAGACGAGATGCCAAAGAAGTTTTTCCCGCATTTGGCTTGCGGTAGAGTCATTTTTCGCAAATTCTCTAGGAAATGAGCGATTCCAGTCCCAATTTGCCTGCCAACCCGCCCGCTGTGCCCGCCAGTCTGCCCAAGCTCGACCCCGTGTCCGCGCTCTTTGCCCTCGGCAGTTCCGTGCGCTGGCCCATCATCCAATTGCTTGCCGACGGGCGGGAGATGACCATCACCGAGTGCGCCGCCGTGGCCGGTCGCACGCGCGAGAACATGGGCAAGCAAATGCTCGTGCTGCTCGCCGCCGGCGTGGTGGAATTTCGTTACGGCGAAGACCGGCGGCAAAGCCTCTACTCCATTCCCGCCGCCCGCCGCCCCGCGTCCGGCGTGCTTGACTACGGCTTCTGCAAAATTGATTTGAAACTGCTGTGAAGAGGCCGATGAAAAGCCCGTCAGGGCTGACATCTTTGTAGCATCGCCAGACACAAACGGACAAAGCTCCGTTAGGAGCGGCATCGTCGGGAATACGGACGGAATATGCCGCCCCGATGGGACTGAATGTTATTTGGGTTGTGGTTCTACAAATATGCCGCGCCTGACTGCGCTGGGGATTTGAAGCGGAGCGCGAGTTGTCCCAACTCGCAGCGGGTGGAATAACAGGAGACGGCTGGGATGATTTCAATGTCGGTATGTCTGGCGACATGCTGCGGATTGGGACAATCCGCGCTCCGGGGCCGGCCGCATGGTGGCCGTGCGCAAGCACCGGCCAAAGGCGGTTTGGGTTGGACGAACGGGACAATTGGCGTTTGAATGTCTCAACTGCTTGAAAGTGAATTTATGAAAAACAAAACTTTAATCGTTCTGGGTGCAATCGTTGTGGCGTTTGGGTGGCGCGTTGAAGCCCAAACTTATGACACAAACAACGTGGTTGTTTCAACTTTTGCCGGTTCGGGTTTTTCTGGATATGTGGATGGCGTGGGCGTGAACACCATGTTCAACAATCCTTCGGCCATCGTAGCCGACTCATCGAGTAATCTCTTTGTTTGGGATAGCGGAAATTCTCGCGTCAGAAAAATCACGCCGGATGGGTCAGTTTCGTCCTTTGCGCAAATAAAGTTTTATACAGTCGGCTCAATGGCAATAGACCACTCAAACAACTTATGGCTTTCGGCTCACGATCCGTCTTCGGGAGGTTCTTTAGGAGGATATTTGTATCGCATAGACAGCAACGCCAATGTTTCAAGCACGAGACTAAATTACACCTACTCAATTAATGGTTTTCACTTTATCAGTGGCGTCTGCGTTGATTCTGGAAATAACATTTACTATACGGACTATTATGGGAACAAAATTTATCGGTATAAAACAAATGGCGTTACGGAAGTATTTGCCGGTTCGGGTAATTCAGGTTCAACAGACGGAAATGGAATTTTCACTTCGTTCAGTGGACCTGGTCCGCTTACTGCCGATGTTGCTGACAATATCTACGTATTCGATTATGGCAGCCAATTGATTCGTAGAATCAATCAAAACCGAGATGTTGTCACAATTGCTGGCGTTGTTGCCAATTTTGCGGACATAGATGGCGTCGGCACTAATGCAAGTTTCACCCCAATCGGCGCAATGTGTAGAGATAGTGATGGAAACGTAATTCTCGCAAGTGGTTATCATATTCCCGGTCAAATTTCCCTTTCGTCCGGCTCTGCCATTCGCAAAATGAATCCGGCAACAAACGTCGTGACAATGGCGGGCAGCTTCTCACAGCAAGGCTATGCCAATGGCACGGGTAATGTGGCTCTTTTTGCCAATGCAAGCGGTGTGTGTGTGTCACAAGGGGCAATCTTTGTTGCCGACACCGGCAACCAGCGCATACGAAAAATCACCTACAATCCACAAATTGTTACAAGAGCAAACCTTGCAATCAGCACTGCTGCGAGTGTCACGATTTCGATCACCGGCACAATAGGTCATACTTATCAAATCCAGTCGTCACTGAACATGAGCACATGGACGACTAATGTAACGGCGTTTCTTACATCAAGTCCGTATCTTTGGATTGACACAAACCGCGTCAGTGGAAATAAGTTTTATCGAGCGTTGCTGATGCCATGAAGGCAAAGGGGCAAGACAAAAAATGTTGTGCCGAAAACGGCAACCGGGACGGTCGCGCTCCCCAGCAAAGACCCAGCCGTGCGGCCAAAGGCAGTTTGGGTTGGACGAACGGGGCAAAGGGCGTTTGAATACTGGCCATTAGCGAACGACCAGTTACAACCATAAACAAACCTGACAAGCCACGCTTCGCCGCTTGTGATTGCCTAAATTGTGGCGGCGGCATCGAATTTGACGCCAGCGATTTTGCCGAGGATGAGACGCGCACGGCGGAATGTCCGCATTGTCACAAGGAAACATCTATTTTTGTTGAACGGGAGCGGCCAGTTGCAAGGCTAAACAGCCCGGAGCCAGAACTACTACACACAACGACAGCAAAACAGTTTTCCGATTTTATCGGACAAAACAGAATTAAAGCGCGGCTTGAAATGGCTACCGTAGCGGCTAAACAGCGGGGGGAAGCGCTCGACCACATCCTGCTAATTGGCTCGCCGGGTTCTGGCAAAACTACACTCGCCAACATCATCGCAAAGGTGATGGGCGCGAACGTCAAGGCCACCAGCGGTCAGACGATTGAAAAAGCCAGCGACCTTGCCGGCTTGCTCACGAATCTCGAAGAAGGTGACGTGCTGTTTATTGACGAAATCCATCGCCTGCAAAAAACCATTGAGGAATATCTTTATCCCGCGATGGAGGATTACAAACTCGACATTATTATTGACGTTGGGGAAGGTGCCCGCAGCGTCCGGCTGAATCTCCCGCGCTTCACGCTCATCGGCGCGACTACAAACAAAGAGCTGCTAAAACATAATTTATTGTCGCGTTTTCAAATCATTGAAAGCATGGACGATTACAGCGTGGCCGACTTGGACAAAATCGTCATCCGTTCGGCGAATTTGCTCAACGTGGAAGTTGACCCGGCGGGCGCGCACGAAATCGCCCGCCGCAGCCGGGGCACGCCGTTGGATGTCTTGAAGCGTTTGCGACACGTCAGAGATTACGCCCAAGTCAAAGGCGACGGGAAAATCACACTGGAGATTGCGGAAGCTGCTTTGAAGATGTTGGCGGCAGCCGATGAAACGGAAGATGCCCGCGCAAGCCGCGACGCAATTCCATCCGCTGTTCGCCGGGAAGTCTGGCGCAGAGATGGGGGCAAGTGTGTGAAATGCGGCAGCCGAAAAAATTTGGAATACGATCACATTATCCCCGTGATAGAAGGCGGCAGCAACACCGCCCGCAACATTGAATTGCTTTGCCAAGATTGCAACCGAGCCAAAAGCGATTTGATTCAATAGCTGGCTCATGGACGCCGGAAGAAAAACAGGATTCACATTATCCTCTGATGCACTATCGTCATTTCATAATCTTCTCCTTTTCTGGCAGAAAAA
>Ga0209746_1001070_pt1 | contig 13435 bp, 13 predicted proteins | sample BarGraNGADG00211_3_FD_184496 | JGI IMG/M metagenome (GOLD analysis project Ga0209746, IMG submission 184496) | Arctic peat soil microbial communities from Barrow, Alaska - Barrow Graham LP Ref core NGADG0011-211 (SPAdes) (version 2) | ecosystem: Environmental > Terrestrial > Soil > Wetlands >...
GAAGAGATCGTCGCGGAGAAGACTCGTTCGCTCTTCCAGCGGGTGCGGCCGCGAGACCTCTACGATTTGGCTGTCCTGGCTTCACGCGTCGACCGCACGCCCGTCATGAACAGGAAACAGAGGACCGCAGACGCGACAAACGCCCCGCGCGACCAGGACACGTCCGCGCGCATGCCGATCAGCAACGGAAACGTCAAGACCTTCGTGGCGACGACGACAATGGCCACACGCTCCACGTCACGCAGACTGCTGTAGGACCACAGCGCAAACGGTGTCTGGAGCAGGACGGACACCGCGACAAACACCAGGTTCTCCAGAAGTCCGAGGAACGACCGGGTGTAGACAAGCGACCAGGCCGCTGACCGGAAATCCATGCGTAGAAAGAGAGCCCCGACAGTGGCGACGTTGAGAAGGACAACGTCCACCACTAGTCGTTCCACCACCCCCATCCACCCATTCTGCCGGATGTTCCGCTGTAGTGCCATCACACCCCCCTGCTCACCCTGCCCCGTCCCAAGACAGTCTCTGTGATAACCAGGAAGTCACTAACCATGGTGGCTCGTTTGGCATACTCGATGCTGATGCGGATCTTGTCTGGCATAATGGTCGTCACATAGTAGTCGCGCGGGTCCGCCTGCAGTGCAAGGATGTCGCTTTCGTCGGCATACTTGATGGACGCAGGGTCGGTGATGCCTGGCACCAGCTCCAGGACATCGCGCTGCTCAAGGCTGTATTGCTGAACGAACTCTGGCACCTCTGGCCGCGGTCCCACCAACGACATATCTCCATGCAACACGTTGAGAAGTTGTGGAAGTTCGTCCAGTTTCGTCCTCCGAAGCACGTGTCCAACGCGCGTGACGCGACTGTCGTTCCCGACTGTCAACTGGCTGCCAGTTCGATCGGAATCTCTTCGCATGGATCGAAACTTGAGGAGTTTAAACGACTGACCGTGCAACCCCACCCGCTCCTGAGCGTACAAGGGCGACCATCCATCGTCGATGACCACAGCAGCAGCGATGACCAGCCCAGGTACCAGTAGCAACACAATTCCTGGCAACGTCCAGAACAGTTCAAAGGTGCGCTTGGCCTGGTTCACCGCTTGTGTTCTTTGACGATTTCCAGGACCGCCTCGATGACATCATCGATGTCTCGATCAGTATGCTTGGCCGACATCGGCAGGCTGATGATGCGTTGGTAGTTCTCATAGGCGACCGGGTAGTCAGACGGTTTGTAGCCGTACTTGTCCCGGTAATAGGGATGAACGTGAATAGGGATAAAGTGGACGGACGATCCAATATTGCGGGCTTTCAACTCCTCGATGAACTGCGCCCTGTCGATCGTCAGTGTATTGAGATTCAGTCGGAGGACGTATAGATACCATGAATGAAGGACATCAGCGTGCTCCGTGGGGCACTGCAGCGCCTCGATGTCTGCAAAGGCGGCAGTATACCTCTGTGCTATCGCCCGGCGCCTGGCCTGCATATCGTCCAGTTTCTCCAGCTGCACCAGCCCAATCGCTGCCGCGATGTCCGTCATGTTGTACTTGAACCCGGGGGCTACGATTTCGTAATACCAGTTTCCCTCCTTGGAGTATCGGTTCCAGGCGTCATGGCTCATGCCGTGCAAGCTCAGCACCCGCGCACGTTCGAGGAACTCAGGAGTCCCGGTCAGCATCCCTCCTTCGCCAGTAGTCATGTTCTTGGTCGCATAGAAGCTGAAAGCGACAGGGTTGTTGCCAGAGCCGATCCACCGACCCTTGTATTTGGCTGCCACCGCATGCGCTGCATCCTCGACCACCGTGAGATGATGCGACGATGCGATCTCGCCGATGGCATCAAGGTCGGCAGGGTGACCAGCATAGTGGACAGGCATGATAGCCTTGGTTTTCGACGTCACCTTCCTGGCTATCTCCGAAGGGGCGATGTTCAACGTGTCTGGCTCCACGTCCGCCAGGACCGGGGTAGCTCCTACCAACTCAATGACATTGACAGTAGACACGAATGTCATAGGTGTCGTGATGACCTCGTCGCCGGGCCCTATGCCCAAGGTCGCTAGCGCAATATGCATCGCCGCCGTGCATGAATTGACACCAAGCGCGGCTGGACTCCCGAACCGTGTAGCAAACGCTGTCTCAAGCTCCCTGCACAGGGGGCCGGTCGTTATCCAACCGGATGCGAGTGCCTTGGTCACCGCCTCTGCTTCCCGTTCATCCAAGTATGGTGGCTGAAACTGCAAAAACTCACTCCTTGACATGATTGCCCATCCTTTCCGGTAGGTATCGTGAGGTCACTGCCTCTGACCCAACCGATCCAAGATCAAGCTCGTACTCATTCAGCAGGCGCCCGTATGGCCGCCGTATGACCCGCGTGAGCGCGAACCCGGCTCGCCCGTAGAAACGGTTTGTGGCATCATTGCCAACAGCGTCCGTGGTCAACATGATCTTGGCAGCACCTAATCTCCTTGCCGCCTCAACGAATTCCACCAACAGCTGCTGGCCTGTTCCCGTGCCCTGACTGTCGGGCCCAACTGCAATTGAACTCAGTTCAGCCACTTGAGCTACTGCGGGGTCAGTCTCGCGTGACTCCTCCTGAGTCAGTCTATAGTTCCAAACGGCCCGTGCAAGGTTGGCAGGGTGTGTAATAAGCCACGGCAATGCTGCAAGACCCAGGTACATCCGCTTCTTGCCAAGCGCAGTGTAGAACCCGGGCGGGTCAATGAAGCCAGCGGCAAACCCAGCGACTGACTTGTCTCGGATTGCTACGAGCAGGATGCCGCCGGGATACTCAAGAACGGTTCTGTAGTAGCCACGAAGAAAGGCTGGCCCGAGCTGAGTTAGGAAGAAGCCCTTGAAGGCTGCTTTATGGGTACTCGCAATATCTGGGAGATCAACAACTGCTGCCTTCCTGATAAGCATGGCATTACCCACCTCTCCAGTCATGGTGCTCTCCCTTCACTACTCCCAGCACGCGTCTGCCATACGTGAGTCACTTGTGCTCCGCGACGAGACTTGCATAGAGTCCCATGTATGCATCAACCATCTTGCGCTCCGTGTACTTCTCTTCGAAGACGGCATGCGCTGACTTACCGAGTTGCTCTGCATAGGCTGGTCGGTCAGCAAGATCCTTGATCGCCGCTGCCAGCGCTGCAGGATCTTTCCGGGGCACGATGATCCCACTGACCCCATTCTCGATGACTTCCAGATTACTCCCAATATCGGTCGTGACAATTGGCTTGGCCGCAGCCATCGCTTCCAGTACAGAGATCGAAAGACCTTCCCACAGGCTCGGAAGTACTACGATGTCGCTAGCCTGGTCCAAGACTCGCACATCATCCCGAAATCCCAAGAAAGAGACCATATCCGATATTCCCAGATCTCGGCTGAGCTCTCTGAGCCCTTTTTCAAGGAGCCCAGTACCTGCGATGCAAAGATGATAACGATGTCTCGTTTCGGATTCGGACAGGAGTGGCAGACTTTGTAGCAGGTACTCCAGACCCTTCTGTGGCGCAAGTCGGCCTGCCGTGAACAGCAGCACAGTGTCCCGGTCGACACCCAGATCAAGGCGGAGCTGTTGCCGCCGCTCGGCAGTGATCAGAATCTGTTCACCTATGCCATTCGGGATCGCGACTATCTTCGCTGCAGGAGCTATACCAAGTGCCAATGCCCATCGCCGGTGGAATTCGCTCACCGTGACGATGCGATCACACCAGTGAGCGGCCAAGCGTTCGGCCAGAGCGACGAGCCAGATGGTCAACTTCGATGAGTCCTCATGGAAGGCAAAACCGTGAACGGTGTGCACTATGCAGGGAGAATCGGCCATAGTGGCAGCCAGACGACCAACAAACCCTCCTTTGGACGTATGCGTATGCACAATCGTGTAGGGATTTCGCTTCAGCCAACGACACAAACGCAAGAGGCCCACGACATCGCGCACCGGCCTGATGCTCCTCCAGATCACCGGCAAATCAACTACACCAATACTGTTGCTCTCCAACACCTCCTTGAACGTGGGATCAGTCGTAAGCACGTCAGTCTGATAGCCCTCCTGCTGGGCTGCTAGGCACAGTTGCAGGATAACCAGCGCTCCTCCCCCGAAACGAGAACCCCCAACAATATGCAAGATACGTCCCGTCCGACCTTCACTCACCATTGTCTATGACCTCCTTGCACCACTCTATCGTCCGGGCAAGTCCCGCCTCGAGCGACACCGAGGGGTTCCAGCCCAATTCGTGTCGCGCCTTTTCTGCATTCAGGGCAATCCTCTGCACCTCGCCCGCGCGTGCCGGCGCATACTGCCGAGCAATAGGATGACCAACAACATGCTCGAAGGCGGCCAAGAGTTGGTTCAGTGATGTCTCAACCCCCATACCGATGTTGAACGTGCCCAGCGGCCCCTGCATCGCAAGCATGTTAGCCTGCGCGACGTCGTCGACAAAAACAAAGTCACGAGTCTGCTCACCATCACCGTACACGATACATGATTGACCGAGTAGGATATGCCGTGCAAAGATGCCGACAACACCTCCCTCCCCTGTGGGATCCTGCCTCGGTCCATAGACGTTGGCATACCGTAGGATTACCGTTTCCAGCCCATACATGCGATGAAAGTACTCGATGTACTGCTCCGCGCAGTACTTGGAGACGCCGTAGGGGGACAGAGGTTGGATAGCGGACTGCTCGTTCGCTGGCAACGTAGAGGGCTCGCCATACAGTGCTCCACCCGTCGAGGACATGATGAACCGCCGTACATGAGCCTCGACACATGCCTGGAGTACGTTGATCGTGCCACCGACATTCACCTGCATATCAAGCGCCGGATCCGTGACTGCCTTGCGAACGTCGATCTGTGCAGCCAGGTGAAAGACGCAGTCTACGCCGCCGGACACCGCCTCTCGCACGGCCCGAGTGTCCCGCACGTCACCTGTCTTCAGCACTGTCTTCTCGCTCAGATTCGCACGATTTCCCGAACTCAGGTCGTCCAGCACCGTCACGACTGCGCCATCTGCCTGGAGTGCCTCCACGACGTGCGAGCCGATGAATCCTGCCCCACCAGTGACGAGAATACTCACGACCACTCCCCTCCAAGTTCCTTCCGGTTGACCGTCTTCATCTGCGTCAACGTGGCGCTGTTGGCATTACTAAACTGGTGTATAGGCCAAGCCATCGGTCAACCACAGACGCCAGAGAGAAGCTAGACTGGACCAACTGGCGCGCGGCATGTCCCCATGACTGTCGCGCTTCCGGCGACATGTTGAGCACCTCGATGACCGCAGCAGCTAACGCTTCATCATTATTGGGAGGAACAATGCGTCCGGATATGCCATCGAGCACTGCGCTAGCGTTGCCTCCAACGTTTGTGACAACTGCAGGTAGTCCGCTTGCCGCCGCTTCCAGCAAGACAATTGGAAGGCCTTCACAGAGAGAAGTCATGAGATAGAGGTCTCCAGCCCGCATGAGGTCCGGTATGTCACGGCGAATCCCGAGGAATCTCACAGAGTTGCTGAGATGAAGGGCCTCTGACAGCGCACGAGTGGCATTCAACAGGGGCCCCTGACCAGCTAACAGGAGAAGCGCGTTTGGGTATGCGTCCACGACGCGCGCGAATGCATGCAGCATTCCACTATGATTCTTGACCTCTGCGAACCGCCCGACCGCTAATAGAGTCGGTTGATCAGCCATTATGCCCAGTGCCTGCCGTGCTGCCGTTCGGCGCTCATTATCAGGAGAAAAACGCAAAGTATCCACGCCGTTGGGCATATAGACAATACGCCCTCGTGGGGCAGCACCTATGGCAACGTAGCGGCTTACGGCTGCCTGGCTAACGTTGGTTGTGATACTGGCCCAACGGTCAGTGACCCGGTATGCACACATGCGCAACCTGCCGCCCTCGTTGACACTATGTGCCGTGCATACAAGCGGTATCTTCCGCCATCCAACTGCCCGAGACACCCGCGCGAGCAAGTTAGCATGAATCTCATGGCTGTGTACGACATCAGGGTTGAACTCGTGCACAATGTGAGCCAGACGCCAGATTGTTGTCGGGTTGGCAGACTTGCGCCTCATCCCCAGAGACCAAACATGAATCCCAGCGTTTGCCAAGTCATCGACGTAGGCTGCAGGAAGCATCATGGACACAACTCCTACAGAAAGCCCTCGACGGCCGAAGGCGATTGCCAGGTCCCTTAACTGCGTCTCTGCTCCACCATAGTCCAACCCAGTAATGACAAAGAGGACACGGCGCACTTGACGCTGGACCACTGGGCCAGTTCTCAAAGTCTCTCCCTGCTGAGCCGTCACGTACTCACTGTCTCTTGCCATAATAATCCATATACCATTTGACCAGTCGAGGAATCCCCACCTCTATCGGTATCGATGGCGAGAACCCTGTGTCGTGTCTCAACGATTGCGTGTCTGCATTCGTGGAGACAACGTCACCTGGTTGTATCGGAGCCGATATGCGAATAGCCTTTTTGCCAAGACATTCTTCGATGAGATCGACACAGTCTCCGACACGCACGGGAGAACCGTGTCCGATGTTGTAGACGCTGAAGGGAGCCATGCTCGATGACGGGGAATCGAGCAGTGTCTGCTCAACGGACTGCTTTGGCGCAAATGGTATCAGTCTCATGACGGCTTCGATGATGTCATCGACGTAGGTGAAGTCGCGATACATCTCACCTCCATTAAACAGTGTCAGAGGCTTCCCCTTGAAAATAGCATCAGTAAACAGGAACAGTGCCATGTCCGGCCTGCCCCACGGTCCATATACAGTGAAGAACCGTAACCCTGTGGTCGGCAGGCTAAACAGATAGCTGTAGGCATGTGCAATTAGCTCGTCCGCTCTCTTGGTGGCAGCATAGAGACTGATGGGATGATCGACAGGGTCATCAACGCTGAATGGTGAGCGCTCATTCGCGCCGTAGACGCTGGAACTGCTGGCATAGACGAAGTGAGCTACATGGGTCATTCTGCATTCCTGGATCAGGTTGGCAAAGCCGACGACATTCGACTGTATATACACCTCGGGATGGTCCAAGCTGTAGCGCACGCCAGCTTGAGCTGCCAAGTGTATGACAGCATCGAAGGAGTTGTGGGCAAAGACCTCGTGCAATCCAATGGCATCAGAGATATCGAGAAGCTGAAAAGAGAAATCCCCGTGCTTCTGAAGTTCGTCCAGACGGTCTCGCTTCAACTGGACGTCATAGTACGGGTTCATGTTGTCGATGCCAACAACAGAGTGTCCGTCCCGAAGCAGACGAAGAGACAAGTGATACCCTATGAACCCACAAGCTCCCGTCACCAGGTAATGCATGGTAGTCAAAGTCTCCCGTCCACGGTCTCTCTTGGCAATACCCCTTTGACGTCGAATAGGACACACTCGTCCTTCCCATACGATCGCGGGAGAGGAGCCTGATTCTGTATGAATACATCGTGAGCGACCGCCAGGATGACAGTGTCATATGTACCCTGCTCAGGATGTTCAACAAGCTCGATGCCGTATAGCCGTCTTGCATCGTTCACATCGGCAACGGGATCGAAAACATCAACTGTGCAGCCAAGACTGCGCAACTCGCCGACGATGTCTATGACACGCGTGTTACGTACGTCGGAACAGTTTTCCTTGAAGGTAAGACCCAGGATTAGGACCTTGCTGCCAGCGATAGTCATGTCTTTGAGGGCCATGAGTTTTATAGTTCGATAGGCTACGTATTCGCCCATGGAATCGTTGATGCGGCGCCCTGCCAGGATGACCTGCGGAGTGTAGCCCAATGCCTGAGCCTTGTAGGTCAGGTAGTATGGATCGACACCGATGCAGTGCCCGCCGACCAATCCTGGCTTGAACCTCAGGAAATTCCATTTGGTTGAGGCAGCTTCCAGAACGGACTGCGTGTCGATGCCCATACGATCGAAGAGCACTGCCAGCTCGTTGATGAGAGCAATGTTGACGTCACGTTGCGTGTTCTCAATGACCTTGGCAGCTTCTGCCACTTTAATGGATTCGGCCCGGAACGTACCAGCCGACACGATAGCGGAATACATTCCGTCTATGATGTCTAGCGCGGCCGGCGTCGAACCCGAGACGACCTTCTGGATGGTCCGCAGCCGATGTTCCTTGTCCCCATGGTTGATCCGTTCGGGTGAATAGCCACAGAAAAAGTCGCGGTTGTAGACCAAACCGGACAGTTGCTCAAGAAGGGGGACGCATACTTCCTCAGTGGCTCCTGGGTAGACGGTAGACTCATACACGACGATGTCCCCCTTCTTGAGTACGTTCCCCACGGTCCGTGTCGCGTTCACCACAGGCGAAAGATCTGGCACCTTGTGCTCATCAACCGGCGTTGGAACCGCAATGACGTAAAAGTTGCTTTTGGCGAGCTTGTTAGCATCAGCTGTAAATGAGAGCTGTCGTGCCTGTGCCAACTCGGCTGGATTCACTTCGCCGGTATGGTCACGCCCCGATTGCAGTTCCTCGATCCGAGCAAGCTTTTCATCCAGACCCACCGTTGGAAATTGAGTGCCGAATGCAACAGCCAGCGGCAAACCTACATAGCCCAATCCGATGACTCCGACCAGCCGTCCAATGTTCGGACTGTTTTCTGTCTCGTTCATTGTCACATTCACCCCCTAGTCTCTTTCGGAGACTGTAACCACAGATTGTCCGATAGACATTGTTTCTGCCGGAGGCGACCCAATTGGTCATTCCAAGTCATGCCACGCACCAGTGGCGACAAGAACCATGGCCCTAGACGGCCGGAGGAGGTCATTGCATGCCTGTGGTCTTCCGACCCCTTGCATCACTTCTCAGGTCATTGAACAGACTCAGCCACTGGTCAGCCACAGACTCCAGTGAGAACTTGGACAATGCCGTAGCGCGAGCAGCATCTCCCCATAAGGAGCGAATCGCTGGGAGTCGGTCAAGGACATCAATGACAGCCAATGCTAGCTTCGCATCATCCCCGGGAGGAACAACGTGACCCGTTACGCCGTCACGCACGACAGACGCGTTTCCGCCAACGTTCGTCACAACTGCCGGCAACCCACTGGCAGCTGCTTGTATCAGGACATTGGGTAACCCCTCCCAGAGAGAAGACATGAGATAGCAGTCGCTGGCCCTCATGAGATCCGGCACGTCATCTCGAACCCCGAGAAATCTTACAGAACTCGACAAGTGAAGCTCGTCTACGAGCGTACGAGCACTATCCTGAAGAGGTCCTTTTCCAGCAAGCAAGAGAATGGCGTTTGGGTGCTGCTTTATGATCAGAGCAAATGCGCGCAACATTCCAGCATGGTTCTTGACTGCATCGAATCGCCCAACCGCCAGCACTGTCGGCTGATCATCTGGTATGCCCAACGACCGCCGCGCCGCAGCACGAAGCAGCTCATCAGGGCAAAAGCGATTGACGTCGACGCCGTTGGGCACGTACACGATACGACCGGGCGGAGCAGCTCCCACCGCGACATAGCGGTCAACACCGGCTTGACACACGCTTGTGGTAATACTCGTCCAATGGTCGGTCACCCGATATGCCAACATGCGCACCCAACCCCCCTCGTTTGTACTGCGGGCACTACAGACAAGGGGAACGTGAGACCAAGCGGAGGCACGTGAGACACGAGCAAGGAGGTTGGCGTGGATCTAATAGCTGTTCACAACATCAGGTTTGAACCCACGCACGATACGTGCCAAACGCCAGACCATCCTTGGATCTGGGTACTTGCGTTTCATGTACAATGACCACACGCGAATCCCTGCATTGGTCAGTTCATCTCGGTAGGCCACCGGTGGCAACATGGAGACAACTCCGACCGACAGGCCCAGTCCTTTGAACACCAGTGCCACATCGCGTAGTTGGGTCTCTGCCCCACCATAGTCCAACCCAGTAATGACAAAGAGGATGCGACGGATAGTTGGTTGAGTCATGGTGGAACCTGCGGCCCTGTGTGGACCACTTGATGTGAGTGTCATGAGTGCTCCCTTGTGGAATTGCCAATTCCATGTTCATTAGAACTCTCACGTACTTCACTGGTTCGCATATCCCTATCCTCTCCCGGTTTTCGCACGGCCCTATTCATAACCGTCAACGGTTCAGCCACCAGCAAGTCGCCGCAGGACCGTCGCCAGGTGGGGAGCAATCGCCCGTATACTGTAGGCAGAATCCACCAGTTCCCGGCCATTGCGCCCGAATTCGTTGCCCAGGGTATTGTCTGTGAGCACTGTGACCATCGCATCGGTCCATTGCTGAGCCGTTGTAGCGGCGATGCCAACATGGTGATTATTACCATTATTGAGCACCAATATGTTGGCGCCCACTGGGGAAACAACCGCCGGAACGCCACACGCCAGATACAGCAGCATCTTGTAAGCGCACTTCCCTCGCTCCCACTCACCGTCCACCAGCGGCATCAACCCAACGGTGAGCGTCTGAGCAAACTGTACCTCGGTTTCAGGTGACCACTGCAGATACTCGACTCGGTCTTCTGGAAAACCGTCGAACTTGGGCGGTCGGTCTGACATGACGACGAACTTGGCCCGGGGCACTGCGTTCATCGCTGCGCGTATTGACGGCATGATTGACCTCAGGTAACGCAGGTTTCCGCTTGTCCCCGTCCATCCAATGCGCAATTCCGCCACTGGCGTATGTGCAATGGCTACCCAGCGCTCCGTATCTACCGCCGTGGGGATTACCTCGATGTGGGGCGCGAGCACTCCGAAGTGCTCTGCCAGGAAGTCGTTGCCACAGATGACCGTGTCGCACCGCCTGGCAAGGGCATCGGCGGAGCCGAATTTACTGCTCATCCATATGGCATCGTCTACGTCAAGTACACGCGGGTGCTTGGTCAACGGTTCAGCGGTCATGAGCGTTGACAGCATTTCTCGCTGTATAAGCGTAACATCAGCTCGTCTTGATGCCCATGCCTGTCGAGTCGCCTCAGCGAGACGAGCCACTCCCCAGGGCATACGGCGCCAGTGGGCTGCCGGTGGATAGCGTCCGAACCGCGCGATGTGATCCTCCAGGATAATGCTATGTGACCTCAGTGCAGGGACATATTGGCGCACGCGGAATCGACTGCTTGGATCATTCACGCCACCCGTAAGGGCGGCAACCAGGAGATCTCTCATGTCATCCGATGTACTGAGGCGCCCCGGCGTGCCTTCGTCTTCCATGTAGCGAACACCAAACCCAGCAATGCCAAGAGCTTAATCAACTCATTAAGGTCGGTCCAGAAGTGCTCCGCTTGAATAGACAAGAGCAGCGACGGGATGCACAACGCATACATCAACAGCGACAGAACGGTACCTCGTCTCGCAGACCGCCATAGAAGCGTAAGGGAACCTCCGAGAAGCGCGCACAATCCCACCATCCCCAGCCAGCCGTGATCCTTGAAATACGTGAAGTAGATCGTATAGACGTTGGTGTCGCGGCCCGCACCGATGGCGCTATAAGCAGCGTGCAGAGCTGGAGACGTATTCCGAAGGCCCAAACTGCGAGCGGTATTGAGGAAGAACGTCATCAGAGGCTGTGTCGACTCAAATCCCTGTGGCTGCGCGACGACGTTGCTGAACGCGGCCGGGCCTCCCAACCAGTAATCCAGTGTAGTCTGTCCAGCCAATCGTATCGTACCACCAACTCCAGCGCTTGGCACAAACGCGAAATTGATGAGGAGAGTCCCTATGGCAAACACCGTCAACCCCATGATGAGACCGCCCGCTAGCTTCTGCACGGAGTGACCCTTTGCCTGCAATGCAGACATAGCTGCCAGCGTGATGATGAGGGTTACAATGCTTATCTTGGCGCCAGTCAGCGCGTTGACCACCACGGCACCTCCCACCGCCACCACTGCAAGTATGCGTCCCATGGGTTTTGTCCCGCGTATGTACCATGCTGCGACCGCGGCCGCCAAGGCCACCGCCGGCGCATTGGCAACGGGACTGAGACTCGAAGCAGGTCCCTCGGCCTGCATCATCAGGCTTTGTACCCTGATAATTTGCAGTGCTGTTCTCCAGGACGTACTGCCCGCAATGGACAGCTGACCTCTGATGTATGGCACGGCGAGGATGAACTCCAGCGCTACCATGAAACCGACCAGCACGAGTTGGGACTGGCTCTGGACAACGTCCCGGACTTGTGGCACACTACGATGCATTGTCGGACGAACCAGAGCCGAGATTATCCAGCTACCGACACAGAACGCGAGGCCGCCGTACACATAGATGGCTACTGCAGCCGTACTCACGGGATAGTACCATGAGCCCGACAGAGCAAGGGCAAACAATGTCAGCGCCCACATACCACAAAAGAGCACACCGGGTGCAAGGATATCCCGCTTCATGAACCAATCAAACGCAGCCAGACCGAGCAACGTCAAAGCACCAACAGTCAGCATGACTGCTGCCACCATGCCCACGGACTGACTCGGAATACGGTCACAGTGACGCACGACCGGCACGAATGCCATGTCGGTGACCCCAGGTCAACCGTTCGATCTCTGTTGACCATCATACTGAGCTGACTCAAGACAACTTGCGATAGTGATCCAAAGGGTATGTGACACCACACCCCGTATCCAGTCATCACCCTGAGCCAGAGCGCACAAGGGACCATCTGCAAGTGCATACCTCCTGTCGTGTCCCAGGCGGTCAGGGACGAAGGTGATTAGCTTCGTGAAGTCTTCTTCGGGTTTGCCGGTCTGCTCAGCAAGGAGGTGGAGGAGCAGGTGGATGAGGTCGATGTTGCTCATCTCGTTACCCCCGCCGACGTTGTAGATGGTACCGGGGGTGCCTTTGCGCAGAACAGCGTCGATGGCACGGCAGTTGTCTTCGACGTACAGCCAGTCGCGGACGTTGAGGCCGTCGCCGTAGACGGGGATGGGTTCCCCTGCCAGGGCTTTCTTGATCGTGAGGGGGATGAGCTTCTCGGGGTACTGGCGGGGACCGTAGTTGTTGGAACTGCGGGTGATGAGGGTGGGCATGCCATACGTCCGGTGGTAGGCCTGGGCCATCAGGTCGCCTGCTGCCTTGGAGACGCTGTAGGGACTGCTGGGTTTGATGGGAGAGTGTTCGGTGAACTTCTCGGTGCTTTCGAGGGGAAGATCACCATATACCTCGTCAGTGCTGATGTAGAGGAAGCGGGCAGTGTCCATACAGGCGTCCTGCTGCCACTGCTTCCGCGCAACGTCCAGCATGACCTGGGTGCCCAGGACGTTGGTGCGCACGAAGACGTCGGGGCCGTCGATGCTGCGGTCCACGTGGGACTCGGCAGCGAAGTGGACGACCTGGGTGGGATGATACTGGGCGAAGACGGCCTCCACGGCGGGACGGTTGGCGACATCGGCCTGCACGAAGGTGTAGCGAGGGTCGCCTGCGACCTCTTTGACATTATGGGGGTTGCCGGCATACGTCAGTGCATCGAGATTGATGAGGCGGATATCGGGGTA
>Ga0209746_1001072_pt1 | contig 13425 bp, 8 predicted proteins | sample BarGraNGADG00211_3_FD_184496 | JGI IMG/M metagenome (GOLD analysis project Ga0209746, IMG submission 184496) | Arctic peat soil microbial communities from Barrow, Alaska - Barrow Graham LP Ref core NGADG0011-211 (SPAdes) (version 2) | ecosystem: Environmental > Terrestrial > Soil > Wetlands >...
CCTCTATAAATCGGTTTACAACAATTGCATCAGCCTGCTTAGGAAACAAAAACAATATGCAAAGTATGTAGATCTTGGGCTTGGAGATTTGCACTTTAACAGAATTGTGCAGAATCCGCACGCCGAGTTGAAACTTATTGATTCAGAAAACAGAAAAATTATATTATCTGCAATAAACGAACTTCCCCCACGCTGCAGAGAAATTTTTATAAAATGCAAAGTCAGGGGTCTGACCTATCCCGAGGTAGCCGATGACCTTAGTATTTCTGTTAAGACCGTAGAGTCACAAATGTCAATTGCCCTCATGAGACTCAGGAAAAAATTAGATTGGCTGCTAATTTTAATTTTACCTTAGGGGTGTTTTGCTTATTTTGCGTCATAACTATAGAAACATAAAAAATGATGCAAGAAACAGATCGCTCCGGTATTGATAACCTGTTAGCCAAAATTCTACAAGGAGTTGCAACCAAAAAAGAGATTCTTCAATTTTCCGAATGGATTAAAGACTATCAGAACGAAATCTATTTCGACAGATTTAAAGAGATGTGGCATGTCTCTGTCGATACATCTTATGTAAAAGACAATGCAGACCTCAACAACTCAAAAAGGTTCGTCGCATATATCAGGAAAACCAGACAAAGACAAAAAATAAGGCTGGGAATTACATATTCCCTGTCGGCTGCTGCTTTGTTTATCCTGTTCTTCGGCATTTCACAATACCTGAACACAGGAAACCTCAACTCAGGCAAAAATGTGTATTTCAGCGCATTAAACTATTCCAAAGATTCCGTTAGAGTAGAACTCAATAATGGGAAGTTTGTAAAAAACATAAAAGGTGCAGCAAATTCAATAACAAACATCGAAGATAAAATTGCAGAGAAAGCTTCTGTACCCGAGGCTCCGCAGGCAAAAGTATATAACACGGTTTCGACCCCTGCCGGAGAGAGAGTGGCAATGGTACTGTCAGATCAAACCATTGTCTATTTAACATCAAACTCATATTTAAAATATCCTACCAGATTCGACAAAGATAAAAGAGAGGTTACTCTTATGGGCAGGGCATATTTTGAGGTTAAGAAATCTAAAGTTCCATTCATCGTAAATACATCAGACATGAATATTGAGGTGTTGGGAACCTCTTTTGACGTGGAATCAAGAAATACCGGCTCCAGTGCTTCTGTAATTCTGGTGGAGGGATCTGTGAAGGTCTATGCCGATGGGAAGACCCAGTTGATTCATCCAGATGAGCAAATGAGTATACAGAGGGAGACCAGAGAAATGACGGTCAAAAATGTAGATTCCAAATTGATGACTATGTGGAAGGACGGAGTGTTAATTGTTCGTGGCCAGTCATTCGCAGAGTTGATAGAGAGTCTCTCTTCGTGGTATGGGGTAAAGATTATAGACAGATCGGGAGTGTCAAATAATGATAAGTTTAATGGAAGATTTGACAGAGAAGACATAGAGGCAGCAATTAAAGCTGTTTCCATAAGTGCCAATATTCGATATAAAATAGAGGATGGGAAGTTAATACTCGAAGACATGTAACTCTTAACAATATTATAACAACTTTACTTATAGCTAAACTATTTAAACAATGAACAAACTACTCACTTTACGGCATCGATTATTCTTGCCGTTACTATGTTTTCTCGTTCTTTCCGGGAAACTCTCAGGTGCTACTCAGCAAGAAAGAATTACCCTTAATCTTAAAGATGCTTCGATTACGCAGTTTTTTAAAGAAATTGAAAACAGAACAACTTATAAGTTTTTTTATAAAGACTCACAGGTTGAGAACGCACCATTAATCAGCGTTGATGCTACAAATAAAACACTTGTAGAAGTTCTTAATGTTGTCTTCTAAAAAACAAGTCTTTCTTATGAAATTACCGGCAATCAGATTGTCATAAAACAAAATGTGATTGCAGACAAGAGTATAAAGAAGATTTCAGGAATTGTACTGGATAAGAACAAAGAGCCATTACCTGGCGTAATTGTAACGCTCACAGGAACAAAAAAAGGAGTCTATACAGATGTTAAGGGTGAGTTTTCGTTTGATGTTAAGGTAGAGAATTACACAAGCCTTATTTTCCGTATGATTGGAATGGATGATTTGACAATCAAGCTGGACGGAAGGACTTTTTATCAGGTTGTACTTAAAGAAACCACTCTTTCTCTCGATGAAGTGGTTGTTACTGGTATTGTCAATAAAAAAGCAAACAGTTTTACCGGTTCGGTTTCTACTATCTCTTCTGTAGATTTAATGAGAGCCGGAAACAAAAACGTGTTTGAATCGCTGAAAAACATCGATCCATCCTTATATATAATGGATAACCTTACTAACGGTTCCAATCCTAACTCTTTACCAGGTATGGAAATCAGGGGTACTTCCAGTTTTCCTGTAGACGCTACTACAGGAATTACTTTAAAAGGGAACTACGGCAATATTCCTAATACTCCATTGTTCATACTTGATGGATTCGAGACAAGTGTAGAGAGAGTAATGGACATGGATATGAACAGGATAGAGAGTGTAACCATTCTAAAGGATGCTTCTGCAAAAGCACTCTATGGTTCAAAGGCAGCCAACGGAGTTGTTGTCATTGAAACAAAAAAGATGGCAGGTGGCGAGAAGAGAGTGACTTACACAGGAAGTCTGGATGTCTCTATGCCCGATCTTACTAGTTACAACCTGACTAATTCGGCAGAAAAGCTGGAGGTTGAAAGGATAGAGGGTGTTTATAGCTTTCCGAACATTATAGAGGCACAATTAGATGCCAACAAGCTGTATAACGACAGGAAAAAGTTGATTGAAGAGGGGCTTGATACCTATTGGTTGTCAAAACCATTGAGAGTAGGGGTTGGTTCCAAGCACAACGTGAACATAGAACTGGGCGACAGTAAAAGCTTAAAGGGAATTGCCGATTTTACCTACAACACAATCAGTGGTGTAATGAAGGATTCATATAGAAGAAACATATCGGGTAGCGTCAATCTGTCATACAGATACAAGAACGTGATATTCAGAAACATTATGACGGCAGTTAGTAATCAGGGACAAGAGAGCCCTTGGGGTAATTTTGGAGTATATGCCAAAATGAACCCATACTGGAGAAGCAACGACCCTGTAACAGGCATGCTTTTAAGATGGGCAGAACCATCGACCTATAGAGCAAACCCAATGTATGATGCAACCATCGGAACAAAGAACACTTCCAGTTACCTCGATTTCCTTAACAACTTCTATGTTGAGCTGAGACTGACACAATACATTAAAGTGACAGGTCGTATGGGTGTGTCTGCAAAAAGAAGCAGTGCAGACGAGTTTTTACCGTCCAACCACTCTACATTCTCTACAAGCACATATATGCATAGTGAGGAACTAAAGATGAGAAGAGGTTCCTACAGACTCGACAATGGAAAGAGCAGCAGCTTTTCCGGTGACTTAAATGCCTCTTATACAAGAGATATTGGCAAACACTACATATCTGCCAACATCGGAGCATTTGCTTCCGAAAGCATGTATTCTGCCTATGTGAACATTGCAGAGGGATTTCCGAATAATCAGGGAGCAGACATAACATTCGCACGTCAATATGCCGAGGGTACAAGACCAGTAGGTCTGTCATCGCTGAACAGGGAAATAAGCTTCCTCTCTACAGCCAACTACGCATACGACAACAGATATTTGCTGGATGCAACCTACAGACTAAGTGCTTCTTCACTTTATGGAAAGGACAACAGATGGGCACCGGGTTGGAGTGTCGGAATTGGATGGAACATAAACAACGAAGGCTTCTTCAAGAATTCAAATGTAATCAAGCAATTGAAACTAAGGGGTTCTGTAGGGGTTACCGGAAACCAGAACTTCAACACCAGTTATGCTGTGGGAACATACAACTATTATACAAATTATAACTACATGGGCTTTACAGGAGCATATCTTCCAAATCTGCCGAACCCTGCACTTAAATGGGAACAGAAAAAAGACTACAACATAGGGATTGATGCAACAATCAGTGCATTAAGACTTAAGGCGGACTATTATGACAGCTACACAGAGAACATGGTGACAAATGTCTCTGTCTCTCCGTCTACAGGATTCAACATGGTAAAAGATAATCTGGGACTGGTAAGAAACAGAGGCTTCGAGGTTACTGCAAACATAAATTTGTGGCAAAAGGAGAATGGATTTGTGAATATCTACGGTTCGGTTGCTTCGAATGTCAATGAGATAGTAAGTCTGTCGGAGAGCATGAAAACATTTAACGCCCTTCAGGAGAAGGAAGCTGCAGATAAAGGGAACAACAAACCGGTACTTATGTACAAGGATGGTATGTCCATGAGTGCAATATGGGCCGTAAGGTCATTGGGTATCGACCCAATGAACGGTCAGGAGATCTATCTTAAGAAGGACGGAACAAGAACCTATGTATATGATCCACTGGATCTGGTGGTGGTTGGTGACAGCAGGCCCTATGCAAGGGGCAATTTCGGAATCACTGCAGAATACAAAGGATTTGGATTTAACACATCATTCCGATATCAGGTGGGTGGACAACTCTATAATAAAACTTTGGTCGACAGAGTTGAAAATATAGATATCAACATGAATGTAGACAAAAGGGTGCTTTCGGGCAGATGGCAGACTCCTGGTCAATTGGCGATGTTTAAAAGACTAGGGACTTTCCAGTACGAAGGAGATCCTTTGGCTCGTCAGGAGATGACCAGAGCAACCAGCAGGTTTGTTCAGAATATAAACGACCTGACATGGAGTACTGCTTCGCTTTATTACGATTTTCCAAAATCAATGATAGACAGCTGGAAAATCCAAAGAATGAGATTCTCTCTCTATATGAATGACATATTAACCATATCATCTATAGAAACTGAGAGAGGATTATATTACCCGTTTGCAAGAACAGTCTCTTGTTCATTATCAATAACTTTTTAATTAGAGTGTTATGAAGAAAAATATTATAAAAACAATAGTTTTGGCATTAAGTCTTGTATTAGCTTCTTGTAGCTCCTGGCTAGATGTAACTCCCCCTTCGCAGATAAGAGAAGAGGCTCAATTCGGTTCCGTTGACGGATTCCAGCAAGCCTTGATTGGCTGTTACATAGGTATGACAGACGATATGCTCTATGGAAGGGTTTTGTCATGGTCCACTATAGAATTAATGGCAGGGCAGTTTGTACAACTCCAGGCATCCTCAAACAATGATTATAACATATCCAACTATAATTACACATCGTCCAATGCTATCTCTTACATTAATGGAATATGGGCAAAGGCATACAATGTCATAGCCAACGTAAACAACGCTCTTAAATATATTGAGATTAACAAAAGCGTGCTGGACAATGTCAATTATCAGTTGATCAAAGGTGAATTATTGTCTATAAGAGCCTTTATGCATTTCGACCTCATGAGGTTGTACGGACTTGGAAAGTTGGGTTCAAGGACAGATCTTACATCCAAATATGCTATTCCTTATGTAACAACTCTCAGTAAAGAGATGACTCCTCAGCTATCATACAAACAAACCATAGATTTGCTTGTAGCAGACCTTGACAACGCAATCACGCTGCTGGAGATAGATCCGGTTACAAAGATTCAACCGGCGTCTTATTACGCCGATGTAAACATTGAAGGATTTTACAACAATCGTCAGCAGAGACTTAACTATTACGCAACAAGCCTGTTGCTTGCAAAAGTATATATGTGGGAAGGAAGCAGCGCAAGTATTGCAAAGGCCCTCACACTGGCCAATAAGGTAATTGCTGATTCAGAATCAAAAGGACTTGTCACATGGACTACAAATACTAGTGTCACTGACGATGTAATAATGAAGTCAGAGCATCTTATGTCACTTAATACCCAGAATTTAACGAGCAGAACTGCAGACTATTTCAAACTGGTGATCATTGCTGCCGGCGACATAAAGGCACAATATGTTTCTTATGACAGAATGATGAGTGTGTACGAGGCACAAGGAGTAGGCAACACAGACTACAGATTTTCAAAATTGTTTATCCAGAATTCTGTAACTCTTGCAGGTAATAACGCATTTACTCCTCTTAAGTATTATGGAACGGGAAGTACCGAAATTACAAAGAACTTTATTCCTTTAATGAGAATTCCCGAGGCCTATTACATTGCAGCTGAATGCTACATTAAACAGACAAGTCCTAATGTTCCTACAGCTCTTACCCTTTTGAATACAGTAAGACAAAAGCGTGGAATTACGACAGCTCTTACCGGTACAGATGCATCTGCTGTTATGAATGAAATTGTGAAAGAGTATGCAAAGGAGTATTATTGTGAAGGAGCAATGTTCTTTTTGTATAAACGACTTGGGTTGGAAAATATTCCGGGATACAATCAGACAGCAACAGATGCAATATATGTTCTGCCATATCCTTCTACAGAGTTGCAAATGGGTAGAAAACAGTAATATAAAAAATGAAAGTTATGAATAACAAAATAAAATATTTGCTTTTAATTATGATTGTCCTTTATACAGCAGCAGGGTGCCAAAAGGATGATATAATGGTTTTTGACATTAGTGACAGCGGAGTGCTGTTTCCCGGAGCGGGCGATGCAAAATTGTATAAAGGTTACAATACTGCAGATCAGACTTATTATGTAAATGAGTCATTTTTGAATGTCCCTCTGACTCAGAATACCTACTTTGTTGATTTCCCGGTAAGGGTATCTGGTGATTCTGCTAAAGTTGACAGGGTTGTTTCTTACGAACTCATTACAGAGGAGACATCGGCTCTAAGTACTCAGTACAAAATTATTGACGCTCTCATTCCTGCAGGCAAGCAATACGGAAGAATAAGATTCGAACTTACAAGAGATGTCGCTCTGGATAACGCCTCGGTAAAGGTGAGCCTAAAGCTGAAAGATTCCAAGGATTTAAAGGTATGTTCCAACGAATATTGCAAAGGTGTCCTTACATGGAGCAATATGCTGGCAAGGTTCCCGTCTTCTTCTTCCTATACAATAACATACAATTGCATTGTTCTCTCTTCGCTTACTAAAACAAGTACCTCTCTTACATTTTACAGCCCGAATGCCCACAAGGCAATTCTTGATGCTTTAGTGTGGCCAATCGACTACTGGCCAAAATACTCAAGCAGCTTTGCAGACCCAAGTACAGGAACAAGTGCCGAATACGGAGTTTATTATACCGATCTGTATGCCCAAAAGCTAAAAACATATTTGGATGCTTATGCACAGGCAAACGGAGGAGTGAGATTAAAACACAACGCAGGAGTGGATATTGGAAAAGATATACAGCCAAGGATAACCGGAGCAGTCTATATTCCCTAATCATTAAATAAAGATAACCATGAAAAGAAAAATATATAATTTTATTGTATTAACGCTGGCAGTCCTGCTGTTCAACGGCTGCTATGCAGACAAGTCAGGTCTGGATACAAACAAAATTGACGATGTAGTTATTGAGACACCATCGATGTCTGCAATCTTAAGGGTAGAATACCTACAGGATGTGACATTCGATCCCACTGTGAAACTGGGAGGAGTTACCAACCCTACAGGTGTAACATACAAATGGGAGATCAATCAGACACCAGGCTCTACAGACCTTGTAGTGATCGGAACGGAGAGAGTCTTGAAAACAACAATCAAGAACAAGATATTGTCTGCTTCTTACATACTGATCTTTACAGCTACAGACGACAAGTACAAAGTGGCATATCAGAAGAGCTGGCCAATTTATGTGAGCAGTTCTTTACGCGAAGGTATTGTTATTGCCGACACAAAAGACGGAATCAATTCAGACCTATCCTTGATAATGGATAATGATATAACAACATCTTACACAACAGGTGTGAACATAAAGTATAATTTATGGAAAACTACAACCGGAAGTTCATATCCGGCTCTTATTAAAAACATTACATACACCTTACATAAACGGAGTCATATTCTTACAAAAAATGTAATAACAACAATTTTCGAAAACAAGGACATTAAAATGTATGATTGCGAAAATTACTCACTGTACAAGACTGCGCAGGAGATTTTCCCTGGCAAGACTGCCAGCTTCGATCCTCAGGCATTTTATACTATTAACAATGCAGTATGGGTGCTTGTAGCAAACAATATTGCATATCTGTTTGCCAACAACCAGGGAATAACAGCATTTACATTGCCGGCATCCGGAGTCAACTATGTGGACAATTCTATTATGGTCGCTGACAACTCTTACGGCAGAGGTCCATATGCATTCTGGTATAACAATACTACCGGTAAGTTCCATGATATTGCCAAGACCTCTACAACACCTGCAACCGGGGCAGAATATACAACACAAGGTGTGTTTAACCCAACCAACCTTCCGGACAGAAGAATGATAGCAGGTGACATTTCCGTTGACGGTGTAAGCTCCACAATGTTGCTCAAGAATACTGTTACAAGTAATTACGAGTTGTATTCAATCTCTTTTTCTTATTCCGATGTCAACTATAATATTATACCTTCTGCCCCTAAACTCAAAGTAGACATGCCTGCAGCTCTGACTCCGATTTTAAATTCAGCTGTCTCTATATTCTTCTGTGCTTTCGACCCGATAATGTATGTAGCAACTTCTACAAAGATCTATGCAGTTAATTTTGGCGGAGGTGTTGTATCGTACAGCGAAAAATACACAGCACCTGCAGGAGAACAGATAACCAAGGCAAAGCTTTTTGTACAGGGAAGGTACAGGCTTAACAGAAAAGAGTTCAACGATGTAATCGGACCTATCTATGAACCGACATTGGCATTGAATACAAAGGCAGTAGTGATTTCCACACTTAAGGGAACATATGAGGGTCAGATTTACCTGGTGCCTCAGGGAACTCCGGGAACAGGAGACCTGAACTCTTCGCTGGCAAAAAAATACTCGGGATTTGGTAAAATTCTTGATTTTACAATACAAGGACAGTAACAAAATTTAAACAATAAATAAAATGACAGAACCAATCGTAAGAGTAGAAAACCTCTCACATAGGTACAGCGTTCAGTGGGCAATCAGAGATATTAATTTTGAGATTGCAGAGCGCGGTATCTATGGATTATTAGGATCTAATGGAGCAGGGAAGTCTACCATCATGAACATTATTTGTGGCGTGTTAAAACAGACTAATGGTAACGTGTTCATCAAAGATATTGATATGCGGCGCCATCCTATAGATGCAAAGAAACATATAGGGTTTTTGCCACAAAGGCCTCCATTACATTTTGATTTAACTGTAGAGGAGTACTTGGTATATTGCGCCAATCTGCGTATGATTCCCGCAAAGGACGTTATGCCGGCAGTAGACAGTGTATTAAGCAAGTGTGCGATTGCGCATTTTAGAAAGCGTCTGATCAAGAATCTCTCCGGAGGTTATCAACAGAGAGTTGGTATAGCTCAGGCCATAATCCATAATCCCGACCTGGTCGTTCTGGATGAGCCGACAAATGGCTTGGACCCTAACCAGATTATTGATATAAGAAAGTTGATAAAAGATATTGCGCAAGAGAGGACAGTTGTGCTCTCTACCCATATATTATCAGAAGTACAGGCTACCTGCGACCACATAAGAATGGTAGAAGAGGGACGGGTAGTATTTGCCGGCACAGTGGATGAGTTTGATAATTATATAGTGCCAAATACCATTTTCGTTTCATTATTGGAGGCTCCTTCCATAGAAGAATTAAAGTCTATACATGGTATCCTGGGTGTGGAAGAGTTAGGCTGCACCAAATACAGGTTAAAATTCTCCGACTCTCAGGAAATAATAGAACGTATAATTGAGACCAGCGTGACTAAAGGCTGGAGATTGAATGAGATAAGGTTGGAGCGCAGTTCGCTGGATACAATATTTGCAGAATTATCAAAAAAAGCTAAATAAGGAGGTAAAACAATGAAAATGATTTATAAAATAGCTCGTACAGAGTTACAAACAATATTTTATTCACCAATAGCTTGGTTAATCCTGATAATATTTACTATTCAGGCGAGTATGGCTTTCTCTACCGCATTTGGGGGTTTAGTTGAAAGTCAGTCTTTAGGTTATAGCTTACAAAATATTTCCATTAGAATATTTGCAGACCCCTCGAGGGGGATGTTTACTATTGTCCAACAATATCTTTATTTTTATATCCCATTATTAACCATGGGATTAATGAGCCGTGAATTAAGTAGTGGTTCAATCAAGCTATTATACTCTTCACCGGTAACCAATGGGCAGATTATTCTTGGCAAATACCTGTCGATGGTATTCTACGCTCTGCTTTTGACTGGTATTATGTTGATTTTTGTTCTTTATAGTGCAATAACAGTTAATAGTTTTGATTTTATTGGCGTAAGTTCCGGCCTTCTGGGTTTGTTCCTGTTAATTTGTGCCTATGCTGCAATCGGTCTGTTTATGTCAAGCCTGACATCATATCAGGTTGTTGCGGCTATGGGAACTCTGGCAGTACTTGCCGTTTTTAATATGATAGGAACTATGTGGCAGGACATTGCCTTTGTACGTGATATCGCTTACTGGTTATCTATCCGGGGAAGGTCAACGGAATTTATAAGGGGCCTGATATGCAGCGAAGATGTTTTGTATTTTCTTATTGTAATAAGCCTTTTCCTTTCCCTGTCAATTTTACGATTGAAGTCTATACGGCAAAAAACACCTGTCAGTACCTCTTTAAGCAGATACATTGGAGCATTTTTAATAGCTGTAGTTTTAGGTTATATTAGTTCAAGACCTGCGCTGATGTTCTATTATGATGCCACCAGAACCAAAGCAAATACGCTGACACCTAATAGTCAGGATATAGTGGCAAAAATGAAAGGAGATCTTACAATTAATACATATGTGAATGTTTTGGACAAGTATTATTGGATAGGTTTACCAAAGTACGAACTACAGGATATCGACCGTTTCATACAATATTTAAGGTTCAAGCCAGAGATCAAAATTAACTATATACGGTATTATGATAAGGCAAACAATCCAGATCTGGACAAGCGTTACCCATTACTGAATGACAAGCAGCGTATGTTGAAATATGCTAAAACCAACAGGTTGGACAGTAACATGTTCAAGACTCCGGAAGAGATCAGAAAAATAGAGAACCTGTTGCCGGAACAAAACCGCTTTGTCCGTACTCTTGTCAGAGAAAATGGGGATAAAACCTTCCTGCGGATATTTGACGATATGCAGGTACACCCTTCAGAGGCAGAAATAACAGCCGCCTTTAAACGGCTGGTAATGGAGTTGCCTCAGGTAGGTTTCGTAAAAGGTCATGGAGAAAGGGATTGCGTAAGATCGGGTGACAGGGATTATAACAGGTTTACTCAGGACAGACCTTTCCGTTACTCGTTGATAAATCAAGGTTTTGACTTTAACGAAATTACGCTGGACAATGAAATTCCTGAAACTATAGACATTCTGGTCATAGCTGACATGAAAAATGCCATGAGCCCTGAACACCAAGCTAATCTGGATAAATTTATTGCAAGGGGAGGAAATTTACTAATCGCAGGAGAACCAGGCCGTCAACAGAACATGAACCCTTTGGTATCTCAATTTGGAGTGGAATTCATGCCCGGCAGACTAGTAAGGCCAAGTAAAAACTTTTCTCCTGATTTTATAAAGGCTCAGCCAACAAGAGAGGGTTCCGACATGATGTATATGTTGAATACTATGAGGGAAAGAGATCTTATAGCAACAATGCCCGGTACTACCGGTCTTGCATACACAGAAGATAAGGGATTCAAAGTAACTGAACTGTTCGTCTCGGACACAACAGGAGGAACATGGGATGAAGTTGAAACCACAGATTTTATTGATGATACCGTAAAAGTAAATCCCGCTGTGAAGGAAGAGATGAAGGCATCGATACCTACGGCAATTGCATTGAGTAGAAAAGTAGGAGAAAAGGAACAAAAAATAGTGATATTGGGCGATGCAGACTGTATAAGCAATGGAGAGATAAGTATAAGCAGAAAGGAGGTAAAGGCTGCCAATTATTACCTTATCATGGGAGCTTTCTTCTGGATGTCTGATGATGAAGTCCCTATTGACGTACGAAGACCAGACCCTATCGATAGAAAAATCTATTTGGGCATGCCCGGTATGACCATTACCAAATGGGGTTTGATAGGGATATTCCCTTTTGCCATGGCAATATTTTATATTCTTCTATGGATTAGAAGAAAAGGAAGATAGGTAATAGAAATTAAAAAAACATGATTTTTAAAATTGATAAGCAAACAATAGATGATTTAGGGATATTTGGGAAAATCAGAGAGAATTCTGTTTATGGCGTTTTTAATAAAACCATGACACGGGGAGGTGCTCAGATTTTAGGAGATATGTTCTTGTATCCTTTGTCAGATGAAAGAGAAATTAATGAAAGGGGAATGATTATCAGATATTTTCAGAATAATCAGATTAGCTTCCCCTTTAGAAGCGAGATATTTGATTCTGTTGAATTTTATCTGAACAACACAGACAGCCGCTCAAGGCTCTCTGCCCATGAAGATAACCTGGAGAGGAAATTCAAGAATGCAATCGGGACCGATACCGAGTACGAACTCATACATAAGGGAGTTCTGTCTATGGTAGAGGTACTAATTGTGTTAAAAAAATTTCTGGAAGGATTAAAAGCAAAAGGCATAGAGAGACAGTATCAGCCGCAGGTAGACGCTATGATGGACCTGCTTGCGATTAAAGAACTTGAACCATGCTTTAAAGAGACCATTTTAAGAAAATTATCTTATTTAAAAACAGTAAATTACGATCAGAAATTCAGGTATAATCTAAGGGATAAACTCAAATTACTTTTAAGCTATATTTATAATCTTGATGTATATATATCTGTTGCCAAAGTATCCAAAGAGAGAAATTTCGTATATGCCAAAGCTTTACCTGCCACAGTAAATTTATTGGAAATAGAAGATGTTTATCATCCCCTGTTAAAGAACCCTGTGGGCAATTCAATAAAGGCCGACCAGACAAGCAATATGATATTCCTTACCGGCGCAAACATGGCAGGGAAATCTACCTTTATGAAATCTTTTGGTATTTCGGTTTATCTGGCTCATATGGGATTCCCTGTACCTGCTTCCAGAATGGAATTTTCGGTTCAGAACGGTATGTTTACAACTATAAATTTATCGGACAATATTAATATGGGATACAGCCATTTTTATGCAGAAGTTTTAAGAGTTAAGAAAGTTGCTGAGAGTGTAGGCAGCTCCAAGAATCTTATAGTAATATTTGATGAATTATTCAGATGCACAAATGTTAAAGATGCCTATGATGCCACTGTAGCTGTAACAGAGGCTTTTGCAGCTAACAGAAATTGCACTTTTATAATATCTACTCATATAATTGAAGCCGGCGAAACTTTGAAAAGTA
>Ga0209746_1001073_pt1 | contig 13423 bp, 10 predicted proteins | sample BarGraNGADG00211_3_FD_184496 | JGI IMG/M metagenome (GOLD analysis project Ga0209746, IMG submission 184496) | Arctic peat soil microbial communities from Barrow, Alaska - Barrow Graham LP Ref core NGADG0011-211 (SPAdes) (version 2) | ecosystem: Environmental > Terrestrial > Soil > Wetlands >...
CGCCTGCAGATTATAGCCCGCCAGGGGCGCGCCCCATAAACCCTCCAAGGCGGCCATCCCTCGCGGCGCCACGCCCGTCCCCATGCGAGCCAATTGCACGCTGCTCCACTCGCCCCAGGCCGTACCCGGCGCCAGCAGACCCAGCGGGCTGGCCAGCACGAGGACGATGAGCACGAGCCAGAGCCACCTCATCCGTCGCGGGGCAAGCGGCGGCGGCACGGCCGTCGCGGGCGACACGGCCGGCGCCTGCACGCCGGCCTGTAGGACGGCGCCGTTTGCGCCCTGCAAGTAGCCCACCACCAACGCCGTCAGTAACCCTTCGACCACCGAGACCACTGCCAGGTGTGGCAACACCATGGCCGGTATGGCGACCGATAACGGGTAGGGCGCGTAAAGCGGTGTGCCATCCGCGGCCTTGAACAAGGCCGGCTGTATGCCGAATTCGAGCGCGGTGAAGAGCGCAGCGGCCGTCAGGCCCAGGTAGCCACCCAAGGCCGCACCCCACGTGCGCCGGCGTGACGTGACCTCACTCCGCCCGCCGATGGCCCGATACACGGCATAGCTGACGTAGGGCAGGACCACGGCCATGTTGAAGCAGTTCGCGCCGATCGCCAGGATGCCGCCATCGCCGAAGAAGAAAGCCTGAATGATCAGTGCGATGGAGATGGCCACGGAGGCGATCTCCGGTCCCAGCACGATGGCCGCGAGCGCGCCGCCCACCGCGTGGCCGGTAGTCCCTCCAGGCAAGGGCAGGTTGAACAGCATGATGACGAATGAAAACGCGGCGATGAGGGCGATGAGGGGCACCTGGCGGGCCGCCTCGTTCTGAGACGCAATCTTCTCGCGCAGGCGACGCGTCCCACGCGCCCAGAACGGCAACATCAACAAAAACAGCACGGCCGCCGTGACGGGGCTGAGGTAGCCGTCCGGGATGTGCATATACTGATGGGCAGGCAGCAGGCCTATGGCAAGCACGGAGAACATGCAGGCTCCTGGCAATCAGCGCAAAACGCCGGCCGGCGTTTCCTGGTTCGACTGCTCCTGCTGACAGCGGGCGCAAAGCCCGGAGATGACCAGGTGCTGCAGCTCGGCCTCGAAGCCGTGGCGCGCCCGGATCTCGGCTTTCAGGTCCTCGACCGGCCCCACGTCCAGCGCTTCCTCCAACCCGCATTTGCGACACACCAGGTGATGGTGCAGGTCCTGGGACGTGCGCACCAACTCGAACTCGGTCACGCCTTGCGGGCCGGGAAATGTGGCGAGCACGTCGGCGTGGTGCAACATATCGAGCGTGCGGTACACGGTCGCCCGATTCAGCCCTGGCAGGCGCTCGCTGACGTGCTCGAAAATGTCCTCGGCCGTGCGGTGACCGGGATTATGGTACAGGTCTTCGAGGATCAGTGCCCGTTGCGCGGTGAGGCGCAAACCCTGATTCTGCAGCTCTTGCAGCATTGGTTTATGGCAAGTCATATCAGTTGCAACTCCTTGCAACTGCAATTATGCTCAACACTGGGAAGAGTGTCAAATTGGCAAGCGGAAGGAAGGGCGCGCGTCACCCTTGATGAGCAGCTATGGGTGTAAACCGACTCTGAGGAAAAGCCGAGAGGGATCAGGAAATAAGCGGGTTTTGCCCTGCCCAGGCGGGGTCCTCGCGGAAGACAATCACGTAGGCCACCCGAATGGCATCGGTCGGGCAAACCAGCTCGCAGTTGCCGTCGTAACGGCAGAGGTCGGGCCTGATGAGCGTCGCCTTACCGGCCCGCACTCCAAGTGCGCCGGACATGCAGGCGGGCAGGCATTTGCCACAGCCGTCGCACAATGCGGCGTCGATCTCAGGGAAAATCTTCGGTTCCATCTGCAGTACCCCTGGCGGGCGCAGTGCGCCCGTGTTGATACTGGTTATATTATCAGGACGGCAAGGAGAAGTCAGGGACTTTTGTCTCAAAAGCCGTCCGCCACGGCGGCCAATCCCTGCCGGTCGGCGATGACGATACGATGGCGATCCAGGGCAATAACCCCTTCGTCGGCCAATTCGCGCAGCGCACGGCCCACCATCTCACGCACGGTGCCCAGCCGAGCCGCCATCTCGGTCTGGGTCATCATCTGACCACGGTCGATCTCGGATTGGCCGGTGGTCCGTCCGGCTTCATGTAAAAGAAGCTTGGCCAGGCGGGATTTGACGGAGCGCAGTGACAGATCCTCTACCATCTCCACCAGGTGACGGGCACGCGCGGCGATGCTCTCGATGAGCGCCCAGGACAGTGCGGGGTATTGTTGCGCCAGCCGCTGCATATCCGCGCGGGAGATGACCCAGGTCACAGTATCGGCCATGGCCTCAGCGCTGGCCGGGTTCGGTCCGCCGTCGAGCACAGCCACCTCGTTGAAGGTATGACTCGGACCCAGCCGGGCCAGGATCTGCTCACGACCCTGCGGGGAAAGCTTGAGGATTTTGACCGTGCCCGAGCCGACAATGAACAAGCCCGCGCAAGGCTCGCCTTCGAGGAAAATCATCTGCCCGCGCACGAAGCGCCGGTCGTTCGCCGCCGCCGTCAGGGCAGCCAAGACGTCGAGCGGCAGCTTGGCGAAGTATGGCACGCGCTGCAACAGCGCGAGATCGGGCCGGGATCCATCTGGCATCAGGCTAGCCTCGGGCAAACAGAAAATGCGGCACATTGTCGCGCATTTCTAACTGCGGATCCCCACTTACTCTTCGGTCAAGCCGATGGTCGCCAATCCTGTCACGTCGAGAAAACTATCGGTGTAGGCCAGCACGCGCAGGCTCTGGTCCGCATACACGCCGGGGCGCAGCCGGCCGTGCCAGGTGACCGAGTCTCCGAGCCGGAAGTAAGCATAGCCGTTGACCCCGATCAGATGCGCCCCGTCATTGGTCTTGCCTTCATAGATGAGGGTCGTTCCGGGGATAGTCGAGCCTTTGCCGATGTGATAGACCACCGGCAGAGTCTTGTAGGTATAGAGCGGCTTGTCTGGGAACGCCGTCTCCGCCGGCGAGACGCCATCCAGCGTGATTCTGACGGTTCCGGCCGTAATCAGACGCTGGTCGCTGCTATTCAGAATGCGCAAGGCCAAGGCGACATGCGCTCCTGGCACGGGAGTGCCGCTCCAATTTAGGGAATCCCCCGTTTTCTTCATGGCCGATTGGCCGCCGATCAGCACCTGCGCGCCGTCCGCGCTTTGACCGACGAACTGGATATCCGTTCCCGGCAGCTTTTGGCCGCGCTGCACGGTCTGCTCTGACGGCCCATTGTACTCCAGCCCGCCTGCGGGACCCGCAGGCCGCGACACGCAACCCCCTGTGATCAGCGCCAACAACAGGCAAATCGTGACCGAGTAGCGATGACCTGACATTTAATATTCCTCCTACCAAGCAACGGCTTATTGGTTGAGAACATCATCCTGGGGTGACACCCCGTGACCGAGGTCTGAGTTCAACGGCGCCTGCCGCTCTTCGTCGCCGGCCGGCCAGTCTGAGCCGCGTGTTCTCTCGCTCGCCACGCGCCCGGCGACCGCCGGCAAGCCGGCGACGGCAGCAAGCCAGAGCAGACCCATCAGGACAAACATTGCCACGGTCAGCGGCCCAACCACTCCACTACCAATGTCACCTCCGGCCAGAGAAGCCAGCCCCTGGCCGACGGCCAACACGTTCCATGCGCCGTGGACTGCCACCGCGACGGCGCCCAGGGCCAGGCCGCGCAGCCAACGGCGCTCGGTCAGAATGGATTGCCAGCCAAGCCCCCCCAGGGCCGAGGCGAAGCAGTGGATGGCGGTTGTGCCGGCACGCAGCAACATGACCGAGGCCCAGTCAGCGCCGGTGCTCAGGCCCACCGCGCCATAGAAGGTGCCTTCGAAGGCAGCAAAGCCGGCCCCAGCTGCGAGGCCGAACATGAAACCATCCAGCCGCGAGATGCGGTGCGCGCTCAGGGCCACGAGCGGCACCGCGAAGGCCTTGCAAGCTTCTTCAATCAAGGGCGCTCCCAGTCCCAGCATGATCAAGACCCCCAGGATCACCGCCGGCGAACGGAGCAGCGGCGTCAGGGCCGTCAGGTCCGGCGGTTGCCCGCCCGGCTGGACATTGCGAGCAAACTCCGCCAGGCGGGTCAGCAGGGCCGGATCGGTTGCCTGGAACCAGACGAACGCCAACACCAACAGCACCAGCGCCAGCAGGGTCTCGAGGATTGCGGCCAGCGCCGAGGCTCCCAGGCCGCCCCAGGCCAGGCCTGCCAACATGGCGCGCCGCCCCACCCGCGCGCCGCGCCGGGCCGCAGCCCAGGCAGCCAGCGAGATAAACAACAAAGCCGGCAGGAAACCGGCGGCCACATGTACGAAAGGCAGCAACAGCGAAATGCGCGCGCTGAAGGAGGCCTGCCCCACGACGAGGACGATCCCCAGCGCGAAGGCCAGCCAACCCCAGGCTGTCAGGCGCAGCGGACGCGCGGGCGCATCGCTGAAGGCGCGCCAGCCGGCCCAGGCTAGGGACAAACCAAAACCGACGCCAAGCAGGAGAACGCTGCCGATCAGGAGTTCAGTCTGCAGCGCGGTTTGTGCGCCGCGGCCCACGCCTTGCCCGCCGGCGATGGCCAGGAGGGCGGCAAACCCGACACTGGCGAGCGCGGCCAGCAAGCCAAAGGACATTGCCAGAATCGTAATCAGCTTACGCATGAGCCTCACATCCGAACGGCTACTTCCAGTACGCTGGGCCGCGCCGGGAGTTGCTTGGTTGGGTCCGCGGTCAGCGGCCCAGGAGCCAGCGCAGGATCAGGATCGCTGCCTGCTTGTCGAGGGGGTGGTTGAAGTTGCCACACTTGGGGCTCTGCACGCAGCTTGGGCAGCCGTCAGTGCAGGGACAGCCCTGCACGAGTTCCAGGGTCGCCGACCAAAGCTCCGGCAACAGTTCGAAGCCCTTTTCGGCAATACCCACCCCACCCGGGAACCCGTCATAGATGAAGATCTGCGCGCCGTCGGTATCCGGATGGCGCGGCGTGCTCAAACCGCCGATGTCCCAACGGTCGCACATGGCAAACAACGGTAGGATTCCGATGCAGGCATGTTCGGCCGCATGGATGCCCCCCAGGAAATCGAGCCCTCGCTCGGCCAAGTCGGCCGGCATCTCTGGCGGCAGGTCCCACCACAAGGCGATGGTGGTGAACTCGGTGCCGGGCATATCCAGCGGCTCATCGCCCAGCACGGCCTCGCTGAACTGCTGTATGCGGCGGTAGCCGATCACCTGGCTGCGCGCCCGCACCTGGCCAAGATAGGCCGACGTGTTCGCCATCTGCCGGTGACGCAGCGAGCGGATGATGCGCACGTCGCTGAGCTCGCGCGGCTGGGTGTAATAGTCCCCCTCTGTCGGCGTGACGATCGCATGGCGCATGTCGTGGTTGTATTCCGTGACCAGGAAAGACTCGCCCTGGTGCAGGTACACGGCGCCCGGATGCACGCGGAAGGGCGCGCTGCTGGCATCCAGTTCCTCGATCATCTTGTAGCCGTCGGCCGCGTTGAGCACCGCGAAGCGTTCGCCCTCGGCGTCGCGCAGGCTGACGTCCTGGGCGGGATAATCGCTGCGCGTGTAAACCCAACGTTGCTCGCCCTCTTCGCCGATCGGCGCCAGGTAGCGCAGGACGCCGCTGTCCTCCAGCCCAACCATCGCCTCCACAAAACCCGGGCCAAATAACGCCTCGTCGTTCCAGCCACCTGCCAGCTGGTCATCGGCCCCCGCGCCTCGCTCGTAATCATACGTTCGCTCGCCGTCGTCCCGGACTGGCACCGTCAGAGGCGCCTCGTGCGCCGCGCAAGGCAAGTGGCGTTGGAGCACGTAGACATTGTCGGGATCGATCAGGGCATGTTCATGCGGGCGGCCAAACAGGTCCGCGGGGTGGCGCATGTAGTACTGATCGAGCGGATTGTCCAGGCCGATCAGTATCGCCAGGGAAGGCGCGTCGCCTCGCCCCGCTCGGCCCGCTTGCTGCCAGAGGCTGGCGATCGTGCTCGGGTAACCGACCAGCAGGGAGGCATCCAGGCCGCCCACGTCGATGCCCAGTTCCAGCGCATTGGTCGCCGTCACTCCGCGCAGCCGCCCCTGAAACAGCTCACGCTCGATGCGCCGCCGTTCGGCAGGCATATACCCGGCCCGGTAGGCGGCCACCTTATCAATCAGGTCGGGCGCGGACCGTTTCAGCTGGTCGCGCGTGTAGCGCAGCAAAAGCTCCGCTACCACCCGCGCGCGTGTGAAGGCGATGGTACGGACCCCGGACGTGACCCAGGCGGTGAACAGGTCCGCCGCCTCCCGGTTGGCGCTGCGCCGCGCCGCCAGCGCGCGATCGAGGAACGGCGGGTTCCAGAGCGCGAAGACGCGCGCGCCGTGCGGCGAGCCGTCGTCAGTGATCACTGTGACAGGCAGACCGGTCAGCAACGAGAAATGCTCGCCCGGGTTGGCAATGGTCGCCGAGGTGGCAATGAAATGCGGTCCAGCCGGCTGTGGGCTGGCCGGCCGTGGGCCGGCGGAGGAAGGCTCTTCCGACCCCTGCGCCGGCCGCGCAGCGCCCGCAAGGGAGCCGGCCCGGCCGATCGAGCCGGCATCCTCTCCACGCTGCCGCGCCTCCTGGTCCCCTGCTTCGCCCGCGCCGGCTGAGGCAGGGACGGCATTGCGCCGCAGCGGCCCGGGGAGGCGCAGCGCATAGGTAGACGACCCACCTGGGCGTGCGCGGCCCGACGCCGCGCGGGACCGCCGTCGGCCCGGCAGCAGGTTGCGCAACGGACGTGCGCCCGGCTCTCCGCTCTCAGTGGCCACTCCCTGATATAACGCGCACACGCGGCGCAGGCGGCGCAACACGCAAGCCACCTGCGAGCCGAATACGCCGCGGTAGGAATGCGCCTCGTCGATGATCACATACTTGAGATGGCGGAAGAACTCGGCCCACAGCGGATGGTTGGGCAGAATGCCCACGTGCAGCATGTCCGGATTGGTGATCAGCACGCGCGCCCGCTTGCGGATGCGGGCGCGCGCCGCCTGGGGCGTGTCGCCGTCATAAGTGGCCGCCTCGGCATTCGCCAGGGCGCCATCCGCCGGACTCGCAGCCTGCGCCGCGGCCAGCAACGACTGCCATTTGCCCAATTGATCCTGGGCCAGCGCTTTGGTAGGATAGAGATACAAGGCCCGCGCAAGCGGATCGCGCGCCAGTGCCTCCATGACCGGGACATTGAAGCAGAGGGTCTTGCCACTGGCTGTGGAGGTGGCCACCACCACATTTTCGCCCGCCAAGGCCGCGCTGATAGCTTCGGCCTGGTGAGTATACAGCCGCTCGACCCCACCTGCCCGCAAAGCGGCCGCCACCGGCCGGCTCAGACGCTGCTTGAGCGGGGCATAGCGCGGGGCACGCGCGGGCATCAGGTGGGCATAGACCAACTGGTTAGAATAGCCACGTTGATGCTGTAATTCGGCCAGAAAAGCCCTTGGATCGAAGACCATTGGGATATTTTACCATACAGTGAGAAACATTAGTCTGAGTATTCGCACTCGCTAGCCGGCCGTGTTAGAATGAACTGTCCTGCTTTGCACATATGGCAGCCATGCGGGACCGGCAAGCTTTCCACTGCGAAGGATACATGAGTATTTTCCTGGCCGAGGGGATGCTGGTTCTTTTTGCCATCCTGGCCATTGGCTCGTGGGTGGGCCAGTTATCCGTTAAGCGTATCTCCCTCGGCTCGGCCGGGGTTTTCTTTGTCGCGCTGGTGTTCGGTTGCTTCAACCTTTCGGTACCGAAAGAGGTGATGGACCTGGGCCTGCTGCTGTTCGTCTACGCCGTCGGCTTACAGGCAGGTCCCCGCTTCTTTCGCACTTTCCGTCGCCAGGGTTGGCAGTTTGTCATCATCGCGGTGGCCGGCGTGCTGGCCGCGGGGGTCACGACGGTGGCAGTCGCCCGGCTGCTGCATCTGCCGTATGCCCTGGCCATCGGCCTCTATGCCGGGGCGATCACGAACACCCCCTCGCTGGCAGCCGCCATCGAGGCAGTCGGGCGCGTCGAGCCTCTCGCCAGCGCAACAGTCTCGGTAGGTTACGGCATCGCTTATCCGTTCAGCATGATCGGCGTGGTGCTGTTAATCCAGTTCCTGCCCCGGCTCCTGCGAACCGATCTGCGGGCCGAAGAAGCCGGCTGGCGCCGGCAGCAAGAAGCCGAGACGCCACGCCTCGAGGCCAAGAAATTCCTGATCACTAACCCCAACTGCGATGGGGTCTTGCTGCGGGATGTCAACCCGCACCGCATGAGCGTGGCCAACATCTCGCGCGTCCGGCACGAAGGTAAGGTCGTCCCTGCCTCGCCGGATACCGTGCTGCATTGCAGGGACGTCGTCATGGTCGTCGGGCCAGACGAGGAGTTGCGCAAGATGCGCCTGTTGCTCGGGGAAGAGACCGACGTGCCGATGGATACCGACACCAACGTCGTCAGCCTCGACGCCGAGATCACCTCCACCGCACTGGCCGGCAAGCGCCTGGCCGACCTCAAGGTGTGGGAGCGCTTCGGGGTTGTAATCACCCGCATCCGCCGTCAGGGCTTTGAGCTTACGCCGGTGGGCGTCAGCATGCTGGAGATGGGCGACGTGCTGCGCCTGGTGGGTGAAAGGGCAGCGGTCGAACAGTTCGTCAAGCAGATCGGCGGCGACAACCGGCGGGCCGACGAGACAAACATGGTCCCGTTCCTGGGTGGTCTGGTCCTGGGCATCGCCCTCGGCGTTATCCCGCTCAAGCTGTCCAACGGCATGCAAATCAAACTAGGCATCGCGGGCGGCGCTTTTATCGTCAGCCTGCTGGTCGGTCATTTCGGGCATATCGGGCCTTTCCGCCTGTATGTGCCCGCCGGCGCGAAAAACCTGGCACGCGAGCTCGGCCTGATGTTATTCCTGGCCGGAGCCGGGACGACCGCGGGAGCGCAGTTGGTGCCAGTCTTGCGCGAACGGGGACCAAGCATGCTTCTGGCCGGGGCGCTGATCACCATCGTCTCGGCCGGCGTGGCGCTGTTGCTGATGGTCCGTCTGTACCGCATGAATTCGCTGGCCGTATTGGGAGGACTGTGCGGCGTTATGACCAACCCACCCGGTTTGGGCGCCGCCAACGCGCAGACCGACAGCGATCTTCCCACGCTCGCCTACGCCAGCATTTACCCGGTGGCCTTGATCTTCAAGATCGTGTTCGCCCAGGTGCTGGTCGAAGTACTCAGGATGGTGACCTGATGGATCACGTCAGCGAGATCATCACCGCCAACCGCTCGCGCTTCCTGGCCGAGCTCGAAGAATTTCTCTGTTTCCCCAGCGTGGCCGGCAACCCGCTTGGCCTGGGCCAGGCCGCCGGTTGGGTGGCTAATCGCCTGACTGCGCTCGGGGGCAGGGTGCGAGTGCTGCCGACCGGAACACCGGCAACCGGCGGGGCGATGGGCGGGCTGGTCGAGCAGCCATCGGTGGTCTTTGCGGAAACCGGGCAGGGGCCGCTCAGCCTGCTGAGCTACACCCACTATGATGTGCAGCCGCCCGATCCGCTGGAGTTGTGGGACACGCCACCATTTGAGCCCTCGCAGCGCGATGGCAAACTTTACGCGCGCGGCGCCACCGACGACAAAGGCGACACGCTGGCGCGCATCCAGGCGGTGGAAGTATACAAGCAGGCCTACGGAGAGCTGCCCTTCCGGCTGAAATTTTTCGTCGAAGGCGAAGAGGAGGTGGGCAGCCCCCACCTGGTCCCGCTAGCCGAGCAGTATGCGGACTTGCTCCGTTCCGACGGCGTGATCTGGGAAGGAGGTTCGTTCGACGAGGCCGAACGTTATACAGTCTACTGCGGCGTGAAGGGCATCTGCTTCGTCGAGCTGCGCGTGCGCGGCGGCGCGCATGATCTGCACTCGGCCTATGCCTCGATTGTGCCCAGCCCGGCCTGGCGCCTGGTGCAAGCCCTGAGCACGTTCAAGGATACTCACGATAACATTACAATCGACGGCTTCATGGACCTGGTGCGCCCCTCCACCCCGGCCGAACTGGATTACATGCGGCGCATTCCCTTCCCAGGCGCCCAGATGAAGGCCAATTGGGGCATCCCGGCCTTCATCGAGGATGCAGACGACCGGACTGCCGCCATCCGCTTTATCAGCCAGCCAACCTGCAACATCTGCGGCCTGGTGAGCGGTTTCAGCGACGAGGGTGCGAAAACAGTTCTGCCCAGCACGGCGAGCGTCAAGATGGACTTCCGGCTCGTGCCAGACCTGACCCCGGAAGCGGTGATCGGACTGTTGCGCCGGCACCTCGATCGACGGGGTTTCCGCGATGTGGAAATCGTTAGCTGGGACGGCATGGTGGCCGCGCGTTCGGACGTGACCGCGCCGGTCGTCCAGGCGGTGATCGCCGCTGCGCAGCGAGTGTACGGCCAGGAGCCGGTGGTCTACCCGTCGCACGGTGGCTCGGGCCCCATGCATGCCCTCGTCCAGGGTCTGGGCATGGACGGCATCATGGTCGGCGTGGGCTACTCGGGCGAGCACATGCATGCGCCGAATGAGAACATCCGGCTGGATGATTACTTCCGGCACATCGAATTCCTGGTAGAGTTTCTGCGGCGCTTCCCGTCAACGGCACGCGCCAGTACAGACGCCGCTGCAGCGGCATAGTAATGCGGAGGAAACCTTGCTGCGGGTCTAAAATCCGGCAAGGTCTGTCCGGATATAGGCGGAAACAGACCTGGCGGGTCGGGCTACGCGGCCGAGGCGCCTCCAGGTCTTGTGCCCCCAATAGCAGGCGGCCAGACCGGCCATGCAAAGCGGGCCGGTCTCACCAAGAGAGGAGTACGTACATGACGGGCAATGGGTTGGACGAAGAGTTCGAAGGCGAGGGGCCCTTCGACGAAACGGACGAGGTCCTGGACGACGAGCTAAACACGGTCCTGGACGACGCTGCGCGCGAGGAGCTGGACTCCCTGGTCGGCCTGCAGGTAGTGGGGCTGGACGTATGGGAAGAATCTTTGAGCGACGACGAAAACGAGCCGCCGGTCAAGCCGGAGGAGCGCGTTTTCTTTGATACGGATCTGATGCTGCAGGATGGGGTTGCGCTCGAGCTATATGCCGCAGCGGCCTATTCCGATCCTGAAGGCGAACCGCTCAAGGGCATGGACGAGATCACGGCCGCCCTGGAACGCCTGGCGGACCAGAACCTGGTCCTCCTCGACTTCGACCAGGCCGATGAAGAAGGCGGGCTGGCCCTGGCCTTAGGCAGTGACGAGAAAGTTCAACTGGTGATCGCCGCCGGCGCCTGGGTCGTCAGCGAGTGGGAAGAGGATATCGAGTCCGAGGACGGCGAGCCAACCGAAGAGTAGAGAAGTTCAAGCGCGACGACGCCAGGGGCGCCGGGTCTATCTCGGAGGCCCTGGCGTCGTCGCGCCAACCATGCGCCGCCCACATAGGCGCCTGGTCAGCTGAAGCTGCCGAGGACGGCGAGCCGACCGAAGACTAGCGTGGTGGTTGGCTACGGCTCGACCACCACTGTGCCGGCCATGTCTACCCCGCCTTTGTCGCCATGATATAAACAGTAATACGGAAATGTCCCAACCTCGTCGAACTTGTGCGCAAACGTCTGCCCGGAGGGCATGTCACCCGAGTCAAATTTGCCGTCGTCGGCTGTGACCGTATGCTTGGCCCGATCCTGGTTCACCCATGTGACCGTCGTGCCCTTCTTGATGCGCAATGACTTCGGGCTGAAGGCGAAGTTCTGCACAACCACCGTCACGCCGTTCTCTGCGGCAGGCACGCTGGCCCCGGCCAACGCGGGTTGCGCCGGGACTCCTCTCAATATCTGGGCGAGCTGAGCCACACTGCCTGTCGGTGCGTCCCTAACCTGGGTGGCGAGTGTCGTGATCTAGCGAATGACGCCGGAAGTCCTGCTCAGATCGTTCGTCCCGACGAATGCTTTGGCATCGGCGACGATCTTGATCATCGCATCTCGGATCTGGCCGGCAGTTTCCCCTGCCCGCGTCGCCTGATCACCCGTCTGCGCGGCGGCGCGGGATCGTTCGAGGTAGACCAGCGCACCGGTGCCGTCGCCGGGATCCTCTACCAGGCCGTCGCGATCTATATCCCCGTAGTCGGCGCCCGCTTTCCCTTCGATCAGGTTGATCACGTGTTCGGCGTGGCGTTTGCCAGTCGCAAGGCTGCCCCGGCCGGCAGCTGTAGCCATCTCTTCGGCGTGGACCTGGATGTCATCGGCGGCCTGGACCAACAAGGCAACTGGCGAGGCGACTGCCGTGGGGCTAGGCGCCAGGTAGCGGGCATAGTAGATGCCGAAGCCCAGCAGCACAAGCAACGTCCACAGCCCAAGGACGCTACGCATGACCAGTCGGAAATTGCGAACGCGCAGCCTGGGCGGGATCAGATGGGTGGTCATGCGCAGGATCAGATAAATGCCCGTCAGCTCGGCCACCAGGCCGAGGAAGCCGTGGACCATCATCAGCTGCGCCACCGTGCCGGTCACCGTGCCGCCGGCGATCACGTAGCTGTAGAAGCTGGTGATCATCACAAACAGGATAAAAAACAGGTTGACAAGCACCATCGTGGTCTGCACGGCCCGATGTTGCGTGATCCGCTTGCGGCGCGCCAGCAAAAAGCCAATCCACAGCCCGAGGAGGATCAGGATCTGGGCCACCAGGTTAAGATCACTCGACAGACGCTGGCCGAGTATTGCCTGCATTTCTGGCTCCTCGAGATCAGATCACACCGGCGGCTGGTTAGGGCTGCACCACGACCTGCGACGACATACCCACTCCGCCCTTGCCACCGTGGAAAGCACAGTAGTAGGGGAAAGTGCCGGGCTTGGTGAAGGTGAAGCTGAAAGTATCGCCGGTTTTCAGGCTCCCCGAATCAAACTCCCCATTGTCGGCGGTTACGGTATGCGCGGCGTTGTCGCGGTTAGTCCATATGACCGTGGTGCCGACCTTGATAGTGAGCAGCGCGCCGAATGCGAAATTGGCGATGTCGACCTTAACGGTCGCGGCTGTCGACGTGGGCACAACAGCCGTCGCCGTAGGCACAACAGCCGTCGCCGTAGGCGCGACGGGCGTGGCTGAGGGGGCCGGGGCAGTTGTTGCCGGCGCCTGCGTGGCTACCGGCGCCGAGGTCTGCACGGGTATTGTCGGGCCGGCCGAAGCCCCGCTGGGAACGAGCGGGATGGCGGCCATTAGTTGCGCCTCCTGGTAGGCCGTCTGCGAGCCTGCCTCACCTGCAATAGGCTCAATTGTCTCATTGCCATTTGCATCGTACCCTATGACGATTTCGTCCACCAGCCCGGCCGCCTTGCGTATCAATGGAGTTGCCTCCGCCAGGCTCTTGGCCTGCGCGATCTCTTGCTCCCTCTCATCCAGGTCCAGCACCCAGCCCTTTATGTCCTCAGT
>Ga0209746_1001074_pt1 | contig 13413 bp, 12 predicted proteins | sample BarGraNGADG00211_3_FD_184496 | JGI IMG/M metagenome (GOLD analysis project Ga0209746, IMG submission 184496) | Arctic peat soil microbial communities from Barrow, Alaska - Barrow Graham LP Ref core NGADG0011-211 (SPAdes) (version 2) | ecosystem: Environmental > Terrestrial > Soil > Wetlands >...
CATAGCTCCATACTCCGCAATCCGGATATTGCCCAAATATGTTTTATAAGAAAGTACATAGAAATGCTGGGCAGTGGCACATTGCGGATGATAAGCGATTGTAAAAAGAATGGTTTTAGAATGCCTGTTTGGACGGATAAAGACAATGTAACCACCGTAACCTTCCCCGACCTTTCTGTCAAAACCAAAGCTACTAAAGGTGTAAATGAAGGTGTAAATGAAGGTGTAAAAAAGGTGCATTTTAAAGCCGAAAGTGAAGGTGTAAACGGGGAGCTAAACGCCATATACTCAGTAATAGAGAAAACGCCAGGATTAAAAGCCCCGGCCATTGCATCGGTATTGGGCGTAAGCCTTTCAACAGCAGAAAGATATATCAGGAAATTAAAAGACGCTAAGCATATAAAATTTGTAGGAGTACCAAAAACAGGTGGGTATTTTATCCGGTAGCCCTTATTCTAACTGGCAGTTCAATCCATAAGAGGGAAACTTTAGAGAGCCATGAAAATTTTACTTAACTGCACTAAATACGGGTTTATGAAAGTCCAAACTGCACTAAGTAGCTACTTAGGCTATTTAAATAAGAATAGCGGAGATTATTTATGTTCACCCCTGAGTTGATGTATCATCTTGATTCGGAAATCCTCTTCTGCCATGTAAAGCTTGGCAACTTGCTCTGTAGAGAGCACCTTTGAGAACTCTTCGAAATACTTTCTTTGAATAACTCCTTCACTGGCAAAGCCACTCACATAAGCCTCGAGCATTCTCTTGAGCTCGCCGTCTGATGTTAGCGTTCCTCCATCAACTAACTTGTCAATTACTTTCAAACTTCCCTGAATTTTTCTGTGAGCAATCTCCCTTTCCTTCCAAAAATTGTTGTAGATAGGCCAAAACTCTTCGGCCTCTTGCGGGGTTAGCTCCAATGCAGTAGTAAAAAATGCAATTTTTGCACTCTGAACCTGCTCATACCTGCCAGTTTCTTTCTGTTGCTTGCTTTGTACAGGTTCCTGAGCATACGCTCCAATAGCAAAGCATAAAACGACGATGGATATAATTGTTTTTTTCATAATAGCGGTAATTTATTCAAGTGAGGCTAAATATACTATGCCCGCATCGGTATTCAGATACTCAATAATCTCCTCCGGGTCTACTATCTCCGTCTTTTTAGTAAGTGAGTCGGTCTCATCGTCAAAAAAGTCGATAAAAGAGGCTTCCAAATGGTTGTCTTCGAGGGTTTTGGAATTTGTTATCAGCATTTCGGATCCACTCTCGGTAACGGAGGGTGAAAATAATTTCATTGCCCCGTATCCCATAAGGAATACTAGTGCAAATGTGGAGACGAGTGCCAGTTGTGGTTTAATCAACGACCACAGGCCCACTTTAGAATCTTTTTGTGAAATTCTGTCGGAAATGGTACTCTGTAAGGAGAAGAAGTACCCTTCCGGAACTGAGTACGGATTCTCCTTTAAATGTGGCTGGTCTATGTTAAATTTTTCTTTCATACATCTTTGACTACATAAAATGAAAAAGGATTAAAGTAACTCTTGTAAAGACTCCCGAATTTTTTGAGTTGCATGGTGATAGGAAGCCTTAAGTGCACCCACCGAAGTGCCCAAAATTTCAGATATCTCTTCATACTTAAGTTCATCGAAATAGCGCATATTAAATACTAGTCTCTGTTTTTTCGGAAGCTTCAGTATTGCTTTATGTAATGCCTTTTGGGTTGCATCTCCATTAAAGTATACATCGGATTCCAGTATGTTTTCCAACTGCTTGGAATAATCTGTGAGCGATAAAAAGGACCTTACCTTCTTCCTTTTGAGAAAGGTGAGTACCTCATTTGTTGCAATTCTGTACAACCAGGTAAAGAGCTTGGACTCTTCCCTAAATTCGGGTAGACCATTCCATGCCTTTATAAAAGTATTTTGTAAAAGATCATTTGCATCTTCGTGGGATGCAACTATCTTTCTTATGTGCCAATACAGCCTTTCGCTATATTTGCCGACAATAAGGTTGAAAGCGTAATGCCCCTTTCCATCCTCTTTATAGAGTGCCAAGAGATCCTTATCGTCCATTTTTCAGTTACATAAATTATTTTCTGACTATAACTCTTTTAACAGCCTCCACGATACTGCCGGAATCCAGTCTGTACTCCTTCAAAAGTTCACTTGGCAACCCACTTTGGCCAAACATGTCATCTACAGCAACAAATTCCACAGGACTTGGCAGTTTCCTTGCCAGAAGTCCGGAGACAAGCTCTCCCATTCCGCCGGCAATCAAGTGCTCTTCCGCACAAACAACAGCTCCAGTCTTTGCTACAGACTCTATGACTGTTTTAATGTCCAAAGGTTTAATTGTGTGAATATTTATCAACTCTACCGAGATTCCTATTTTCTCCAACTCTTGAGCAGCAACAATCGATTCCCATACCAGATGGCCGGTTGCAAAGATTGTTACATCTTTTCCCTCAATCATTCTCAAGGCTTTGCCTATTTCAAACTTTTGATCTGCGGGGGTAAAGTTTGGAACCGAAGGGCGGCCGAACCTTAAGTAGACGGGACCAGGGTAATCTGCCATAGCAATGGTTGCAGCTTTTGTCTGATTATAATCGCAAGAGTTAATAACTGTTAAGTTAGGCAACATCCTCATGAGCCCGATATCCTCCATTATCTGGTGAGTTGCCCCATCCTCTCCCAAGGTAATGCCAGCGTGCGATGCACAGAGTTTTACATTTGTGTCTGAGTATGCAACAGATTGTCTCACCTGGTCATAAACCCTGCCGGTTAGAAAATTGGCAAACGAACCAGCAAAAGGAATTTTGCCGGAAAGTGCCAGACCTGCCGCAGTTCCTATCATATTTGCTTCTGCAATACCGCACTGTATGAATCTGTCTGGAAACTCTTTAGCAAATTCGTCCATTTTTAAAGAGCCAGTAAGATCTGCACAAAGAGCCATTATATCCGGATTTTTGCGACCTGCTTCCAAAAGACCTGCGCCAAAACCCGATCTTGTATCTTTATTTCCCGTATTTGTAAATATCTCATTCATAACTAATGGATTTAAGTTTTAGAAATCGCCAAGAGTTTCCTTCAACTGACTTAATGCCCTATCTGTCTGCTCGTTATTTGGTGCTTTCCCATGCCACTGATTGGTTCCCTGCATAAAATCTACACCTTTGCCCATTTCTGTCTTCATCAAAAGCATTTTCGGTTTCCCATTTCCGACACCCGCTTTTGCCCATTTGAATGAGTTTAAAATCGCCTCCATATTGTGGCCATCCACCACTAAGCAATCCCATCCGAAGGCACGCCATTTAGCATCTAAGTCTCCCAGATTCAATATTGAACTTACCGGGCCGTCAATCTGCTGTCCGTTCCAGTCTGTCATTACAATCAGGTGGTCCAGCTTTTTTTGTGCAGCAAAGAGAGCGGCTTCCCAAATCTGTCCCTCCTCACTTTCGCCGTCGCCAATAAGGACGTATACAAAATTCTTATCTGCATTGAGTCTTTTTGCTATGGCTGCACCACCCGCAACCGATAGTCCCTGTCCCAAAGAGCCGGACGCGATATGGATTCCGGGTAACCCTCTCTCGACAGATGGGTGGCCTTGGAGTCTTGAACCTAATTTTCTGAATTCTGCAAGCTCCTGAATCGGAAAATATCCCGATCTCGCCAAAATACTATAGTAAACTGGAGTGAGGTGTCCGGCAGAAAGGAAGAACATATCCAACCCTTTTCCTTCTCTGGTCCATTTTTTTGGATCGTGATTCAATTCATAGAAAAAAAGGGCGGTTAAAAAATCGGTACTGCTTAAAGAGCCTCCCGGGTGGCCGGAGCCGGCCATATTGACCATTCGGACAATATCTCTCCTAACTTGAGATGCAATCTCATGTAATTTTGCGATAGTTGTCATTATGTTTTGATTTGTTACTAATAGAACAAAGGTAGCACCAAACGGGTGATTCTGGTAATTATTTTTACCTTTGCATCCACTTATAAGCCTTTTACATTAAGATGAAGCAAATTAGGAACTTTTGTATTATTGCACATATAGATCACGGCAAAAGCACTCTGGCCGACAGACTTCTTGAGTTTACACACACTCTCAACTCAAGAGAGATGGAGAACCAGGTACTGGACTCGATGGAACTGGAGAGGGAGAAGGGGATTACCATCAAGAGTCATGCAATCCAGATGGACTATATTCAAGATGGTGAAAAATACATACTTAACCTGATTGACACCCCTGGTCACGTCGATTTTTCATATGAAGTCTCCAGGGCAATCGCATCTTGCGAAGGGGCTCTCCTTGTTGTTGATGCTACACAGGGTATTCAGGCCCAGACAATCTCAAATCTCTATCTTGCTTTAAATCACGATCTTGAAATTATTCCTGTCCTCAATAAGATAGATATGGAATCCGCAATGATAGACTCCGTAAAGGATCAGATTATAGATCTTATCGGTTGTGATGAGGAAGATATACTGTTGGCAAGCGCAAAGACAGGTGAAGGTATTGAAGAAATTCTCAGGGCTATAGTGAAGAAAGTGCCTTCACCAAAGGGCGATGAAGAGGCTCCGCTTCAGGCACTTATCTTTGACTCGGTGTTCAACTCCTTTAGAGGGATTATAGCCTACTTTAAAGTTCAGAACGGAATCATAAGAAAAGGAGACAAGGTAAAATTTATAAATACAGGCAAAGAGTATGAAGCCGACGAAGTTGGGCTGCTGAGGCTGAAGATGATCCCTACCGGTGAGGTTCGTACAGGTGATGTCGGTTACATAATTTCTGGGGTTAAGACTGCTAGTGAGGTGAAGGTAGGAGATACCATAACTCACAGGGAGAGGCCTTGTACCACCTCAATTGCCGGCTTCGAAGAAGTTAAGCCTATGGTTTTTGCAGGATTATATCCTGTAGATGCAGATGAATATGAAGACTTAAGGGCTTCTCTGGAGAAGCTCCAGTTGAACGATGCCTCTTTGGTGTTTGAGCCGGAATCTTCTCTTGCTTTGGGATTCGGATTCCGCGGAGGTTTTCTGGGACTGCTCCATTTGGAGATTATTCAGGAGCGTCTCTACAGGGAGTTTGATATGGATGTAATTACTACAGTACCAAACGTTTCATACAAGGTATTCACAACACATGGAGAGACAATGGATGTACATAATCCGTCCGGACTTCCTGCTCAGACCCTTATAGACTATATTGAGGAGCCATATATCCACGCTCAGGTAATTTCAAAATCTGAGTATTTTGGAGTTATTATGAAGCTCTGTCTGGATAAAAGAGGAGTGTTGATAAGCCAGCACTTTCTTACAAGTGACAGGGTGGAACTCAACTTTGAGATGCCCCTTGCGGAGATTGTCTTTGACTTCTACGATAAACTGAAATCTGTTTCGAGAGGCTACGCATCATTTGACTATCATGTAATAGGTTACAAGCAGGCAGAACTGGTTAAGCTTGATATCCTTCTGAACTCGGAGCCGGTTGATGCTCTCTCAAGCCTTATCCACAAAGAACATGCATATGACTTTGGAAGAAGGATGTGCGAAAAACTTCAGGAGCTAATTCCTCGTCAACAGTTTGACATTGCAATTCAGGCAGCTATTGGTGCAAAGATCATCGCCCGTGAAACTGTTAAGGCGGTCAGAAAAGATGTTACCGCAAAGTGTTATGGTGGTGACATATCCAGAAAGCGCAAGCTTTTGGAAAAACAGAAGAAGGGCAAGAAGAGAATGCGCCAGATCGGAAATGTAGAGGTTCCGCAGAGTGCATTTATGGCGGTCCTCAAGCTGGATTAGAGGGTATACGTCCCCGTGTGCCTACCCGTGTGCCTATTCAAAAACAACAAACTCGCCGGAACTGGTGACTCCTTGGGCGCTGATATTCAGCTTTGGACTACGATCGCCTGTATAGAAAACCACGGTGGCAGTTCCTTTATCATCTGTCTTAATGCAAGGGTTCCAGTAGATTGTGCTTCTTAAATCTTTCAATTGAGATTTCTTCTCTGCTGTATTTTCATATTTAGGCGAGTAAAAATCGACACTCCTTTGGTAACCCAGAGGAGAAATCTTAGCGGTATTTGTTGCAGCACCCTTTTGGATACCTCCGTTTTTTCTGGAAGTTACAAGTATTACCCCGTTTATGGTATTAAACATTTAACCGGCAGGGCCACGAAGAAATGCAACATTCTCAATATCCATTACTGTCAAACCATACTGGTCCAAAAGGGCGGTGCTCTGCCACTGCAATCCGTCTACATAAAGCAGAGGCTCTCCCGGACCATTCATCGTAATGCCCCGGGCTGTATACAAAACACGATAACCTTGCGGGTCACTCCCAACATAGAGCCCCGGAAAGGCAACAATGAGGTAGTCCTGTAAAAACATCTGATCATAAAGCTCAAGTTCCCCTCTTTCTTTTAGTTGACCCCTGCTGAATGATTGCAAAAAAGGAGAGGGATTGTATTTTGGCTTGTAGAACTCCTTCTCCTGGGCCACCACCACCACCTCTTTCAGGATTATGTTCTCATCTGCTATTGAATTTGTATTATACAGATCCGCGGTACTCTTTACGAATTCTTCAATTTGTTTGTTATATACGGAGATGCGTGGAAATGACAGAGGTAAGAAGACCTCTTTGCGTATGTTGAGCCCGTAGAGCTGTCCGCCGCCTTTTCCCACTACTCCAAACAGAAACTTTGTACTGTCAGGGAAATTGAGCCCCTCAAGAGTAAATGTGCTTTTCTTTTCAAGAAGATAGGCTTGTTGAAGCTGTATTGTCGGGGCAAAAATCATAAGTGTTGTATTTTTTACCTCTTTTCTGAATAGGCCCGAGACAGATCCGGATATCTCCTGAGAGTATTCCCTTTTAAATTTGCGCAAACCAGAAGTATGGTACCTCCAACCATGGGTCATCATTACAATATCCAGATACCTCTCACTTTCTGCCGAAGGATTGTTAAAATAGTAACCAGGATCTTCAATCTCTCCGCGGAGTTCGCTGCTCAGCTCCATGTAGCTGACAATGTTTTCGTTATTAAGAAGCAGAGGGGCAAGTTCGCTGTCTGTAACAGCAAGAGAGAGTTCTCCGGAGAGCGGATCCCCCGATTTATCTTTCAACTGAAAGGTAAGTTCAACTTTTTCCCTTTGTCCGTATTGCTTCTTGTCCTGTAAAATTTCAATATTTGGGCGCGAGTGGTTATTAATAAAGAAAAGCCTTTCGGCAAGAATATCCCCGTTCTCATTCCGGATTTGTGCAGAATTGACACCATCCGGAAGATCTCCCTCCGGCATGATAACGTTACTCTCGGAGTCTTCGAGAGAAGAACTGCCGGCAAGAGGTTTTTTAAACAGTTCCTCCGAGCCGTTCATTATCACAAGCAGAGATCCTTTAATATCGCGGGTTACATATGCGGATATGTTAATCTTTTTTCCAATTCTTGTAATGCCGATAATTGCGCCTGAAATTTCCGGCTGCGGCAGCAACACCCTTTTAGTAAATCCAGAACTGTCGCTCACGATTGCATAATATCCGCCAGAGTCTGCATTGAAGAGGTTGACCAGCCCCATTCCATTATGCTTAGAACTGTATTGGCCAACAAGGGTATCTTTAGAGTTGTAAAGCATAACCCTTACATTCACGGATTTGCCATCTGAACCAACGGCCTTGAAACCAATCCCGGCGGGTCTGTTTACCAAATATCTCCCACTTTCAGGCAAAAATTGAATATCTATGTCATAAGTGGATACCTCTGCTCTTTTACTCCCGTCTCCTGCAGATTTATTGTTCTTGCCGAGAATTTCGATTTTTTTATGAAACAGATACTCAACGGGATAGTTCTGCATGTTTTGAGTATAGCACCTGAGTCTGTATGTGCCTGGAGCAATTTCACCGGAGGTCTGTATGTGTCCGGCAAACCCCTTATCGGAATTTTTGATTTTCACTCTGGATATAAGTGTGTCTGAATAGAACTCTACATATATGTAGTTGCTTACAGGCGTTTTTGTAAGATAGGAACTGTTAGAAAGATAACCTTTGAACCAAATAGTTTCCCCGGAAAGATAGGTCTCCTTGTCTGTATGGATGTAAAGCTTCTCCGTTTCAAATACCAGAGAGTCTGGATTGTCTGACCTTTGATCCACCGTTTGGGCGAATAAACCGCTGCTGTAGCATACCAAAGTTATAATCAGGAAACGTGTAAATTTCATAAGTCAATTTATTACATAAAAGTGCAAAGATATAAAAATGGACATACGGGATGTACGGAGACACAAATTGTATACCAAAAAAGGGCTGCCTCAAACTAAATTGAGGCAGCCCTTTTTATTTCGGGATCATGTATTATTCGCGGAATTTTGCAAACTCAATATCTTTTTGTGAACGAAGCTTGAGAGCTTCACTTCCGCTGTAAACAATTGCCAATTGTTTAGCAACTTCTATCATGTTACCCTGACGAGCTGCTATTACGGCACGCATGTAAGCAGCGTGCGGACAATCGTGGGTTATTGCTTTAGAAGCTTTGTCCAGTTGATTTGTCAGAATGAATGCAATACCTTCGTTGTCATCACCTGTACCGGCTAACTTGGCTGCAGCGTCGTTGTACCTGCCTTCAAGAATATCAATAATTGCTGAGTTTTGTTTTGCAACAGGAAGATCTGATTTCTTGAACGCCTCCATTGCATTTTTAAGATTATTGTCTCTGAGAGCAATTAACCCTGCATTATTATAGTAGTATTTAGATGTTTTGTTGCCAATCTTAGAAAGGGCAATCTTAGCGTCTGCCAACTTATCATTGTCCAGATATGTTGCCACAAGATTGTTATAAGCACGGTCACATTTGAATTTTTCGCCAGCCCTGCTGTAAATATTGACCTTGGTATCAAAGTCTTTTACCAATGTTGCAGAATATAGAAGAGCCTCAATATCCATAATCTCTATGTTTGTTTTTGCAAGTTCAACTAACTCCTCGTCATTATAGTTTGAATAGTCTATATTTGCAATAAATCTTGCCCTGCGAAGTTCCGGCAGAATCTTGTCTGCAAGTGTTTTGAATACTTTAGACATGTTTTTAATCTCTCTTTCACGAACCATTGGGTCGCTGTACATAGATAGCACACGAAGGATGAGTTCTTTGTCCTGAATTGTAGACGCAGCTACAAGTTCCTGGAAACCTTCCCAGTCTTCTGCTATTGTCGAAACGTTAACAGGTGCAGCAATGGGTGCTTTTTCGGTAATCTTATCAAATGCCTTCTTGGCTGTCTCGCCGCGTTTGTCAGACAGCTTGCTGTTCAGATCTATAGATCCATCCGGAGATGCGTAGGCAACAATATTTGTACTCTTAATCTCTCTGCGATTATCTTTCTCAACCTCTGCCAGGAAATTTTTAAATTCCTTAATCTCTTCTTTAGTAAGCTCTTTAGGACGAACAACAGAACTGTTTATTTCATAAAGAATTTGAGTCTCTTTTTTCTCTGATAGAGTTTTTTTGTAATCATAAGGAGCTAAGGCAGTTGTGCCGGCACTATGAACCAATTTGTAGGTAATGTTAGCACCATCTGCCAACTTGAATGCAGAAGGAAATTCTATTTTCTTTTGCTTATTCCAAACGGCAACTCTAAGCTCTAAGTGAGACTGTTCCATACCTGGTTTGTATGCAAACTTAACAGTGTTACTTGCTTTTCCCCCGGCAAGAGGAACTGCCTGGTAGTTGTCAGTTACCTTTTCACCTTGAAGTTTGAATGCAGGAGCAGCAACTTCGCCACCCTGATATACTAACACGGGAACAACTTCAAGTATAGCTTTAGGATGAAAATAACCCTCCGGAAAATTCATGGTGTAAGTTGCGGTAATTTCGTCTGCAATTACCTCAAGTATTTTAGGATTATTCTGTACGCTCACCAATTGAGCGTCTTTAGCCATTTTGGATGGATTACTACACGAAAGGATGGCCAACCCAATAAAGGCTACCGAAAGAATTTTAAATAGGTTCTTTTTCATTATATATTTATTTTAATAACATTTCTGGATATTAAATCTTTGATATCCTCAGGAGTATCTATAGAATAAGAAGAGTGTTGAGTTACTGCAACTTTTATTCTAAAACCGTTCTCAAGCCACCTTAATTGTTCCAACTGTTCAGCAGTCTCCAAAAGAGTAGGTTCCAGTTTTGAAACAGCTGCTAATGCATCTCTGGTGAAGGCATACAACCCTATGTGCTTATAATATGGCAAATTCATATTCCAATTTTTACTGTCTGCTCCTCTTTGAAAAGGGATTGCATTTCTACTGAAGTACAGCGCGTAAAACTCTTTTGAGATTACAACTTTAGGGCTGTTGGGGTTAAAAATGTCCTCTTCTGGTGAGAACTTCTTTACAAGAGTCGCAATTTTAGTGCCATCATCGTTAAAACAACCAACTAGTTCCAAAAGTTGCTCAGGTGAGATAAACGGTTCATCTCCCTGAATATTTACAACAATATCATAGAGATTGCCATCTCTTTTTTCAATAATTTTCAAGGCCTCAAAACATCTGTCAGTTCCACTTCTGTGATATGTGGATGTCATTACCGCATCTCCCCCAAAGCGAGTAACTTCATCAAAAATTCTTTGATCGTCTGTGGCAACACAGACATGGTTAAAAGCCAATGAACTACGCTCATATACCCTTTGGATCATCGTTTTGCCCTCAATTTCAACAAGAGGTTTTCCAGGAAAACGAGTTGAGCCATATCTGGAAGGAATAATCGCAAGAATTTTCATTACAAATGGGGTTTAAATTTCCCAAAGGTACAAATTTTATCTATTTTTGTGGACTATGGATTTACGAGCAATAAAACTACGGTTCGATATAATAGGAGATAACCAGGTGCTTAACCGGGCAATTGATGTAGCTGTCCAGGTTGCAGGAACAGATTTATCTGTTCTTATCACCGGGGAGAGCGGCGTTGGTAAGGAAGTATTTCCTCAAATCATTCACCTCAACAGTCCGAGGAAACACAATCAGTATATTGCCGTAAATTGTGGTGCAATACCGGAGGGAACTATTGACTCAGAGCTTTTTGGTCACGAAAAGGGCTCGTTTACAGGTGCTTTTGAGACCAGGAAAGGATATTTTGAAGTTGCTGACGGAGGGACACTTTTTCTCGATGAGGTTGCCGAACTACCTCTTTCTACCCAGGTGAGACTCTTGAGGGTTATTCAGTCCGGAGAATTTATAAAGGTTGGTTCGTCAAAGGTACAAAAGACAAATGTCCGGGTAATTGCTGCAACAAACGTCAATATACAAAGAGCGATAGAGACAGGTAAATTCAGAGAAGATCTTTATTACAGGCTCAACACAGTCCCTATCTTAATTCCTTCCTTGAGAGAGAGAAGAGAAGACATTCACCTTTTGTTTAAAAAATTTTCTCTTGACTTTGCAGATAAATATAAGATGCCGGCAATAAAACTGACCCCGGATGCGGTTCATATCCTGGGTTCTTACAGATGGCCGGGAAATATTCGTCAGCTTAAAAGCATAGCAGAGCAGATATCGGTCATTGAACACAATCGTCTCATTGGGCCGGAGGTTTTAATAAAGTACCTTCCTCAGGACAATCCTAACCACCTTCCTGTGAGAACAGATGGTCACAATCCAGATTATCTTACAGACAGGGATATCATCTATAAAATTCTTTACCAGTTAAGGCATGAGGTGGAGGAACTCAAAAGTCAACTGCACGGCCCACCCGCACCTTCTGCGGGAGCGATAATATCCAACCCAAAAGATATTACACCCAGGATTGAAGAGACTTCTGTTGTTGACTATGAAGAAGATACAGAAATATCAGCAGATCAAGAACCTCAGAGTTTTTCAATTCAGAATATGAGTGCAGATCTCATTAAAAAGGCTTTGGAAAAACATAATGGTAAAAGAAAATCTGCTGCGGCAGAGCTCGGAATCTCAGAAAGAACGTTGTATCGTAAGATTAAAGAGCTAAATTTAGATTTATGAATTATTTACTAATGAAAAAACTCATTATAGCTATTCTTACACTTCAAGTTGTCTCTTCTTGCGGAATATACTCTTTTTCAGGGACATCAATAGCTTCGGATGTCAATTCAATTACAGTTGATTATATACAGAACAAAGCTATGAGGGTTAACCCTGCTCTCAGTAATAATTTTACAGAAGCTTTAAAGGACAAATACAGAAGACTCACCAAATTAAAACTTGATGCCGAGAATGGTGACCTGTTTATTGAGGGAGAGATAGTAGCGTATGAAACAACCTCCCTTGCCGTTACTGCTCAAGAGGTAGCATCCCAAAACAGACTTACAATAACCATAAAAATCCGGTACACCAACAATAAATATCCAAAAGAAAACTTCGAAAAGACATTTGCGGAGTTTGAAGATTATCCCTCTACAAGCACTCTGGATCAGGTAGAAGCGAGACTTACAGACGCTATTATAGAGAAGCTGGTAGAAGCTGTATTTAATGCTACAGTTGCAAATTGGTAGTTATGAATAACTTTGATATATCCACTCTCGAGCAGGCAGTTGAAAAGTACCCATGGTTTTCACTGGCACATCTGGAACTTTTTAAAAAAATGTGTGAGCTTGGCGAAGAGCAAAAGCGTGCCTATCTCGACAGGGCTGCTGCATATCTGTACTCAAGAGAGAGAATTTACGAAATCTCAAGAGGTGAAAAAGAGGGAAAAAGAGCAATTGAGCACAAAGTTGAGGTTGAGATAGAGGAAAGGGATGTAAACGAGGAGATTACCTTTGAGGTAGAGACAGATCCGCTACATGCAACAGAGTCTCCCAAGATAATTTTGGCAGGTGGTGATTACTTTAGCAGAAACGACTTTAAGGAGCTTAAGTTGGATACGGCAAAACCTTTGGACAAGTTTATTATTGAGAAACCGACTCTTCTGAGATCCAACCCTATTATTGCTCAAAAGGAGGTTCGTTATTCTGAAGAGACAGGCGAGGGAGAGAACTTTGAAGATTCCGGTTTTTATACCGAGACCCTGGCAAAAATATACAGTGAACAAGGCTTTTACAAAAGAGCTATAGAGGTTTATGCAAAACTAATTTTGTTATATCCGGAAAAAAGCAGTTACTTTGCAGCCCTTGTAAAAGATTTAAAGAATAAACACAACCAATGATATTATGTATATAGCAATTTCCATCTTAATTATAATCGCCAGTATTTTGCTGACCATTATAGTTTTAGTGCAAAATTCCAAAGGCGGCGGATTGGCTGCTAACTTTGCCTCAGGTAACCAAACATTCGGCGTTCGTCAAACAGCGGATTTCCTGGAGAAGGCTACATGGACCCTTGCCATAATAATTATTGTACTATGTGTTTTAGCAACAGCTTTTGTTTCGACAGGAAACACTGAAAAACAAAATGTAATTCAGCAAAGAA
>Ga0209746_1001075_pt1 | contig 13413 bp, 14 predicted proteins | sample BarGraNGADG00211_3_FD_184496 | JGI IMG/M metagenome (GOLD analysis project Ga0209746, IMG submission 184496) | Arctic peat soil microbial communities from Barrow, Alaska - Barrow Graham LP Ref core NGADG0011-211 (SPAdes) (version 2) | ecosystem: Environmental > Terrestrial > Soil > Wetlands >...
ACGCCGGGAAACCGTACGCCATGCAGTATTTGATGGCACTGATGCAGTTTAATAGTTTGAGTCAAATAAAAGTAGATTTCACCCCGGATGCCCCGGAGGATATCGTCCTGGCCCTGGGTACTGATTGGGGTGGCCCTCCGTGATCTGAAGCTGTATAGAAAATTCCCGGCGCCGAGAAGGCCGGGAATTTTTATTTTATTATCTTTTTTTTTGGGGCTATTTTTTCGTTTTCAGGTATTCACCGATGGCACCGCCTGCTTTGCGCCCACCGACCATGGCGGTAACCACCAGGTCGGCGCCGGTAACGCCATCTCCGGCGGCAAAAACACCCTGGCGGGTGGTGGCACCGGTCTCTTTATCGGTCACGGAAATGAGACCCCAATCGTGGACTTCGAGTCCGGGAGTGGTTTTCCCAATCACCGGGTCCGGCCAGTAGCCGAGAGCTTTGATGGCCGTGTCGACTGCGATGGAAAAATTGGAGCCTTCCACCGGGACTGGTTTGCGGCGGCCCTTGGCGTCCGGTTCGCCGAGTTTCATTTCGATGCACTCGATGGCGGTCAGGCGTCCATCCTCTCCGGCGATGAACTTGACCGGCTGCGTGAGGAAACGGTATTTGGCGCCTTCTTCTTTTGCCATTTTACGGTCTTTGCGACCGCCTGGCATTTCCTTCTCGGTGCGGCGGTAGACGCAGGTCACTTCTTCCGCGCCCAGGCGTAAGGCGGAACGCAAGCAGTCAGAAGCCGTGTCACCGCCGCCTATCACCACTATGCGCTTGCCGAGTACCGGGCGCTCGCGTTTGCCCTCGGGGAGCAGATTAAGTTCGGTATTGGCGCGCATCAGGAAATCAGTCCCTTCGTAAACGCCGGGCAAATCCTCACCGGGAGTTTCCATCCTGGCGTCAATGCCGGTGCCGACGCCGACAAAGACTGCTTCGTAACCTTCTTTGAACAAGTCGTCAATTGTTTTGTCTTTGCCGATGCAAGTATTGCCGACAAATTTAGCCCCGGCCTTTTCGAAATCTCCCCAGCGGCAAAAGAAAACTTCCTTGGCGAGTTTGAAATTCGGGATGCCATAAACGAGCAAGCCGCCAGGAGCAGGCTTGGAGTCGAAGATGGTAACGGAATGTCCTTGTTCAAGTAGTTTTTCTGTGCAGCCCAGACCTGCGGGTCCGGCTCCGACAATGGCGACCTTTTTACCGGTCGGCTTGCCGACGGGGATGGCTACTCCCGCGGTCTTGCGCTCGTAGCAGGTTACGAAGGTTTCCAACGGACCGCAAAGAACCGGCTCATGGGTCTTGTTCAGCACGCAAGAGCCCTGGCAGAGTTGTTCATGCGGGCAGACGCGTGAGCAAATCTCGGGTAGAGAGGATGTCTGGCGGTAGAGTTGGGCGGCTTCAACATAGCTCCCCTGCTCGATCAGCCAAATGGCTGAGGGGATATCGTTGTGGCACGGGCAGGCCAGCATACACGGGGCCGGGTCGGGACAGTGAATACAGCGGGATGCCTCCAGCATGGCGCGGTCGGAATCGAGCGGGATAACCACATCGCCAAAGTCGCAGACGCGTTCCGTAGGAGGCCGCAGCGACAAGTCCTGATACGGCATGTAGACGCGTGCCTTGCGGTCAATTTCCAGAAATTCACTTGGGATCGTTTGCATACGTAACACTCCTGCCGATACCGACAAACTCGTACTATTTTGACATGTATCATACTCAAACTTGGGCTGTGCATACAGGCTTATATGTCACCATTGGTTGCGACGATAATCACAATGTCATGGGATGTCAAACTTCTATTAAAGGCTGCGATGTCATGCTATCGGCTTTGACATTCGCGGAGTAAAATCATCCAGTTGTTCTGAACAAGTTCCGCCATGGGCGGGACGGTTCGGTGAAACTTTTTTGCCCCTCAAGCGTGCTGTTATATGGAGATGACCTTCGCAAGTGAACAGGATTTAATCCGCCGGGCGCGTGCCGGGGAGTCAAATGCATTCGAGCAACTGGTATATGCTTTCACTCCCGATTTGTTCCGGGTGGTGCGGCGCATGACGGGCAACACCGAGGATGCGGAGGCTGCAATCCAGGAGACATTCTGGCGTGTCTGGCAAGCGCTGCCGCGTTACCAGGAGGATTGCCGCTTCTTTCCCTATCTGGTAACAATAGCTGCCAACCTGGTACGGGATGCCTGGCGGAAGGAACGCTGGGTTTTGCCTGGTGAATTGGATGAAGAAAGTGCAACTCTTTCCGGTGAACTACTGACACCGGAAATGCAATTGGAAGAGACAGAACTCTTGCAAGCCCTGGCGAAAGCGACTGAAGAATTGCCGCCACCGTACCGCGCAGTGATTGCACTGCGTTACGATGCAGGTCTGAGTTACGATGAAACTGCATCTGCGCTGAACCTGCCGGTGAATACAATCCGCACGCATTTGCGCCGGGCTAAACTTGTCTTGAGTAAAAAACTGAAGGAGCTATATGGGAAAGAATGATCCAATGGACCGGTTATTGCTCCGCCTCCCGTCTGAGCCCCCGAAAGGTGGCATACCAGATCGGGTACTCGGGTATATACAGGCACAGCGCCGCCGCCGAATGGGCATTCACCTTGGAGCCAGCCTTGTGTTGGCAGCGGGTGGTTTGTGGCTGAGTTCGCCCCTGGTCTCCACGCTGGCGGTATCTACCAACCTATCCGGTTCCGCCCTGACGGTACTAACGGAGTGGGTGCGGGTAGCGCTGGCCGGGCTGGAGGCCTATGTCAATTATGCCTGGAACGGCGTTACCGGTATGCAAAGTAACATCGCCGCGCCAATCAGCACCTCGGTGGGGCTGGGATTGGCGGTGTTATCTGTGAGTGTTTTGCTTATCCTGGGACAGTTAATGCCGCAGAATACTGGTTCAGTAAGTAAAGGAGCAAAAGCATGAAACGCTGGAAATGGATCGTTGTTATCCTGATCATTCTTTCCCTGGGTTTATTGGTTGCCATGTCTTTATTGGCTGACCGTTTTACCCCGCACTTTGCCTTCCCTGCCAGTTGGGGGATCGGGCAAATGCAGTCGGAGCATTCCTTACCGGGACGGCCGGGGAATCTCGTTTCTTCGCTTGGTGCGTTGTTCACATTAGGAATTAGCGGAATCCTGGCTCTGTACCTTGCCACGGAGCGCGTGCGCCGCGTAGCGGATTCTTTATCCGGAAAGTTTCTGCGGCTAGCTTTGTTCGGTTTTTTGATCGGGATCCTGGTGCTGGTTGTCGGCATCAGCTCGGCGTTGATGATCGGGACTTTCCCGATAACGATCCTGCTGATTGGGATTCTGTTTGTGGCCGGCCTCATGGGTCTGGTGGCCCTGGCGTATGCCATTGGACGCAGCCTCTTGCGGCGTGCCGGATGGCAGCATGGTTCTCCAATATATGCACTATTGCTTGGTCTGTTGATCATTGTGGCGCTTAGTCGGATCCCCGTGCTCGGCGCACTCATCTTCCTGTTTTTTACCAGCCTTGGACTGGGCGCAATGATTTCGTCTCACTTCGGTTCAGGCGAACCCTGGACATTAAAACCACTTTTGGAGGAATAGAATGGCAAGTAATATTGAAGCAAAAGGTAAATCGGGTAAGTCGAAGAGTCTCATCGGGGGCATGAGCAAGAAAGCAAGAATCTGGCTTATTATCGGCGTCGTTGTCCTGGCGATTGTGCTGTTTGTGGTCATTTCAGGTGTGCGTGCGCGTGCAAATGCAGCCAGCGCATATCAGACAACGACTGTTGAACGCGGTACTTTGACTGCGACGATCGGCGCTACCGGCAACGTGCGTGCCAGCCAGACAGCCATCATCAACTGGCAGACGAGCGGTACGGTCGAAACCGTCAAGGTGGGCGTGGGCGATCGGGTTCTAGCCGGAGATGTTTTGGCATCCCTGGCCCCTACATCTCTAGCTCAAAACGTTACCCTGGCCCAGGCGGACCTGGTGACTGCCCAACGAAACCTGGATAGCGTGCTCCAATCGAGTACGCTACGTGCCCAGGCGCAGCTCGACGTGGTCAATGCGCAAAAAAGTTACAATAGTGCCAATTATACGCTGAATAGCATGCTGGCACCCAACCATGGTGGCACGTCGGCAAATATATTAAATGCCCGGGCGCAGTTGACTCTTGCACAGGACACTTATGATAAAGCGAAGGCATATTACGATATGCTCCCAGACCGGTCGGATACCGACGTGCGCAAAGCCCAGGCCTATACTTCTTTTTATAATGCCCAACAAGCATTATTGCGAGCCCAAAGTAACTATAATTTTTTCATTCTGGTTCCCAGTGGAACCGATATTGATGCAGCGCGTGCAAAATTAGCTCTGGCACAGGCGCAACTGGATGATGCCCAGCGTGAATGGACACGTTTGAAAGATGGTCCGGATCCGAGCGATGTGGATGCAGCCAAGGCGCGTGTGGATGCCGCCCAGGCGACCATCAATTTTTCCCGCTTAATGGCCCCCTTTGCCGGGACGGTCACTGTGACAGACCCCATGGTTGGTGACCAGGTTTCCCCCGGTACTTCAGGGTTCCGCGTGGACGATCTCTCGCACTTGCTGGTGGATGTGCAAGTTTCCGAAGTGGATATTAATAGTGTCACGGTCGGCCAGCTGGCGGTGGTGACGTTTGATGCCGTCCTCGGACGCGAGTATCACGGCAAGGTGGTTGAGGTATCGCGGGTGGGTACGTCAGTACAGAGCGTAGTCAATTTTAACGTTACGGTGGAGTTGACCGATCCTGATGCAGATGTCAAACCTGGTATGACTGCGTCAGTAACGATCACCATCCAATCTCTGGATAACGTACTCCTGGTCTCGAACCGGGCCGTGCATCTTGTGAACGGCCAGCGCGTGGTATACGTCCTGCGCAACGGGCAGTTGTTTGAGATTCCTCTCACATTGGGCGCCTCGAACGATACCTTGAGTGAAGTGACCTCCGGCGATCTCTCTACCAGCGATGTCCTGGTTTTGAATCCCCCGGCGAATTTTACACCCGGTCAAGATAGCGGCGCCAGAAGAATTTTTGGTGGAGGATAGCATGGCCAAGGACTGGGTGATCCACGCCGAGGATTTGATGAAAGTTTATCAAATGGGTGAGGTCGAGGTGCGCGCTTTGGCGGGCGTTTCGTGCAACATCAAGCGCGGGGAAGTGGTGGCCATAATGGGACCATCCGGCTCCGGCAAATCCACGCTAATGAATATCCTCGGTTGTCTTGACCTGCCCACTTCTGGTAAGTATATCCTGGATGGGGAAGCGGTTGAAACGCTTAGCGATGACCAACTGGCTGATATCCGCAATCGCAAAGTTGGTTTCATCTTCCAATCTTTCAACCTGCTCTCGCGCACGACGGCGTTGGCCAATGTAGAACTGCCGCTCCGTTATGCCGGGAATGTACCCAATAAAAAAGAGCGGGCGCGCGCTGCGCTTGAGTCGGTTGGATTGGGTGACCGTATTTCGCACCGACCGACGGAGCTTTCCGGCGGCCAGCAGCAACGTGTCGCGATTGCGCGGGCGCTGATCAACGACCCCGCTATAATCATGGCCGATGAGCCTACCGGGAACCTGGATTCCAAGGTTGGGAAAGAGATTCTAGAACTTCTGCTGGCCCTCAACCGTGACAACGGAACGACATTGATCATCGTTACCCATGACCAGGCTATTGCCGCTCAAACCCAGCGTATCATCCACCTGCGCGACGGGCTGGTAGAGGAGAAGAAATGAACATCGGACAGTCCATTATCGAGGCGTTGGAAACTCTGAACGGAAATAAACTCCGTTCCGGTCTAACCATCCTGGGCATTGTCATTGGTGTGGGTGCGGTGATTGCCATGTTGGCGATCGGACAGGGTGCACAAGACACAATTACCAGCGCGATCAGCGGTATTGGCACTAATCTTCTTTTTGTCTCTTCGGGTAATGACATTCTGAATGTACGCAACCCCAAACCCCTGACCCTGGGTGATGCCCAGGCGATTGCAGATCCATTTGCCGCCCCCGATGTTCTGGCGGTGGCACCTATTATTCAGGGCAGGAGCGATGTTACTGCTGGCGGCCAGACGATGAGTGTGAGCGTGACCGGCACCACGCCGCAGTATTTCATCATGCAGAATTATTCTCTGCTCGAGGGCGATTTCCTGACCCAGGATAATCTTCAAGGGAACGCCTCAGCAGTGGTGATTGGCCCGGGTGTAGCGGACAAGTTATTTGGCCGCCGTAATGGCGTTGTGGGCGAGACCATACGGATTAATGGGCAGCCCTTCCGTGTTGTGGGTATCCTGCAATCCAAGGGCGGTGGGACGTTCGGCAGCCAGGATAACCAGGTGATCGTCCCGTTTACCACCGCACAGACACGTCTGATCCATCGCTCAGCTCTGAATGAAGTGGATCAACTCTATGTACAGGTAGTCAGTGCGCAGGCAGTTCCGCTTGCCACCGACGAAGTGAAGCAGATTTTGCGCCAGCGCCACCGCACGCCTGTGGGTATAGATGATTTTTCGGTTTTCTCGCAAGCAGATTTTCTCTCCATCGCCACGACGGTGACCGGTGTTTTTACCATTTTCCTGGGCGGTATTGCCGGAATTTCCATGCTGGTGGGCGGGATCGGGATCATGAACATCATGCTGGTCTCCGTGACCGAGCGCACGCGGGAAATCGGCCTGCGCAAGGCACTGGGAGCGCGCAAGCGTGACATTCTCATCCAGTTCCTGATCGAGTCATCCATGCTCAGTTTGATAGGCGGTATGATCGGCATCCTGCTGGGCTGGTTTTTGGGTTTTATCGTTGGACGCGTCGCGGCAGCCTCCGGGAATCCTTTCAATCCAGCCATCAGCCTGAATGCCATCCTGCTGGCAACGCTCTTCTCGGCGGCAGTGGGCCTTTTCTTCGGAATTTACCCGGCCAACCGTGCCGCCGGTCTGGAACCGGTGGAAGCGCTGCGGTACGAATAAGCTGACCTTGAGCCAGATGGCAGTACAATTATCTCCGGCATCACAAAGATGCCGGAGATTTATTTTCGCAATACCCTGCAGGAGCCAGTCATGCCTGTTCAAATTGTCAAAATCGGTCCTGGACGTCTTGGGGAGTATGCCAGTGTACCAATCAAGTTCGAAGTGAAATCCACTCTGCAAGTCGAATTGGTAGACTGCGGTATGGGCGGGAAGCTTCTGCGCCAGGTCCCGGTGGAGAGGCCTTACGTCAAGGATTATGACGCATACGGAGAAATCCCCACCGATTGGCCAAAACTGTTCGACGTGACCAACTAGGGCTTCTTCCTGGCGATGGATGGTAAGAGATGGGTCGGCGCGGCGGCGGTGGCGTTTGATACCACCGGGGTGTTAATGCTCGAAGCCCGGCATGACCTTGCGGTGCTGTGGGACCTTCGCTCGCAGCCTGCGTATCGGGGAGTGGGAATCACGCTTTTTCGGTACGCAGCCGAATGGTCCAGAAAGCGCGGTTGCCAGCATATGAAAGTCGAGACGCAAAACGTCAATGTTCCCGCCTGTCGCTTCTATCAGCGCATGGGTTGTCAATTGGGGGAAATCCGGCGCTTCTGTTACGCCGCGGTTCCGGCTGTGGCGCGCGAAGGGATGCTGAACTGGTACCTTGATTTGCGGGATATCAAATAGTAGGGTGGGAATAACCGGAAGATTCCAGCACTTATGGGTAATATGCTTATTTTACATATGAGAGTAGAATATCAGGCAGACGGATCGCCACCGTACCATTTTGATCAAATTTGGTAAAAAGGAGAAGATATGAACCGGAAAACATCTCATTTTGTGTGGACGTCAGCCCGGCCCCGACCATTCCCGGCGGCTGGACCGATAAATCCCCCGCGGTCGCGGTCACCGTCCCCAACGGCGGCTCGGCAACCGCCTATTTCTTCTACTGGTACCAGCTGAGATAGGCCTCGCCAGGAACGTGGAATGCAATGAGGTAAAATAAAAGATTCCGGCAGTTGGTTAAACAGGTCCAATGCTTCACGGGATGCGCCGTGGAGCACTGGACTCTTCATGAGCGATCTTCCGCAGCAAAGCCGGGGCGTATTGTGCCAGGGGTTGGCTGCCATCCGTTTCTATAGCTGGATCGACCATCAGAGAGGAGATTGTATGCACGAAAAACTACAACAGCTCATAACCCTGCTCCCCGACATCTCCGACTTAGGCTACACCACTGCCTTGCTTGGTTGGGACCAGCAGACCTACATGCCGCCGGGCGGAGCGGAAGCGCGCAGCAATCAACTGGCGTTGCTCGGACGCCTGGTGCACGGGCGTGCCACCTCGCCCGAACTGGTACAGAAAGTCACCGGTTCCAAGATTGACCCGGTGCCTTCAATGGGCTACCTCACAAAAAATACAGCGAGATCTATAACCTGTAGAACATCAGAGACGCTCCAAGGGAGCGTATCTTGTTTACGAGTATAATTTTAACATGCAACACCGCTTTTTCCTGACCTGCACCCTGCTCGCCTTTCTGACCGCCTGCGTACCGGCGACAGCGACCTCTTCTCCGGTGAGGACCCTGACCCCGGTCCTGCCTGCGACTAACCTGCCCACGGCACTGCCCCCCGAATCCGCAACCAATTCCGCGATCCCCGAGATCGTTTCCCCAACCCAGGAAAATTCCTCGACTCCTGCGACACCTCCCACCCTTGAGCCGACCATAACCGAAACCATCCCCCCGCTCCCGACTCTCAACCTGCCGCCCACGCTGGCAGCGACCAGCATCCCGCAGCCGGCAGTTGGCTCGGGCGCGATCCAGATCTTCAGTCCGGGACCGCTTTCGAAACTTGTCTCGCCGGTTAGAATATACGGGTACGCCATCCCCGGTTACAATAACAAAGGGCGCGTATCCCTTTATGGGGAAGATGGCCGCCTGCTGGCTTTTGAGGTTTTGCAACTGTATACCGCCTACACGTGGGCGTATTTTTACTGGACACTGCCTTTCGAGATCCAGGCAGCCGGGGAGTTGGCGCGGCTGACGATTAGCACGCAGGATCAGTATGGGCGGCTCACAGCCGTTTATTCGGTACATCTTATTGTGTTGGCCGAAGGCTTTTCGGTCATCAATCCGCCCGGCGACTTGAAGGAGCGCTGTGTCATCGAGAAGCCGGTGCCCGGGCGCCGCATCGCCGGCGGAAAGCTGACAGTAGCCGGGGAGATGCGTCCCTTCAATAACCTACCTCTGGTGGTTGAATTGGTTGCCTGGGATGGCAATGTTATCGCTTCACAACTGGTGGACACCTCTCCTGCGCCTGACGACAGTTATGTGCCTTTTCAGGTTGACCTGCCTTATTCCATTTCCACCGGGGCCTGGGTGCGGCTGGTTGTCCGCCAGTCGGATGAGCGTATTGGCGGTACGATGTACCTGTACAGCCGGGAAGTTTTCCTCTATCCTTGACTTGCCCCTGTGGGGGTGATACAATGGCTGTTCGTTCGACCCGTCGCGGGGTAGAGCAGTGGCAGCTCGTCAGGCTCATAACCTGGAGGTCGCTGGTTCGAGTCCAGCCCCCGCAACTGAAAGCACACCATAGACCGCCGGGCCAATGAAAATTGGCTAATCCGGCGGTTTGTGATTCTGAAGGACCAGGCAAAAGTGGAAACTTAACGGATGAGATCAGCCAGCACAGGAATGTACGCTCATCTTAGGAGAGACATCATTTAAGTGTTAGCTTAACCGCATATCTCCTTGAAAACGCCCAGGATGGAGTTTTTACAACCTAAGGGAGGAATTCATCCCCGAGTCGCAGTCCGACAAGGATACCCACTTCTCCACTTTCGGGGAAATGCTCGGTTTTGCCGTAATGATGCTGCAGGAAGTGGCGTTAGTTGATTTTTACAAAAGTGCGCAGCGCCGGCAAGGCACGGCGCACATAACACGGGGAAAGTTAATGTTCGGATAAATACCCCGAGATCACCCCATCATAATGCGCCGTAGACTGGAACCCCTTAACCGCCAACCGTTTCCGAAATTCAGCTGATACCCCGCCTGAGCGCAGCGCTGTCTGGACCTCGGAATAGTCTGCCGGGTCGCAGACGAGGGTCACCCGCTCGTAGTTTTTCGCTGCGGCCCGGATGATGGTCACGCCGCCGATGTCGATGTTCTCGATGATTTCAGCGTAGGTCACGCCCGGTTTGGCAATCGTCTGCTCAAATGGATACAGGTTGACGGCCACCAGGTCGATGTAATCCCAGCCCAGGTCAAGCAGCTGCTGGTGGTCCGTCTCGGTGGGACGCGCCAGCAGCCCGCCGTGAACGGCTGGGTGCAGTGTCTTAACTCGCCCGCCGAGGATCTCTGGCGACTTGGTGTACTCGGCCACCTCGGTGACGGGGAGGTTGTTTTCGCGCAACAGTTTCGCCGTCCCGCCCGAAGCGAGCAGCGTCCAGCCGAGGTCAGCGAGGCATCGGGCAAAACCCAGCAGGCCGGTTTTGTCGTGGACAGAAAGAATGGCTTTTGGCATAAGGGCTCCTATAATTTTTTCACCACGAAGGACATAATAGGTCACTCAGGTTTTCCTTCGCGCACTTTACCCTTCGGGTACGATGTAGTGTTCTTTGTGGTAAGAATGGATTTGAGAGTTTTCACCAATAAGTCGTGCTCGATTTTATGTATTCTGCCTTCAAACTTCTCCAGTGACTCATCCGGGTGAAAAATAATTTTCCGCGTCCCCAGCACCGGCCCCACATCCACTCCTTCATCAGGGACGAGGTGCACCATCACTCCAGTCCTGTCAATCTCACCCCTCTGCCAGGCTTCGTAAGCGCGTTCGATGGCGTGCGTCCCGGGGAAAGTGCCGGGCAGAGCCGGATGCAGATTGATGACCCGGTTCGTGAAGTGATCGAGGAAGGCCGAGGTCAAGATGCGCATCCAGCCCGCCAGCACAACCCATTCTGGCTGATACGCGGCGACTATCTCCGCCAATTGGGCATCATAGGCGCGCCGGTCCTGGTTCTTGAACTTTTCCAGCACAATGGCCGGGACACCCGCCTGCCGGGCTCGCTCCAGCCCATACGCATCCGCTTTATTCGAAACGACAGCCACCACCCGCGCGGGCAGTTCGCCGCAGGCGCAGGTGTCCAGGATGGCCTGTAGATTCGAGCCGTTTCCAGAAACCATCACAACAAGTTTTGGGAGGTCAGAGTGAGACATATCAATAACGGCAATTGTTACTCGTTATTCGGAATTTGTAAATCGCAGCCTGAAACGAATACCGGATCACGATTTACGAATAACGCCTAATGGTGGAAAAGCCTTACGCCCGAAAACACCATCGTCATCCTGTATTCATCGCATGCCTGGATGACCACATCGTCCCGGTTGGAGCCGCCGGGCTGGAGCACGTACTTCACGCCGCTCAGCGCCGCCCGGTCAATCGAGTCGCGGAACGGGAAAAACGCGTCCGAGCCAAGCACCACACCAGTCATGCCGTTCAGCCAAGCGCGTTTTTCTTCGTGCGTGAGTTGAACGGGAATCTCAGTGAAGATTTCACCCCAGGCGGCTTTCTCGGCCTCAGTCACATCTGGCTGGAGGAACTGGTCAATGGCGTTGTCCCGGTCGGGGCGTTTAACGGCGGGGCGGAACGGGAGCGAGAGAACGCGCGGATGCTGGCGCAAGCGCCAGAGGTCCGCTTTCATACCGGCTAGACGGGTACAGTGGATACGGGACTGCTGTCCGGCTCCCACGCCGATGACCTGTCCATCCAGCGCAAAACAGACTGAGTTCGACTGGGTGTACTTCAGTGTAATCCATGTCACCAGCATGTCTCGGATGACGGGCTCGGGTAATTCCTTGTTCTGCGTGACAATATTCTTGAAATCGTCACATGTCACCGTCCGGTCGTTGCGGCGCTGCTCGAAGGTGATGCCGAAGACTTCGCGCCTTTCCAGCGCGCCGGGTTCGTAAGCCGGGTCCATCTGCAAGACCACGTACTTGCCTTCTTTTTTCTTGCACAAAATCTCCAGTGCTTCCGGTTCGTAGGCTGGGGCAATGACCCCGTCCGAGACTTCGCGCGCCAGCATTTTCGCCGTCAGCACATCGACCGTGTCCGAGAGTGCCACCCAGTCGCCGAAGGATGACATCCGGTCCACGCCGCGGGCGCGGGCGTAGGCCTCGGCCAAAGGCGAGAGTTCCCGCCCGGTTACGGCATAAATCTCTTTCAACGTATCCGTCAGCGGGACAGCCGCCACCGCCGCGCCGGACGGGCTGACGTGCTTGAACGAGGCCGCCGCCGGGAAGCCAAGCGACGCCTTGAGTTCCCGTACCAACTGCCAGGAGTTGAGCGCGTCCAGCAGGTTGATGTAACCAGGGTTGCTGTTGAGCACCTGCAGCGGCAGGTTGCCAGCATCCACAAAAACCCGCGCCGGGATCTGGTGCGGGTTGCAGCCGTAACGCAGATTGATTTCTTTCGCCATCAATAACTCCTCATTTCAAAATGACTTTTCGGCTTCCGGCGACCAGCTCCCCGACGACCCAGGTTTCCTCGGGAATGGATTTCTGGAATGCCGACACATATTTTTTATCCACAATGACGACCATGCCGATGCCCATGTTGAAGACGCGGTACATCTCCTCAACGGAAATGCCGCCGCGCTGCTGGATGAGCTGGAACAGCGCCGGGACCTGCCAACTGCCCGCGTGGATGACGGCGTCCACACTCATGGGCAGGACGCGCGGAATGTTCTCGATGAACCCGCCGCCGGTCAGGTGTGCCAAGGCTTTGACCAGTTTCAGGTGCGGATACAAAACGTTGTAATACGAACGGTGAGGGGCGAGCAGGGCGTCTGCCAGGGGAATGCCCAGTTCCGGGAAAACCGTATCGAGCGAAACATCGGCGAATACACTGCGGATGAGTGAGAAGCCATTGGTGTGTGGTCCGCTCGAGGTGAGGCCGATGACCACGTCACCGGGGCCCAGGCCCGGGTCCGGGCGGATGCGGTTGCGCTCCACCACGCCGACGATCATCCCAGCCACGTCAAACTCTCCATCGGCGTACACGCCCGGCATTTCCGCCGTCTCGCCGCCCAGCAGGGACATCCCGGCTTCCGTGCAGGCCTCAGCGATCCCGGTCACCACCTCGACGGTGATTTTGGGGGTCAACTTCGATGTGGCAAAATAGTCCAGGAAAAACAGCGGACGGGCGCCCTGCACGAGGATATCGTTGATGCAGTGGTTGACGATGTCGTGCCCAATCGGGCGATAACGCCCGGTCGCGGCGGCCAGCTTGACTTTCGTCCCGACCCCGTCGGTGGAAGCGACAAGCACCTGGTCTTTCATCCCCTTCAGCGCCGCGGCGTCTAACAGGCCGCCGAACGACCCGATGCCTGCCAGCACGGCCGTGGTGTAAGTGGCCTGCACGGCGGCCTTCATCAATTCGACAGCGCGGCTGCCGGCATCAATGGAG
>Ga0209746_1001076_pt1 | contig 13410 bp, 13 predicted proteins | sample BarGraNGADG00211_3_FD_184496 | JGI IMG/M metagenome (GOLD analysis project Ga0209746, IMG submission 184496) | Arctic peat soil microbial communities from Barrow, Alaska - Barrow Graham LP Ref core NGADG0011-211 (SPAdes) (version 2) | ecosystem: Environmental > Terrestrial > Soil > Wetlands >...
GTCGGCTGCTACTTATGGATTTCAAAAATTCCCCGCCTCGACAACCGGCCAGGATTTTCTAAATTGTCCCGGATGTCGTCAGTTCACAAACCTTTGGTCATTGCCGGGCGCTAGTTTCAGTCGCGGTTGATTCTCGGCACGGGAAAATTTTCGTCGCCGGAAGCCATGCGCGATGCGCTTGCTGCCAGCGGCGCGGAAATGGTTACCGTGGCCCTGCGCCGCGCGGACTTGAGCGGCAAGAAAGATCCGTTCGCGAACATCCTGGAATTCATTGACCCGAAAAAATATCTGCTCCTGCCCAACACCAGCGGCGCGATGAACGCCGAGGAAGCCGTCCGCCTCGCGCGCCTCGCCGTCGCCGCCGGTTTGCCGAAATGGGTGAAGCTCGAAATCCATCCCGACCCGCGCTATCTGCTGCCCGATCCGATTGAGACGTTCAAGGCGGCGGAAATTCTCGTGAAGGAAGGTTTCATCGTGCTGCCGTATATCAATGCCGATCCGGTGCTGGCGAAACGGTTGCAGGAAGTCGGCTGCGCGACGGTGATGCCGCTCGGTTCGCCCATCGGCTCGAATCGCGGCATCCAGACGCGCGACCAGATCAGAATAATTATTGAGCAAGCGACCGTTCCAGTGGTCGTAGATGCAGGCATCGGCGCGCCGAGCCACGCGGCGGAGGCGATGGAACTGGGCGCGGACGCCGTGCTGGTGAACACCGCCATCGCCGTGGCGAACGATCCGAACCGCATGGGCATCGCGTTCAAGGTGGCCGTGGAAGCCGGACGCAGCGCGTTTGAAATCGGCCTCAACGCGCCAAGCGAAACGGCGAGCGCGACAAGTCCGCTGACAGGATTTTTAAATTAAACATTTATGCCAAAAATTCTAAAAGAATATCGTATTAAATTTGAAAAAGTTGCGGGTGGAGAAAAAGCCGTTCCGAACGCAACAAGTCTTGGCGTAAGAAGCAAATTGGGTGGGGAGCCGGATTGGGAACAAGGCAAAGAAACTCCAAGATGTTCCTCTTGCGATTCGCCGATGAGCTTTGTTGGTCAAATTGATTCGATTGAACATGACGATGATTACAATCCAAACGCAGTCAATTGGCGTTCAGGCCAAGATTATATGTTTGGTGATGTTGGAATGATTTACATTTTCTTTTGTTTCGATTGTTTAGAGACGCAAAGTATTTTTCAGGGCGGTTAAAAAATAGCTAAAATGAATTCAAAAAAACTTTCAGCTTCGCGCGCGAAACAAATTTTGGCCGCCGCGCAAAAGGCCCGTGTGCTCGTCGTCGGTGACGTGATGCTCGACCAGTTCATCTGGGGCGGCGTGTCGCGCATCTCGCCGGAAGCGCCGGTGCCGGTGGTGGAATTCAGCCGCGAAAGCTTCATGCCCGGCGGTGCGGCCAACGTCGCGCGCAATCTCGTGTCGCTCGCAACGCCGGTGGAACTTTTCGGCGCCATCGGCAATGACGATGCGGCGCGCAGGTTGCAGAAACTTCTGGGCGAACAAAACATCGGCTGCACCGGACTTGTCAAAAGTTCCGCGCGTCACACGAGCATCAAGACGCGCATCGTCGCGCACCAGCAGCAGGTCGTGCGCATTGACCGCGAGACACGCAGCGCACTCGACGCCAAGACCACCGCGAAATTACTTGCCGAGTTCAAAACGAAGCTTGCCAAGGCCGATGCCGTCATCGTGGGCGACTACGGCAAGGGCGTCGTCACGCAACTGCTGTTGAACGAAATCAAATTGCTTTGCCGCGAGCGCGGCGTGTGGTTGAGCCTCGACCCGAAGCCGGTGCATCATTTGAATTTGAGCAGTCTTTCGCTCATCACGCCAAACCGCAAGGAGGCGTTTGAACTCGCAGATTTGCCGGACGAAACCAAAAACGAAAATCCGTTCGCGGACAAAAATCTGATGCTCGTCGCGGAACGTTTGCTCAACGAACTGTGTCCGGCGGCTTTGCTCATCACGCTCGGCGAACTGGGAATGTTGCTATGTCAGCGCGGGCAAAAGCCGTTTCACATTCCCACGGTGGCGCAGGAAGTTTTCGATGTTTCCGGTGCGGGCGACACGGTGATCGCCACGTTCACACTGGCGATTGCGGCGGGCGCGTCGCCGATTGAAGCGGCGATTTTGTCCAATCACGCGGCGGGCATCGTCGTCGGCAAAGTCGGCACGGCGACGACCACGCCGGAGGAACTGGTGAAAAGTTTTAACCACGGATAAACGCGGATGTGCACGGATAACAAAACCAAACGCAGAGGCGCAGAGAACGCGGAGAAACGCAGAGTAAAAATATCTCTGCGACTCTTTGCGGCCTCTGCGCCTCTGCGTTTTGCCCCATCCGTGTCTATCCGTGTCCATCCGTGGTTCTAAAATGAATAAAAAAATTACCGTTGGCGAAATCCGCGCCATGAAAGCGCGCGGCGAAAAAATCGCCGCGCTCACGGCGTATGATTTTCCGATGGCGAAGCTGCTCGACGAGGCGGGTGTGCCGTTGCTGCTGGTCGGCGACTCGCTCGGCATGGTGGTGCTCGGTTATCCCGACACGACCCATGTGACAATGGCGGAAATGGAACATCACGTCCGCGCCGCCGCCCGCGCGAAACCGAATGCGCTGCTCGGCGCGGATTTGCCTTATCACAGTTATGAAACGGTTGAAACGGCGGTCGCTGATGCGAAGCGTCTCATCATCGCCGGCGCGGATTTTGTGAAGGCGGAAGGCGGAAGGGAAATTCTCCAGCAAGTGAAAGCCATCGTTGCCGCTGGAATTTCTTTTTGCGGCCACCTGGGGATGTTGCCGCAGCACGTTTTGGAAGAAGGCGGCTATCACATCAAAGGCAAAAAAGACGCGGAACATCAGAAACTGCTCGACGACGCGAAGGCGCTGGCCGATGCGGGCGCGTTCGCAATCGTGCTGGAACTGGTGACGCCGCCGGTGGCGCAGGAAATTTCAAAAAGTGTTTTAGTGCCGACCATCGGCATCGGCAGCGGGCCGGATTGCGACGGACAGATTTTGGTGACGCAGGATTTGGTGGGTGCGTTTCCGTGGTTCACGCCGCGTTTTGTGAAGCCGCGCGTGAATTGCGCGGCGGAAATAAAATCGGCGGTGGCGGCGTGGAAAAGCTCCGTGGAATCAGCGGAAAAATAATTTTCTGCGAAACATTTTTCCGCGTGTCGGTGTTGAACTTACAGATGAAATTTTGTTTCGTCATTTTGTTGCTGGCACTGGCCGCGACTGGCTGCACTTCACGATCGAAGGCGCGGGCGAATGCACAAAACGCCTTTCTTGCCGGGCAGAATGCGGCGTTACGGCAGCAGCAGGCGGCGCAATCACTGGGCGTCACAATTGTCGGGCCGGTGCAGAATCCGCAGGTGCCATGGGTCGCGGGTCTGACGCTGGCGCAGGCGGTGGCCACGGCGAATTACATCGGGGCGCAGGAGCCGAAGAGAATCATCATCACGCGTCAGGGTGAAAGTGCGGCGTTGGACGCGAAGGTTTTATTGCAGGGGCCGGATATTCCGCTGGAGATTGGTGATGTGATTGAACTGCGCTGATTTTCAAGGGAACAGCCAACATCCAACATCGAACGCCCAACATCCAATTTTTGCATTGGACGTTGGATGTTGGATGTTCGGTGTTCGATGTTTTTCTTAAATTTCCTCTGAAAACTTTTTTTAAATAATTTTTCGCTTGGACAGCCTTTGTCCTACCCCCTCTGCCAAAGTATCGTCGAAAGAAAGGCATATTATGACGACCAATGAACAACTCGAACTCGGTTTCAACGGCAGCCAGATCCGCCCCGGCGGCGCGCAACTCACCCACCGCATGACGCGGGCGAAGTGGTGGTTCGCGCAGATGCGCGCGGCAGTGGCTGATGCGATGGACTGGCAAGCCGTCAACGAACCTCGCCCGGAACAGATGTGGATGCCCGGCGCGAACCGGCAGTTGAAGGTGTGATTTTGGTGGGGCGAGACTACTGGCGAGCCTCCTTCATCACACACAACAACGGCTCGCGAGGACGCTCGCCCCACCACGCCAGTTCATGCATAACCGGCGCGGATAAATTCGCGGATGACAGCAATTTCCTCCTCGCCGTGGATGGTGTGTTCCTTGGGGAATTCATGCCACGCGACGTCCAGCCCGGCGGCTTGCAACTGCTGGATTTGTGCGCGGGCTTCGGCGAAGGGCAGCAGCGGATCGTAGTGGCCGTGCGTGACGAGCAGACGTTGCGACCGGGCGACGGGCGTGAAATCGCGGATCAAATTTTCGATTTCAAAAACCCAGCCGCTGATGCCGACAATGCCGGCGAGCCGGTGCGGATAGCGCAGGCCGGTTTCGAGCGACATGAGGCTGCCCTGCGAAAAGCCGCCGAGCGTGATCTGGTCGGCGGGAAAATTTTTCGCGCGCAAATCGTCGAGCAGTTCAAAGAGCAGTTTGCGGCTGCGATGGATTCCGGGCGCGATGTCGCCGGGATAATCGAACCACGACCAGCCGCCGTAGTATTCGTCCGGCGCATTGACGAGGAGATAATTCAGCCACGGCAGATTGAGTGCGCCGGGCAGCCAGCGCCAGCCTGCCGGCGAATCGCCGAGGCCGTGGAGCATGACCAAAAGCCGCCGGGAATCTTTTCCGGCGACGGGGATGAATTCAGCGTGGAGCATCGGCTATTCGTTGGTCGAGGCGGCGCGCAATTTGGCGGCAGCGGCCTCGGTCCAGTCCATGATTTCTTTGTGCTGCGCTTCGGTGAGGCGCGCTTCGGCATGGAGCAGGGTGTATTTTTTCGGCGGCATTTCGCGGTAGCCGAGGACTTCGTTGATGCGGTCAAATTTTTTTGCGGCGCGGGCGGCTTCCGTCGGCCAGTCGGAAAAATTCAGATGTTCGCGGCCTTCGTTCGCGTCTGAAACGATGAGCCACGAAACCGGCGCAATGTGTGAATACCACGGCCATTTGGTTTCGTGCGAATGGCAGTCGTAGCAGGCGGCGCGGAGGGCGGCGGCGACGGACGCCGGCGGACTGGCGGCGGCGATGAAATCAGTGATCACCGGCGGATTGGTGCGGGCGGGATTGGTCAGTTGCAGCAGCGCAAATCCCGCGAGCAGCCCGACCGGAATCCATTTCAATCGCTTCTTCATCCTGTTTAATGAGACTCGCCAGCGGCGGAAAATGTTCCCGGCTGGCACCAATTTTTTCCACCCGCCTGCGGCCGGGATGAGGTTTTTTTCACGGCGGGTCAGTTGTTGAGCCGGCCAGATTGGAGTTTGGCGCGCATGACGTGGATGAGCGCCTTGACGGTCAGCTCGATGAAGAGAAAGGGTTTGCCGATGAAGTCGTTGCCGCCGGCCATGGTGGAGCTGGTGCGGTTGTCGAAATCGTTGAGGCTGGTGACGAAGATGACGGGCGTTTCTTTGTGGTGGGGCAGGGCGCGGAGTTTGGCGCACAGCTCAAAGCCGGTCATGCCGGGCATGTCCACGTCAAGAAAGACGAGGTCGAATTCATTTTCCGTGAGCAGCTTGAGCGCCTGTTCCGGGCTGTCAACATTGACGGATATGAGCCGGGCTTTTTCCAGCGCATAAACGATGGCGCGGCGGGAGATGGCCTCGTCATCCACCACAAGAATTTTCGAGAGCGGGATATCCTGTTTTTCCGGCAGCGTGCCTTTCTCAAAAAGGAAGCCGAGAAAATCCACCGCCGCCGCGACCGTGCGGATGGACGAGGCGTTGATGTTTTTCGGTTTCTCGTAAAGCTCCTTGAGCAGCGCCTCGACGGCGGAGGACATGTGGGCGATCTGCACGAGGCCAGCGATGCCGGCATTGCCGTTGAGCGAGTGGACCTGCCGGTAAAGTTCGTAAACCTGTTTGAGCCGCGTGATTTCATTTTCCGCCTTGACGAGCGTTTGCATGCCGCTACGCAGCGAGTAAAGCGTTGTGGGCAGGTTTTCGATGAAGCTTTTGCGCAAGTCAGCCTGAAACTCGTCGTCGTTTCCGGCGGTCAACGTGGCAGGCTTGCTGACGACGACATCGCCCGTGGAAGGTTGCGCCTGCCGGAGGGCGCCGCTGTCGCCAATCATGGTGCGCACCACTTCGATGACGTCCTTGGGGGTGCAATTGGATTTATAAAGGCATTTGTTCGCCCCGGCCCGCCAGGCGTCCTGGATGAGATTGGTCAGGTAGGTGTTGGAAAAAACGATGATGGGGACCTTGGCAAAATCCGGTTCGCTGCGGATCTCTTTGATGACATCCACGCCGGAAATGGCCGGCAGCATCAGGTCGAGAATGATGAGCTGCGGCTGGAAGGTGCGCATGACTTTCAAACCGGTTTCGCCGTCGGGCGCCGTTTCGGTTTGATAACCTTCGACCGTGAGCTTGTTGCGGTAAACATTGGCTACGATCTGGTCGTCTTCAATGATCAGGATTTTTTTCATGCTGGAGTTAATTTGGTCACAAGGTCGGTCAGGCCCGGCTGCGCCTTCAGAAATTCCCGGACGCGGCCATATTTATGAAAGGCATTCTCGCAGATTTCACCCGCGCCCGTCAATGAGCCGGACGCGCCAAGTTTTTCCAGCGCGTGCAGTTTCGGGACGAGCTGCGTCATGCCCAGCGTGGCGCTGGCCCCGGCGCAACTGTGCGCCACGCGGCGCAGAGCTTCGGCGTTGCCATCGCGGATGGCGTCCTTCATCTGCGTGAACTGCTGGTCCGTCTGGTTGAAAAACATCTCCACCAACTCGCGCAAACTGTCGTTGTTCCCGTCCGTCAAATCCGTCATGCGATCCATGTCCACCGCCGGTTCAATGTCGGGAACTTCCGGCGACGCGGTTTCCTGCGGCCGTGCTTCGGTCATCACTTTGCCGCCCCAACGCTCGATCATGTCGCGGAGATCTTTTGGCCGGACCGGTTTTGAAAGGTAGTCGTCCATGCCGGCGGCGATGCATTTTTCGCGGTCGCCCTGCATGGCGTGGGCGGTCATGGCCACGATGATGATGCGGGATTTATAATGGGCATGTTCGCCGATCATCTGGCGGCGGCGCAACAGACGCGTGGCCTCCAGCCCGTCCATCTCCGGCATCATCACGTCCATGAAAATAAAATCAAACGGCTTGGCGTCGAGCATTTCGAGCGCCTCGCGGCCGTTGCCCGCAAGCTCCGGCTGATAACCGAGTTGCTGCAGGATGCGCACGGCGACCTTCTGGTTGATGGCGTTGTCATCCACGAGCAGAATTCGCAGCGGCAATTTGGCCGCGAGCGAGACCTCGGCCCTGGGCGTCTCCGGCATGCGCGCCGCGAGGCGCGGGTTTAACAAGGCGCGTTCCAGCGCGGCGCACAATTGCGCGGGCTTCAACGGCTTCGTGACCGTGTGGGCGAAATGCACATGGGCCTCGTCGCCACTGGCCTTTTTGCCGAGCGGCATGAGCATCACGATGGGCAGCATGGCGGCGGCGGGAAATTTTTGGATTTCGGCGGCCACCGCGAGTCCGTCCATGCCCGGCATCTGCAGGTCCACCAGCGCGAGATCAAACTCCGTGTTGCGCCGGAACAGCTCCAACGCCTGCGCGGAATTTTCCACGGCCTGCGGCAGCATGCCCCAGCGACGGCACTGTTCGTAAAGCGAATTCCGGCTGACCGCATTGTCGTCCAAGATCAAAATTTTCAAGTCCGCCAGCCGCGGCAATTTTCCGGCATACGCGGGCGGTTTGGATTCCGGCGGCACGGTCACGTTGATGGTGAAGTTAAAAGTCGAGCCTGCGCCCGGCACACTTTCCGCCCACATGCGTCCGCCCATCAATTCCACCAGCCGGCGGCTGATGGCGAGGCCGAGGCCGGTGCCGCCGTATTTGCGCGCCGTCGAGACATCCGCCTGCGTGAACGGTCGAAACAATCGCGCCAGCCGGTCCGGCTGGATGCCGATGCCGGAATCGCGCACGGCAAAATGCAGCCGCAACGCGTTGGGATTTTCTCTTTCACCCGCCGCCGGTGCCAGCTTTTGCACGCGGAGAAAAACTTCGCCGCGCTCGGTGAATTTCACCGCGTTGCCGAGCAGGTTCACGAGCACTTGGCGCAACCGTTGACCGTCGCCCTCGACCAGTGACGGAATCGCGTCATCGGCTTCGTAGCCGAGGTCTAAATTTTTCTCCAGCAAACGCGGCGCGAGCAGGTCCAGCGATTCCTCGATGCACGCCCGCAGGTCAAACGACCGTTTCTCCAGTTCCATTTTGCCGGCCTCGATTTTGGAGAAGTCCAGGATGTCGTTGATGATGGTCAACAGCGATTCGCTGCTGTTGTGGATGGTGTCCAAATAGTTGCGCTGGCCCGGCGTGAGCGAGGTCTCCAGCATCAGCGCGGTCATGGCGATGACGCCATTCATCGGCGTGCGGATTTCATGGCTCATGGCTGCGAGGAATTCCGACTTGGCGCGGGAATTCGCCTCGGCCGTGCGGCACGCCTCGGTGAGTTCCTGCTGGCGGCGGGTCAATTCCTCCAGCCGCCGTTTTAATTGCACGGCACTCCGCAAACGCGACCGGAAAAGTCCGTTTTCAAAAGGGCATTGGATGAATTCATTCAGCCCCAGATCAAACGCGCGCAAAACCGCAGTCGTTTCGCCGCCCGGCGACAAGCCAACACTGAAGGCGGGCGTCGCGAGCGGATGATGCTTGAGCTGGCGCAATAAATTAAGGCTGTCCGCCTCGGCCGATTTCAAATCCAGCAGCACCACATCCGGCGGATGGCTTTGCATGAAACGCAGTGCGTCCGCGTAGTTGGCGGTGAAGCCAATGTTGCCGCCATCCACGCGGATGACGAGCGCAACCGCCTCGGCCAGCTTGGGATCGTTGCCGAGCAGGAGCGCTTGAAATTTGGTTTGGATCATGGCGGCGCGTTCGATGAATGAACGCTAGCGGTGGCGGGTTTAACAAATTATTGTTCCGTCAGCCAGTTGATTTTTCACGTCGTTCCGAAAGAATCATTGCTGGCGTGCCGGGCTGGCGATAAACTTCAGCCATGCTGCAAACCGTTTCCGAGCCTCGCGCGGACGGCGCTGCCGGCTCCGTTGCCGGAGCGCAGTTGGCCGCCTACCGCTTCATGCTGAAGGCCCGGCTGCTGGATGATAAATTCGCCGCGCTTTACCGCGCCGGCAAAATCCATGGCGGTGTTTTTATCGGCAAAGGACAGGAAGCCTTGAGCGCAGCCACCGGGGTTTCGCTTAAAAAAACCGACGTCTTTGCCCCGCTTATCCGCGATGCCGCCGGCCGGCTCGCCTTCGGTGAACCGATTATTGATGCCGTTCGCACCTATCTCGGCTCCGCGCTCGGCCCCATGCGCGGCCGCGATGGCAACGTCCACCGTGGCCGTCCTCAAACCGGCCTGCTGCCGATGATTTCGCATCTGGGCGCGATGATTTCCGTCGTGAACGGAGTTTTATTCGCACGCCGGATGAAAGGGATTTCCGGCAGCGTCGGCGTCGCCAGCCTCGGCGAAGGTGCGACTTCCACCGGCGCCTTTCACGAAGCCTTGAACCAGGCTGCCGTCGAAAAACTTCCGCTTATCATCGTCGTCGCCAATAATCAATACGCCTATTCCACGCCGAACTCCCGCCAGTTTGCCTGCGCCGATCTTGCTGAAAAAGCCGTCGGCTATGGCGTTCAATCGCATTCCGTGGACGGCACGGATCTGGCCGCCTGTCTCGCCACGCTCACGGCAGCGGTCGGCCACGCCCGCGCCGGCCACGGCCCGCAACTCGTCGTCGCCAATCTCCTCCGGCTCTGCGGTCATGGCGAGCACGACGACGCCAGTTACATTGATCCGAAATTAAAAAAATCTCCGCTGGGCCGCGACTGCTTGAAAGTTGCGGAAGATTTTCTGGTGGAAGAAAAAATTGCCGACGCCGCCCAGCTTGCCGTCTGGCGCAGCACAGCCATCCGCGAAATCGAAGACGCCGTCGCCATCGTCCAGCGCGAACCGCCGCCGGATCCGTTCGCGGAAAATTGGTCGGCGATTTCATCCGAACACTTGAGCGAAACGCATGAAACATAGAGTTAAAACGAATGTCTTGGTTCTCGCCATTGGTTTGCTGATGGCTCTGCGTGCAAACGCCTTGATTGCGTCTGGAACGGGTAGTCCGACTTATACGAATGGATGGCCGGAAGGCGCGGCGGCGGTTTCCAATCTCAAATCGTACGTTGGTTGGTGGGAAGGCCCGCCGTTTGGCGGCGGCGAGTGGCACATTCAATTTCGCGGCGACGCGGAAGCGCTCAACGAAGCTTTGACAAATTTTGTAGCGATAAAATCCCCGGTTTTGGATCTGGTGATTCACGACGGCCCGAAGCATGACCAGTTTCTTGAACTTGATAAACAAAGCCAGCTTGTCACAGATTCGCGCGTGGATTGGGAATTTGTTGTCTGGAATCCAAATAATTGGAAGAGCCTTTACAACTCTGGCAATACAAACGCGCTGTTTATCAACATGATGAAGCAAGATCCAAATTATGGAAAACCCATGCCCGCGCCACTATTGAACATTTACATTGGCGGCGGTGATGTTGATTTTGCGAAAATAAAACTTCCCGGCAACGTGTGCATCCGCGACGACCGCAAACAAATTAAATGAGCATTACCTACCTCGATGCCATCCGCGAAGCCCAGGCCCACGCCTTGCGCGACGATCCGCGCGTGTTCATTTACGGCCAGGATGTTGGCGCTTTTGGCGGCGCGTTCAAGGCCACCAAAAATCTGGCGGTGGAATTTCCCGGACGCGTGATTGACGCGCCCATCAGCGAAGACGCGATGATCGGCCTGGCCGTCGGCGCGGCGATCGAAGGCATGCGCCCGATCATCGAAATGCAATTCGCCGATTTTTCCACCGTCGGTTTCAACCAGATCGTCAACCAGGCCGCGACGCTTTTCTGGCGCACCAATGTTTCCTGTCCCATCACCGTGCGATTGCCGTTCGGCGGCACGTCCGGCGGCGGGCCGTTCCACAGCCAATGTATTGAGGCAATTTACGCGCATTATCCCGGCCTCGTCGTGCTGACCCCCGCGACAGTCGAGGACGCTTACAGCATGTTGATCGAAGCCGTGGCGATTGATGACCCGGTGATTTTTTGCGAGCACAAATTTCTTTACCGCCATCTCAAGGCCGAGAAATTGCCGAGCGAAGCCTTGCCCGTCGGCAAAGCGCGCATCGCCCGCGTAGGCCGCGACCTGACCATCGTGGCTTACAGCGCGATGGTTCACGAAGCGCTCGAAGCCGCGACGGAACTCGCGACCGAAGGCTGGCAAATCGAAGTCGTGGATTTGCGTTCCGTGAAACCGCTCGACACCGACACGGTGATCGCCAGCGTCGCGCGCACGGGAAAATTACTCTGCGTCGGCGAAGCGTGGCCGTGGGGCGGCGTCACCGCCGAGGTCATCGCGCGCGTCGCCAGCGAAGGCTACGGTTTGCTTGACGCGCCGCCGCAACGGCTCAACGCCAAGGACACGCCCGTGCCATATCATCCGAATTTGTGGACCGCGCATCGTCCGACGGCCCGCGCGGTCGCCACCGCGGCCCGAAAAATTTTAAGACAATGAACCCAATGAAAAATGCAAAATTAAAAATTAAAAATGTCCGGACTTTGAGCGCGCACGGCTGGGTTCACCATTTTGCATTTTTAATTTTTAATTTTTAATTTCACCCATGCAAATTCCCATCATCATGCCGCAGCTCGGCGAATCCATCGCCGAGGCCGCCATCATCAATTTTCTCGTGCAGCCCGGCGACCACGTCGAGGCCGACCAGGACTTGCTTGAAGTCGAGACCGACAAGGCCACCATGACCGTCGCCTCGCCGTGCAAGGGCCGGATTGTAAAATTCACCGCGCACCTGAACGAGAGCTACGCCGTCGGCGCCGCGCTCGGACAAATCGAAGTCACCAAGGAGGAAGCCGCGCACATGGGCCTGGACGTTTCCACGCCGCCGAAAACTTCCGAGACCGAACGCATTTCAAAATCCGATGCCAGCGTCAGCCACAACAAGAGCCGCGTGCAGCCGACCGTGCGCGGCCTGCCGGTGCCGGCGAACGCCGCCGGTGCGAGCTATCTTTCGCCCCGGCTCAAGGCGCGCATGGACGAACTCGGCCTGCATGCCGCCGACCTCGCGGGCGTCGCGGGCAGCGGCGCGGCAGGGCGCGTGACCGTCGAGGATTTCGAGAAATACATCGCCAGCCTCGAAAAACATCAGATGAGCGCGGCGTCCTCCATGCGCGTGGCCGTGGCCGATGCCATGCGCCGCAGTTGGACGCGACCGCTCGCCACCGTCGGATTGCCCGTGGTGCTGGACGCCGTCCTCGCACATCGCAAGGCGTCGAATCCCAAACCCGGCCCCGCGCTTTACGCCTTGCGCGCACTGGCGATTGCGCTCGCGGAAAATTCCGCCGTCGCCGGGCGGCTGGTCGGAAATAAAATCATTCATCCCTCGGCGATTGACGTTGGCTTCGCCGTTGAAGCCGCCGATGGCGTGCTGGTTCCCGTCCTGCGCGGCGCGGACAAAAAAAACTTGAAGGAACTCGTCGTGCGCTACGACGAACTCGTGGAACTCGCGCGCCAGCGAAAATTGCCGGCGGACGCCACCGGCGGTTCCGTCGCCACCGTGACGAATTTCGGCACGTTCGGCCTGATCTGGGCCACGCCGATTCCGCTGCCGGAACAGACGCTCGTGCTGGGCCTGGGCGCGGGCCGGCGGATGCCGCATTGGGACGAGGTGAAGGGACAATTCGTGCCGGTGATGGAGGCGTATCTCACCTTGAGCTTCGACCACCGCGTGCTCGACGGCGGCGCGGCGGGCCGGCTGCTCCAGCGCATCGCCGAGCTGATGAAAAAACCGGAGTCGTTGTAACTTTCAAAAATAAAACTGTTTGGAAAATTTCGGAGAACATTTTTTTTACCGCTTATCCGTCAATTCCTGGAGTCATACAAAATTTCGGCACAGTATTTAAAATGACACCGGTGGGGATAATTACTACCTTGACCTCCTTTGATTGGGAGAATGGATATGGAGCTTATCCAAACGGTCTGATGCTGGCTACCGATGGTAATTTATATGGCACTTGCCAGAATGGGGGAAATTATTTTGGCGCATCAGGTGGGATCGTTTTTCGCCTTAATTTACCGCCACGACCTATTTTTGGCGGACCTTCTGTCACAGGTGGCAAATTGAAAACCACGCTGTCAGGCCTTTCATCTGAAGCAACAGTTGTCTTGCAAGTTTCTTCTGACTTGAAGAATTGGACTCCCATTACAACCACTGTCGTGAATGGTTCAACGCTCTCATTTACAAACTGGTCTTGCATCGATTTGGTGGACAAGCGTTGGGTGATTGTGTGAGCTAGCCACAACACCATGAACCCTGAAAACAACGCACCACGCCCATACCAACGC
>Ga0209746_1001078_pt1 | contig 13405 bp, 6 predicted proteins | sample BarGraNGADG00211_3_FD_184496 | JGI IMG/M metagenome (GOLD analysis project Ga0209746, IMG submission 184496) | Arctic peat soil microbial communities from Barrow, Alaska - Barrow Graham LP Ref core NGADG0011-211 (SPAdes) (version 2) | ecosystem: Environmental > Terrestrial > Soil > Wetlands >...
CGCCCACGGCCATGCTGGCCCTGCTCGACCTGATCAACAGCATCGAACTGCAGGGCAGCCGGCTGATGTCCTACGCCAGCCACCAGAGCAATACCGACATGGGCAACACGCGGTTCCAGGCCATGGAGGGCGAGATGCGCTCCATTTTCGTGCAGATGAATTCCAAGCTCTCTTTCCTGCAGCCCGACGTCCTGGCCCTGGGTGCGGAGAAGTTCGCCGCCTACCTCCTGGCCGAACCCAAGCTGGCCGTATACCGTTTAGGCATCGAAAGCATCCTGCGCGAAAAGGACCACGTCCTGCCCGGGGAGCAGCAGCGCATCGCCTCGCTCACCGGTCTTTTCGCCGGCGTCCCCGGGCGCGCCTCGGGCATGCTCAACGACGTGGAGGCCCCGAGCGTGGAGGTCACCCTGAGCGACGGCCAGAAAGTCCTCCTCAACCAGGCGGCCTATGTGCGCCTGCGCGCTTCCAAAAACGCGGCCGACCGCACCCTGGTCATGAAGTCCTTCTGGGAGAATCAGAAAAAATTCGAGAACACCCTGGCCATCCTCCAGGACGGCGCCATCAAGCAGCATTACTTCAATGCCCAGATCCACAGCTACCCCGACTGTCTTTCGGCCCGCCTGTTCGGCGAAAACATTTCGCCCGAGGTCTACCAGCAGCTGATCCGCTCGGTGCACGAATACCTGCCGGCCCTGCAGCGTTACCTGGCCCTGAAGCAGAAGATGCTTGGGCTGCCCAAGTTCCGTTATGAAGACATTTACGCTTCCGCGGTCCAGGCCGTGGACAAGACCTTCACCTTTGCCGAGGCCAAAAATATCGTCACGGAAGCGTTGAAACCGCTGGGCAAGGATTATGCGACCGTCCTGCAGCTGGCGTTCGCCAATCGTTGGCTGGACCTCTATCCCAACAAGGGCAAGGAGGGCGGCGCGTACTCGGGCGGCGTCTACGGCGTCCACCCCTACATCAAGCTGAACTTCAACGGCGATTACGATGCCGTTTCCACCACGGCCCATGAGCTAGGCCACGCCATGCACTCCTACTTCGCCGACCGCACCCAGCCCTTCCCTACCGCCAACTACGCGACCTTCCTGGCCGAGATCGCCTCGACCTTCAACGAGCACCTGCTGATGCACTACCTGCTCAAGAGCGAGAAGGACTACCTGTTCAAGCTGTATATCCTGGACAATTATCTGGACGGCTTCCGCGGCACCCTCTTCCGCCAGACCCTGTTCGCCGAATTCGAACTGGCCATGCACCAACGCGTGGAAGCGGGACAGACGCTGACGGCCGACTGGCTCGACGGCAAGTATCTTGAGTTGACCCGCCTTTACTACGGCCACGACCGGGGCGTCTGCCAGGTGGACGATTATATCCAGTCCGAGTGGAGCGGCATCCCCCACTTTTACATGAATTACTACGTGTTCCAGTACAGCACCGGCATCATCGCTTCCATGGCCCTCAGCGACATGGTGATCCAAGGCGGGAAGAATGAACAAGCCCGCTACCTGGACTTCCTGAAAGCCGGCGGCAGCGATTACCCGCTGGCCATCCTGAAAAGGGCCGGCGTGGACATGACCCAGCCCGAGCCGTACGCGGCAGCGTTTACGCGCTTCGACCGCTTGGTCGGCGAAATGGAAAAGATTGTGGCCAAGCTGCAAAAACAGAAAAAATTATGATCCATCCCCCCATAGGCGGCGGGGAGGAGCTTTGGCGATTCCCCGCCGTCGCTTTTTCCCTTGCGTCACTAAAAAACGGTTGGATTTCCGACTCGTTTTTTACAGTCATTAAAATTGTCAAATCCGGCCGGCGGCTACTCCCGCCGCATTTATTTCCAACATGTCTTTTCGGGGAAAAGGAGTTCAGTTAAAAAAAAAAAATATTTTCATTTTTTTGGATTGACTTTTTTTTTTTCAAAAATTAAAATTGGCAACGGAGGAACCAAAATGAATATCTTTTTAAAAAAACCTGTCACCCGTCTCTTGTTTTTGTTTCTCTGCACTATTCTATTTATTTCCCTGGCCAATGCCCAATCCATCTCTACCGGAAAAATAGTGGGAAAAATCTTCCTGAATAGCGGCGAACTGCTGCCAGGAGTCCAGGTGGAGCTCAGTGGTTCGGCATTGCTCGAGGGCAAGCGGACCACCGTGAGTTCCGAGAACGGCTCCTATTTCTTCCTGGACGTGCCGCTCGGCAAGTACAGGGTGACGGCGACCATGGAGGGTTTCAAAACCGCCTCCTACCGTGACATCGTCGTCGCCCCTGGCGGCGTGGTCACCCTGAACATGATCCTGGAGACCGGGACCATCAACGAAACCATCGAAGTCAAGGGGTCGGTGGCTACGGTCGACGTCAAGACCTCGACCGTGGACTCCAAGATCACCCAGGAGATGCTGGCCAAAATGCCCACCAGCCGCGACACCTTTTATGACCTGTCGCTCTCCACGCCGGGCATGTTCGACACGGGCAAGGAAGCCATGGGCAGCCCCACGGCCTACGGCGGAGCGACCACGGAGAACATCTTCCTGGTTAACGGCGTGGACACCACCGATCCCAGCGGCTCCGGCTACGGTTCCATGATCAACGTCAACTACAACACCGTCCAGGAAGTGCGCGTTATTTCCCTGGGTTCCAAGGCCGAATACGGCAATTTCTCGGGTGTGGCCATCGACGTCATCACCAAGTCCGGCTCCAACACCCTGCAGGGCTCGCTGAGCTACTACAGCCAGCTGGGTGTTCCGAAAACCACGGCTCCCGCGGCCGACGACCTGGGCCGCGACTGGCTTTTTATCGCCCCGGGAACCGATTTCAGCGCCTATGTCAAAAAGGACTGGGAAGTGGACCTGACCATCGGCGGTCCTTTCATTTCCAAAAAACTCTGGTTCTTCGCGGCCGGGAACATCCTGAGCAACCAGGCCAAGCAATTGAATTGGGAGCCAATGGCCAAATGGACCGGGCGCTACGGCGACATCAAGATCACCGGCACCCCGCTTAAGAACAACCATGCCTGGGTGGCCTACCACTACGAAAAGAACAACAGCGGCGGCACCACCGACGGTTCCCTGAATTGGGACCCGTCCATGGCCTACGACAACAACACCAAGTCCCAATCCCTCTCGGCCCAGTGGCAGTGGTTCCCCAAGACCAGCACTTTCTTCACCCTGAAGTTCCTGGGCTTCAAGGTGGACAGCCGGTCGGCGCTTCCCGGCGATCACGTGAACCGGCCGGGCTTCATCAACTGGTATCAGGCCATACCCACCGACTCGGGCGTGGGCGGCGCCTTCCCGGCTTTCAACGGCAACGTCACCACGCGCAGCACCATCCAGGCCGACGTGTCGCACTACGCGGAGAACTTTCTGGGAGAGCACGACATCAAGTTCGGCGTGCAGTACACCCGCGGCCGCAAAAAAGGCGTCACCGGGGATTTCTTCTCCAAGCATATCACCGACCCCGACAGCGGGCAGGACCTCGGCAACTTCGGCTACTACCCCTTCGCCTACATGTATTCTTGGAACTATGACGTCCAGTACATGAAGGACACCTACGGCTGGCAGGACGGCCTTGTCATGTATACCAACCGCTATTTCTCGACGCCCAAGCGCACGGTGCGCACCTCGGACAGCCTGGGCGCCTTCTTTGACGACCAGTGGAGCGTGGGCAAACGCCTGACCGTCAACCTGGGCGTGCGCTACGACAAGATGACCGCCAAGTTCGGCCCCGGGCAGATGCTGGTGCAACCGGCCACCCCCGAGGACTTCGCCGGCACACTGGCGGTCGCCCGGCCACGTGCCGGCACGGACAACCTCTTCGACTTCAATTGCCTGTCCCCGCGCCTGGGCCTGACCTACCAGCTGACCAACGACCAGAAAACCGCCCTGCGCGCCAGTTTCGGGCGCTACTATACGCCCATCGGGGTGGAGAGTTTCGGGTCGAACGGCCCCGACCTCGACCGGACGTACCTCGAAAAACTTTTTTACATTATCCCCTGGGCGGGCCTCGACGTGAACGGGGACGGCATGATCTTCGGCAGCGAAATGACCCGGATCATGCGCATGCTGTACGGCTTGCCCCCTGCCAACAATCCCGATTATTTCGGCTGGGACCTGACCAACCAATGGAATGTGCGCGAACCGGCCCCATTCGAGCTGAAGATCCATGCCGGGCTGAAAAACCAGTTCACCGACCAGTACACCGTCAGCCTGGAACGCGAAATTTTCAAGGATTTCTCCGTGGCCGCCACGTATATCCACCGCACCACCAAAAATATCATCGTGCAGTGGCCGCTGAACAAGCAGACCCAGCAGCCATGGGAGTATGACCGCAAACCAATTGCAGTCACATACAAGCTCGCCAACGGCCAGGATTTTACTGAAACGGTCCTGGCTTACAGCATCAAATTGGAAGACTACGACGGCAACGGCGTCATCGACGGCCAAGACATCCGCTGGATCGGGCAGAACTCGGACTTCGAGTGGCGCAACATGCCCGACCTGGATGGGAAAAAAGCGCAGCGCCTGTTCCAGGGCCTGCAGCTGACCTTCAACAAACGCTACTCCAGCCGCTGGCAGATGATGGGTTCCCTGCTGTTCAACCATTCATCGGGCATGGCTGCCCGCAACAAGCGCCAGGACCAGGATTACAACATGGAGGGCACCAACATCTGGAGCGACCGCTGGCTGGCCGGCCTGAACCAGACCATCAACAACATGGAGGGGCCGCTGCCCTTCACGCCGCGCTTCGAATTCAAGCTCTCGGGAAACTACACCATCCCCGGGATCGAAGTCGACCTGGGAATTCGCTTCCGCTTCCACAACGGGCGGCCCGTCTGGATCACCGACGTCATCCGCGCGGCCAACAGCAACACGGACATAAATGATCCTGAAGTCATGGCCAATCTGGTGATCAGCACCGGCGGCGATTCGATCGTGGCCATGGACCCCACCAAGCCGCTTTACCTGCCGCCCCAGAAGATCCTGGACCTGCACCTGGAAAAAGCCTTTGTGGTGGGTCCCGGCAAATTGCATCTCATACTCGACGGTTTCAACATCTTTAATTCCAAGGACGTGACCAATGCCATGGCCAAAATTGTCGACAGTTCCGTCCCCTTCCAGGGCCAGCTCACCGGCATTTTGTCGCCCCGCACCTTCCGCCTGGGCGTGATGTACGATTTTTAAATTCCGTTGACAGCGAATGGGGAGAGGGCCCGGCCCTCTCCCCATTTTTCGATTCCCAGTTCCCGCCGGCAAGGAGGCATCGTCATGAAATATGACACCAAGAGTTCGTTCGTCTGCAAAACCATGCTGTTGCTGCTGAGCCTATCCCTGCCACTGGCGGCCCAATACCGCGAATACTATTTGACCGGACAGATCCAGGACACGCATAACCAACCGCTGGCCGGCGTGGAAATAGCCCTGTTCGAAACGGGTAACAGTATCACTTTTTCCGCCACGACCGACAAATCGGGAAAATTCAAATTCCCCGGCCTGCCGCATGGCAACTACCAGGCCACCATCAGTAAACCCGGGTACGAAAGCAAAACCGTGGAATGGAAATTTGAAGCCCCCCAGGAAAAAATGCTGCGTGTCGAAATACCGGTCATCCTGCTCGCCTCCAGCCAGGAGATCCTGCAGATGGAACAGAACAAGCAGACAAAAAAAGCCCTCGAGGAAGCCACGGAAAAGATCCGCAACCTGGATTACGACGGCGCCCTGGAGATCCTCGGCCGGGCGCGGCAGGCGGACGTAAAAAACGTAAATGTCCTGTACCTGACCGGCCTGGCTTGCGCCAAGAAAAAGATGTACCCCGAAGCCAAAGAAGCGCTCGAGCAAGTGACCGCGCTTACCCCGGATTTTGCCCCGGCCCATTTTCAGCTTGGAGTTTGCTTTCAACAGACAGGAGAAGCGGAAAAAGCGCTGGCCCAATACCGCGAGGTCATGCGCCTGGACCCGGCAAATCTGGACAACTACTTCAATGCCACCCTGATACTGGTGCAAATGAACAAGCCGGCCGAAGCCCTGGAAAATTGCCTGAAAATTTTGCAAACTCGCCCCGACGACCCCGACGTCAATGAAATGGCCGGGCAGTGCCAGTTGCAGCTGGGGGACTATCCCAAGTCGCTGGCCTATTTTGAAAAAGCTCTGGTTTTCAGCAAGGATGAAGCCAAAAAAAAGCTGCTGAACGAGCTCATCACCGACCTGCGGAAATCCATGCTCCCAAAATAAGCGGCGGTAATTTAATTATAATTGAATCTCACTTGTTTTTCGGAGTAAAATGAAACATAACTGCGGCAACCATGGACAATAGAAAGCACTCCCCCTACATTATTCCCGGTGTATTTCTTGTGGTCATGACCGCAGCAGCTCTTTACATATTCTTGCGCCGCGAACCGGCACCAGTTTCTCCGCTAGCCGGATTCCAGCGCCTGCTGAAAAAAAGCGGCATCCGCCAGCCGAACATCGTGCTCATCACCATGGACACCACCCGCGCCGATCATCTGCCCATTTACGGCTACGACCGGGTCAAAACGCCGAATCTGCAAATGTTGGCTCAGCGCGGCCTGGTTTTCGAGCAATGCGTGACGGCTTCACCCTTCACGTTGCCATCCCACTGCACCATCATGACCGGTCTCTATCCCACCTATCATGGCGTACGCATCAATGGCGACACGGCCCTCTAGGAAAAACACGGCACCATGGCCAGTGCCCTCAGCCGCCGCGGCTACGACTGCGGGGCCTTCATCGGCGCCTTCGTGCTCGACGGCCGCTGGGGTCTGAAGCAGGGGTTTGCCCATTACGACGACGATTTCGACCTGAACAAATACAAACAGCTGGACTTAGGGCTGGTGCAGCGGCCTTCCCGGGAAGTTGTGGACGCAGCCATTGCCTGGCTCTCCATGCGCAAGGAGAAACCTTTTTTCGCCTGGCTGCATCTCTACGATCCGCACATTCCCTACGACCCCCCCGAGCCTTACCGCAGCGAATACTCGGGGCGCGGCCCGGCCGGGCTGTACGATGGCGAGATCGCTTCCATGGACGCCCAGATCGGCCGCTTCTATGATTGGCTGGCTGAAAACAACCTGACAGACAACACCATCCTGGTCCTGGTGGGCGATCACGGCGAAGGCCTGGGCGAGCACAATGAAAGTACGCACGGCTATTATATTTATGATTATGTGGTGCACGTGCCGCTGCTCATCGTGACCCCTTTCGCGCCTTTGCAAAACCGGCGCTGCCCGGAGCAGGTGCGCACCATCGACTTGCTGCCCACGGTCGAAGAAATGGTCGGGATGGTGCCGGGCAAAAACCTGCATGGCCGCTCCCTGCTGCCGCTCTTTTATTCTGAAAGTGAAAGTGAAAAAAGGCCGGCCTACAGCGAATCCATGGCCCCGCAAATACAATACGGCTGGAGCCCGCTGTATGCCTTGCGCCAGTATCCTTATAAATATATTGATGCGCCGCGGGCAGAATTCTACGATCTGAAAAATGATCCGGGCGAAAACAGCGATATCCGCCTCCGGCAGTTCGCCAAAGCCAGGGAGTATAAAAAGATACTGGACAAATTGATCGCCGATACCGGCCGCAATGCCCCCAAGACCGAAGCGGCCAACCTGGACCAGGAGACCCTGCGCCGCCTGGCCACCCTGGGCTACGTCGGATCCAGTGCCCCCGCCAAAGCCGCCCCCAGCGGCACCAAGTTGGCCGATCCCAAGGACAAGATCGCCATTTTCGAAGCCGTGTCGAAAAGCAGCGAACTTACTTTCAGGGAGAAATTCGCCGAGGCGGCAACACTTCTGGAAGGCGTGCTGAAAAAAGACCCGGAAGTCGTGCAGGCCAGGCTCGTTCTATCCAACGCCTATATCAAGCTGCAGCGCCCGGCCGATGCCAAGCTCCAGCTGGATGCCGTTTTGCAGCAGGACCCCAACCACGTCCAGGCGCTCATCCTCATGGCCAGCATCTTGCGCAACGAGAACCGCCTTGCGGACATGGTCTCGCTGTGCCAAAAGGCACTCAGCGTGGACCCCAAAAGCACCCAGGCCCTTTCACTCCTGGGCAATGCCTACATGGACCACAAGGATTACGCCAAGGCCCTGCCGCCGTTGCGGCAAGCGGCCGAGATCCAGCCCAAGCTGACCCAATACCAGCAAAGCTTGGCCGCCTGCTATATTTATCTGAAACAATATGCCGACGCCGAGAGGATCCTGAATATCATCGGCCGGGACTACCCCAAATTCCCCCTGGTCCATTTCCACTTGGGATTGGTGGCCGATGAGCAGGGCAACCTGGTTCAGGCGGAAGCCGGCTATCGGAAAGAGATCGAATTCTATCCAAAATCGGTGCCCGCGCGTTTCAATCTGGGAAAACTGCTGCTGAAAAAAGGAGACTTTGACGGCTACATGGCGGAAATGAACCAGGTGGTCACGATTGCCCCCGACTTGCCCGAGGGTTACCTGTTCCTGGCCAGGGGCCAACTGCGCGCCCCGGCTGCCGACCTGCCGGCCATACAGGCCAACGTGGAAACAGGCCTGAAAAACGCCAGGACGCCAGATCTGCAAGCCCTGGGCTGGTTCCTGCTGGCCGACATTTACAGCCGCAAGCACCAGCCGGCCAAAGTCCAGGAGGCCTTGAACAAGGCCAACCATTACCAAGTTTTACAAGGAAAATTAAAATGAATAAATTCATGCAATTGACCGCGATCGCTTTTTTCTCGATCCTCGCCGTTTCCTGCGCCTGCCATTGCCCCCCGCGCAGCGAAGTTCCTTTCCCGGCAGCCCAGCCGCCGGGCGGCCTGCTGCCCGAAAAAGTGCCCCAGTTCCTTGTTTTCGGCAGCGACGACAACGGCAACTCAGGGCTGGAGGGTTCGGGTGCGACAGGCGGCCTGCATTTTCTGACCGAATTGTTCTCAAGCCTGCACAATCCGGCCGGCAGCGGCAATCCCCGCACTTTTGACGCCTCCGTCCCGCACTATTCTTTCTACGTCAACACGTATTACATCAGCGTCGCCGCCTGCAAGTCCGCCTATGACAGCGCGGAAATGGAAAACCAGGTTTATATCAGGCGCGCCTGGAAAGAAGCCATGGACAACGGCCACGAACTCGGGGTCCATACCCACTCCCATCACCACGGCAAGCAATTCAGCCGCCACCAATGGCAAGAGGAGATCCAGCGCTGCATCGTCATTCTCGGGCTGCCCTACGCCGCCGGCGAATCCCCCAAGGGGACGGCGGCAAGTCAGCCCGCCCAGACCCCGGAGACGCCCGGCCGCGAAACCGGCCTGGGTGCGGACCGCAGCCAATTGGCCGGATTCCGCACTCCCTTCCTCGAATATAGCGACAATACTCTGCAGGCAGTGCGCCGCCTGTGATTCCTGTATGATTGCAGCCTCGAAGAGGGGACCCAGCCCGACCAGGATGGCAGCAATTTTCTCTGGCCCTACCGGCTCGATTACGGCAGCCCGGGAAATTCCCCGCTCATCGGCCGCCATCCCGGCCTATGGGAAATTCCAGTCTACGTCTTCATCGTCCCTCCAGACGGCGAATGCGAACGTTATGGCGTCGCCCCCGGCCTGCGCGCCGCGCTGCAGAAGCGGCAGGATTACTTCGATCCGGCGGCCGGAAAGATCACCGGCATGGACTGGAACCTGTGGTGCGAATTCGCCATGACCCCGGCCGAATTCCTGGCTACGCTGAAGTACACGCTGGACCTGCGCCTGAACGGCAACCGCTGCCCGCTGACCATCGGACTGCACAGCGAACTGTATTCCGACAGGCAGGACACCAAGGGCCTGAACGCCACGGTGGCCGAGCGCCGCGCCGCCCTGCGGGAGTTTTTTGACCATATCCTGAAGTTGCCCCAGGTGCGCGTGGTCAACCACAAGGAACTGCTGAATTGGCTGCAGCGCCCCGAGCCGCTTGTCCTGGGAGTGCATAAAGAATGAAAAAGCACAATAAATCAATCCTAAGGCGTTGGCGGTCATTGGGTTTGTCCGCCCGCAAAATAGATGACGAAAAATAAAAAGGAGGGATCTACCATGAAATTTTTTCTTTGTTTTTCAGTTATAACCATGTTCCTGTTTTCACCGGCCGCAGCCGTCGTCGAAAAAAATCCGGCCCCCGTCTACCAGCCGCAGACCATTGAACTGAGCGACGGCTGGCAGGTCCAGGCCGCGGCCCGCGTGAGCGAGCCGGGCGAGATCATCGCCAGCCCGGGATTTGCCGCCGCGGATTGGTATCCGACCTCCGTCCACGCAACGGTCATGGCCGTACTGGTGGCCAACAATGTCTATAAGGACATATTTTTCGGCAAGAACCTGGGGACGATCCCGCAGGAACAATTCAAGGGGCCGTGGTGGTTCCGGCAGGAATTCGATCTGCCAAAGGCAACGCCATTCGCCACTGCCCGGCTGATCTTCGAAGGCATCAACTACCGGGCCAACATCTTCCTGAACGGGGAAAAGATCGCCGCCGCCGACAAAATATTCGGCGCCTTCCGGGTTTTTGATCTCAACGTCAGCGACCTGGCCGTGACCGGGAGGAATTACCTGGCCGTGGAAGTTATTCCGCCCCTGCCCGGCGAACCCACTATCGGCTTCGTGGATTGGAACCCCAAGCCACCGGACCGCAACCTGGGGATCTTCCGCCCGGTGCGGCTGAAACTGAGCGGCCCCGTTTCTCTGGACCACCCGTTCGTCAGCAGCCAGGTGGATAGCAACACGCTTAAGCAAGCCAGGTTGACCGTTACGGCCACTTTGACCAACCACAGCGGCCAAGAGGTCAAGGGCACGGTCGCAGGGGAGATCGGCAGCATCACTTTCAGCAAAACCTACGCGCTGAAAGCGGGCGAAAGCGCGTCGATCACCTTCACGCCGGAGGAATTCGGCCAACTGGTCGTTTCCGAACCCAGGCTCTGGTGGCCGGCCGGTATGGGAGAGCCGGAACTCTATGACCTGAAGATCTCCGCGCTGGCGGATGACGCGGTCAGCGACGCACAAACGCTACGCTTCGGCATCCGCCAGATCAACGACTATATCAACAGCCAGGGCCATCGCGGCTATACCGTCAACGGCTGCCAGGTGCTGATCCGCGGCGGCGGCTGGGTCGATGACCTGCTGCTGCGCGAGGATGAAAAAAACCTCGAAGCCCAGGTGCGCTACACCCGGCACATGAACCTGAACACCATCCGCATGGAAGGGATCTGGGGCAGCAGCCAAAAGATTTTTGACCTGTGCGACCGCTACGGCATCCTGCTTATGGTCGGCTGGAGCTGCCAGTGGGAATGGGAGGATTACCTGGGCAAACCCCAGGAAAGCGAGATGTACGGCGCCGCCAAGACCCCGGAAGACATGGAGCTGCTGGGTGCCTATTTCCATGACCAGATCATGTGGCTGCGCCATCACCCCAGCATCTTTGTTTGGGTGGTGGGCAGCGACAAGCTGCCCTGGCCGGAAATGGAAAAACGCTACCGCCGCGACCTGCCTCTTCTCGACCCCAGTCGCCCCCTGCTGACCTCCTGCAAAACCTGGACCAGCGAAGTCAGCGGCTCATCGGCCGTGAAAATGAACGGCCCCTATGATTACGTCACCCCCAATTATTGGTATGTCGACACGAAAAACGGCGGCGCCTTTGGTTTCAACACCGAGACCGGGCCCGGCGCTCAGCCCCCGCCCCTGGAGAGCCTGCAGAAAATGATCCCCGCCGACCGTCTCTGGCCGATCAACGACGTATGGGATTTTCATTGCGCAAGCAACGAATTCAGCAAGATGGACCGCTACATGCTGGGCTTCAACCAGCGCTACGGCCCGGCCAAGGACGCGGCCGATTTCGCTTTCCGTGCCCAGGCCTGCAACTACGAGGGCATGCGCGCCATGTTCGAGGCTTTTGCCGCCAACCGGCCCCTGACCACCGGCCTCATCCAGTGGATGCACAATGCCGCCTGGCCGAAACTTTTCTGGCAGTTCTACGATTATTTCCTCATGCCCACCGGCGCCTTTTACGGGGCGCGCCAGGCCTGCCAGCCGCAGACCCTGGTCTACCATTACGGCAACAACGGCATCTACCTGGTCAACCAGGGTCTCAGCGACAAGCCGGGATTAAAGGCAGTCATTTCCGCCTACGATATCCGTTCCAAACTTTTGTTCAGCAAAACGATCTCCCTGGATGCCGCGGCCAACGCCTCGCGCAAAATATTCGACCTGCCTAAAATAAAGAAACTGACCAAGACCTGGTTCCTGGACCTGCGGCTGCAGGAAGCGAGCGGCGGCATGCTGATCGATAATTTTTACTGGCTCTCGACCAAGCCCGACGTGCTCGATTACAGCAAATCCGAATGGTTCTACACCCCCTGCAAGGAATGGGCCGATCTGACCGCCCTGAACGGGTTGCCGCCGGCAACGGTCCATTGTGAACACACTTTCGCCGACCGCGGCCAGGAACAGGAGATTACGGTCACCCTGCACAATCCGGGCAAGAATATCGCTTTTTTCATTGAACTGGGCGTCCGCGGCGAAAAATCGGGCCGGACCATCGTCCCGGTTTTCTGGGAAGACAACTACGTCTCGCTGCTTCCGGGCGAGAGCAGGACCCTCCGCGCCACGTTCGCTCACGCCGACCTGGGCGGCGAAAAGCCGGTTTTCCATTTTAAAGGCTGGAACGTCAAAGGAGAATGAAGATGGGCAACAGTACGAAACGCAATTTCCTCATCGTCGGTCTGGTCTTCCTGATCTTTTTCGTCATATCCCTGATCACCAACATCCTCGGACCGCTGGTTCCCGACATCATCGACAGCTTCAAGCTCAGCCTGGCCCTGGCCGGTTTCCTGCCCACTTCGTTCTTCATCGCCTACGGCGTCATGTCCATTCCGGCCGGCATGCTGATCGAGCGCTTCAGTGAAAAACCGGTGCTGGTGGCCTCCTTCATTCTGGCTTTTCTCGGCTCGGCCCTGTTTGCCAGCAAGCCCGTCTACCTCATAGCCCTGCTCTCGCTTTTCACCATTGGCATCGGCGTGGCCATGCTGCAGGTGGCCATCAACCCGCTGCTGCGCGTGGCGGGCGGCGAGGAGAATTTCGCTTTCTACGGAGTCATGGCCCAGCTTATTTTCGGCCTGGCCTCCTTCATCAGCCCCAAGATCTATTCCTACCTGGTGCTGCACCTGAAGGCCGGTGACCAGCCGAACGCGGTAGTAACCATGCTGGCCAAGGTCGTGCCGGCCTCTATGCCCTGGGTTTCGCTGTACTGGGTGTTCACGGTGGTCACCCTGGCCATGGTGGCCATCCTGCTGCTGGTGAAACTGCCAAAAGTGGAACTCAAGGAAGATGAGAAGATCGGCACGCTGGCCGCGCACAAGAGCCTGCTGAAGAACAAATTCGTCGTCCTGTTCTTCATCGGCATCTTCTGCTATGTCGGCACCGAGCAGGG
>Ga0209746_1001079_pt1 | contig 13398 bp, 21 predicted proteins | sample BarGraNGADG00211_3_FD_184496 | JGI IMG/M metagenome (GOLD analysis project Ga0209746, IMG submission 184496) | Arctic peat soil microbial communities from Barrow, Alaska - Barrow Graham LP Ref core NGADG0011-211 (SPAdes) (version 2) | ecosystem: Environmental > Terrestrial > Soil > Wetlands >...
TTCCAGAGCCAGTTCTTCGCCTGCTCCAATCGCCCCAACTGGCATTCGTAACAGGCCAGGTTGTAGCGCATGATCGGGTCCTCTGGGAATTTGTCCACCACCAGCAGCAGATTGTCGCGGGCCTCAGCGGTGCGCTTGAGTTCGTGGAGCGAGTAGGACCGGTGGACCCAGCCGAGCGGGTCTTCCGGGGCCAGTTGTACGATGGCAGCGGCGATGTCGATTGCGGCCTCCCATTTCTTGGCAGCCGCGTAGATTTCCCATCGCACCTTCAGCGCCTCCGGGTGCGCTCGCAGTTGAGGCGCTATGTTCTCCAGTTCCTCGATGGCCTCGATGTGGTTGCCCAGTTCAAGCCAGCCCTGTGCGGCCTGAAGATGGTGGGTGTCTGGCGGTTCAAGCGGCTTCACGTTGGTCTTGGGGAGGCGTCGTTTACTGGAGCCGCAGGCGGAAGAAGCGGGTGCCCGGCTCCGGAGGCAGCGCAATCGCCCAAGTGTTGCTGGCCGTCAACGCTGGCGCGTTCGTAACCGCCACCCATGCCGACGCCAGCCCCGTGCTCTGCTCGGCGGACATGGCGGGAGCCTCGTTGGTCCAGGTGAGCGCGATAGCGCTGCTGGCGCGGGCGATGCTCAGCGCCGGGATGAACGCGGCGGCAACCCAGCCAGGGCGATCGACAAATGGGTTCCGGTTGGTCTGGTATGAGTAAACGCGGTCATTGCGGAGCATCTCGGCTGCGTCCACCGGGTCGGCCTGGCTCTAGCGCAGCAAGGTGCTCAAGCGTCCCATGAAGTTGGTCGTGCTGGTGATCTGGACCGTGGCATCGGTCAAATACAACGCCGGTTCGGTGCTCGTGTCGCCCGTGTAACGGACGGCCATATAGAACAAGGCGTGGGCGATGTCTCCCTTTACCGAGGCGGGCGGCTCCCACGAGTCGGTGTCGGTAGATGTCAGCGGGGCTTCCGCATGGGCGGGCTTCCGGTATCCGGCGCTGTTCGTGTCGCTGATGTCGAAAAACTTATTGCCACGGGAACTGTTCACGTTCGCGTCTTCAGCGCGGAGATTGTTGAGGTCTGAGTAGGCCGGTTCGCGCCCGTCCAGTCCGTAGCTGTCGCACCAAAGATGCTCCCGGTTCCAGCCTGTCGTCAGGCCAAAGCTGGCGGCAGGCTCGGACTGGCGTGAATAAATCCCGATGACGTTGTTGGTGTTCGCCGGGTCTTGGTCCAAGGCTTTGAGCGCGTCGGACGTGTCGAACCGGGTGCCGCTGGAGTAGGGGATGACGTTGTGATTGCGAATGACCTGGTGGAGAGCCTGGCGAAGTTCCGCGCCCGTCTTGCCTTCGGCGGCGTTGTAATAGCCGGGAGGCGGGTCAGAGCGGGCGCCGGCAGAGCCGACGAGCAACACGCCGCAAACAAGAAGTAATGGGGGTATCGGGCATTTGCGCACTGGCGGGATATTACCCAATCGGGGGGATTGCTTCAAGGGGAGCAGGATTCTGCCAATATGCTGAGCAATCAGACCGTTGCCTCGCAGTCGGCTGCGTCCAGCCCACAGTCAAAGGGCCTGGGGATAAAACCGGCTGTAAGGAAGGACTTGGTCATCTGGAGCGCATCCGGCATGACAACCCGGGACAACGAGTATCGTGCCTGCAATGCCCCGATTGCGATAGTCGAGTGGAAAGCACGTAAACAGGAATTGTCAGACCGTGACCATGAATTGGTTAGCGGGGTTCACCAGGCATTTCCCGAGCTGCTTCGGTGCTGCTGTAACTGTCGATTTTTCGGTGTCCGGCCCGCGCATTCATGCCGCAGCAGTGAGGGCCGGTGTTGTTGACAGAAACTGGCTCACAAATCCTGGGCTGCCCCCCGTGCTGCGCAATAGACCCCTATTCTGTGTTATACATATTTGAATAGGAGACCATTCCCTGTTCGATCCCGTGCTGCCACCCGGCATCGTTGGACCTCAACTTTAACCCTTCCCAAAGGAGAATACTCATGGCTCGACCAAACCACTACTCCCCGGCAATCGAACGATTCCTGGTCAGTGTCCTGTACCACGAAGCCCATCACCGGAACATCCCGATGACCCGGCTGGCCAATCAAATCCTCAAAGCGGAATTGGCTGAATCCGTGGGCTGGCAACTCGCCCTGCAATCGCTCAATCCGCCGAATCAAGCACTGGTTGCCTCCCCAGGCAAATAATCCATCCCACGTCCCGGCTGATCCATCGCCGGGACCTCACTTCAACCGAAAGGAAACAATTTGAATTACAGACCCGTATTACCCTTCTTCGTAGCCACGTTACTTGCATCTCATCCCTTAACGGCGCATGCCGCTGAATCCGCCTCGCCCCCCAATCCGCAGACAGGTGTTGTCCTCTTACTGGTAGCAGGCCTGCTGGTTCTCGGACTGGCCGGGGCCGGTTACTGGGCTTACGACCGGTATTTCTCAAAGGGGTTATACGCCCACAAAGAGGATCCCTTTTCTGAACAGCTTATCACGCACACCTTCATTTCGGCACTGCCCAGCTTGACCCGGGAACTGAACCTGGAGATCGCCCGGAGTTGGCAGATGGAGATCGTGGAACGGAGCGAAACCAAGCGCCTCCTGGGTCTGAACCTCGGCACCAACTCGGCGCAGATCCGCATGCCCGTCACCTACCGGTATCATCTGCGGCTGCAGGATCCCTGGTGCTTGAAGACCAGCGGCAAGGCCGTCTTCGTGCAGGCCCCGGAGATCCAGCCCAGCCAGCCGCCGGCCATCCACACCGACGAGATGCATATCGAATTCAAACGCGGCTGGTGCCGGGTGCCGCCGAACGAACTGGTGAACCAGTTGCATCACGATCTGACGCCAACCCTATGCCAGTATGCGAAGGACCCGCGCCGGCTCGCGTTTGTGCGTGAAACGGCCCGGGAATCCGTCGCTGAATTCGTGCGGCTGTGGCTGGCCCGGGAGAACCGCTGGAACCAAGGCAAATTCACCAGCATTCACGTGCAGTTCCGGGATGAAAAGACGCTGCCCGCAGCACCTACGCTGCAACTGCCGGCAGATACCGATTAACCAACTTTCCAATCGCCATTTGATCCCGGCGATTGGAATACCAACCAGTGGATCGACCCACGCCCGCGGCAACTGCAGGCCGGGCGTTGGGTTTTCACCTCCAACACAAAGAAAGGAAGAACAAAGACTATGGCCATAGTGATAGAAGCAAACTACACGAAGAAGCTCGGTCTGCCGGGCTACTCGTCCCACCAATACTCGGTCACGCTGCGAACGGAGCTGGCGGACCTGAACCAGGTCGAGGCCGAGAGCACCCGGCTGCACACGCTACTGCAAAGCAGCGTGGACCGGGAGATCCAGAAGGTCGGGTTCCTGCCCGACAAGGGAAACAGCAACGGTAATGGCAATGGAAACGGCAACGGCCGGAGCGTGCCGGGAAATGGCAACGGGCATCAGGGCAGACCGCAGAACGGCAATGGAAATCGTGATGTATGGAACTGCAGCCCCAAGCAGCGGCAATACATCATCGACCTGGTGGACCAGAACCGGCTCGACAAGACCGCGGTGGAGCAACTCGCGCAGGACCGGTTCGGTAAATCGGTGCGGGGGCTCAACAGGTTGGAAGCCAGCGGCCTCATCGAAGAACTCAAGGAACAGGTCGCCAGGAACGGGCAGGCCCCCGCCCCGCAGAACGGACGGGCCAACCAACCGGCAGGAACGCGATGATCGCCACTATCGAATCACTTGCTTCGACCGACGCTCCCGCCCCACCAGAACCGACCAGCCGGGTTGAGGAACTGCAACAAACAGTCTCCGCCTCCCGGCTGGGTCTTTGGCACACCTGCCGGCTCAAGTTCTACTTCCGCTACGTGCTCCGGCTCCAGAAACCACCCACGCCGGCACTTCATGTCGGCAAGGTGGTGCATGCGGTATTACAAGCCTGGAGCTTGGGGCGCTGGCGGAAGGAACCGTTCGCTCTCGCCCGGTTCAAGGGCCGGTTTGACCTGGGCTGGAAGGAGGAGAACAAAGGGGCGGTGATCAATTGGGACGGCGAAGAGGAAGCGCAGCGCTCGACCGCTTGGTCGATGCTGGAAACCTACTTTGCGGAAACTCCCATCCGGGCGGATGAACGGCCCGAAGCAGTGGAAGTCCGGGTTGAAACGAGCCTGGCCGAACGCGGACTGCCGACGCTCATCGGCATCCTCGACCTGGTTCGAGCCGGCAGCCGCATCGTTGACTTCAAGACTGCGGGCAAGACCCCGGATGCGAAACGGGTTGAGCATTTGCACGAAACACAGTTGTCCTGTTACTCGGTGCTCTACCGGGATGCCACGGGCAAAAGAGAGTCAGGCCGCGAGTTGCACCACCTGGTGAAGCTCAAAACGCCGAAGGTGGTGGTAACGACCCTGGGACCAATGACCGATAATCAAGAGGCCCGGTTGTTTCGCAGCATGGAATCGTATGTGGAAGGGTTGGCGAGGAAGGATTTTGTCCCCTCGCCAGGTTTCCATTGCGCCAGTTGCGAGTATTTCGGCGAGTGCAGAGCCTGGGCCGGAAAGGAAGTCGATGGGTGAGTTGTGCCACAACCGGTTATCGGCCCTCGGCGCCCAAGCGCAGGTGCGCCGGTTCCAACAAAGCAATTGGGATCGGCGCCTGCGTGGCCGGCATTGCGAACTACTGGAAAACTCCCCCAAGCGCTTCGTCTGCCAGTTTGCAACGGAATGTCCCCCAGTTGAACCGCTCAGGAGGTTATCCTGGCACTGGCCGCGGTTAATCTTCGTGTTGGTTTACGAGGGGGAGGCAAATCGAATCATAGGGCTAGCGAAAGCCAAGGCGGGGCAACTCGAGCATTGGGAAACCAACTACTGAAATCCAAAACACCGAGGGCCGGAAGGATGTAATCGTCCTTCCGGCACTTTTCATTTCCATGGAAAACAACGAATCGAAAAGAATACCGTCAAGAACGCCCCATGAATTCAAAGTCATGCGGGTCAGGGAATGCGCGTTTCCTGCTCAAATGGTCGATACTCCAGAACGCGCCGTGGAGTATTGGAGACAGAACATCGTCAACGCGGACTGGTTCGATGAGAGCAAAGAAGCACTCGTGGTCCTGGTCCTCAACACCCGGCGAAGGATTATCGGGCACAATCTAGTCACGCTGGGCAATCTGGACTCCTGCTATGTTCAACCTCGTGAAATCTTCAGGCCGGTGATTGTAGCCGCCGGGAGTGCAATCATTCTAATGCACAATCACCCATCAGGAGATCCAACACCTAGCGAAGCCGACATCAAAGTGACGCGGGATCTGATTCGAGCAGGACAGCTGCTCAAGATTGAGATCCTCGATCATGTCATTGTAGGCAGCCCCGGCAGCGAACAAACCAAGCCCTACTCATCATTGCGCGAAATGGGCTATTTCACGTAACCGGCAGGTCGCCTGCCGAAACCATGAACCATCAACAAAAGAAAGAAAAACACGACCGAATGAATAACACCTTACCCCCACCGCAGCTAGAAACCACCCATCGAACACTCCCCACCCAAGGCCGCAAGTCGCCACGTTACGGGCATCTTGGCATGTGGAACTGCTGCCTGGGACCCAATTCGCCAATCCCCGGGCCGCGCCTGATCGTCACGATTCTGGACCAGGAGGGTCGCTCGGTGCGGCGATTGGAGCAAATCCGTGGTAGCTGCATTGACGAAGGTTACGTGGATTTCTTCCTGAGCCGCAATTGTCGTCCGGCGGCGCATGAGTATCCGCTGGTCGATATCGACGCGAACGGCCAGATCGTTGAAGTGCTCCACCCCAACTTCACCACCGGCATGAGCATGGACATTTACCTATCCATCCTGGAGAAGTGGGCTTCCAGGTGGGGCAAGCCGGAATACGCCCTTTAATCCAGCCCGCATCACAACCATCAACAAAACAACAAAAGAAAGGAATCACAGCAACATGAACGCAGTATTGAACACCCCGCAGACCGAAGGCATCACCTTGTATTACCGGGAAGGTTCGAGTGACAAGGTCTATCACGCAGTCATCGAGCCCCAAGGCGAAGGTTTTGTCGTCAACATCGCTTATGGCCGCAGAGGGTCGACGATGAGCACCGGCACCAAAACCCAAGCACCGGTGGATTATGACTCGGCCAAGACCATCTACGACAAACTGGTTCGGGAGAAAATGACCAAAGGTTACACCCAAGGCCCGGATGGCACGCCGTATCAGAACACCCCAAAGGAAGATCGTGTCACCGGCCTCCTGCCTCAACTGCTCAACCCAATTGACGAAAAGGAAGTCAAACGGCTGCTCAACGATCCGGCCTGGTGCGCGCAGGAGAAGTTCGATGGCCGCCGGGTGCTGGTCCGTAAGGCTGGCGCTGAAATCCACGGCATCAATCGCAAGGGGCTCTTGATTGGGCTGCCCTCACCGATTGTCGTTGGCGCCCACAAGATCACCAGCGACTTCATTCTGGACGGCGAGTGCGTGGGTGACGTGCTGTATGCCTTCGATCTGCTGGAATGGGATGGTGAGGACCTTCGGACCAAGTCTTATCAGCGCCGGGTCGTTAAGCTGTCCAACCTCCTGAATCGGCCGGACATTACGCATATCGAGTTCGCGGAGATCGCCACTGACCCAGCCAATAAAGAGCGCCTGTTCCGGCATCTGCAGGCCGAGAAACGGGAGGGCGTGGTGTTCAAGCGATTGGATGCCCCATATACACAGGGCAGGCCCAACAGTGGCGGCACCCAACTCAAGCACAAGTTCTACGCGACCTGCTCGGCCGTGGTCTCCAAGATCAACGACAAGCGGAGCGTTGAACTGCGACTGCTCAATGGGCAGGGGTGGCTTCCGGTGGGCAACGTTACCATTCCGCCCAACTTCAACGTGCCGGCAGTGGGTGAAGTAATCGAGGCGCGTTATTTGTACGCCTACCCCGGGAGCAACGCCCTGTATCAGCCGGTGTATCTGGGGCTGCGGCAAGACGTGGAGCAGCACGAATGCGTCCTCTCCCAGCTCAAATACAAGGGCATCGGCGAGGAGGACTTGTGCTGATCAACCGCACGAAGGTGAAGGAGTTTGCCCTGGAGATGGCGAAATACCGGGGCCACAAGTTCACTCGGGTCGGAGGTGACTTTTTTATCAAGTGCGAAGGAAACCTCAAGGCATTCATTCGGAATCACGTTCACAGCCTCCCCTCCAAAGGCAAAACCATCCGGTAAACAGTCGCTAATCGGCGACCAGCAGAGCCAGCCATGCCCTTAAGGTGTGGCTGGCCGTTTTGTCTGCCTGCCCCAAGTTGTCAGGGCTTCCTGTCGAAGAATGGGCTCTTTCCAGTAATGCTCAGTGGAATGCCCAAGGCCTGCTTGACCCCACCTTCGAAGAGGTTCATGGCCAGGCCGGCGTGCCCCACAGAGAACATAATTCGAGTATCGACCCGGGAATCGGCTGCAACGCTCACGGCAGAACTGACCGCGATGCCCAGGTCGATGGAATTGAACGAGCAAATCCCATTTGTTCTTTCCATCTCCTCACACGTTCCGTGTCCGCAATAACCGCAGTTAAGGCTGGCTGGATTGGCGGCAACCCCGATCAGCAAAACTGCCAAGGAATTCTCAACACAAGTGGCATCCCGTTCAAACCACGACCGGTCCTCGGACTTAGCCAGTTCCCTCATTTTGCTGACGAGCCTGTCCTTGGTGGCCGGATCCTCGATTCCGATCACCCGAATATTGTCAATGCCACGCGTCTTGGGTGCGGTTCGGGCAGCAGCGGCCATCAGGCTCGCTACCTGTAAAGCAGCTTGTTGTTCCAGTTCAGCAGACGTTTTCATAGTCATTTCGGACGGCAGAATTTCTACCCCAGTCAGACCGTTCTGCACCAGCATTTTCCCTGTTTACACCATCAGTCACTGCCCGTCATGCCCCTAAGGTGTGGCTGGCTCCTTCGTTTCAACAACAACAACCACAACAGAAAGGAAAGAATACATGAACAAAGAAATCGTAATTCCCGTGGGTGAGCTCAAAGCCGCTCTGCCGGGTCTCAGCAAGATCGTCAGCAAGAGGACCACCCTGCCCATGCTGCAATCCGTGCGGGTGGCCCGCGATGCGGAGGGCAAGGTTAGCCTTATGGGGACGGACCTGGATGGGTTCGCCACCTACACCGTCACGGAGCCGCAACCCGGTTCTCCCGTGGAATTCCTGATGCCCTTGGAACAGTTGACCAAGACCGTCAAGAGCCTGAACGCCGAAGACACGCTTAGTCTGACCCCTGAGAGCAAAGAGAAGGTGAAACTGCGGTACTCGATCGCCGGCAACCTGGTGGAGCAGAACGTCAACACCTTGGCTGCCAACGAGTTCCCACCGGCGCCGAAGTTCACCCAGCCGGCAATTCTCTTGCAGCCAGGGTTTGGTCGGGCACTGCGGCAGGCTCTCGAATGCTGTAGTGAGGATTCCTCGCGCTACATCCTCAAGGGCGCCTGCCTCGATGTGCGTGATGAAAAGTTCCATTACGTCGTGGGCAGCAATGGCCGCTGTCTGTACTCCGCCAACTCGTTCGGCTTCGAGCTCAAGAAGTCCGTGGTCATCCCGGATTCGAGGTTCCTGGAGTGGCCAGACCTGCTGGACGAACAGCCGGCTTCATTGAGTGTGGAGCCGGGGGAAGAAGCCGAGCCGGCCAAAGATGGCAAGCCAGCAAAGGAAGGGCAGCCGGGGTGGGTGAAACTCGAATCCGGCCGCTGGACCTTCATGACCAAGGAAATCTACGGTGAGTTACCCAATTGGAAGCAGGTGGTTCCAACCACGGACAGCCGCTGGACCCGCGTCCATCTGAGTGACGAGGCCATGAAACAACTGGTGTTGCTCACGCCGAATCTGCCAGGGAGCGAAGGGTTTAACCATGCGGTGAGGCTGAGGATCACGGACTATCACTTGAATCTGGAAGGCCGGAACAAGGATGAGGAGGACTGGACGAGCATTCCGGTAGATGCGGAGGTCAAGGGCAAACCGGTCACGGTCGCCCTCAATCGGCATTACTTGCTCAATGCCATGCGCTTCGGTCTCAACGAACTCGAAGTCGAAAACTCATTGAGCCCGGTCGTGTTCTCCAATGGCGGCAGGAAGATGGTCATCATGCCCATCAATCTTGATGGCCCGGGAAAGGTCACCCCGCCTGCCCCAGCAGCTTCAGAAGCAACCCCAGTAACCCCAGCAACGACACCACCAACCGAACAAACCGCGCCCCAGGCACAACCGGGGGCGCCAACCGAAGAAAGGAAAGACATGTCCGAGAGTACCAACACCCTGCCGCCCCGCGGCAATTTAACCGGCAACGGCAATGGCAACGGTGCCGCCCGTAAACATGAGGAGACGGATTCCGCGCTCAGCGCCGTGACCGACAAAATCGACTCCATCAAGACGACCCTGCGCCAGGTCATCACCGAGTTGACCGAAGCACAGAGCTTCATCAAGACGGCGGCCAAGGAGAAGCGGGCCACCGAAAAAGAGGTCGAATCGGTCCGCACGGCCCTGCGCTCCTTGCAGAAGGTCGAGCTCTAAACCGTCTAAACCCGAAGGGCCACTTCCCCGGACCCGTGGGAGTGGTCTTTCACTTTCCACATAGAAAGGAGGCGTTTCCATTTTGAGAAACGTGCCACCTATTAGCGTACTCGTCGTAATCCTGCTCTTCGGATTGGCCATCATGTATTTCATCTGGCCCTATCTGGTGGCTTCCCTGGCCATCCTGGGTGTGCTGCAGCTCTTGCGGGCCTGGCAGCGCAACAATTCCGATCGCAATCGCCGGAGATAAATAAATCATTATGCAAAATTCAAATCCACTATTGGACGTGCTGACTCGTGAAGGCGTCCTGCTCAACGTCTCGGTCCACTTCTGGCGCAGTTGCAAGAAGCTCAAGGCCGAGGACATCGGCCTGGACCCGGACAACGTGTCCGACCGGCTCATCAGCCTGGGCCACAAGCGGCTGTTGCCTAAAGATGCCACCGCCGCGTTGGCGCTAGTCGAAGGCCGCGCCCATGCGCTGGTCGAGGCTGGCACCTTCCCGTTCCTTAACGGACTGGCGCATTTCGTGCCCAACTCGAAGCTGGCCGAGGTGACCGGGAAGTTAAAGGAACTGGAGGCCGAGTTCTGGCAGGCCAAAGACCAGTTCATTGAACGCTACGGCGCCCTGCGGGAAAGCGCGGCCGAGGAATGGCAGACAATGGCCCGCAAACTGGTGGCCGACCCGGAGCGGTTGGTTGCCACCATTGAAGCGTCCTTCCCGCCGATCGGCCGGATGGACCGTTTCTTTGGGTTTGAGGTCCAGTTGTTCAAAATAGCCGTCCACGAGCGCCTGGGGCTGGACATGCTCGCCCTGGGCGACCAGGAGGAACTCATCCAGGTCCGCCAACAAGCCGCCAAGGCGGCGGCACAGAAGATCCGCTCCGACGTGGAGACCTTTGTGGCTGATTGCGTGGCCACACTGCGCGAGCAAACCGGCCAGCTCTGCCAGGAGATGCTGGCCAGCATCAACACATCCGAAACCGGCGTTAACCAGAAGACGCTCAATCGCCTGGTGAAGTTCATTGATCAGTTCAAGCAGATGAACTTCGTCAACGACACGGTGATGGAGGAGCAACTGGAGGGGGTGCGCAAGGAACTGCTCTCCCGGTCAGCTGAGGAATACCGGGACAATGCCACCGCGCGCACCGACCTGGTGCAGGGTCTCTCGCAACTGCGGGACACGGCCAATCACCTGGCCCGGCAGGATGCGACCGAACTGGTCCAACGGTTCGGGGGAATGGGCCGCCGGAAGTTCCATCTGGCGGCGTAAACGATAACCTATGAAAGCGAATCAACTGGTCCAAAAGCTCGGCAGCAAACTCCTCGGCAAGAAAGTGAACACGCCGGCCACAGGCGAATATCCCGGCGGCGTGGCAACCGTAACTGGGATCGCCCCTGACACGAAGGCCCCTGAGATCGTGTTCCAGGTCAACCTCGGCCAATGGGGAGCGATGGGCGTGGCCGGGCATGAGGAGGTTTCGTTGCTGTCCGATCAACTGGGCGTCATTCAGCTCCATGAATACTGGAGGAACTGAAGGCCCATAAACAACAATCCGTGGGGAGGGGGACTGGGTCGGGCTGTCAAAGGCTCGGCCCGGTTTCTCCCCCATTCTTCAACAATCAACCTTCACGAAAGGAAACATGGCGGACTATTTCACTAACTTCAGTTTGATCATCAACTTAGCGAGCGAAGCCGAACAGGCGTATGCACTCGATCTGGCGCATAAAGCCAGCCAGGCGCAACTGGGCAATGACATGCCGGACGACTTCCCCAAGGCCCTGGTGGACACAATCGAAGATTGGCAATTCGAGACGGATGCGGACAACTCTGGCACCGGGCACGGATTATGGCTGCACTCCATGTACGGCGGCGTGGACGCGGTGTGCGGATTCATTCAACATTTGCTCCAGAAATTCGATCCCAAGCGCTACGTGACCTTGGAGTGGTCGCATGACTGCTCCAAACCGCGTGTCGATGCTTATGGCGGGGGAGCATCGATTATCACTGCCAAGGAAATCAAATCCATGAACACGGCGGTCTGGTTGAACGATCAGATCGCCAGAGTCTTGGCTGCCGAACCGCTGACACCATAATCCAGTACCATGGGAGGATGAGTGACCTGGTCGGGCTGGAAAAAGGCTTGGCCCGGTTCCTGTCCGATCATCTGGCCGGTCACCGGGCGGCCACCATCAAATCAGACATGCTCACGCTCGGAAGCTGCGGGCTCTCGGTCTGGCGAACAGAAACCTGCCCGATGCGACTTGCCAGGGATTGACTCATCCCAAACTCAATTGCGGCAATCGCCACGACGGCCAGGCAGACTGAGAGAACTCGGATTCTTACGATCCAACGAGCTGGGCGATTTGTTTTCATGCCCCAACTTTAGTCCTCCACCGCCTGAGGGTGTTAATCGAAAGAATTTGCCTGTTCATCGAGGGAAATGATGACGGCAGCATCTGGCAGGGGAGCCCAATTCCACAAACATCAACCATCAACTAAAAGGAACAACCACACATGTCCCACTTCACCGAAATCAAAACGCAAATCAAAGACATCGACGCCCTGCGCTCGGCCTGCCAGGAATTGGGTTTACCCCTGCTCCAGAACACCGAGGCGCGCGGATACTATGAAAACAAGACCAAGGGCGAATACATCATCCAGCTCAAAGGGCCGTATGACATCGCCCTGAACAAACAAGCAGACGGAACCTTCGGCCTCACTGCTGATCTTTGGCAGGGTCACGTCGAAAAGGAGGTTGGCCCTGGCTACGGCAAGTTGCTGCAGTTTTACGGGGTTCACAAAGCCACGCTGGAAGCCAGGAAGAAGGGATTGTCCGTTCTTCGCCGGCACCAACAAAACGGCTCCATCAAGCTCGTGCTGATGGGGGTGTGATTATGGACAAGCAACAAGAAGCTGAATAAACCATGAACCGAACCATCGACATCATTGTATCTCTCACGGGAGACATTTCCATCAACGCCATCGGCTTCAAAGGCGCCGATTGCGAGAAAGCCACCCGGGCCATGGAGGAAGCCCTGGGCGCGGTGACCCACCGGGTCAAGAAGCCCGAATACCACGCCTCCACGACCACGCAACATAAACAAAGGCTCGGCACATGACATCACGCAGCATGAAGAAGGTGCCGGAAATCCTGCACCACGGCAGCCTGATGATGGAGGCGTATGTCGAGGGGTTGGCTAGAGAGGACTCCGTTCCTGCACCTGGGTTCGCTTGTGCAGGCTGTGAATTCTTCAATAATTGCAGAAAGTGGTGTTGAGGAAGGTGGACTATGCCGACCTGCGCAATCAGATCCACCAGCTTCACCGAAAGGCTAGAAATATACCGGGCCACCCGCAACAGATACCGGCAATGGTATGCCAACCAAGAAGAGCGTGGGGGACGGTGTTTCTACTGGTCCCTTACCTTGATGGGCGTGCTACTCCAACAGGGGTATCGCGCCCTGATTCAAGCGGGCAGCATGTCCTGGCCGATTGTTCCACCGGGTCAAGATGACGGCAAAGCCCCAACGCACTTCTCTTACGAGTGGTCGCCTTGGCGAGAGGAAAGCCAGGCCGCGTTGAGGCTGGGTCTGCTGCCCGAGATTCACGTTTGGGTTGGCTTGCCTGACCAAAACGAGTTGTTGGACTTCGCCACAAAGTTCCTGCCCGAACAAGCTGCGAAAGAAGGACTAACCTGGCACACGCCGCTTCCGCCAGACTTCCTCTGGTGCGACCCTTCCGAGCTGCCAAATGGAGTCCTGTATAAACCGGACCTCAACGCGATCGGGTTCATCCTCGATCGAATCAGCAAAACCAACCACCGCTAGAACGGTGACAAGAAAGTAGAAC
>Ga0209746_1001087_pt1 | contig 13350 bp, 11 predicted proteins | sample BarGraNGADG00211_3_FD_184496 | JGI IMG/M metagenome (GOLD analysis project Ga0209746, IMG submission 184496) | Arctic peat soil microbial communities from Barrow, Alaska - Barrow Graham LP Ref core NGADG0011-211 (SPAdes) (version 2) | ecosystem: Environmental > Terrestrial > Soil > Wetlands >...
CCAACCGCAAGGACATGCCTTTTTCGCCCTTCAATTCAAGCAACATTCCAGCCACTTTGTTCGAAAGCCTGCTTTTCGGCTACAAAAAAGGCGCCTATACCGGAGCGGTCAGCGACAAAAAAGGGATATTCGAGGAGGCGGACGGCGGCACCATCTTTTTCGATGAGATCGCCAACCTGACAACGGAAACCCAGTCCAAGATCCTGCGCGTCATCCAGGAAAAGGAGATCCAGCCCCTGGGCGGCAACCAGATAAAAAAAGTCGACGTGCGCATCCTGGCGGCCACCAATATCGATCTGCTGGCCAAGGTGAAGAGCGGTGAATTCCGCGAAGACCTTTACTACCGCCTGAACATCATCAACATCCACCTGCCGCCCTTGCGCGAGCGCAAGGAGGACATCCCGCTGCTGGCCGAAACTTTTCTGAAGCGCTTCGCCGGCGAAAACAACAAATCCACCAAGGACATGAACGCGAAATTCCTGCGCCACTTGATGGACTACAACTGGCCGGGGAATATCCGCGAGCTGCAGAACACGATGCTGAGGGCCGTTCTGCTTTCCACTACCGACACACTGACGCCCGACGCGCTGACCCCGGAGATCCAGGGTGTCAGGAACCAGCGGCAGGAACCGGGCGGCTTCAACGAAAAAGTGGACGCTTTCAAGCGGCAGCTAATCATCGGGACCCTGGAAAAGAACAACTGGGTCCAGAAAAAAACCGCTGAGGATTTGCGCCTCAAGCCATCCACGCTATATGAGCTAATTAAAAGACTAAGGATAGACAAATGAAAGAAACCAAACTGCAGAAATATCTGCAAGACTGCGGGCTGGCCAGCCGCCGCGATATCCGCGCCTGGATTCATGACGGAAAATTCAAGGTCAACCAGCGCACCGTGACCGACCCCAATTTCCCTGTGCGCACGCCGGGGGACCAGATCCACTTGAACAACAAGCTGCTGAAGCTCAGCCCCCAGGGCAAAAGTTATTTCATATTCAACAAGCCGGTGGGGATCGTTTCCACCCTGGACGATCCCCAGGGACGCTCCACCGTCCGCACCTTCATCTCCCGCATCAAAGAAAGGGTCTATCCGGTGGGCAGGCTGGACTACAACTCCGACGGGCTCATGCTGCTGACCAACGACGGCGACCTGGCCAATTTCATCATCTCGGCCAAGAACCAGGTGCCCAAGACCTACATGCTGAAGATCAAGGGGAATCCAAGCGAAGCAACGCAAAAGAAACTGGAAAAAGGGGTTTTCCTGGAGGGGGAGCGCCTCAATCCCTTCGTCATCGAGCCGGTGAAAATGACCAGCTCCGGCAACTCCTGGCTGAAGGTGACCATCAACGAAGGCAAAAAGCACATCTTGCGCAAAGCTTTCAAGTATTCAGGACACCCGGTGGAAAAACTCCGCCGCATCGCCATCGGCAACATCATCCTCGGCAGACTGCCGCTGGGGGAATGGCGCGAACTGGACGAGCACGAGATCATTGCCTTCAAGAAAAAATACCATTATCCGGAATAGAGCGCTGCCGGAAGTGGCAGGAACTATTTTTTAAAAAAAGCTAATAAAAAAACAGGGGCGGAAATGGTCCCGCCCCTGCCGTGATATCTCTTATTTCGCGATCTTGAGCTTGTCTTCCAGTTGATCGTGCTCGACCTGCTGGTAATAGGAGTAGCCGGTCCCGGCCGGGATCAGCCGTCCCATGGTCACGTTCTCCTTGATGCCCAGCAGGTGGTCTTCCTTGCCGGCGATGGCGGCGTCGGTCAGGACACGCGTGGTCTCCTGGAAGGCGGCGGCGGAAAGGAAGCTGTCGTTGGCCAGCGCCGCCCGGGAAATGGGCAGCAGCGCGGGCTTGGCCTTGGCCGGGTGGCCGCCGGCAGCCTCGATGCGGGCGTTCTCTTCTTCGAACTTCCACTTTTCGATGATCTGGTCGGGGATGAAGGAACTGTCTCCCACCTCCTCGACGCGCCGCCACTTGATCATTTGGCTGATGATGATCTCGATGTGCTTGTCGTTGATCTCCACACCCTGCAGGCGGTATACATCCTGGATCTCCTTCAGCAGGTATTCAGCCAGTTTCTGCTCGCCCAGGACGGAGAGGATATCGACCGGGTTGAGCGGGCCGTCCATCAATTGGGTGCCGGCCGTGATCTTGCCGCCGTCGTCGACGATGATGTGGGCGCCGCGGGGGATCGTGTGCTCGTCGGGCTTGATGTTCTTGTCAAAAGAACGGATGGTGAGCTTGCGGGCGCCTTTTTGCACCTTGCCGTATTCGACCACGCCGTCGATCTGGGCCATCTTGGCCGGAAATTTCGGTTTGCGCGCTTCGAACAGCTCGGTGACGCGCGGCAGGCCGCCGGTGATGTCCTTGGTCTTGGCGAATTCCGAAGGGATCTTGGACAGGACGTCCCCGGCCTTGACCTCGTCGCCGTCCTTGACCGAAATATGGGCGTTGACCGGCAGGTAATATTTGCGCTTGATCTTGTTGGTCGCCTTGTCGCGGATGGCGATATGGGGCAGCAGCTCGTCACGCAATTTCTCGTTCTTGATGTCGATGACCAGCTGCGTGATCTTGCCGGTCTCCTCATCGCGGGCGTTGACGAAGGAGATATTCTCCTCCAGGTCCTTCAGCTCCACGATGCCGTCGTCGTTTGTCAGCATGGAGTTGGCGAAAGGATCCCATTCCAGGAGTATGTCGCCTTTCTTGACCGCCTGGTTGTCCTTGACCACGATCTTGGAGCCGTAGGCCACGGGATACATGGCTTTTTCCCTTTTCTTGGAATCCAACAGTTGCACGGAACCGATGCGGTTCATGGCGATGAAATCGCCGTTCTTGTCCTCGACGATCTCCAGGTTTTTGTACTTGACGATGCCTTCGTAGCCTGATTGCAGGCGGGTCTGGCCCTCGTGGCGACCGATGCCTCCGATGTGGAAGGTGCGCATGGTCAGCTGCGTGCCCGGTTCGCCGATGGATTGGGCGGCAATGATGCCCACGGCTTCGCCCAGCTCGATCAGCTTGCCGGTGGAAAGGTTGCGACCGTAGCATTTGGTGCAGACACCACTGCGGGTCTCGCAGGTCAGGACCGAGCGGATCTTGACCTTCATGATCCCGGAATCCACGATCTCCTTGCCCTTGTATTCATCGATCTCGCTGCCGCCCTGGACAATGATCTTTTCCGGGTTGTCCGGCGAATAGATGTCATCCAGGGCGAAACGGCCGATCAAGCGGTCGACCAGGGGCTCGATCTCCTTGCCGTTCTCGATGATGGCCGAAACCTCGATGCTGTTCATGGTGTGGCAATCCTCTTCCTTGACGATCACCTCGTTGGCGGCGTCGACCAGCTTGCGGGTCAGGTAGCCGGCGTCAGCGGTCTTCAGTGCCGTGTCGGCCAGCCCCTTGCGGGCGCCGTGGGTGGAGATGAAGTACTGCAGAACCGACAGCCCTTCCTTGAAATTGGCGGTGATCGGGGTTTCCAGGATGTCGCCGGACGGCTTGGCCATCAGGCCGCGCATGCCGGCCAGCTGCTTGAGCTGGTCCTTGCTGCCGCGGGCGCCCGAATCCGACATGACGAAGATAGGGTTCATCCCCTCCCCTTCATAGCTCATCTTGCGCATCTGGGCGAACATCTTCTCGCGGATATCGTCGGTGGCCTTGCTCCAGATCTCGATGATCTTGTTGTGCCGCTCACCGGCGGTCAAATGGCCGTTTTTATAATTGCGGTCGATCTTTTCCAGTTCCTTTTCGGCTCCGGCGATGATCTCAGGCTTTTCCGGCGGAACCAGCAGGTCGGAAATACTGATGGTGAAACCGGCGCGGGTGGCGTATTCGAAACCGGCTTCTTTCATCTTGTCCAGGGTCTCGACCGTGGGGCCGAAGCCGTGGTTGAGGTAAATGAAATAGATCAGGTTCTGCACCCCTTTCTTCTTCATCAAACCATTGATGAAGGGGATGCCCTGGGGCAGGAGCTGGTTGAAAATGACCCGTCCCGGGGTGGTCACCAGCAGTTGGTTGTCTTCTTTCTTGATCTCCGTGATCGGGCAGTTGACGATGTCCTGGGGATCGAGCAGGTAGGCATCCTGGTTCTTGATAGTGCCGATGTACTTCACGCGGATGCGGGCGTTCAGGTCCACCTTGCCTTGTTCGTAAGCCTGCAGAACGTCCTTGAAAGAAGCGAAGATCATGTGTTCGCCAAGCAGGTTGCGCTTGGTGAAGGTCATGTAGTAGAAACCGAGGATCATGTCCTGAGTGGGAACGGCCAGGGGCTTGCCGTTGGCTGGCGACAGGATGTTGTTGGAGGAAAGCATGAGGATCTTGGCTTCAGCCTGGGCTTCCAGGGAAAGCGGGATGTGCACGGCCATTTGGTCGCCGTCAAAATCGGCGTTGAATGCCGGGCAAACCAAGGGGTGCAGCGTGATGGCGTTGCCTTCGACCAGGTGGGGCTTGAAAGCCTGGATACCCAGCCGGTGCAGGGTGGGGGCGCGGTTGAGCATCACGGTATGGTCCTTGATGACCTCGTCCAGTGCGTCCCAGATCTCGTCGCGGTTCTCCTCGACCCAGGTGCGGGCCACCTTCAGCGTGGTCACCATGCCCTTCTTCTCCAGCTTGTTGTAAATGAAGGGTTTGAAGAGCTCCAGGGCCATTTTCTTGGGGATGCCGCATTCGTCCAGCTTCAAATGGGGATCGACCACGATCACCGAGCGGCCGGAGTAGTCGACGCGCTTGCCCAACAGGTTCTGGCGGAAGCGGCCCTGCTTGCCTTTCAAGGCGTCGGAAAGCGACTTCAGCGGGCGCTTCTGGGAACTCATATAACTGCGGCTGCGCTTCTGGTTGTCGAAAAGGGCGTCGGCCGATTCCTGCAGCATGCGTTTTTCGTTCTTGATGATCAGCTCCGGGGCTTTCAGGTCCAGAAGCCGCTTCAGGCGGTTGTTGCGGTTGATGACCCGGCGGTACAGATCGTTCAGGTCAGAAGAGGCTAAACGGCCCCCGTCCAACCGCACCAGCTGGCGCAGGTCTGGCGGCATGACCGGCAGCACGCCCAGCACCATCCATTCCGGGTGGTTGCCCGATTTGAGAAAATCCTCCATCAGCTTCAGGCGCCGCGCCATGTTTTTCTTGCGCTGGAACGACTTTTCCACGCGGACGCGCGATTTCAGGCTGGTCACTTCCTCTTCCAGGTCCAGGGCCAACAGAAGTTCATGCAGGGCGTCCGCGCCCATGCCGGCCCGGAAAGCGTCTTCGCCGTACTTGGCGATATTTTCCAGGTATTCCTCTTCGGAAAGCACCTGCTTGTATTTCAGGGTGGGTACGTTCTTGGCGTCAAGCACGATGTAGCTTTCGAAGTAAACGATGTGCTCCAATTCCTTGGAGCTGATCTCCAGCAGAACGCCGATGCGCGAGGGGATGCCCCGGAAAAACCAGATATGGGCCACCTTGGAATTCAATTCGATATGCCCCATCCGTTCCCGGCGCACCGAGGACAGGGTGACTTCCACCCCGCACTTTTCGCAGACGATGCCCTTGTATTTCAATCCTTTGTATTTGCCGCACAAGCAGCGAAAATCCTGGGTGGGTCCGAAGATCTTGGCGCAGAACAGCCCGTCACGCTAGGGCTTGAAGGTACGGTAATTGATGGTTTCCGGCTTGGTGACTTCCCCGTAGGACCAGCCTCTGATGATTTCGGGGGAGGCGATGCTGATCTTCACCTTGCTGTAATCCATGATATTGACTTCTTTACCGTCTTTTTTTAATTTTCGCATCCTCTCTCCTTACGAAATGTTGGCAATGTTTTCCTGGGCCAGGCTTTCCTCGCTCGGCTTTTCCTTTTTGACCAGCTCCACGTTGAGCACCAGGCTTTTCAATTCCTTGATCAGCACGTTGAACGATTCGGGCAGCCCCGGGTTGAAATCCATGGTACCTTTGACGATCGCCGAATAGATCTCGTTCCTGCCGCTGATGTTGTCGGATTTGATGGTCAGCATCTCCTGCAGGATATAAGCCGCGCCGTACGCTTCCAGGGCCCAGACCTCCATTTCACCGACGCGCTGGCCGCCGAACTGGGCCTTGCCGCCCAGTGGCTGCTGGGTAATCAACGAATACGGACCGGTGGAACGGGCATGGATCTTGTCGTCGACCATGTGTTCCAGTTTCATCATATACATATAGCCGACCGTGACCTTGCTCCTGAAAGCCTCGCCCGAAACGCCGTCGTAGAGGGTTACCTTGCCGTCTTCGGGCAACCCGGCCTTTTTCATGTAGCTGATAACGTCGTTTTCCGTGGCCCCGTCAAAAACTGGTGTTTCAAAATAGCAGTTCAGTTCCTTGCCGGCCCAGGCCAGGATCATTTCAAAAACCTGGCCGACGTTCATGCGCGAAGGCACCCCCAGGGGGTTGAGCACCATGTCGACATGGCGGCCGCTCTCCAGGAAAGGCATGTCTTCGACCGGCAGGATCTTGGCGACCACACCTTTGTTGCCGTGGCGGCCGGCCATCTTGTCGCCCACCGATATCTTGCGGTTAATGGCGATCAGGACTTTGACGATCTTGATGATGCCGGGCGAGAATTCATCGCCCTTTTTCATCTGGTCGATCTTTTCCTGTATCTCCAGCTTCAGGGCTTCGATATGCAGCCTGACCTTCTTCTCCACTTCGTTGATGAGATTTTTGCTGTCGTCATCGATGTATTTCTTTACTTCCTTCAAAAAAGCGTCATCCATCTGCTCCAGGTCCTTGGCAGGGATCGGGCGGCCTTTTTCATATTTCTTCTTGTCGTACTTCAGGTCCTTGGCCAGCTTTTCCTTGCGCAGCAGCTTGCCGATCTTCTGGAATTTCTCGGCCAGCAGGATCTTTTTTTCATCGGCGAAATTCCGCTCCATCTTGGCCGTTTCTATCTTGTCGATCTCGTTGGCGCGTTTGTCCTTGTTCAGGCCGCGGCGGGTGAAAACCTTGACGTCGATGACCGTCCCCTCGACGCCCGGCGGGCAATACAGGGAAGAATCTTTTATCTCGGACGCCTGCTCGCCGAAAATGGCGCGCAGCAGCTTTTCTTCGGGCGAGAGCTGCGTTTCACCCTTGGGCGACACCTTGCCGACCAGGATCTCGCCGGGCTTGACCTTGGCGCCGATGCGCACGATGCCGCTTTCATCGAGGTTTTTCAGGGCGGTTTCGGAAACACTGGGGATGTCGCGGGTAATCTCCTCGGGGCCCAGCTTGGTTTCCCGGGCTTCGATGGTCTCCTCGACGATATAGATCGAATTGAAGGCGGAGTTCTTGACCAACCTCTCGCTCAAGATGATGGCGTCTTCATAATTGTAGCCGCGCCAGGGGACAAAGGCGGCCAGGATGTTCCGGCCCATGGCCAGCTCACCCTTGTCGGAGGCGGGGCCGTCGCAGAGGATCTGCCCTTTTTCCACCCGTTCGCCCACTTTGACCAGAGGCTTCTGGTTGATGATGGTGTTCTGGTTGGAGCGCCTGAATTTCTGCAGCACGTACAGGTCGGCCTGGATCTCGGAAAAATTGCTCTCGTCGGCATTGTCGGCGTCCACGCGGACAATGATGCGCTCGGCGTCGGAGTTCATCACCACGCCGGAACGGCGGCAGACGATCACCATGCCCGAATCCTTGATCAGCCTGTGCTCCATGCCGGTGGCCACGATCGCGGCCTCGGGATTGATCAGCGGCACGGCCTGGCGCTGCATGTTCGAACCCATCAAAGCCCGGTTGGCGTCATCGTTCTCCAGGAAGGGGATCAGGGCCGCGGAGATGGAAACGATCTGCTTGGGCGAGATGTCCATGAAATTGACTTCCAGGGGGTCGACCTGAATGGTTTCCCCGGCCTTGCGGGCGCTGAGCCTTTTGGAGACCAGCCGGCCTTTGTCATCCAACTCGGCATTGGCCTGGGCAATGGTGTATTCTTCCTCTTCCCAGGCGGAAAGGTAAAAGGGATGGTAGCTGATCATGGGCAATTTTTTGCCGGCTTTCTGCAGGCGGGCCATCTCGGACTTGGCCTCGTTTTCGCGAACGATCTCCTGGTAAGCGAACTTGGAATCACCGGCGTATTGCACGCGGAAATAATCGACGACCTGCCCACCTTCCACTTTGCGGTACGGCGTTTCAATGAACCCGTAGTCATTGACCCGGGCATAGGTGGTCAAGGAAGAGATCAGGCCGATGTTCGGACCTTCGGGAGTCTCGATCGGGCAAATGCGGCCATAGTTGGAAGAATTGACGTCGCGGACCTCGAAGCCCGCCCGTTCGCGGTTCAAGCCGCCGGGACCCAGCGCCGATATGCGGCGTTTGTGGGTGGTTTCGGCCAGGGCGTTGGTCTGGTCCATGAATTGCGACAATTGCGAAGTGCCGAAAAATTCCTTGAGAGCCGCAAAAACCGGCTTGGTGTTAAGCAGTTCGCGCGGCAGCACCACGGTGATATCCGGGGAGTTGGTGATGCGTTCACGGATGATCTTCTCCAGGCGCATCAAGCCGATGCGAAAGGCGTTCTCCACCAGTTCGCCGACGGCACGGATGCGGCGGTTGGCCAGATGGTCGATGTCATCGACGCGCATGCTGCCGGTGCGGTCGTATTTCAATTTGAGGAAATAGCGGACGATCTGCACCATGTCTTCCAGGGTCAGGGTGAAGACGTTCTCGTTGAATTCCTTTTTGAAGCCCAGTTTGATGTTCAGCTTCATGCGGCCGACCGAAGAAAGGTCGTAACGCTTGGGATCAAAGATCATGTTCTCAAAAAACTTCCGCGATCCTTCCAGGGTCACCGGTTCCCCGGGGCGCAGCTTTTTGAATACTTCGATATAGGCATCGCCCTGGTTCTTGGCCACCTTGTCCTCGGCTTCGCTTTCCGATTGGATGGCGATCTTTTCGGCGTTTTCGGCTTCCTTGCGTTTCTTGTCCTTGCGCAGCGTGAAGGCCAGCATGGAACCAAGTTCTTCCTCCTCGCTGTCGGGGAAAAAGACCTTGAATTCACAATCCATCTTGCGCAGTTTCTTGATCTGGGCCGTGCCGACGGGTTCGTTGAGCTTCAGCACATTTTCCAGGTCCGCGGCCGCGTAAAGGTCTTCGAAAAGCTCCACGTCCACGGGCACGAACTCGATGCCGAGCTTTTCAAAATCCTTGATATGCTTGATCATCAGCTTGGTGCCGGCGGCCAGCACCTCGTTGCCTTTCTGGTCCAAAACCGGGGCCGTCAACTTGTTGTCCTTTAAAAAACGAGAATTTTGGAAATAGAAGATCCCGTTCTGGACCTTGGCCGGGACGATGGTATAAAACCGCTTCAGGATCTCGGCGTCATCGGCCAGGCCCATGGCCTTTAAAAAAGTCGTGATATTGATACGTTTGGTTTTCTTGTCCAGCCGCACCTGCAGCAGGTTCAGTTTTTCTTCCAGCTCGATCCAGGCGCCGCGCGCCGGGATGATCTTGGCGGTGAATTCGCCGCGCGACTTGCCGGGCATGAAATAGACGCCCGGGGACCGCTGCAGCTGGGAAACCACCACCCGCTCCGTGCCATTGATGATAAAAGTCCCCTTGTCGGTCATATAGGGGATCTCGCCGAAAAAGATCTCCTGCTCCTTGACGTCGCGGATGACCTTTTCGCCCTTCTTGTTTTCACCGTACAGGGCCAGGCGCAGTTTCACTTTCAAAGGAATGGAATAATCGAATCCTTTGTCCAGGCACTCTTCAGGGGTATTGTTTATCTTCAGCCGCACCCGGTCGCCGCAAAGCTCGCAGGTCTTGTAGATGACCGTTCCCTTTTCGTGGCATTCGCTGCACACCGAAGCGCTTCCGGTTTCATTCTCGGCGGATAGCACGGCGCCGCAGCGGTTGCAAACCGGCATCGAATTCTCGATCCCCTGCAGGGCGCCGCACTTGCACAGCCAGTCGCCCAGGGAATAGGAAACGAAATCCAGGATCGCGGTTTCCTTGAAATCGGAGATGGGGAAAATGGATTTGAAGGCCGCCTGGATCCCGATGTTCTTGCGGCTTTCAGGCAACTGATCGATTTGCAGAAAAACATTGTACGATTTCTTTTGAATTTCAAGCAGGTCGGGAACTTCGACGGGACTGAAAATTCTGGAGAAACTTATCCTTTGCACATACTTGTTAGTTGTTTGCATACCAGTCCTTCAATTTTTTTATTTTTTTAAAAGCAATAAAAAAATCATATACTACTTGATTTCGATCTCGGCTCCTACTTCAGCGAACTTCTTCTTGATGGTTTCGGCTTCTTCCTTGGAAACGCCTTTCTTGACAGAAGCGGGGGCTTTGTCCACGACATCCTTGGCTTCTTTCAAACCCAGATCCGTGACTTCACGGACCACTTTGATGACATTGATCTTCTTGTCACCGACGGTTTTCAGCACGACCTCGAATTCGGTCTTTTCTTCCGCCTGGGCGGCTTCCGCCGCTGCAGCGGGAGCAGCAACGGCCACTGCCGCCATTTCCGCCTTGATCCCATACCGGCTTTCAAACTCTTTGATATAATCGGCAAGGTCCAGGACCGTCAGATTATCCAAGTGCTTGAAAAAATCTTCCTTCTTCATTTCAGCCATTATATTTGTCCTCCTTTTTCTTTTTTATCTTGCAAATTTTTCAGCAAAATCAACATATGGGTCAGCGGCGAAGACAGCGCGGAACCGAAGCGCCGCAAGGGCATGCCGATGGAATAAACCAGCTGGGCCAGCAGTTGTTCCTTGCCGGGCAGCTTGGCCACTTCGGCGACCTGCTTTTCGCTGACCAGTTTTTTTTCAATGAAACCGGATTTGATCTTTATTTTTTTGCTTTCCTTTTCAAAATCGACCAGGACCTTGGCGGTTTCGACGAATTTTTCATTGCTGTAGGCCACCGCGATCGGGCCGTTGAAGAGGTCACGGCCGATGGCGATTTTTTCCTTTTCAAAAAATTTGATGGCCAAGCGGTTCTTCAGCACCTTGACATTGGCTCCCAGCGCCTTGATACGGTTGCGCAGGGTGCCCATCTCGGAAACCTTCAAGCCCCGGTAATCGAAAAGGTATACGCCGCTGCTGTTGAAAATCTCAGCCAGCCCGTCCACCGTTTTCTTCTTTTTTTCGAGTATCTGTGCGCTTCCCATGGTAATCTCCTTTGCCTAACTTTCCAGTTCCGAAATATTGATCTTGATCGAGGGGCTCATGGTCGAGGAAATGAAAACACTTTTGACGTACCGGCCTTTCAGGGTCACCGGCCGGGCTTTAAGAATGGCGGTGATGAAGACCTTGGAATTCTCGACGATCTTTTCGGCGTCGAAAGAGGTCTTGGCAATGCTGGAATGGATGATGCCGCTCTTGTCGACGCGGAATTCCACCCGGCCTTTTTTGATCTCGGCCACGGTATCCCTGATGTTGAAGGTCACCGTGCCCGATTTCGGGCTGGGCATCAGTCCCTTGGTCCCCAGCGCCTTGCCGAGTTTGCCGACGCTTTTCATCATGTCGGGAGTGGAGATGACCACGTCGTAGTCAAACCAGTTCTCTTTCTGGATCTTTTCAACGATCTCGTCGCCGCCCACGAAATCGGCGCCGGCCTCGCTGGCTTCCTTTTGCTTTTCACCGGAGGCAATGACCAGCACGCGCTTGACCTTGCCGGTGCCGAAGGGCAGGACAACGGTCCCGCGCACCATCTGTTCGGGGTACTTGGGATCAACTGACAACCGGACCGACACGTCGACCGATTCGTCGAACTTGGAGGCCTTGATCTCCTTCAGCAGCGCGATCGCTTCGTTCAGAACGTATTCGCGCTCTCCGATCTTTTCTTTGGCCTTGACGTATGCTTTTCCGCGTTTGGACATTATTTTATCTCCAGGCCCAGGCTGCGGGCCGAACCTTCGATGATCTTGATCGCCTGCTGCAGGTCCTTGGTATTGAGGTCCTCCATCTTTGTTTTGGCGATGTCTTCCACCTGTTTTTTGCTCACCTTGCCAACCTTGTTCTTGTTGGGTTCGCCCGAGCCCTTCAAAACTCCGGCGGCTTTCTTGAGCAGGTAGGACGCCGGCGGGGTTTTCAGCTTCAGGGTGAAGGTCTTGTCGGCATGGACCATGATGTCCACGGGGATGATCATGTCGTCTTCCAGTTTCGCCGTCATTTTGTTGAACTGGTTGACGAACTCCATGATGTTCAAGCCGTGCTGGCTCAGGGCCGGGCCGACCGGGTGCGCCGGAGTTGCTTTGCCGGCAGGGAGCTGCAGCCTGAATGTCTTAACAACCGCCTTCATTTTTGGACTTGCCATGGGTAATTCTCCTATATTTTCTCAACCTGCAAATAATTCAGATCGACCGGCGTGGCGCGGCCGAAAATGGTCACGGTCACCTTCAGCAGGTTCTTTTCCTCGTTGACCGCGTCCACCATGCCGTTGAAATTGATGAACGGTCCGTCGATGATCTTCACTCCCTCGCCGACATCGAAATGGTATTTGGGCTTGGGTGTTTCCAGGGTGGTCTCGATGTGCTTCAGGATCGTGGCCACTTCCTTGGCTGACAGCGGCTTGGGCTTTTTGCCCGCCCCGACGAATCCGGTCACTTTGGGCGTGTTGCGCACGAAGTACCAGTTCTTGTCGTTCATTTCCATGTTCACCAGGATGTAGCCGGGAAAAGAACGCTTCTCGGAGACCACCTTTCTGCCGTCCTTGATCTCGATGACATTTTCCTTGGGGATGACGATCTCGGCGACCTGGTTCTGCATGGAATATTTGTTGATCTTTTCATTCAGAGCCTTGACCACGAATTCTTCGGCCCCGGAAAAAACGTGTATGATATACCAATCCATAGGCTTTCCGATTTCCTTATTTAAAAATACTGCCGATCTGCCGGAAGATGCGCGAAAAAATGAAATCAACCCCGAAAAGGTAAACTCCGAAAAACAGGGAAATGACGATGACGGCAACCGTGGTCTTGATCATGTCGTCCTTGCTGGGCCAGGTCACTTTTTTCATTTCACCCCTGACTTCTTTCAGGTATGCCCTCATGCGTTTGAATATATTTTTTTCTTTTTCCATGTTTCTATGCAGGTCAGAAGGGACTCGAACCCCCAACCCCCGGTTTTGGAGACCGGTGCTCTACCATTGAGCTACTGACCTATTTGACCTCCTTGTGCAGGGTATGTTTGCGGCAACGCGGGCAATATTTATTGAAATTCATCTTATCGGCCGTGTTCTGCTTGTTCTTGTAGGTGGAATAATTCTTTTCGGAACAATCGGGACATTTCATCCCGACCTTGATTCTCTTGTCGCTCTTGGCCATGGTTTACTCGATGATGTCGGTGACGCTGCCGGCGCCGACAGTACGGCCGCCCTCGCGGATGGCGAACTTCAACCCTTTCTCCATGGCGATGGGCAT
>Ga0209746_1001093_pt1 | contig 13320 bp, 10 predicted proteins | sample BarGraNGADG00211_3_FD_184496 | JGI IMG/M metagenome (GOLD analysis project Ga0209746, IMG submission 184496) | Arctic peat soil microbial communities from Barrow, Alaska - Barrow Graham LP Ref core NGADG0011-211 (SPAdes) (version 2) | ecosystem: Environmental > Terrestrial > Soil > Wetlands >...
AAACACGGAAAATTCGAATTCCGTCCGCTTGAACCTGGCTATGGTATTACTGTCGGCAATGCACTAAGAAGAATTCTTCTCTCTTCTCTAGAGGGTTTTGCCATAACAACGGTTAAGATCGAGGGCATTGACCATGAGTTCTCAACCATAACCGGTGTAATGGAGGACGTGACCGAAATAATTCTGAACCTTAAACAGGTTCGCTTTAAAAGAACGGTTGAAGATGTTGATCATGAGAAAGTTACAATAAAAGTAAGTGGTCAGGATGTTTTTAAGGCCGGTAACCTTAATAATTCTCTGAACGGGTTCGAGGTATTAAACCCTGAGTTTGTTATCTTCAGAATGGAACCGGATGTTAAACTGCAAATTGAATTTACCATTAATAAAGGTAGAGGATATGTACCTGCAGACGAAAACGAACCGGTTGATAGTGAATTTGGACTTATCGCTATTGATGCTATTTTTACTCCTATAAGGAACGTAAAATATGCTGTCGAAAACTATCGTGTCGAACAAAAAACTGACTATGAGAAACTTCTTTTCGAGATCGAAACAGATGGATCAATTCATCCGAAAGATGCTCTTAAAGAAGCAGCAAAAATTCTCATTTATCACTTTATGCTCTTCTCCGATGAGAAAATCACTCTCGATTCGGATGATAAGATGGCAAACGAGGAGTTTGATGAGGAAGTACTGCACATGAGACAGTTACTCAAGACAAAGCTGGTCGATCTGGATCTCTCTGTCAGAGCGCTTAACTGCCTGAAAGCTGCAGAAGTTGAGACGTTGGGCGACCTGGTGAAGTTTAATAAGAACGACCTTCTTAAATTCAGAAACTTCGGGAAGAAATCACTCACCGAACTTGATGAATTGCTCGAATCCATGAGCCTCTCTTTTGGTATGGATGTAAGCAAATATAAATTGGAAAAAGATTAATTTGAAAACTGGTTAAGGAAATAGAGAAATGCGACATTCAAGAGTTATTAACCATTTAGGAAGAACAAGTTCACACAGGAAGGCAATGCTTTCGAACATGGCAACTTCACTTATCCTTCATAAAAGGATTACTACAACAACAGCCAAAGCTAAAGCACTTCGTACTTTTGTGGAACCACTTATTACTAAATCCAAGGAAGATTCAACACACTCAAGAAGAGTGGTATTCGGCTATCTGAAAGATAAGACTGCTGTAGCTGAATTATTCAGAGAAGTATCACCAAAAGTCGCTGAGCGTCCAGGTGGATATACACGTATATTAAAGATAGGCAACCGGATAGGAGACAATGCAGATATGTGCATCATGGAGCTTGTTGATTACAATGAAGCTATGCTCGGAGGAGAAGCTGCAAAAACGAAAACAACAAGAAGAAGAAGAGCTACAAAGAAAAAAGAAGAAACTGTTGTCGAAACAAAAGCTCCTAAAGTAAAGGCAGAAAAGACTGAGAAACCCGTTGCAAAAGCTGAAGAAGCTGCCGGTGAATCAGTTCCAGAGGAAAAATAAAATGTTAAGAAAATATTAAATCAAAAAGGGATGTGTTAATAAAGACTTAATCCCTTTTTTTGTATATTGCATAATTGTTTAATAAAAAAATAAAATTCTATGGGTCAGATAGTTAGTATTCATGCTCGTGAGATACTTGATTCCCGCGGCAATCCAACAATTGAAGTTGATGTAACGACACAAAGTGGTTATTTTGGAAGGGCGGCAGTACCATCAGGCGCATCAACCGGAGAAAACGAAGCGCTGGAACTCAGAGATGGCGATAAGACTCGTTATATGGGTAAAGGTGTTCTGAAGGCTGTACATAATGTTAATAACGTAATTGCCGGGGAAATAATCGGAATGGATGTTACTGACCAGTCAGGGATAGATAAGAAAATGATTGACCTCGACGGTACAAAAACAAAAAGCAGCCTTGGAGCCAACGCGATACTTGGCGTCTCTCTGGCAGTTGCCAAAGCAGCTGCTTCTTATCATGGACTTCCATTGTTTCGTTATATTGGCGGCCCCAATGCAGTTACCCTGCCTATTCCAATGATGAATATCATTAACGGAGGATCGCATTCAGATGCTCCTATTGCTTTCCAGGAATTCATGATCAGACCAATCGGAGCTCCCTCATTCAGTGAAGGATTACGTATGGGTACTGAAGTATTCCATTCATTAAAAAAGGTTCTGAAAGAGCGCGGATTAAGCACGGCAGTGGGTGATGAAGGAGGTTTTGCCCCCAAACTTGAGGGTACAGAAGATGTTCTTGAAACAATTATAAAAGCAATTAGTGCCGCTGGTTACAAACCGGGTAGCGATCTTACAATTGGTCTCGACTGCGCAGCTTCAGAATTTTATAAAGATGGTCTATATAACTACTCAAAATTTGAAGGTCCAAAAGGTGCAAGAAAAACTTCAAAAGAACAAGTTGATTATATTGAACAGCTCGTATCTAAATATCCAATCGATTCAGTAGAAGATGGTATGGCTGAAGGCGACTGGGACGGATGGAAAATGCTCACCGACAGAATCGGGAAAAAATGCCAGATAGTTGGTGACGATGTTTTTGTAACCAATGTTGACTATCTGAAAAAAGGAATTGAAATGGGTTGTGCCAACTCAATTCTTATAAAAGTGAACCAGATTGGAACTCTTACTGAAACACTCAATGCTATTGAGATGGCTCATAGGGCAGGTTATACAACAGTTACTTCACACCGTTCAGGCGAAACAGAAGATACTACCATTGCAGATATTGCTGTGGCAACTAATTCGGGACAGATCAAAACCGGATCAGCCAGCAGGACCGACAGGATAGCTAAGTACAATCAATTATTGAGGATTGAAGAGACTCTTGGCAATCTTGCCGTATATGGATATAAGAAATAAATTGAAATAAATAGAATAGGAAGAGACTGTCTGAAAGGATGGTCTTTTTTTTACCTTATCAGCATCCGATCTCACTTCCGGACGTTATTAACAATAATCTGTTGTTTCTGTTGAAATCGGGTTTATAACAACGACTATAATTGTATTGTTTTTCATTATATATGGTGTAAATTTGATTCTATCAGGTGAGCGATAAAAGACTGCTCAAATGATGTGGAAACGGAAAGGGTTACTTAAATGAAACATGATCCGCTTCATCCAGACCTTCGGGTCTGCACACCATGAGAGCCGAAGTCTGAACAAAAGGAACTTAGCGTTCAAAATGTTCAGTAAGTCAGCGAAAACCGGAAACGATCTTTCAATGATTGAGTCACAGGGCAAAGAAAACGAAGGGCTTCGGCCCATGGTTGTCTGAAAACTGATGCAATATCCTTCGGGAAATATGCACCGGCGCCTGAATGACACTTAGTCCCGGAATTCCGTTTAGGCGGGAGAAAGGACAGCAGGAAGGTTCTGTTGTAACAGGCAAAACCCGAAAGCTCAGGGCTGAAGAAAAGGGTCTTGTACCCAATGACGCAGCCGGTCAGAATAACAGTAATCTGGCATCGTTAACAGCCTTGGTTGTAAACGTTGAATGGGAACTAATCCTTGCGATGAGTTCCCATTATTGTTTTATAGCCCAGCCCCAATTTAGGGGGTTGATTTATGTAACTCATGTTGGCTTATTGAATATCTTTGGATATCATAAAAACCAGTTATGAGTTACTCAGGATTAACAGATTTTATTACTGCACTCGAGAAGAAAGATGAACTCATTCGGATAAAACAATTTATTGATCCGGTTCTCGAAATCACTGAAATAGCCGACAGAGTTACCAAATCAGGAGGAAAGGCACTGTTGTTTGAAAACACGGGAACCACTTTTCCGGTGCTAATAAATGCATTCGGATCAGACTTGAGGATGTCAATGGCAATCGGAAGGAATAACCTCGACGATGCCGGAATGGAAATAGAAAATTTATATAAAAATATATCATCCGGTAAGGAATCGTTTTTTCAGAAACTATCTACACTGCCGGATCTCTTTAAACTGGCAGGCCTTCTTCCTTCCCGTATTAAAAGAAAGGGTAAATGCCAACAGCAAATTCACAGGAACCCCGACCTTGGTATTCTTCCTGTTTTGAAATGCTGGCCGCACGATGGAGGTCGTTTTATTACACTTCCTATGGTACATACACGTCACCCGGAGACAGGAAGTACAAATGTGGGAATGTACAGGATGCAGGTTCTTGACAAAAACACCACAGCAATGCACTGGCAACGGCATAAAACAGGTGCCAACCATTTTGAAGCCTGGAAACTAACAGGTAAAAAAATGCCGGTCTCTGTTGCTCTTGGAGGTGATCCGGTTTATACGTATGCAGCAACTGCTCCTCTGCCTGAAAATATCAATGAATATATACTTGCAGGGTTTCTCAGGAAAAACAAGGTAAATATGGTACAGTGCATCACCAATGATCTGTATGTACCGGAAGATGCTGATATAATTCTCGAAGGATTTGTTGATCCGGCTGAAGATCCTGTATGGGAAGGTCCGTTTGGCGACCATACCGGATTCTATTCCCTAGCTGACTGGTATCCTAAATTTCATGTTACATGTATAACACATTCAAATAAAGCAATTTATCCTGCAACAATTGTTGGTATACCTCCACAGGAAGATGCCTGGATAGCTAAGGCTACGGAAAGATTGTTCCTCTCACCTGTAAGAATGACCCTGCAGCCTGAAATTGAAGATTTTCATATGCCAGATGCCGGTATAGCCCATAACCTGGTAATTGTAAAGATTAAAAAGAGTTATCCTGGTCAGGGGATGAAGGTTTTAAGTTCATTGTCAGGAGCAGGCCAAATGATGTTTACAAAGTATATGATTGTAGTTAGCGGAGATATCAATATCAGGAATTATAAGGGACTGCTAGCTCATGTTTTTTCTAATGTTGATTTAAGTAAAGACCTGCTATTCAGTCATGGCCCACTTGATGTTCTCGATCATTCATCAGATAACTTTTCATTTGGTGGGAAAGTGGGTGTTGATGCCACAATTAAACTTATTGAAGAAAACTCCGGGAGAGACAAAATATCAAAATCAGATAAGACGGATGTTGATAAGATAAATGTTGATTTCATAGATAAAAATATCGTCAGTAATTATAACATCAGTCTTTTAGCAGATGATAATCCTGTTATCATAATCTCAGTGAACCCCTCAGAGGATGCTGATGTTATTGAAAAGGCCAGAAATATGTTCAGGATAAATGATACTGAGAGAATCTTCAGGTTGATTCTTATTGTTGATCATAGTGTTGATGTTACTGATTTGTATATGGTAGTCTGGCAACTTCTTGCCAACACTGATCCCCAACGGGATCATGAATTTCTTTCCCCGCAATCTGTTTCATTTGATGGTACAATAAAAGCCTGCAGAAAAGGTGGATTTCCCAGAAAATGGCCGAATGTAGTTTGTTCCGGAAGTGAAACTATTTCAACAATAGATCAGAAATGGGATTCTCTCGGAATAGGGGAGTTTATTAATTCTCCATCAGCCAGATACATACGATTATGCCGGCGAGGAACAGATGAAATAATCATTGATTAGCCGGGACGTATTTTTAAAAGTCTGAAGATAAAATTCGGATAATTAATCTATTTTTGTATTATCGGATGGGACTCTTGTATTCTATATTTTTTCACATATATATTATTAATCGTTTAATAGCTGTTGACGATGTAATGACAGGTGGCATAACGGATTCTCCTGTTTCTCCTTTCCGTTTTATTCTCTTTGGTGCACTGTTTATCTCTTTTATCTTTATACTGGTTATGATCCAGACCAGGACGCTTGTAAAAACCAGAAAATTACTCAGGGAAAAAGAGCAGGCTCTTGATCTCATTGAATTGCAGAAAGTCGAATTAGAATTAAAAGATAAAAACATTACTGATAGTCTGATATATGCACAAAGAATACAGGAAGCTCTCCTGCCATCCGAAACCTATTTCAGAAAACACTTTGAGGACTCTTTCATATTTTTCAAACCTAAAGATATTGTAAGTGGAGATTTTTACTGGATTGGTGAAAAGGGAGATAAAGTTTTTGTAGTAGCAGCTGATTGTACTGGTCATGGTGTACCCGGAGCTCTGATGTCGATGATTGGGCTGAAAATCATAGAAAAGACCATCAATGAAGATAACATTGAGATTCCATCGAAGATCCTTGCAGTTATGAACATAGGGTTGGAAAAAACCTTCAGCAGAGAAAAAAACATTGGAACAATCATAAGGGATGGCATGGACATCGGGCTCTGCATCATCGACAGAAAAAGAAAAAAGGTGGAGTACGCGGGAGCGTTTTTGCCGCTTTATCTTATTCGCGATGGTAGTATTGTCGAGATAATGGCAGATAAGATTATCATTGGTATGAATCCGGAAGGGCAACCTTATACAGATCATGAAATTGACCTTTTAGATAACGACATTTTCTATATCTTCTCTGATGGTTATGTAGATCAGTTCGGTGGATCCGAAAATAAAAAATTCATGTACAGACGTTTCAGGTACTTGTTATTGACTATTCACAGTTTCCCTGTTAATGATCAGAAAGCTATACTTGAGGAAAATATTAAAACCTGGATGGGTTTGAATGAACAGGTCGATGATATGATGGTAATAGGGTTCAGACCCTTAATTTCTAAAACTAAATAATTTTTTTTATCTTTTCAATCAGTGCAGCCGGTTGAAAAGGTTTGCTGATATAATCATCAATACCTGCCGAAAGGCATTTCTCTTTATCACCAATCATGGCATTAGCTGTAATCGCTATTATAGGCACATGTGATTTAGTTGTTGCTTCAAGGGCTCTTATCTTCTCAGCAGCAACGAGTCCGCTCATCACTGGCATCTGAATATCCATAAGAATCAGATCAAAGTTGGTGGTTCCGAACCTGTCAAGAGCTTCTTTCCCATTTGAAGCAGTATCAATGCTATAAACCAGAGGCTTGAGAGTAAGCAAAGTTATCTTCTGGTTTATCAGATTATCCTCAACGAGGAGTATTTTGAGGTCCTTAAGATCTTTATGAATTTTGTCCTTCTGTATTAGCTCTTCAATCTTTTGAGAAGCAATGTTCTGTTTTATTTCAGTAACAGGATTAGCATAAGGTAGAAAAATGTTCAAAACTGTGGAATTTGTACCAATCTCCTGACCGAATGTGCCTCTTCCTGATGAGATGAATCTGGCAGCCAGACTTTTCTCAACACCTTTATCATTAATCAGAACAATAGGATTATCAGTCTGTATTCTCAAATCAATAATGCTTTCAGCTCCTGTTTCTTTCGTTTTTTTCAGGTTTATTGTAACTTTAATAACTCTTTCTGATGATTGAATCTCAATGGTATTGAAAATATCAAGAAATATCTGTTTGAGAATTATTGGGTCACCAAAGCATTCAAAATCACTGAATTCCTTTTTGTTTAAAATAAAATCGATGTTGGCTTTATCTTTAAGGCTATAGAGCTCAATTGTGTTCTGAATAGTAGATAATAAGTTGAATTTTATAGCTTTTCTATGCTCGTAACTCAGGTTGCCTGCCGACTGCATAGTTAACTCATTAACAATAGTAACCATGTTATTGGTTGAAGCAATAAAGGTTTCCAGTAACTCTTTTTGTTTTTTCTGAAGACCAGATTCCATAAGCATATCAGAGATAATAACCAGATTATTCAATGGTTCTCTTATTCTGTGGGAGAAATCGATTATGACATCATCTTTTCTTTCGTTCAAAGAGGAAAACTCATTTAATGATTCTTTAAACTCTTTATTAAGTTCCGAAGCTTTTCTGACAATAATTACACCCAGACTTGCACCTGCAATTATCAGGCATCCTGCCAGGAGTTTCTGATTAAAAGAGATTAAAAGTACAGCCGATATAAGGATGAGAAGTATAATAATTGAGTATGTTTCAATGGTCTTCCTTTTTTTTTCGAAGATTTCCTCACTTGACTTAATAATTCCATTACTCTTGGCACTGTTTTCAGTTTCACTGACCATAAACCATAATTTTGAGGTTATGTAAATTTACACAAAATAAGTAATAAATATACATTAACCGAAATTAACAACCTTTGAAGGAAAACGTTAAATTTGTGCTTCCGGTACGAAATTTGAATAGAAAAGGAATAACTACGAATGCTATGTTGAAAGTATTAAGGATATTTTTTTTGATTAGCTTATTTTCCCAGGGGATACCGTTTCTCCGGTTGTACGGACAAGAGAAAGAAGGAATGGTAAAATACACTCCGGAATTCAGGTTCAATGATGGAATTTACATCAATTTTGACCAGGTTAAACTGAATAGTCCCATCCCCAAATCAAAGTTACTGACCTCAATAGATTACAACGACAGAGAATTCTTTAAGAAAATCCTTGAAGGGGATAAAATCTATTTCTACGACAATATGGGTGTCAGGCAGGAAATTGCTAAAAACAGCCTTTGGGGATATTCACGTAATGGAGTGTTGTATATTGAGATTCAGGATAACTTCAACAGGATTACATTCGTTGGTAATATCTGTCACTTTGTAGCTGATATAACTACTTATGATTCACGTTCTTACAACTCTCCTTACGGATATTACGATCCTTACTATTCTCCTTATGGCTATAGTAATTATTATAGTCCTTATGGCTCTTATTATTCGCCATACAGGCAATCTAATATGACACGAAATGAATTAAAACAGTATCTGATCGATTTTGAGAGTGGAAAAGTACTGGAGTTTGATGTTGAAAATACTGAACTTCTTCTCATGAAGGATAATCAATTATACGAGGAGTATGTTCAACTGTCCAGAAAAAAGAAGAAAGAACTTATGTTTGTGTATATACGGAAATTCAATGAAAAGAATCCTTTGTATTTACCAGTTGAATAATACCTCTGAGAATAAGGCGACTGGCATGGCATGAAAGATAGCATGCAACATTTTGAAACCAGATCCGTCTTTTTAATAAATACTTAAATGTCATGGAAGAGAACAGAGTATTATCAGAAACAGAAAGAAATTGGTCGATGCTATGTCATCTTTCAGCTTTTGCCGGTTTCTTTTTCCCGTTCGGAGGAGTTATCGGCCCTCTGATTTGCTGGTTATCCAGAAGAGATGAATCATCATGGGTAAATGTAAACGGGAAGGCATCTCTTAACTTCCAGTTATCAATGTTGCTTTATATGGTCCTCGCAATTCCTTTATGTTTCATCATTATAGGGATTCCAATTATTATATTGCTGGGAACTCTCAAAGTTGTCTTTATAATTATTGCCAGCATTAAAGCGCCAAAGGGAGAGCTCTTCAGGTACCCTCTTGTGATACCATTTATACAATAATTTTTTGATAATTTTTTGTTTCATTTAATACCTCATGTCATGACACATAAAGTAGAAAAGAAATCAGTCAAAGCAATAGTTGCTGAGAATGACGATTTTTATCATGACATAGAACAGGAAAAGAAGAAAAAACTCCATCGCAAGGAATACGATAAGTTGCTTATGAAGCTTGAGATTGAGCTGGTAAAACTGCAGGAATGGGTAAAAGCGAATAAACTAAAGGTTGTTGTTGTATTTGAAGGCAGGGATGCTGCCGGGAAAGGCGGGGTAATTAAAACCATTGCAGGTTGCCTGAATCCAAGAATATGCAGAATTGTTGCTCTCGGGATACCTACTGAAAAAGAAAAATCTCAATGGTATTTTCAAAGATATGTTTCCGAGTTGCCGGCCGGAGGCGAAATTGTTCTTTTTGACAGAAGCTGGTATAACAGAACTGTTGTTGAACAGGTTATGGGTTACTGTACTAATGATGAGTACGAGGAGTTCCTCAGATCATGCCCGGAATTCGAAAAGATGCTGATCAGATCAGGTACAATTCTTCTTAAATATTGGTTTTCTGTTAGTGATCATGAACAGGAAAAGCGGTTCCAGGATAGAATAAAGGACCCGACAAAACGATGGAAGATCAGTCCGATGGATATCGAATCCCGCGATAAATGGGTTGAGTATTCTATGGCTAAAGATAAGATGTTCTCTTATACAGATACTAAGCAATCACCATGGTATGTTGTGCATGCAGATGATAAAAAAAGAGCAAGGCTCAATTGTATAGACCATCTTCTTGATCTCATTCCTTATGAAGATCTTACTCCCAAACCATTGAAACTTCCTCCATTGAAACACGATGTGGCTTATATCAGGCCACCGGTTGCAGAACAAACCTTTGTTCCGGGAAAATACTAAAAGCTCAGAGCGCAGGGCACAGAGCAAAGGACAAGAAGTGGACTGCAGGGCACCTTGCTCCCTGAACCTCGTACATTTCAGATTCTCCATATCTTTTATACTTTTGCCTTTTTACTTTTATCTTTTTACTTTTATTTTTTGTCTTTATACTTTTGTCTTTTATCTTTTATTAGGTTATCATGTCCTCAAAACCATCCATACCGAAAGGAACAAGAGATTTCTCAACATCGGAGATGCTGAAACGCGAATATATTTTTGAATCCATAAAACATGTATTCAGATTATATGGCTATCAGCCTATTGAGACTCCGGCAATCGAAAATCTTACTACCCTGCTTGGTAAGTATGGGGAGGAGGGAGATAAACTTCTTTTCAGGATCCTTAATTCAGGCGATTACTTGTCTTCAGTCAGCGATGATGAACTGGGGAAACGGGAATATGGTAAGCTAACCGCCAGGATTTGCGAAAAAGGGTTAAGATATGATCTTACAGTTCCATTCGCGCGTTACGTGGTGCAACATCGCGATGAAATTGTATTTCCATTCAAAAGGTACCAGATACAACCAGTCTGGAGGGCCGACAGACCACAAAAAGGCAGGTACCGTGAGTTTTTTCAATGCGATGTTGATGTTATTGGAAGTGATTCATTATTAAATGAGTATGAGCTGATAAGAATCATTGATGATATCTTTAAAAAACTTGGAATTTCAACAGTAATAAAAATAAACAACCGGAAGGTACTTGCAGGAATTGCAGCCTATATCGGTGAATCTGACAGGATTATTGATATTACTGTAGCAATAGACAAAATTGATAAGATCGGTATCACGAATGTTAATTCTGAATTGATCAGCAAGGGTTTGTCAAATGAGGCAATATCAAATCTGCAGCCATTCCTGCAATTAACAGGAAATACCTCCGATAAAATTGCCAGTCTCGGTAAATTATTATCACTCTCTGAAGTGGGAATGAAAGGAATAACAGAATTACAGACTCTTTTTGCATATATTGAGAGCAGTGTATTAAGTTGTGACATTGAACTTGATCTTACCCTTGCACGAGGTTTAAATTATTATACAGGAGCAATAATTGAGGTAAAGTCAAAGGATGTGAGTATCGGAAGTATTTGTGGGGGAGGTCGTTATGATAATCTTACAGGGGTTTTTGGAATGGAGGGTGTGTCAGGGGTTGGCATTTCTTTCGGGGCCGACAGAATATATGATGTTCTGAACCAGTTAAATCTTTTTAATGAGATAACAGTTTCTTCAACGGAAGTACTTGTAGTTAATTTTGGGGAAAAAGAATCGTTGTATGCACGTAAAATTCTTGATTCATTACACAGCTTTAATGTATTCAGTGAATTGTACCCGGATGCACAGAAACTTAAAAGACAGATCTCTTATGCCGATTCAAAAAAGATCCCTTATATAATTATGGCTGGCGAAGATGAGATAAGTAAAAATACCATAACTATTAAAATCATGTCCTCCGGAGAACAGAAAACCATTCCCTTGGATGAGCTTGGTTCATTTGTAAGTGAGTATCTTAGTTCTTCAAAATGAAGCGTGGGATTACTTTTATCTTGTGACTTTTGTCTTTTATCTTTAAATCAATTGAATAATGAATTTTAAGATATCCCCTGAAGAGCTGAAAATTGAAACAATCCGGGAAATCCTTGATAAAAAAGCCAAACTATCTCTCTCGGAGGAATCTGTAAATTTAATAACTCTTTGCAGAAACTATCTCGACCGTAAGCTGGAGAATAATACATCACCTATTTATGGGATCACTACCGGGTTTGGCTCGCTTCATAATAAAACAATCAGCAGTGATCAGCTAAATAAACTCCAGGAAAACCTGGTTATGTCGCACGCTTGTGGGGTAGGACCTATTGTAAGAGAGGATATTGTGAGACTTATGCTTCTTCTGAAAATTCATGGTCTGAGTCTGGGAAAATCCGGTGTGCAGGTTGCTACAATTCAGAGGCTGATAGATTTTTTCAACGAGGGTATCTGCCCGGTAGTATATGAGCAGGGTTCTCTTGGAGCATCAGGTGATCTGGCCCCACTGGCACATCTTGTCCTTCCCCTGCTGGGGATGGGTGAAGTGATTTACAAAGGGAAGATATCAGAAGCAAGTGTAATCCTTAATAAATTTGGCTGGTCTCCGGTAGAATTGAAATCAAAGGAGGGTCTTGCGCTTCTGAATGGAACACAATTCATGAGTTCTTACGGGGTGTATATTATCACTCTGGCTGAGAAATTATCTGCAATAGCAGACATCACTTCAGCAATTTCTCTTGAAGCATACGATGGCAGACTTGATCCGTTTTTCGAGTGTGTGCATCAAATCAGACCTCATAAAGGACAGATTGCAACTGCGAAGGCGTTCAGAGAAATGTTGAAGGGGAGCCGGTTGATTACGCGTAAGAAAGCTCATGTGCAGGATCCTTACTCATTCCGTTGTATTCCACAGGTACATGGAGCAAGCAAGGATGCTATAACCTATTCAAAATCAGTAATTCTTACAGAGATCAATTCAGTAACTGATAACCCGACAATATTCCCGGATGAAGATCTGATTGTATCCGGAGGAAATTTTCATGGTCAGCCACTTGCCCTGATCTTCGACTATCTTGCTATTGCTCTTGCTGAGTTGGGAAGTATTTCAGAGAGAAGGGTTTACAGGTTGATAGCTGGTCAGCGAGATCTTCCGGAATTCCTCGTGGCTAATCCGGGATTGAATAGCGGTTTTATGATACCTCAATATACTGCAGCTTCGATTGTTAGTCAGAACAAACAGCTTTGTACCCCATCATCAGTAGATTCTATACCTTCATCAAATGAACAGGAAGATCATGTAAGCATGGGCGCAAATGGAGCAACAAAACTGTTACGCGTTGCAGAAAATCTCGAAAAAATCCTGGCAATTGAACTATTTACTGCAATCCAGGCCCTGGAATTCAGAAGACCACTCAGATCATCTGCGGTATTGGAAGATGTTGTAAAATCGTTCCGGGAAACTGTACCTTTTATTAATGATGATAAGGTTATGTATTCCGAGATTCAAAAATCTATAAACTTCCTGAGGAACTTTAACTGGCAACGA
>Ga0209746_1001098_pt1 | contig 13275 bp, 12 predicted proteins | sample BarGraNGADG00211_3_FD_184496 | JGI IMG/M metagenome (GOLD analysis project Ga0209746, IMG submission 184496) | Arctic peat soil microbial communities from Barrow, Alaska - Barrow Graham LP Ref core NGADG0011-211 (SPAdes) (version 2) | ecosystem: Environmental > Terrestrial > Soil > Wetlands >...
CTAGACGATCCCGCTGCTCGAGCGGGTCCGGTTCCTGGCCATCTTCGCCTCGAACCTGGACGAGTTCTTCATGGTCCGGGTGGCCGGTCTCAAGCGACGCATCGCCGCCGGCCTCGCCGTCACCTCGGCCTCCGGCCTGAGCCCGCGGCAGGTCCTGGAGAACATCGCGGACCAGGCGCACGTCCTGATGGCCCGGCACGCCCTGGTCTTCGCCGACCACGTGCAACCGGCCCTAGCCGCCGATGGCATCACCCTGGTCCGCTGGGAGCAGCTGGACGAGTCCGAGCAGGATCGCCTGCAGAAGTACTTCCGCCGGCAGATCTTCCCGGTCCTCACCCCGCTCGCCGTGGACCCGGCCCACCCGTTCCCGTACATCTCCGGGCTCTCGCTGAACCTCGCTGTCGTCGTCGTGAACCCGGCGACCGGGCGCGAGCACTTCGCCCGGGTCAAGGTGCCCCCGCTGCTGCCCCGGTTCATCGCGGTGGACGCGAAGGGCCGACCGAGCGAGCCGAGGTCCACCACCGCGGGCCCTGAGCACGGCCCGACGTAGTTCGTGCCGGTAGAGGACGTAATCGCGGTTCACCTGGATGCCTTGTTCCCGGGCATGGAGGTGAGCGAGCACCACACGTTCCGGGTGACCCGCAACGAGGAGGTCGAGGTCGAGGAGGACGACGCCGAGAACATCCTGCAGGCGATGGAGAAGGAGCTGCTGCGCCGGCGGTTCGGCCCCCCGGTGCGCCTCGAGGTCGCGGAGGACATCGCGCCGCGGATCAAGGAGCTGCTGATCCGCGAGCTCGGCGTGGAGCCGTCCGAGGTGTACGAGCTGGCCGCACCGCTCGACCTGACCGGGCTCAACCTGATCGCGGACATGGAGCGCCAGGACCTGCACTACCCGAGCTTCGTGCCGACGACGCACCGGCACCTCGCCGAGGTGGAGAGCGCGACGCCGTCGGACATCTTCGCGGCGATCCGAGAACGTGACGTGCTGCTGCACCACCCGTACGACTCCTTCTCCACCTCGGTGCAGGCATTTCTCGAGCAGGCAGCGGCCGACCCGCGCGTGCTCGCGATCAAGCAGACGCTCTATCGCACCTCCGGTGACTCCCCGATCGTGGACGCACTGATCGACGCCGCCGAGGCAGGCAAGCAGGTTCTGGCGCTGGTCGAGATCAAGGCCCGATTCGACGAGCGGGCCAACATCACCTGGGCCCGCAAGCTCGAGCAGGCCGGCGTCCACGTCGTCTACGGCCTGGTCGGCCTGAAGACGCACTGCAAGCTCTCGCTGGTCGTGCGCCAGGAGTCGGACGGCCTGCGCCGGTACTGCCACGTCGGCACCGGGAACTACCACCCGAAGACCGCCCGGCTCTACGAGGACTACGGCCTGCTCACCTGCGACCCGGACGTCGGCCAGGACCTCACCCGGCTGTTCAACCAGCTCTCCGGCTACGCGCCGAAGACGGAGTTCCGCCGCCTGCTCGTCGCGCCCCGCGAGGTGCGGGAAGGCCTGGTCGAGCGGATCGACCGCGAGGCCGCCGCGTCCGCCGCCGGCCGACCGGCGTGGATTCGGATCAAGGTGAACTCGATCGTCGACGAAGCCACGATCGACGCGCTGTACCGCGCCTCGCGTGCGGGCGTGCCGATAGAGATGGTGGTGCGCGGCATCTGCGCCGTGAAGCCCGGCGTGCCCGGCGTGAGCGAAAGCATCCGGATCCGGTCCATCCTCGGTCGGTACCTCGAGCACTCGCGGATCTTCGCGTTCGCGAACGACGGCGACCCGGAGGTGTTCATCGGGTCCGCGGACCTGATGCACCGCAACCTGGACCGGCGGGTGGAAACGCTCATCCGGATCGACGACCCCGAGCACATCGCCGAGCTGCTCGAGATGATCGACGTCTCGATGGCCGACGAGACCTCGTCCTGGCATCTCGACGCCGCCGGGACCTGGACCCGCCACCACCTGGACGCCACCGGTGAGCCGCTCCGGGACATCCAGCGTTCGTTCATCGCCCGCCAACGCCGGCGACCCACTCGATGACGGCGGAGCGCCGCATCACGTCCCCACGTCGTCCACCGCGAGAGGTCAGCCCGTGAGTGCCGTGCGCCGCAACCGCACGATCTTCGCGGCCGGCGCCTTGTTGTGGCGGGTGCGCAAGAACCAGCTCCAGGTCGCTCTGGTGCACCGCCCGCGGTACGAGGACTGGTCGTGGCCCAAGGGCAAGACGGAGCTCGGCGAGACGCTACCGGCTGCGGCCGTGCGTGAGGTCACCGAGGAGACCGGGCACCAGATCGTGCTCGGCGTCCCGCTGCCCGGCCTGGAATACCGGCTCGAGGAGGGTCACCTCAAGGAGGTCCACTTCTGGGCGGCGCGCCTCGCCACCGACGACGACGAACCGGCGCTCCGGGCGCGCGACGAGATCCAACCCGCCCCGCGCGAAGAGATCGACGACGTGATCTGGCTCTACGCGGCTGACGCGCACGAGCGGCTGACCCGCCGCGAGGACCGCCGACCGCTGCTGACGCTCGAGGCCATGCACGCGAAGAACCGGCTGGCCACCCGCGCCCTGGTGGTGGCCCGGCACGGCCGGGCGCGTCGCCGGATCACCTGGAGCGGAACCGAGGAGAAGCGGCCGCTGACAGAGGCCGGCCGCGCGCAGGCCAGGGCGCTGGTCCCGATCTTCTCGGCGTACGGCGTGCAGGAACTCGTCTCGAGCCCGTGGCGACGTTGCACCGAGACGTTCAAGCCGTACCAGGATGCCTCGGGTGCGACGCTCACGACCCGGCCGGCGATCACCGAGCGCTACTACCGAGAGTCACCGAAGGGAGCGGTCGCTGTTGTCCGGGATCTGCTCGCGACCCACGTCGATCTCGCCATCTGCACCCATCGCCCCGTGCTGCCGGCGGTGATGACGACCCTCGCCCGCAGCGCGCGTCGCTGGACGCTCGGGAGCCTGCCGGCGACGGACCCTTACCTGGCCGCCGGCGAGGCGCTCGTGGTGCACGTGGCGGACGCCGGCAAGGGGCCGCGGATCGCGGCGATCGAGCGAGTGCTGCCCGGCGCGGCGAGCTAGATCGGTCGGACTGCGCGGTCCTCGGCGCGGTCCTCGGCGCGGCCGAGCCGTGGCCGTGCCACTCAGCCCATGAACGGGCGCAGGATCCAATACGTCAAGGCGCCGACGAGGCCGGCCATCGGGATGGTCAGCAGCCAGGCCACCGCGATGTTCTTCGCCACGCCCCAGCGGACCGCGGAGAGCCGCCTGGTCGCACCCACGCCCATGATCGCCGAGGTGATCGTGTGCGTCGTCGACACCGGCGCGTGGAAGACGAACGCGCTGACGTACAGCACGACCGCCGCCACGCTCTCGGCGACGAAGCCGCGCGCCGGGTCCAGCTGGATGATGCGTCGGCCGAGGGTGCGCATGATCCGCCAGCCACCCGAGTAGGTGCCGAGCGAGATCGCCGTGGCCGAGCACAGCTTGACCCACACCGGGATGTCGTTCGTGGGCTGGAACCCGCCGGCCACCAGGGCGAGCACGATGACGCCCATCGTCTTCTGCGCGTCCTGCAGGCCGTGACCCAGGGCCATCGCTGCGGCCGACGCGGTCTGGGCGATGCGGAACCGACGGAACACCCGGGACGGCACGGACCGTCGGAAGATCCAGAGCACCGCGACCATCAGCGCGAAGGCGACGACGAATCCGATGAGCGGCGAGATGACCATCGGGAGGACGACCTTGTCGACGATCGCGTCCCACTTCACGGTGATCCCCGACGCCACGCCGACACCGGCCAGTCCGCCGATCAGCGCGTGGGTGGACGACGACGGCAGACCCAACCGCCAGGTGATCAGGTTCCAGGTGATCGCGCCGATCAGCGCACTGAGCACGATCACGAGTCCGGCGTGGGCCGAGGTGTCACTGATGTGGATGATGTCGCCGGCTATCGTCTTGGCGACCTCGGTGCCAAGCATCGCGCCGAGCAGGTTGAACACCGCCGCCATCAGGAGCGCGACCCGCGGCGTCAGGGCCCTGGTGGAGACGCACGTCGCGATGGCGTTCGCGGCGTCGTGGAAACCGTTGGTGTAGTCGAAACCGAGCGCGACGACGACGACGAGGACGACAAGCCCGGTCTCCACCGAGTTCAGGACTCCTTGAGCGCGATGGTCTCGACGACGGTGGCGACCTTCTCGAAGGCGTCGGCGGCGAACTCGAGCTTGTCGACGACCTCTCGGAGCTTCATCAGCTGGATCACGTCGGTGGCGTCGTCGAACAGCTGGACGAGCAGCTTTCGGTAGCTCTTGTCGGCCTGGTTCTCGAGGCGGTTGATCTCCACCCAGTACTCGGACATCCCGCTCATGCCGCGCAGTCGCGGCATCGCCTCGGCGGTGAGTGCCGCGGCGCGCTGCAGCACCTCGACCTGGTCGGAAACGCGGGCCGGCAGCGCGCCGACCTTGTACAGGACGATGAGGTCGGCGGCCTCCTCCATGAAGTCCATGCAGTCGTCGAGGCTCGCCGCGAGCAGGTAGATGTCGTCGCGGTCGAAGGGCGTGACGAAGGTCTGGTCCAGGCGCCGCATGATCGTGTGCGTCGCCTCGTCCGCCTGGTGCTCGGCCTCGTTGATGCGCTGGAAGATCGCCTTGCGCGCGGAGCGGTCGGCGCCGAGCAAGTCACGGAGCAGGTTCGCTCCGGTCACGAGGTGCTGGGCCGATTCGGCGAGGAGATCGAAGAAGGTGTTGTCGCGCGGAGTGAGCTTGAGGCGCACGGGAAGGCTCCCGGAGAAGGAGGACGCTGGTCAGACTCAGGCTAGGGCAGTCCAGGGATGAACATCGGCGAAAACCCGGCTGTCTGGCGGCGAACTGAGGAGCGATTCGCGGGCTCGACCGGTGCTGGGCTCTCGACCAGCTGCCCGCGAGCCGAGCAACGGGGCGCGACGCGCTCACCGAGAAGGATTGAAGACGTCGGGCCGCAGAGCGCCTGTCGGCGCGAAGGCCGCTCTCGGCGGCTACGTGTGGAGCCCGGGGCTAAGCGACCCGACGTCGTTGACATTCTACTCGGAGCACAACCGTGCCCCCACTCCCGCTGGGCTTTTCGAGGGGTTCAAGCGTCGCCGGCCTAATCCAACCGACCGCCGCGCCACAGTGCCGCGGCGTGCTCCAGTTCGTCGGCGGTCCGCACCATCGACGACGCGCGGCGGGTGATGGCGCCGGCGACGTCCGCGTTCACGCCCTCGACGTAGTCCGCGTCGAAGGCCGCGCCGGTGGCGAGCACCCGGCAGAAGGCGGCACCCCGTTCGAGCGCTACGTCGAGGTCGCCGACGTACACGCCGGAGAGCACGGCGTCGAGCACCTCGACGACCTCGGCCGGGCCGGGCGGGCTGGCCACCCCGGCGACGACGTCGTGCACCTCCGCGGCAGGCAACCCCATCCGGTATCGCTCGGCGATGACGCTCGGGTCGCGGCGCACCCACTCGCGCAGCGCGTAGAGCCGCCAGAGCGCGCCGGGCAGCGTGTTCGCCGGGCTGTCCGCCCAGAGCGCGGCCACCTCCTCGAGGCCTTCGCGGTCCACCAGGTTGACCAAACGCGCCAGCAGCTCCGGGTCGTCGCTCGCTCGCCCGCCGCGGACGATCGCGTCGGCGGTCGTGTGCGCGAGCTCGGAGCGGAGCGCCGGGTCGATGCCGCCGGGCAGCTCATCCGCGTCACGCGGGTCGAGCATCGCCGGTCGGCGCGGTCGACGCGGAGCACCAGGCGTGTTGCTCATGGATACAGTGTCGCTCAACCGGGTGAAGAGCAAGACATGGTCACGAGTGCGGGCGACGCGAGTCGCTTGAAGGCGTTCCTCCGTTCGGCGGAAGGCATTCTCGCGGTCGCCGCGGCGGTCGCAATCGGCGTCTCGTTCGTACTGTGGGCGAACCACGCGCCCCGCGCCGCGGAGCTTGCGCCACTGATCGCCATCGTCGCCGTCGGCGGTCTGCCGCTGGTGTGGCGGATCTCGAAGGACTTCTGGGCGCGCGAACCGGGAGCGGACTACGAGAACTACCGGCTTTCGGCCCAGCCGGCGCAGCTCACTTCTCCTCGAAGCTGAGCGAGACGGAGTTCATGCAGTAGCGGTCACCGGTGGGCGTCTGCGGGGCGTCGTCGAAGACGTGGCCGAGGTGGGAGCCGCAGTTCGCGCAGCGCACCTCGGTGCGGACCGTGCCGCGGGCGCGATCCTCGAGCAGCTCGACGGCGTCCGAGTCGGCCGGTGCGAAGAAGCTGGGCCAGCCGCAGTGCGAGTAGAACTTGGTCTCGGACCGGAACAGCTCGGCCTGGCAGGCGCGGCACCGGTACACCACGACCCGCTTCTCCTCGAGCAGCTCGCCGGTCCACGGCCGCTCGGTGGCTGCATGACGCAGCACCCCGTACTCCTCGGGCGTGAGCTCCTCGCGCCACTCGTCCTCGGCCTTCGTCACGGTGTAGGTCATCGGTGCTCCCCTCTCGGCCGACGGGCCCGGCGTCCTCGACCCGGCCGCCCGGGTCTGCTCGTCCCGATGTCCTGAACACGCTCGTGCACCAAATCGTTCCAACCGAACTGTCCCGATCCTCCCGGTTCGGGCAGCACGAGCCATGATTCGCGCGTCACGGGTCCCTCGTTCTCGCGTCACGGTCCGTCCCGAGTACACTCTCACCCTCTGACGAGCCTTCCATGCCGAACGCTCAAGTGACCAGCGACGGGGAGGTCCGCGCTGAGCAGCGCAACCGAGAGGACGGCATAGGTGAAGGGCCCGATCACCGTTGGTGTGCTCTCGCCGATGGGTGGCGGCTTCTACTTCGGCGGCGTCCTCTCCGGAATCACGCGCGAGGTCGCTGCCGTCGGCGGCCAGGTCCTCTTACTGCAGACCTATGACGCTGGAACCAGCGCCGACGAGCAGCTGTCCGCCCCGGACTTCACCACCCCCACCGCGTGGGATCGCGTCGACGGCGTCATCTCGGTGGCCGCGTCCGCGCGACTCGACCACCTGCAGCGGCTCAAGGAGGCCGGCATCCCGGTCGTCCTTGCGAGCAACACGGCGCCCGGTTTCGACGGCCCGGCCGCGATGCCGGACAACATAGGCGGAGCCCGCGCGGCCGTCGAGCACCTGATCGGGCACGGCCACACCCGGATCGGTTTCGTTGGCAACCTCGAGCAGTCGGACATGCGTGAGCGCCACGACGCGTACCGGGCGACGCTGATCGCGAACGGGCTCGAGGCCGACCACACGTTCTTCTTCACCTCCAGCGACAACATTGAGGAAGGCGGCCGGATCGTCGCCGCCGAGCTGATCGCTCGCGGCATGCCGGTCACCGCGATCTTCGCGGCGACCGACCGCAACGCGATCGGTGTCATCCTCGCGCTGGCCGAGGCTGGGTACGCGCTTCCGGGCGACCTCGCCGTCGTCGGATTCGACGACTTCGAGAACGGCTGGTACATAACGCCGGCTCTGTCCACGGTCAACCAACGCTTCGACCACGTGGGCGCGCTTGCTGCGCGTCTGCTGCTAACCGAGATCGGCGGCAAGAGCCTCGGAGGGGTGCGGGTGGACTCGCCGTCGATGTTCGTCGCGCGGGACTCCTGCGGTTGCAACGGAGGTAAGCGCAAAGATCACCCGCGGGCCCGCGTCGCGATCCACGAGCTGCCGAGCTCGGCATCATTCGAAGCGGCCCGTGCCGGCCTGCTGACCAGCGACCTGATCCAGAGCGCCCGATCGGACGACGGCCAGTGGGCCAGGTCCCTGATCGACGGACTCACGATGCTCGCCGAAGCGGTCGACAGCGCGCTGCTGAACGGTGTGGACGTGAGCGTCGAGGAGATCCGGCGGGCCGAGGCCGAGATCCGGCGTTTGCAGCCGCCGCCCGAGCTGGTGCGGCGCGCGATCGCGGCGATCACGACCTACGTGGTACGGCTGGCCACCGCGGTCGACGCCAAGGAGTCTGAAGCCCAGGGCATCCTCGCGCGGTGCGCGGCGCGGATCAGCACGGAGTTCTCGCAGCTCCAGGCGGGCGACGGAAACCGACGTATTGCCGAGATCGAAGCATCGATGCGGGAGAGCTACAACCTGAGCATCCAGTTGCTGGACCGCGACAACGCCGACACGATGGGCCTGGGTTGGCTCGCGGGTACGCACGTCCACACCGGTTGCCTCGGGCTCTGGGACGGGCCGCCCGATGGTCGGATCCTCCGGATCGTCGGCGTCTACGACGAGAACCGGACGCTTCAGGGTCTCCTCGGCGAGCAGATGTCGGTCCGCGAGTTCCCGCCCGCGGCGCTCGTGCAGAACGCCGACGCGTCGGGACAAGAGGTCACGTTCGTCATCCCCGTGAAGGGGCGCGGCGTCGACTGGGGCGTGCTCGCCGTCATCGGCAAGATCGACACGATGACCAACAACGGCCGTGGTACCTACAACCACTGGGCATCCCTGCTCACGGTCGCGCTCGAGCAAGAGCAACTCGACGAGGACCTGCGCCGCAGCGAGGAGCGCTACTCGCTCGCGACGAAAGCCACCAACGACGGCCTGTGGGACTGGGACATCACGACCGGAATCGTCTACTACTCCGAACGCTGCCGCCACATGCTCGGGCTCAAGGCCGGCGGCGAATCGCTCGCCGGGCCGGAGGCATGGCTGAACGCGGTCCACCCCGATGACGCGGCGAAGCTCAAGGAGGCGATCCAGACCGGCATCGCCAGCTCGATGCCGTTCGAGGTCGAGCACCGGGTGCGCGGCGCGGTCGGCGGGTACCGCTGGATGATGTGCCGCGCCCAGCCAGTGTCGCGCAAGGGTGCGGGAGAGGCGGCGGACCGTGTGGTCGGCTCGCTCGCGGACATCCACACGCGCAAGGAGCTCGAGGACAGACTGCGGCTCGGCGCGCTCCACGACGACATCACCGGGCTGCCCAACCGGCGGCTCTTCGTGGACCGGCTGAACTGGACCATCGCCCAGGTGCACCGGGCCGGCGAAGGAAACTATGCCGTCGTCTTCCTCGACCTCGACGGGTTCAAGCTGGTCAACGACTCTCTCGGGCACCTCGTTGGGGACGAGTTGCTGATGGAGGTCGGGGAGCGCCTACGGCGGTGCCTGCGGTCGGTGGACACGGCGGCGCGGTTCGGCGGCGACGAGTTCGCGGTGCTGCTGTACGACGTCGAGCCGACGTCGGTGCTCGGCACGGTCCAACGCATCCAGGAGGAGCTCTCCCGGCCGGTCCGGCTGCATGGCACCGAGTTGTCCGTGACGGCGTCGGTGGGCATCGCGACGAGCACCAGCGGCTACCGCAGCGCGGAGGACGTGCTCCGCGACGCGGACACCGCGATGTACCACGCGAAGTCCCAGTCGCCCGGTTCGACGGCGATGTTCGACGAGGAGATGCACGCCCGCGCGATGAACCACCTGCAGGTCCAGACGGAACTGCGGCAGGCCCTGGAACGCAATGAGTTCGAGGTCTACTACCAGCCGATCGTCAACCTAGCGTCGCGCACGGCGCGCCAGTTCGAGGCACTGATCCGCTGGCGGCACCCGGTGCGCGGCATCGTGCTCCCAGCCGAGTTCCTGCCCGCGATGGACGAGACCGGCTCGATCGTCGTCCTCGGGCACTGGATCCTCGACGAGGTGTGCCGACAGATCGCGGCGTGGCGCGAGGACGGCGTGACCGACGTCCACGTGAGCGTGAACCTCTCGCACCGCGAGTTCTGGTCGGGCGCGCTGCTCAACTTCGTCGACAACTGTCTGGCCCGGCACGCGGTGAGCCCGGAGAGCATCACCCTGGAGATCACCGAGGGCGTCATCATGGTCAACCCCGACGCCGCCCTGCGCACCATGCAGGAGTTGCGGTCGCGCGGCATCAAGCTGGACATCGACGACTTCGGGACCGGGCACTCCTCGCTGCACGCCCTGTGTAGCTTCCCGCTGAACGCGCTGAAGATCGACCGCTCCTTCGTCCGGAAGCTCGGCGTTGACAAACGGACCACGGAACTGGTGCAGCTCATCGTGGCGATGGGCCACACGCTCGGCCTGGACGTGGTGGCCGAGGGGGTGGAGACCGAGGCGCAGGCGGACATGCTGCAGGAGCTCGGCTGCTCAACTGGGCAGGGCTACTGGTTCGCGCGGGCGGTCCCGGCGACCGAGGCGTTCGGGATGCTGGGGCACACGCTCGGGCACGCATTCGACCTGGTTGCCGAGCAGGCCGCCGAGCAGGCCGCCAGGCAGATGGCCAAGAAGACGGCCGGGCAGACGGCCAGGCGGACGGCCAGGCAGGCGGCCAAGCGGACGGTTGGCCCGACCGGCGGGTAGCGGACCCGACCACGTCGCCTTGACATCGAGACGGCGCCCGACGTCGGCCCGCGGTTCGCGTGGGCGGGCTAGGTCGAGAACCCGGCGGTTCCGCCGGGGGGTTTGACCCACGGCGGAACCGCCGCGCCCTACTTCTGGTTCTTGTAGTAGTCCCGCCACACGAGCTTGTAGATCGGGATCAGTCGGGGGATGGACCGCAGCCCGGGGATGAACGGCAGGAACATCACGATCAGCATCATCACCGCGATGATCGCCAAGATGTAGATGTCGCCGTTGGCCGTCAGCGTCGCAGCGAACCCGGTCTCGGCTTCGCTGTTGAAGACGGGCAGCTGGTACCAGAAGGAGAACGGCGCGAGCCACTGCTGGCCCGGGAAGTTGCCGGTCTCATTCATCATTCCCCACTGGTTTCCCTGCAGGTGGTTCGCGGTGCCTGCGTCGTCGAGGTACGAGCCATCCCCGAGGAACAGGATCTGCTTGGTGTTGTCGGTGGTGAAGAACTGGCCAGGGGCTGGCAGCACGCCATCGAGCGCACCGGATTCCGCCATTGCCACCAGGCCCGTGGCCAGAGTCGGCACCGGACCGTACTCGCCGGTCGGCACCTTGGTCGCGTCGCCGTCGGCGCCCTTCGGATCGTTCAGCGCCGTGTCGTAGGCGGTCGCCCAGGCGGTCTGCTGGTCAGCACCTGCGGACTTCCACGTCTCGAGAGCCGTGGCGACGTCCGCGGGCTGCTGCTGGCTGGCCAGCGGGTTGATGACGAAGTCGTTCGGGGGGTCGACCGGCTGGCGAACGCCCGCCCACTTCTGCGGCGTCAACGAGCCCATCATCTGGCCGTCACCGTTGTTGTTGTACGGCGGGCCGTAGGTGGCCGAGTCAGATGTGCCCGCCAGCTCTGAAACCGTCGTGGCGTACAGGCTGTCCGGCGCTTCCTTCGCCCAGCCATGGAAGGTCAGCGCCGGGTCGTCTGGTGAACTGAAGATCGCGGCGAGCGCCACGGTCAGCACCGTCACGACGAGCGTGGCGATCACGCCCTCCCTGATGATGTCGTAGTGACGGGCCGGGCCGGTCCAGGGCTCCCGCTCCAGGGTCTCTTGCTTCGTCCTCGCCGACATCAGCGTGCCTCCTCCGGCTGAGACTTCTCCTGGACAGTCGTACGTTCGACGACCTCGGCTGCGTCGATCGGCGGCACGATCCCGTGCACACGGACGAGCAGCAGGTGAATCGCCACGAGCACACCGAGGATCGCGGGTAGCAGGAACACGTGGATGAGCAGGTTCTGGCCGAGGTCCGCGACGTTGAACCAAGAGCCGATCCCGACCGCGTTGAGGCCATCCTTGGCCTCAAAGGCGATCCACTGCGAGTCGAAGTTCGTCTGCACCACGTAGCCGGTCAGGGCGGCGCCGACCGCGACGACGAAGGCCACCACACCGGTGATCCAGGTCTTCGCACGCTTGCCGCGCCAGGCTGCCATCCAGAACTTGCCGGCCAGGTGGATCACCATGAACAGGAAGAAGAGCTGGACGGACCAGAAGTGCAGGCTGTTGAAGAACAGGCCGGTCGTCGAGATGTGGTACCAGGCCGGGCCCCGGAAGGCCAGGACCGCGCCGGAGGCGACGATCACGCCGAGCGCACCGAGGGTCAGCACCCCGAAGACGTAGATCCACGAGGCCATGTACGCCGGCTGCGTCTCGGGGAGGAGCTTGTCGTACGGAAGCTTGCGCTGGAGCAAGTCACGCAAGCGCCCGATCCACGTCGTGGCCGGGGCCGCCGGCGCCGCCTCGTGCCGGGCGGTGTCAGTGCTCACGAGTCCTCCCGGGAATCATGCCGGCCCTTGGGGAACGGCAGCACGATCGCGATGACGAACAGCGCGATCATCGCGCCGATGACGATCAGGTTCGGCACCGAGACCGAGAGCCAGCTCCAGCTCAGGTAGTGCGGTGCGTCGGAGGAAAGCCGCAGTGCCAGATCCATGGCCGGTCCCCATCTCTCTCGGGCGCGAGGAGCGCCGCCAACAAGGTACAGCCGCGGGTCGCTCGTCACACCCGAAACGCGCGACTGTCGTTGAGCGCTCAATAATAGGAGCGCGACGCGCGACTGACGCGGGACTGATGCGCGACTGACGCGGGACTGATGCGCGACTGACGCGGGACTGATGCGGCGCTCGGCGTGCGGCCCAGTCCGTGGCTGCGACGACGGAATACCGCGCCCCACCCGGGTAGCCTGTCCTCAGCGACGCGGGAGCCGCCGGGGCCTCTGCGAACTCAGGACATTGGTTCTGACCTGCGACGACGCTGCTGACCTGCCGCGTCGTCCGGCCCAGTCTCGGGACGCCCAAGCGTCGATCTAGGAACGCCACATCTGACGCCTTGGAACGACAGGCCTGCTGCGGCACACCGTCGCCGTGTCAGTCACCCGGCCGGATCGCCGCGGAGCCGAACCGGGGGCGGACCGACCTCACGGTGTCGGGCGAAGCGGTTAGTGCTCCGGCCGCGCCCGCGGTGGAAGCGCGTACCCAGACCACGCTGCATGCTGGCAACCTTGACTGAGCGGCCCGCCTGATGTCGCACCCAGGTCGCCGCCGCAGTCGATCAGCTCGCTCGGTTGGGCGCCACGATAGCCCCGCTGACTACCTCGCCGTGTCGCTGGGCCCCTGCCCGGTGCCAGGGCTCACGCCGCCCCGCGATCCCGCGCCGGGGGTCGGCTCCCCTGGGGTTCCAGCCGCCAGGGCAAGTGCTGAGGCGTTCGCGGCCCCGTTCGGCACGAGGCTGAAGGCACCCTCCTCCTCCTGCGCGTTGTGCAGCCGGAGCACGGCGTACAGCCCGTAGAGCAGGCGCCGGAGCTCGACGACGTCCTCAGGCTCGGTGGTCTGGCTGTCGAGGCCCACGAGAAGCCGCCGCAACCGTGATACCTGGTGCTCGATCTCGGCGTGGGTGCGGCTCATCGCCGCCGTCGCGTCCGTTCCACCGAGTGCTCGGCCTACCAGGG
>Ga0209746_1001103_pt1 | contig 13221 bp, 9 predicted proteins | sample BarGraNGADG00211_3_FD_184496 | JGI IMG/M metagenome (GOLD analysis project Ga0209746, IMG submission 184496) | Arctic peat soil microbial communities from Barrow, Alaska - Barrow Graham LP Ref core NGADG0011-211 (SPAdes) (version 2) | ecosystem: Environmental > Terrestrial > Soil > Wetlands >...
TGGCGCATGTTACGTCGTTATCCGAAAACCCTGCGCTGGCGGCAGGGACTCCATCCGCTGTTCGTGCTCAGTCTCATCGGGTTGGGAATCCCGGGGATTTTCCTGCCCCTGTTCCGGGTCCTGTTGGCTGTGGAAATCATCCTCTACGCATTCGCACTGACTGCCGCGGGGGTCCAGGCAGCGTTCAAACGGAAGAAATTTTTCCTGGTTTTTGGTCTGCCGCTGGCAATTTCCTTCATGCACATTTCTTGGGGCGCGGGCTTTTTATGGAGTATGATTAAGGGAGTATTCACCAACCACGACCCGGAGAAGAAATGATGCGACCGCTTTCACGTCCCAGACCGAATGGCTGGCGCGTCCGTCCGCGCGAGCAACGTACCATTCTGCTGAGTGGTGATCTGTTTGTCTCGGTGCTGGCTCTTTTTGGCGGTTTATATTTCTGGGGGCAAAAAGATTTATGGCTGAGCTTCTCGTTAAATTTCCTGAAAGAACGTGTTGAACTCTGGTTCTTCTTTCTACCGCTCATCTGGATGGTATTCCTCGTTGAACTCTACGACCTGCACCGCGCCAAGAACCTGCGCCAGACAGCCGGTGGGATTGCCATCGCCGCTCTGGCCGGGATATTTCTCTACGCCCTGATTTTCCTCGTTTCTCCAAAAAATTCATTACCGCGCTGGGGCATCGGTTTTTTCCTGGTTTTCGCATCCCTCCTAACTTTTCTCTGGAGGCTGGCTTATATCCAGATTTTCACCGCCCAGGCTTTCCTGCGCCGGGTGTTGGTCATCGGGGCCGGAAAAGCCGGGGAAACGATCGCCCGGGCTTATAACGACCTGCGTCCCCAGCCTTTCTTCCTGGTCGGTTTCATGGACGACGACCCGCAGAAGATTGGGAAAAAGGTGGACGGATTCCCCATCCTGGCCGGAAACAACCGCCTGATTGAAACCGTTGACGCAGAAGCTGTCACTGAAATTATTATCGCCATCTCCGGCACGCTGCAAGGCGGAACCTTCCAGGCCATCCTGGATGCCCAGGAGAGCGGGGTGGAAGTGGTGCCCATGCCCACCATGTACGAGGAACTTCTGGGACGCGTTCCCGTCCACCATTTGGAATCAGATTGGCTCATTCGTTCTTTCGTAGCCGAGACGCGCGTCGGTGGTTTTTACGAGGCAGGCAAACGCCTGATTGATATCTTCGGCGGGTTGGTTGGGATGGGGATTTGCGCTGCCTTTTACCCGGTTGTCGCTATTCTTATTTTATTGGAAAGCGGCAGGCCGGTCATATATCGGCAGATTCGCTCCGGCAAAGGCGGCAAGCCATATCTTATGAATAAGTTCCGCACCATGCGCCAGAATGCTGAAAATGACGGCAAAGTGCAACTCACGCAAAAAAAGGACAGCCGTATCACACATTTTGGTAATTTTCTGCGCCGCACCCACATTGACGAACTGCCGCAATTCCTGAACGTGTTTCACGGCGAAATGAGCCTTGTGGGGCCGCGTTCCGAGCGTCCGGAATGGATTGCCGAGTTCCAGATGCAAATCCCCTTCTACCGGGCGCGCTTGTTGGTCAAGCCGGGCATTACCGGCTGGGCGCAGGTCAATTACAGTTATTACGCCACGGTCGAAGAAATGGCAATTAAACTCGAATATGACCTCTACTACATCAAGCACCGCAACATGCTGTTGGACATGCTGATCCTGTTGCGCACCTTCACCCAGGTGCTCGCTTTCAGAGGCCGTTAGCGGATGCGTACACTCGTCACTGGCGGAGCTGGGTTCATTGGCTCGCATATCGTGGAGGAACTCCTGCGGCGCGGCGATACCGTCCGTGTACTGGATAACTTCTCCTCCGGCACTCGCGAAAACCTGGAAGAATTCCAGGGTAGTCCCGGTTCCCGGACGGGGCGGGGTAGTCCCGGTTCCCGGACGGGGCAGGGTAGTCCCGGTTCCCGCGGAGTAGTCCCGGTTTCCGGACGGGACACGGGGCAGGGCAATTTAGAAATCCTGGAAGGTGACCTGCGTGACGCGGAGACCGTCAAGGCTGCTGTGCGCGACATGGACTTGGTATTCCACCTGGCGGCCTTCGTCTCCGTACCGCGATCCATGTCGGACCCGGAAACCTGTTTCGCCGTAAACGTGGGCGGGACGGTAACTCTGCTGGAAGCGGCCCGCCAGGCAGGAGTCCGCAAGGTAGTGTTATCCTCGAGTACTGCGGTCTATGGCGATACCGATGTTTTCCCGACCACCGAGCAGACTCCGCTCCGTCCCCTTTCCCCGTACGCGTTGTCCAAACAGGTGAACGAACTCTACGCCCGCCTCTATACTCGTACACTGGGGCTGCCCGTTACAGCTCTGCGCTACTATAACGTCTACGGGCCGCGCCAGCGTCCCGATTCAGACTACGCCGCCGCCATCCCCATCTTCGTGCGGCGGCTGGTGGCTGGTCAGCCGATTATCATCTACGGTGATGGCAATCAAAGCCGTGATTTCATTTTCGTCAAAGATGTGGTGCGCGCCAACCTGCTGGCAGCCGACTCGGACGCCGCCGGTGAAGCTTTCAACATTTGCACCGGCCGCGAGACCAACCTGCTCGACCTGTTGGAAGAATTGAGCGAAATCTCACCGCACCAGCCTGAGGTCCGCTTTGAAGCGCCCCGTCCAGGAGATATCTACCGGTCGGCGGGCAGTCCCGCCCAGGCCGCTGCGTCGTTCGGGTTCCGGGCACAAACGTCTCTGGCGGATGGACTGGCGCAAACGGTGGCGTGGATGAAAGGCAATTGATGGCAAATGCCCATTTCCAAATCCGCAAACGGTAAGCCTTGCTTGTTCACATCATTATGACAATTCCCAGCATAATGGGCGCGTCGGGTTAGAGAATTGGGTCGATAACAAACACTTCAAAGTGAGCTTGACCCGGGCGGCGCCCATCGAGAATTGAGCGTCTTTCAACTCGGCTTGCGTTTTCTTCGAGGTTGTGTTTCTACTGCGCTTCATCGTTTGCCAGATCTGAAAATGCTTCTTTCCGACTTTTCTCTTGATCCCGTGCTGCTAGGATCGTCCGTTTCTCAAAAAAAGTCGGTGAATCAGACGTATGGTATAATTTTCCCCCTATGAAAAATAACCTGCCTGCTATCCTGGGGGGTAAGCCAGCGTTTCAAGAACTGGTTCCAATGGTACGCCCTGTCCTGCCACAATTTTCTGTGATGGCAGGCGGTGTTGAAAGCATCCTCACCACCGGTATGGTCACAAAAGGCCCGTTCATGCGGGAATTCGAACAAGCGCTTTCTGAACATCTGTGCGTGAAGCACGCCATTGCGGTTTCGAGTTGCACTTCCGGCATGATGCTTACCCATAAAGCCTTGGAACTGAGCGGCGACGTAATCGTTCCCAGTTTTACCTTTATGGCGACGGCCAGCGCCTTGGTCTGGGCGGGGTTGCGCCCAATCTTCGCGGATGTATACCGCGCCACGAATAACCTCGATCCGGCCGCGGCTGAAGCGGCTGTCACTCCGCAGACCACTGCCATCGTCGCTGTGCACCAGTTTGGCAATCCAGCCGATATCGCTGCGTTGGAGAAAATTGCTGACCGCCATGGCCTGAAACTGATTTTCGATGCTGCTCATGGTTTTGGAGCGTGCTATCAGGGAGACCCCGTTGGAAAACAAGGGTTGGCTCAAATTTTCAGCCTAAGTCCTACGAAATTATTGATCAGCGGCGAGGGAGGTATTGTCGCCACGAACGATGATGCGTTGGCCACGAAAATCCGCATGGGGCGGGAATATGGCAACGACGGCAACTATGACAGTGCTTTCGCCGGGCTGAATGCGCGCATGCCTGAGTTCAATGCCTTGCTCGGCCTGCACAGCCTGGAAAACCTGGAAGAGGCGGCAATCAATCGTAATGAAACTGTGACTCTTTTCCAGGAATTCTTGGGGCGCCTGCCCGGCATCGGTTTCCAGCGCGTGCGCCCCGGCGACCGCCATTCCTACCGGGAATTTTCCATCACGGTCGAACCGGGGCTGTTCAGTCTGACGCGCGACGAACTGGCGCTCGCCCTCGCTGCCGAGAATGTTGACACTCGGAAATATTATCAGCCCCCCATTCACAAGCAAACTGCTTACCTTTCTTACTATGATGGCCGGCCGCTGCCCAATACAGACTGGTTGTCTTCTCATAGTCTGAGCCTCCCAATGTGGTCGAACATGGGTACGGATGTGTCTATGGGGATATGTGAAACTATTCAGCGCTTACATGAAAGCGCACCCTCGATCCATAAAAAACTTACCCCATAATGAAACCATTAGGCACCTGGATTAAGAAAGCAATCTCCTTTCAAGCAGTCGTTCGCTTGCTTGCCGACGCGATTCTGATCAATCTGGCGATCCTGATTTCATTAATGGCGCGCCTTTTATGGATCGTGGCATCCAGCAACTCGGTGGTTCCTCCCAATTATCGGGAAACCCTCTGGTCTTACTGGGGTGTATACAAGAATAATGCCTGGTTATTGACGCTGATTTGCTTGTTGATTTTTACTTTGAATGGCTTCTACACGTATGGCCGTTTCTACCGTGGTCGTTACAAAGTATTGATCGTTATCCAGGCTGTCAGTCTGGCTTATCTGATCTTTGGTTTTCTGACATATCTGGCTCAAAGTAATTTTTTGGGATTTCTAACGAACCTCCTGAATTTCCCGCGGGGAACATTAATCGTGGCCTGGGCCTTGTGCGCTGGCATGTTGATACTCGCCCGGGTTTGGTCCATCATCTGGAAAAATGTTATCAAGTCGGAGGATGCACGGCCAACACACGCCGAGGGCAGGAATATCAAGAATGTATTGGTCATTGGGGGAGCGGGATATATCGGCTCAGCCTTGTTGCCCAGGCTGCTGGATAAGGGCTATCACGTCCGACTGTTGGATCTATTACTCTACGGCACTGAACCGATTAATGAGTGGCTCAACCACCCGCGCCTGGAAATTATGCGAGCTGATTTTCGCCAGGTTGAAAAAGTCGTCCAGGCAATGCATGGTATGGATGCCGTTATTCACCTTGGCGGGCTTGTTGGCGACTCGGCCTGCGCTCTGAACGAAGAACTAACCCTCGAAATTAACCTGATGGCCACTCGCATGATCGCTGAGGTTGCCAAGGGCAGTGGCGTAGGCTGCTTCATTTTTACCAGCACTTGCTCGGTATATGGCGCCAATGACCAGATGCTGGACGAGCGTTCAGAACTCAAACCTGTCTCCTTATACGCCCGGAGCAAGATCGCTTCTGAAAAAGTGCTTCTAAAATTGGCCAATGACAGTTTTGCTCCTGTCATCCTGCGCCTGAGCACGATTTATGGCCTGTCGGGTCGGCCTCGTTTCGACTTGGTTATAAACCTGCTCACTGCCAAAGCGGTTGTGGACCATGAAATTACTATTTTCGGCGGCGACCAATGCCGGCCTTTCCTGCATGTAGATGACGCCGCTCAAGCGATTGCGTCCGTGCTCGAAGCGCCTCTCCAGATTGTACGCAACCAGATTTTCAACGTCGGCTCGAATGAGCAGAACTATAAGATCAGCCAAGTTGGCGAGATCATTCACGGGCTTGTGCCCGGTGCTTCAGTGGTGAACTATGATGATATTACCGACGCGCGCAACTATTGGGTAAAATTCAACAAAATCAATCAGGCCTTGGGGTTTTCGCCCGAGTGGACAGTTGAGCGGGGCGTTGAGCAGGTGATTGAAGCCATTCGCAGCGGGAAAGTGCGTGACTACCGGGATGCCAAGTACAGCAACATAAAATTCCTCAAGGAAGAAGGCATCTATCTGCTCACCAACAACGAGAGCGGTTGGGCTTTGGGGCTGCTCAACGAGGAATCCGTTGGCGCTCTTATTCAGGATGAAGGTTAGCCTCATTTTCTATTTTTCCCTGTTAGAGCTTTTATACTCCGTACAGTAAGAAAATAAGCAGCACCATGTCGTACAAAAACTATTTCTATCCGGAGAGCAAATTTGGTGGTTTTTCTAATATTGATGGGACTATAGCCTTTTATACTCGTGTCAACGCATTACTGGCCTCATCTTCTATTATCCTCGATGTCGGTTGCGGAAGGGGAATATATACCAAGGATCTGGTGATAATGAGGAGGAATCTAAGAATTCTTAGGGGAAAAGTAAAAAAAGTCATCGGGATAGATGTTGATCTTGCTGCCAAAGAAAATCCATGTATTGACGAATTTCTCTTACTTGACAGCGCTAGATGGCCCGTGGATGATGAATCAGTAGACTTGGTGGTTTGTGATAATGTTTTGGAGCATATAAAGGATCCTGATCCCTTTTTCAAGGAAGCCAATAGGGCGTTACGAAGAGGCGGGCATATCTGTATCCGAACCCCCAATTCGTTGAATTATATTGCTCTCTTTTCAAGGTTAATCCCGAACAAATATCATTCAAAAGTTACAGCAGTGGTTCAAGATACCAGAAAGGAGGAAGATGTATTTCCAACTTATTATCGATGCAACACAGTTTCAAAAATACGCTCCATGCTGAATAGATATGGCTTCGGGATAAATATCGTTTTATGGGTACGAGGCAGAGCCATCCTATTTGTCATTCTCAAAAATCGCTTATTAGATTGGAGTGCTGCATCAAAAGGTTGCTCCAAATATCTTTAAAGCGACGGTTGTTGCATTTGGAAGAAAAGGAGATCGTGTTGCCTGACGCGGCCCTGGGGGTCGAATTCGATTAGTAGAATTATCGAGGTCTGGACATAAATCGAGGCCGCGCTCAATGAGGCCTAACGAGCGCGGTTGCCACCTTAAGACAAGGGTATCTCACCAAGATCTATGGAGACAGCCTCATCAATTATTGCTACAGAATATCATGCTCGTCATTCTGGTTTCGTTGATTAACCTGCTCCCTTCTCTTCGTTATGAAGTCCGTAAATGTACGTTTTGTTCATGGTAAAGCCGGTTTTCTCGCTGATTCTGCCGGTTGATCCTTCTATAAATGCAGAAAATTTAGTTGAGTCACCCGGAGACTTTTTTTACAAGGATAAAATGGTCCCATGCCTGAACTCACCCTGGCCGAATGGAACACTTTTCTCGAAAAACATCCCACTGCCCATCTCCTGCAATCGGGCGAGTGGGGCGAACTCAAATCCGTGTTTGGGTGGGACCCCGTCCGCCTGGTCAGCGGCGGCACCGGCGCGCAAATCCTTTTCCGCCACCTGCCGCTCGGCCTGACCTTCGCCTACATCCCCAAGGGACCGGTAACCGTTGACGGGTCTGCACTGGTCGAAGCCCGGTTCTGGAAGGAAGTGGACGCCATCTGCCGCAGCCGGAAAACCATCTTTCTCAAGGTGGAGCCAAACCAGTGGGTCCCGGCCTCGGACCCGGAACCAGCTGTACAGCCCCCGGGCTTTGTGTTCAGCCCGCAGCACGTACAGCCGCGCAGCACCCTGGTCATTGACCTGCTCGGCAGCGAAGACGAAGTCTTCAAACGCATGAAGCCCAAGACACGTTACAACATCCGGCTGGCAGGACGCAAAGAAGTGGTTGTCCATTCTTCGGACGATATCGAAAACTTCTACCGGGTGATGACCGTTACCGGACAGCGCGAGGAATTCCACGTCCATTCACAGGAATACTACCGCCGCGCTTATGATCTTTTTTATCCCAAAGGGATGTGCGAACTCTTTGTGGCCGATTTCCAGAGCCGCACGCTGGCAACCCTGATGGTCTTCGCACATGGAAAACAGGCTTACTATTTTTACGGTGCATCCTCCGACGAAGAACGTAACCGCAAGGCCACCTATCCTCTGCAATGGGAAGCCATCCGCTGGGCGCACTCCCAGGGCTGTGAAGATTACGACATGTGGGGCATCCCCGACGAAGCGACAGACGTTGACGAAGATGAGGCCGAGGCACGCGAAGATGGCCTATTGGGCGTATACCGTTTCAAACGCGGTTTCGGCGGCTCTATCAAACGCGCCATACCGACCCTGGACCGGGTCTACATTCCCTTGCTCTACAAGCTCTACCTGTGGCGTTTCTCCGGTTCCGGCGCGGACTGACAACATGATCCCGTTTACCGGCACTCCCCAATCCTGGAACGAACTCATCGCCTCCCTGCCCCTCGCCCATCTCTTGCAGACATGGGAATGGTCGCAAGTCAAGGCCAAATACGGCTGGCAGGCCATGCCGTTTGTCTGGCAGGCTGCAATGGCAAAGCCTGTCGCGGCTGCGATGGTTCTCAAACGCAGGTTCCCGGTCGGTGGGTTTGCAAAGAAGATGTGCATTCTCTACATCCCGAAGGGTCCGCTCATGGACTGGGACGATGCCGCGCTGCGCGCTCGCGTCCTGGACGACTTGCAGGCGTTCGCCAAACGTCAGGGCGCCATCTTCGTCAAGGTGGACCCGGATGTGGCGCTGGGAGCGGGTGTCCCCAGGACGGAGGAGGTGGTCGAGTTTAACGGCGGACAGGAGGCCAGGTCCGAACTGACACTGCGGGGATGGAAATTTTCGCAGGACCAGATCCAGTTCCGCAACACTGTCCTGATTGACCTGTCCCCGTCCGAAGACGAGATGCTGAGGCGAATGAAGCAGAAGACGCGTTATAACATCCGCCTGGCTAAGAAGAAAGGCGTCACGGTGCGGGTCGGGACGGTGGATGATTTGCCGTTGCTGTACCGCATGTACGCAGAAACCTCGGTACGGGACGGGTTTTTGATCCGGGAAGAAGGCTACTACCAGACCGTTTGGCGTAATTTTATGAGCGTCCCGCTTTCCACTTTCGGCCTTCAGCCTTTTAGCGAGCCTTTAATCGCCGAAGTGGACGGCCAGGCGGTGGGAGCGGTCTCGATATTTTATTTTGCCGGGCAGGCAATTTATCTTTTTGGAATGTCACGGGATGAGCACCGCGAGAAGATGCCAAACTACCTGCTCCAGTGGGAAGCCATGCGGCGGGCGAAAACGCTGGGTTGCCAGATTTACAACCTGTGGGGCGCGCCGAACGAGTTCGACGAAAGCGATGAATTGTGGGGTGTGTTCCGCTTCAAAGAGGGACTGGGCGGCTACGTCCTGCGCACCTTCGGGGCGTGGGATTTCACCCCCAACCCGATATTGTATAAGATGTACACGGAAGTGCTGCCGCGTGTGATGAATATCATGCGGGCACGCGGCAAAGCAAGAACGAAGCAAAGTCTGGGCTGAGCTTAACCACAAAGTCGCGAAGACTCAAAAAAACTCGTTTTTTGTGTCTTCGTGGTAGAGATACCGGAGGTAAGAATGATTCCTCGTTTGAAATTCGCCCATCTCCCAACCCCCATCGAACCTCTCCCTCGTTTATCCGCAATCTTAAACGGCCCACACCTGCTCGTCAAGCGCGACGACCAGACCGGTCTCGCTTTCGGCGGCAATAAGACCCGCAAATTGGAGTTCCTGGTCGCCGAGGCCCAGGCCCAGAGAGCAGACACGCTGCTTTCCGCCGGGGCGTTGCAGTCCAACCACTGCCGCCAGACGGCTGCCGTGGCAGCAAAATTTGGTTTTAACTGTATTCTTGTGCTGGTTGGACATCCTCCCGTTCAAGCCAGTGCCAACCTGTTGCTCGACCAGCTTTTTGGGGCGGAGATCGTCTGGGCGGAAAAATCCCGCCGCGACGCGGTCTTGCAAGAAAACTTTGAGAATACCTCTGCACAAGGCAATAAACCTTATCTCGTCCCCTATGGCGGATCCAGCCCAACCGGAGCGCTGGGATACGTGTTTGCGATGGAAGAATTTGTCGGGCAAAAGGTCAAAGCCGATTGGATCGTCTTCGCCTCCTCCTCCGGCGGGACGCAGGCCGGGTTGGTGCTGGGAACGCGCATTTTTGGTTACAAAGGCAAAGTGCTCGGTATCAGCATAGATGAGCCGCAGCGTATCCTGCAAGAGCGCGTGGCAAAGCTGGCGTCTGAGACGAGCGAACGGCTGGGGCCGCGCATCGAGTTCGCCTCAGACGAGGTGTTGGTCAATGATGAATATGCCGCTCCCGGCTACGGGGTCCTGACCGGGGCGGAACGCGAAGCGATTTCCCTGTTTGCAAAATATGAAGGTCTCCTGCTCGACCCGGTCTACACCGGTCGCGCCGCGGCGGGACTGATTGATTTGGTTCGCAAGGGATTTTTCAAAAAAGATGAAACCGTGCTGTTCTGGCACACCGGCGGACAGCCGGCGCTGTTCGCTGAGATATATCAGCCCGACCTGACCTGAATAAAAGAGACGCCGCCTGATGAGGCAGCGTCTCTTTGTAAAAGTTTAAGGCAGTAATCGCAGGTGTGCCTCTGTAGCTGTAGTGATGGCCTGTTCATCCCACAGCATCGGGTAATACTGAATATTGCGCCACAAATCCGCCATATCAATGTAGTGCGGATGGTAAGCATGACCGGACTCGCCCGTTGTATGGACGGTGACCGAATTACTCAGGTTCCCCAAGTCCACAATCATGCGCATGGACGGGAGCCAATCCACGGAGTAACCCAGGGTCGCGTTCCAGCCAGTGGCGTTGACGATGGCGTCGCCACCGTTCACGCGGAACGGTCCGCGGTTGAACAACGCTTCGATGGGCGCGATGCCAGATTTTCCGAGCGTCTGGTTCACGAAGGTGGCGGTATGCAGATCGCCCCAGTTCCACTTGGCTGAATCCTTGCCCTGCAACTGTTCGATTTCAGCTACAGCCTCGGTGAACGCCCTGACCAAAATATCGTCGCGCCTCTCGACCTTGTCCGTTGTCGACTTGTCGTCCCACCAGAAACTATCCGGCTGTTTGACGATGTTGCGCATCACTTCGATCCAGCGGGAACCGCCTTCAGGCCGGTAATCTTTGGGGAGGTCGTCGTTGAAGGTATCGTCCAGCAGGTTCTTCCAGAAAATTTCAAACACGGCCGCGGGAGCGGAATCCATGCGGGCCTGGGTGTCCCAATTCTTGAGCAGGTCTAGGGCAACGGCCTGATTGGGCGTTCCCGGTTGGAAGGCCAACTTCGCCAGGACGGGCACGAGCGTGGCGGCGTTGGCGTCATAACTGTCGCCCTGCATTTTCTGAATGGTTGCAATGTCAATCGGACCGGGAGCATTCTCGATCATATTCACGATGCGGTTGGCGCGGAAACCGTAATCCCAATCCGTGCTGATCAGGTACGGGTAGTCCGCCCCGACCACGGCGTTGTTGGCCGTGACGATGTAACCCTTGGATGGGTTGAAAACGGTGGGCAGTTTTTCAAAGGGGATGGTGCCGGTCCACTCGTACTCGTCCGTCCAGCCGGGGACGGGCAGCCTCCCATCCCCATTCTTGCGGATGGGGATATTGCCCGGCATCTGGTAGCCGATGTTCCCCTGCACGTCGGCATACAACAGGTTCTGGGCCGGGGTGGTGAACTTGCTGGCTGCCTGGCGGAAATCGTCCCAATTGGCGGCTTTGTTGAAGCCCCAGATGGCTTGGAAGATTGTGGAAGGTTCGAGCGCCGTCCAGCGCAGGGAAATGGCATAGTTCTCGGGCAGCGTGACGCCGGCCTTCGTGGTGAAATCGGCCAGCTTGCCGTAGGTGTCTGAGATGATCGGGCCATGCCGCGTGGAACGCACGGTCAAGCTGACCGGCTTTCCGCCGCCGACGGCGATCGTCTCTGTCCGCAGGGTCATGTCCACCCACTGGCCGTTATATTCGTACTGGTTGGCATTATCCGGGTTGATCTTCTCGATGTATAGGTCCATCACATCCGGGCCGGTGTTGGTGAAGCCCCAGGCAATATTCTGGTTGTGGCCGATCACCACGCCCGGCACGCCGGCAAAGGAGAACCCGGCGACTTCAAACGGGCAAGCCGCAGACACCGGACGACAGTGCAGGCCGATTTGATACCAGATGGACGGCATCTGGATGGTCAGGTGCGGATCGTTGGCAAGCAGCGGCATCCCGGTGGCAGTCAGGGACCCGGAAACCGCCCACGAATTGGATCCGATTCCAGCTCCAGATGGACCCAGGAGCGCATCCAGGGCTGAGAAACGCCTCTGGACGGACGCCCAGTCCAGGTCCGGGAGGCTGCGCCCGTCGGACGGGATCGTCGCCGCCTGTCCCATCTCGGGGATGATGACCGGGTGGTCAGCCGGATAAGCGGTGAATAATTCCGCCACCTGTTCCGTGGTGAGCGTCTTGAGCAGGATTGCGCGCTCGACCTCGCTATCCATGTTACCGCCCAGATCCCAGGCCATGGCCTTGGCCCAGGTCAGCGTGTTGACCGGCGTCCAGGGTTCGGGTTTGTAAGCGGGGGTCAGGATTTTCAGGATGCCGTATTCCAGGCTGATGGCCGTACCCTGGTGATCCGCCAGGTAGGCATTGACGCCCTCGGCATAGGCATCCAGGATGGCTACCGACTCGGGATCGAAGGTTGCCAGTTCCTGCTCGGCAACCTGGCGCCAGCCAAGTGTGCGCAGGAAGGTGTCGGTTTCCACCTGCGCCTCGCCAAACATCTCGGAGAGACGGCCGGAGCCGATGTGCCGCCAAAAGTCCATCTGCCAGAAACGGTCCTGGGCATGGACATAACCTTGCGCCATGAACAGATCGTGCAGACTGGCGGCATAGATGTGCGGGATGCCCATGTTGTCACGGGTGACATCCACGGGACCATCCAGGCCGGAGAGTTGAATTTTTCCATCGGTCTGAGGAAACGAACGGCGGGCAGTAACCACGCCGAAGGCGGAAAGCAGAATGGCAAGGATCGCCAATCCGCCCACCAACCTTATAACTAAACGATACTTTTTATTCTTCATTGTTCCTCCATTGGCGAATGGGTACGTATTTATAACACACCAGGATGCAATTGGTAGCGCATGGAAAAAAAGTCCCGACCTAACACCGGGGACTTCGTTTTGTAGTAACGACTTAAGTCGTTACACATTTGAGAAAAGTGTTTCCGCCAGGCTCGACTCCTGCCCAAGAAACTGGGCACGGACCATTTCGTCTTCGGCTGAGGCGGCTTCGCGACATCGTCCCCGAAGGGGAAGCACCCCCGCGCAGTACCCGAAGGGTGAAGGGGGCTACGCCTTCAAGTGGGTTGTGCGCGCGGACGGGTAAGAGGTTTTCCCAAAACCGGCATTCGTTTTAGCATATTACCGTATAATATCCATATTCGGATTTTATACGAACCGCCCATAAGCCGTTATACGATCCGCTCAAACGCGTGTTAGCTTGCACCCTGCGCAAAAAGCAGGCTGC
>Ga0209746_1001104_pt1 | contig 13218 bp, 8 predicted proteins | sample BarGraNGADG00211_3_FD_184496 | JGI IMG/M metagenome (GOLD analysis project Ga0209746, IMG submission 184496) | Arctic peat soil microbial communities from Barrow, Alaska - Barrow Graham LP Ref core NGADG0011-211 (SPAdes) (version 2) | ecosystem: Environmental > Terrestrial > Soil > Wetlands >...
TTCCGACAACATGGCTATGAATCCCAACTCTGACAAATGGCTGACGCACTTCGCGGCAGGTATGACAGCCGCCCTCTGCTGGCGATATATTCCCAGAATGGATAGGGGGGGAGATTCAGCGTCAAGGGCGAGAATTCCCCGTGTCGCGGCAAAAGGAAATTCCTATAATCCGTTCTCACCATGATCGACCCGCACTATCACGGCCATCGCCAACGTCTCCGTACCCGCTTCATTCGGTCTGGATTCGAAGGCTTTAACGACTATGAGGTCATCGAACTTCTGCTTACCCTTGCCATCCCGCGCTCGGACGTCAAGCAGCCCGCGAAAGCGTTGATCGCGCGCTTTGGTAACCTCCGGGGCATCTTGGATGCGCCGCTCGAAAAACTGCAGGAGATCAAAGGAATCGGGACGGTTGCGCCGATCGCGCTCCGGATCATCCGTTCCGCGGCGACCCTCTACCTCCAACAGTCGGCCGAAGGCGCGGAGTCTCTGGCCGACCCGGACCGGCTCTCGGCCTTCTGGCGCATGCGCATCGGCGCGTTGCGCGATGAGGTGTTCGAGGTGGCCTATCTCGACTCCGGCTGCCGCTTGCTCCGCGACGGCATCGACCGGCTTGAAGAAGGAACGATCGACCGAGCCACTGTATACCCCCGCCGAGTCATCGAATCCGCGCTCAAGCGCGGAGCTGCCGCGCTGGTCCTCGCCCACAACCATCCGAACGACCATGTGCAGCCGAGCGAGCAGGACAAGGCTCTTACTCGTGCGCTCGTTCTCGCGGCGGAGACCATTCACCTGAAGATCCTCGACCACCTGATCGTCTCGCCCGACGAGGTGTTCAGCTTTCGGAAGGCTGGGCTGCTTTGACTATCGCCCCCACCATCCTCGAACACTATCCGGACCTTAACAATGCGCAGCGCGAGATCGTCGCGCATGTGGACGGCCCGTTGCTCGTAGTGGCCGGACCCGGATCGGGCAAGACTTACAGCATCGTGCTGCGCGCGCTCAACCTGCTACTTCTGGAGAGAGCCACGGCGAAGGAGATCGTGCTCTGCACCTTCACCGAGAAGGCTGCGTTCGAGATGCGCGATCGCCTCTCGGCTGCCTCGCAGAAGGTCGGCTACCGCGGCGACCTGTCGGAACTGCGAGTCACGACCATCCACGGGTTGTGCAACCGCATCCTGATCCAGCACCGCCACCGAACGGAGCTCGGCAACAACTATGAGACGCTGGATGAGTTGACGCAGCTCCTGTTCATTTTCGAGCAATTCGACGAGATCATCGGCCCCGAAAAGAACGATCTCTACCTCGGCAAGTGGAAGACGCGCTGGACCGCGATCGAGGGCGCACGCGGCTACTTCGACAAGATCACCGAGGAGCTAGTCGATCCCGCTCGTCTGTCCGCCTCGCCCGATCCATTTACGCGAGACATCGCCCGTGCCTATAGCGCCTACGAGACAGCCCTTTACGCCAACAACCGCACCGACTTCGCTCACCTGCAGAGCATCGTCCACGGACTTCTCTTACAGCCCGAGCACAGCGGCGCGCTCGCGAGCGAGATCCGTTATGTGCTGGTGGACGAGTACCAGGACACGAACTACGTTCAGGAGCAGCTCCTTCTCAAGCTCACCGAGCAGACCGGCAACCTTTGCGTCGTCGGCGACGAGGACCAGAGCCTGTACCGATTCCGTGGCGCGACCGTTAGGAACATCCTCGAGTTTCCCAGCCGCTTCTCGACGTGTCCCGTCGTTCGGCTCACCACGAACTTCCGCTCCCATCGCGCCATCATCGAGCGCTACGACCGCTGGATGGCCTCGGCCGATTGGTCCAACCCGGGCGGCGTGCCCTTCCGCTTCGACAAGACCATCGAGGCCGATCCGAAAGGCGGGCACCCCGACTACCCGGCGGTCATCAGCATCTGGGGACGCGACGCGCGCGACGAAGCCGAGCGCTTCGCCGAGCTTGTCGAGTTCCTCAAGCGCAGCGAGGTTATTGCAGACTACAGTCAGGTGGCGCTGCTCCTGCACAGCGTGCGGGACGATCACAGCGGCTCATACCTCGCAGCACTTGAAGCGCGCGGCATCCCCGCCTTCTGCCCCCGGGCCCGTGCCTACTTCGAGAACGAGGAGATCCGGCTCATGGTCGCCTGCTTTGCCGTGCTCTTTGGCTGGCACGGCGACGGGCGAGGCCAGGTGGCAGGCGCCGTGGCCGATCTCGGACGCTACGTGGACCAGGGGATCGTCGAACTGGCGAAAGCCTACGCCGCGCCGTATCCGCTTGCGCTTGCGCTGCAAGCGTGGGTCGGGGAGATCGCGGCCCTCTGCGAGGGCGAGTCCCTCGACCTTCGCCCGGCCGATTACTTCTACCGGCTGCTCGCCCTGGACCCTTTCGCCAAGGCGGTGAAGAACGAGAACGCAGCGCGCAACCTTGCTATCTTCTCCCAGCTTCTCAACGTCTTCCAGAGCTACTACCACTACACCGTGGTCACGCACCGCAACCGCGAGTTCTTACGCTTCCACCTCTTCAACAGCTTCCTGCGGCTGCTGCATGACGGCGGCATCAACGAGTACGAGGATCCCAACCAGCCCTTCCCCAAAGGTCACGTGCAGGTGATGACGATCCACCAGTCGAAGGGCCTGGAGTTCCCCGTGGTCGTAGTGGGTAGCCTCAGCACCCAGCTTTCGAGCCCGAAGGGGATCGACCGAGACCTCGGGGCCTTTTACCACCGCCTGCGATTCGAGCCCGAGAACCGGATCACGGCCTTCGACCGAATGCGCCTGCACTACGTCGCCTTCTCGCGGCCCCAGAAGGTGCTGGTTCTCACTGCGCACGAACCACCCAAGGACCACTTCGCGACTATCTGGCAGGGTCTTCCGCAGTGGCCCTACGTGCAGCAGGACCTGCTGGCGGCGCAGCGCTTCACCCTGCGCGAGCGGATACCCGTCAAGCGGGCCTACAGCTTCATTGGCGACCTCAAGATCTACGAGACCTGCCCGCGCCAGTACCAGTTCTTCCGCAAGTACGACTTCACGCCGTCCCGGTCGGCGGTGATCTTCTTCGGCCTGCTGGTACACCAGACGATCGAGGAGATCCACCGCATCGCGCTTGACGGTAAGCTCGACACGCTGGACGAGCCGCGCATCCGCGAGCTGTTCGATCGCACCTTCCGCTTCCTCTGTCTGAGCGACGTTCGGCCCATCGGCGATACCGCGCGACAGTCGGCCTTCCGCCAAGTCATGAACTACTTCGGCCAGAACCGGGAGGAGATGCGGCGGGTGATTCGGACCGAGGTGGACGTCTCGTTGGAGAAGGACGGCTACATCCTCTCCGGCAAAGTAGACCTGCTGCTCGGTGGTGACGGCAAGCTGGAGCTGCTCGACTTCAAGACGTCGCCGCGTCCAACCGACAGCCCCGCACTGCTTGATGCCTATGAGCGCCAACTCTGCACCTACGCCCACATCCTGGAGCGGCGCTACGACAAGCGGATGGACCGGCTGTTGCTCTACTGGACGGCGGAAGAACAGAAGGACAAGGCGGTTATGGCCTTTACGTACCGCCCCGAGCGGATCGACGAGGCAGGCCGCTACTTCGACCAAGTGGTCGCGCGGATACAGGCCGAGGAGTTCCGGGTGACGCGGCCTCCCGAGGCGGCGATTTGCAAAGAGTGCGACCTGCGGATGCTCTGCCATGCTGATGGTATAATCCCCAGGGAGGCCCGAGGCTGATGAAACTCAAGCACGCTATCTTACAGGTCATGAACCGCGACACGTTAAAGGCTGTGGTGGACGAACTGGAACTGGACGGCGTAGACCGGCGCAACTTGCAGGACATGGCCGACCATATATCCCGCGCCCATCGCGCGTCGCCGGAATTCCTTCTGGAGTTCCTGTATGAGCCGCAGGTAAAAGAAATTTGCGAGCTGATGGGTATCACCAGCGCCGGACGGCGCAAGGCCCTTGTCCATAAGCTACTTCGATGCCAGAATATGACCACCGGGGAACGGACAAGAGCGCCCTCCCGTGCCGCTAGCCCCAAGATCCGAACCATGGCCCGAAAGGAGTCGACGAATATGTCCGAAGATCATACCAGCAACGCTGGCGCGACCGAACAGCCCGTACGGCTGCCTGAGCCGCCACCAGGCATGATGCGGGTGAACAAGACCGAGCTTGTCTGGCCCGGCAAGTACCATGAGGACGGCACGCTGAAGGAAGCGGCGCGCGTAAGCCTGCCCTTCCAGGTCATCGAGACCGTCAACGAGAGCCGCGCTACGCGTGAGGCGAAGAAGGGGCAGACGCTGTCGCTCTTCGATACGTACAAGGGCAAAGAGGGCGATACGTTCGAGGCCGGCTGGCGGAACAAGCTCATTTGGGGCGACAACTTGCTGGTGATGGGATCGCTACTGGAGAAGTTCGCCGGCAAGATCGACCTCATCTACATCGATCCACCGTTTGCGACTGGTGCAGATTTCTCATTTACAGCAGAGATAGGAAACTCAGGCGAGGAGGTGGTCAAGGAACAATCGATCATCGAAGAGAAGGCATATCGGGATACCTGGGGTCAAGGTCGATCAAGCTACCTAGCAATGATGTTCGACCGCCTCACTCTGATGAACGCGCTCCTCTCTCCAACAGGTAGCCTGTTCGTTCACTGCGACACTCGCGTGAATGCCAGTCTCCGCCTGATGCTCGATGGGATCTTTGGCGAGGACTTCTTTCGGAACCAGATATCATGGCTTCGCAGTTCAAGCGGCAAGACAACTTCGACAAACCTGCCTCGCGACACGGATACGATCCTTTGGTATTGCAAGTCGAGAACATTTAAGCCCAATCCAGCGTACAAGCCACTCGCAGATGCGACCCTAAAAATGTATGCCTATGATGACGGCGACGGGCGCGGCAAGTATCGGTTCTATCCCATGCAGAAGACGGCATCGCCCGGGCCGGAGACTACGTATGACTACATAGACCACGAGGGCAAGGTCTGGAAATGCCCGGCGAAAGGGTGGCGGATGAAGGAATCGAAGATTCGGGCGTTGGAGAACGATGGCCGCCTGGTGAAGGCGGGCAACACTTTGCAGGAAAAGGCCTATTGGAATGAGAGGGAAAATGAGGGGAGACTTGTCAACGACTTCTGGGGAGACATTCCCAATCTGCAAGGGAACAACACCGAAATCCTTGGCTATGCGACGCAGAAACCCGAGGCATTGATCGAGCGGATCGCGACAATCGCGACTTCCGAAGGGATGTTAGTGGCCGACTTCTTCTGCGGCTCGGGCACGACCCTCGCCGTCGCCGAGAAGCTTGGCCGCCGCTGGATCGGCTGTGACTTAGGCCGTTGGGGCATCCACGTCACTCGCAAGCGGATGCTCGGCGTCGAAAACTGCAAACCCTTTGAAGTGCTGAACCTCGGCAAGTACGAGCGCCAATACTGGCAAGGGGTAACCTTCGGCGACGCGAAAGACAAGCCGCTCACCGAGCGGGCGCTCTACGAGTACCTCGCCTTCATCCTGAAGCTCTATGGTGCGCAGCCGGTGGCTGGCATGGCGCACTTGCACGGCAAGAAGGGCAAGGCGATGGTTCACATCGGCGCGGTGGACGCACCCGTGACGATCTCCGAGATCGACACGGCCGTGGACGAGTGCGCCAAGCTCAAACAGAGTGATCTGCACGTCCTCGGCTGGGAGTGGGAGATGGGCCTCTACGACCTGATGGTCGAAGCCGCCAAAAAGAAGGGCGTGAAGCTGCTGCTCCTCATCATCCCGCGCGAGGTAATGGAGCAGCAGGCTGCCGCCAAGGGCGACGTGCGCTTCTTCGAGCTGGCCTACCTGGAAGCCGAGATCAAGAAGCCGAAGAAGCTCACCGCGCAAGTGGCGCTCAAGGACTTCGTCATCCCTAACACCGAGTTGATCCCCGAAGAGGTGCGCAGCAAGGTGAAGAAGTGGTCGGACTACATCGATTACTGGTCGGTGGACTGGGATTTCCAGAACGACACCTTCATGCAGGGCTGGGTCGCCTACCGTACTCGCAGGGAGCGCAAGCTCCCACTCGCCTGCGACCCGCACACCTACGAAAAGGCAGGCAAGTACCGGATCCTCGTCAAGGTGATCGACATCTTTGGGAACGATACCTCGCAAGCCTTCGACGCTGAGGTAAAGTAGCCATGGCCAAGGCAGTCATCGCCTACGACAAGGACCTGCCCGAGATCCCTGGCCGCCGTCCGTGGGAAAAGCCAACCTCATTCCTGGTGAGGGACGACACGGCCCAGACGGGCTGGCGGGAGGACACATCGGGCCGGCGTCCGAGCCGCCTGCTACTGGTGCCGAAAATCCGCGCTAAGGTGGACGCATGGCGAGAGCATGGCTACCCCGGCGCGTCGGACGTAGCCCGGCGGCTATTCGAATACTGGTTCGACGAGGACCACGAAGTGGCGGACTTTCCCGTCCCTTTCCGGTACTACTACTGCCAGCGCGAGGCGATCGAGACGTTGATCTGGCTGGTCGAGATCGCTGGAGAGCGCGACGCGCAGAAGCTGATCCAATCCTATGCTACGATGTTCAAAAAGGATCTCTTCTCCGACAACATCGTGTTCCAGACTACGATGGACGGACGGCGGCAGCTTCGCCGGTACGTGCCGGAGCTGGATGGCGAGGGGCTACAAGACCTCCCGCCGGAGGACCTGGCCCGCTTCGCTTTCAAGATGGCCACCGGCTCGGGCAAGACCTGGGTGATCGCGATGGCGGTGGTCTGGTCGCACTTTCACAGGAAGCGCGTGCCCGGTTCGGAACTCTCGACCAACTTTCTCATCGTCGCGCCGAACGTCATTGTCTACCAGCGGCTGGAGAAGGACTTCGCCAGCAATAGCATTTTCAGGCAGCTCCCGCTCGTTCCCCCAGAGTGGCGGCCGTTCGAGCCGAAGGTGATCCTGCGCGGCGAGGCCACCGAGCCGGACGCCTCGGGCAACCTCTTCCTTACTAACATCCACCAGCTTTACGAGTCGCGAGACAAGGAGTGGACACCGCAGAACGCGGTGGACGCATTACTCGGCAGGAAGGTTGTAAAAGACCTGGCGGCCGGCCAGCGCTCTATGCTGGAGCGCATCAAGTCGCTCAAGGATCTTGTCGTCATGAATGACGAGGCACACCACGTCCACGACGAAGATCTCAAGTGGAGCCAGTCGCTTCTCGCTCTTCACGAAACCCTGCCGAAGGGCCTAGGCCTCTGGCTCGACTTCTCCGCCACGCCCAAGGACCAGAACGGGATGTACTTTCCGTGGACCGTCTGCGACTACCCGCTTGCCCAGGCGGTGGAGGACCGCATTGTCAAGGCGCCGCTGATCGTCACCAAGGAAGACGACCCCAAGCAGCCCACGCAGGACCCGGAGAATGTCACCAAGAACAACGTTGCCGAGAAGTACGGCTATTGGCTGCGGGCTGCCGTCCAGCGCTGGAAAGACCACTGGAGCGTCTACAAGAAGCTCGACACCAAGCCGGTGCTCTTCATCATGGCGGAGAAGAACGTCTACGCCGACGCGCTGGGCGCGTATCTCTGGAAGACCAAGGAGTTCGGCTTCAAGGAGTCTGAGGTGCTCGTCATTCACACCGACTCCGAGGGCGAGATCACCAAGGCCGACCTTGAGAAAGCGCGCGAAGCGGCTCGCGACATCGACAAGCCAGAGAACAAGACCAAGGCCATCGTCAGCGTGATGATGCTGCGCGAGGGCTGGGACGTGAAGAACGTGACCGTGGTGCTCGGCCTGCGGCCGTTCACCGCCAAGGCCGAGATCCTGCCCGAGCAGGTCATCGGCCGCGGTCTGCGGCTGATACCGCACGTGAGCCCGGACCGGACACAGACCCTGGAGGTGCTTGGCACTCGCAACCTACTCAACGTCCTTCGCACCCAACTCGAAGCCGAAGGCGTCGGCGTCACGACGACCAAAACGGATCCGCCCAGGCCGATCATCATCGAGCCGGTGCAGGAGCGCCTTGCCTACGACATCGCGATCCCGATCACCAAGCCGAGGCTGGAGCACGACATCCGGAAGCTATCGGAACTTGATATCGCGGTGCTCAAACCCGTGTTCGAACAAGAAGAGCTCGCGGAGGTGTATCGGGTCAGACTGAAGCTCGAGTTCGCGACGACGGAGACGGAGGTTCATCAGGCCGAAATCGGCGCGGGCGAGCTCCCGCCGCCCCAACAGCTGCTCGGTTCCATCACCAACAAAGTCATCGGCCGGGCCAAGCTCCCGAACCGGTTCGCCGAGCTGTACCCGGCCGTGCGGGATTACGTCGCCACCCGCTGCTTCGGCCGGAAGGTCGACCTGGAGAGCGACGCCATTCGTTCACACCTCTCGCGGATTGAGATCCAGGAGGGCATCGCCAAGTACCTCGCGCGCAAGATTGCCGAGCTGACCATTGATCGCCGCGCTATCGAGTTTGAGCGGGCGGACTACAGGCTGTCCAAGACCAAGCCCTTTAGCTGGCGGAGAAACCTGCCCCCGCTCGTCGCGAAGAAGACTGTCTTCAACTACGTGGCCACCTACAACGACTTCGAGCGCCGTTTCGCCGAGTTCCTCGACAAGAAGGCAGCCGATGTGCTGCGTTTCGCCGCGCTCGGTACCACGGAGCAGGGCGAGTCCGGCACGCAGTTCCGGGTGGACTACCTCAAACCCAGCGGTGCCATCGGCTTCTACCATCCCGACTGGGTAGTCGTGCAGAAGACAAAGGTGGGAGAAGTCAACTGGATCATCGAGACGAAGGGTCGGGTGTGGGAGGGGACGACGGCCAAGGATGAAGCGATACGCGAGTGTTGCGAGCGCATCGCCGAGGCAACTGGGACCGCGTGGCGCTTCGTCCGCGTAGACCAGGCCGACTTCGAAGCTCGTAAACCAGCGAATGTCGCCGATCTTACGAATACGCCGTCATGACAAATGCGAAGCTCGCCGCGCCGGTGCCTAACAACAGCATGCAGCTATGCGTATCTAAGGAACAATCTTCAAGATGAAACTTATGTTGAATCAAACAGTGACGAAGAATTATGCTGTTCTCGTCAACGCATTGGGTATCGATGAAAACGATTTGCTAGACTACGTCAATTGGTGCTTGCTCGAACATCTCGTTACAATCTTCTCACTACAGCCAGAATGGATTAAAAAGTTAAGGTCGGCGCGGGACGGAATGGCACAGTTCAAGAATGAGGTAGAGAAGCGCACGAGATTAAGATGGGATATTGAAAACCTATCCAAACTCTATATCCGGGTTCTCCAAGCATGCGAGAAACATTACAGAAAACCAATTACCTATGAGGAATTATTACGCCTTCTAATCAATTCCCCGTTGAAATGTGCAAATGCAGAATGTGGCAAGACCCCACCCGAAGTTAAACTACATATTGACCACATATTCCCAGCTTCAAAGGGCGGAAATTCAAAATATGAAAATCTTAGATTTCTTTGCCCAAAATGCAACCTAACAAAATCTTCTAAACTAATAAGGAGCGAAATATGGCTTTCATTAGAATCCCTGCTACCGTTTTAAAACAGAAGGATAAGGATCTCTATCTTTTTAAGATGTCTTCTGCTCTTTTAAAAAAGATAACATTTGTTACCCCTCGTTCTGAGGAAAATCCTGACGAACTCCAGAGGGTCTACAGTGAACCGAGAGCGAAGGAAATTGGGGCTTGGATAAAGGAAGAAAACTCGCTTCTGCCCAATGCCATTGTTGTGGACTTTAAAAATGATGTTGAAATAGAACAGACCGCTGACCCGAACGTTGTAACGATTACTTTCCCCAACCCCGATGAAACTAGAAATCCTAAGATTGCTTACATTCTAGATGGTCAACATCGAGTCAAAGGTTTTGAGTTTTCCGATGGGGTTGAGTTTGATCTTGCTGTAATCGCGGTCCACAATGTTAGCGATAATATTCGAGGCAAAATTTTCCTTGATATCAATTCCAAGCAAGTTAAAGTGGACGAGCGACTTCTGCTCGATTTAATGGCCGGGACGAAGAGCCTTGCACAAGATGATGATAGAGTCTATCAGGTAATAAAAGGCCTAGACACCAATACTGATTCGCCTTTGCATGGCAAGATTCAGTTTCTGCCCGAGCAGAAAAATAAATGGGTGAAGAACACCAATCTTTTTAAAAACCTTAAACCTCATATTAGCAACGGAGGCGTTTTATATAGCAAGACAACGGGGCAGCAAACGGAGATTTTATCTTCGTATTTCGCCGCATTCAAGACCGTATTCCCTGCTCAATGGGATGACTCAAAAGCCTATGTCTTAACTCGCAACCAGGGCATCGAGCTAATGTGCGGCATTTTTAGGGAGGTCAAACATCGGTGTGATCTTTATGAACGACAGAGTTATACAAAGAACGCTTTTATTAATCAAGTGAAAGTTCTAATAAATAAGACACTTGAGATAACATTGGAAGGAAATCAAAAAATTACTATTCCATTAGATTGGAATGCCGTTCAATTTGGCAAGCTTTCTACTCGTCAATGGATGGCCGAAGTCAGGAAGTTGATAGTCAATATACTGCAAGAAGGCATCTAGTTTTTAGGCCGCGTCACTGGATGTTTGCAAAATACGGCCATAATAAGCCTCTTCTGTTTACTGCCTGAACCATCAAATCATGAGGCTCCCCGATGGCGTGCCGTCTAGCGGTCGCTCTTCCCATTTCGCTGAAGTTCCATCAATGCCCGTACGCCGTTGTAGAAGTTCTCCTTCTGATAGGCGAGTTCCCACCTCTTGAGAGCCTCCCGCAGCCCATTCTCGGCATTCTTGATTGTCATCTTTGCGCGGGGCCGCTTAAGGCGAAGTTTTTTCAGTATTTGTATCGCCTTAACAATGGAAGGTTCCAGACTCTTTCGCGAATCGTGGGCCCGTTCGATCCAAGCGGGCGGGACATTCGCGACTCCCTTGCGTATCGCCTTAGAAGGCGATCCTTTGCAGGCTTCGAATAGCTTCGCTTGTCTTGGCAATTTGTTCCCTCCAATAGATAAAAATCTCATTATTCCGCGGCAGGGGCGACTTCAGGCTTAAAGCTAAGAAGCCACCGCCTAATACCATAGTAAAAGTGTATCGTCAGCCTTGCGGCGCTGTCAAGTGATCAGCGACAATTATAACTGCCGGGAATAATGCTTGACGTCCATCATCCTCCCGGATGTAGTTCCGCTCGGTCTCCCAGTCCTCAGCGTACTCGATCAGATAACAGGTAATTAGACGGACATGAGCCTCCGCGGACGAAAAAACGCCGATCACGTGGCTTCGCCGGCGGATCTCCCGGTTCAACCGATCTACCCCGTTCGTCGAGGAGATTTTCTTCTTGTCAATCTCGGTAAACGCATAGAACGCTAGCGAGTCCTCAAGCCCTTTTTCCAGGCATCGGATCGCCTCGGGGAACCGCTTCTCGTAGTCCTCGATCAGAGCGGCAGCCGCACGGTGAGTGCTCTTTTTATCGGGCTCAAGCCAGAGCTGCTTCAGATGGCTACGAAGCGGCTCTTTTCCCGATGAGGCACCCTGGCCAGGATGTTCCGTATGAAGTGGACCTCGCCCTGTTGCCCGGAGCCCCCCAGCGCTTGAGCCATCGTAGCCAAATCACTTCTCTCATCAGATTTGCAAATCGAAGAGAGTTTACGATGGCTCCTCCTTTATGAAAAGTTGCGAATTAATCTATATGCCGAGCTCAGATGGGACAAGATCAAATAAATCTAAGGCCGGAAAGTAGTACAATATAAGATTATTAATGAATTAAGGAGGGGCTAGGTGTCGAAGGATCCAAAAGGTTCATTTAAAGCACATTCCAATTATATAAGAGCATTTTTCGGGCTTCTCCATCAGCCGGTCCCAAATATTCGCCAGAGTTTATATGATTCCCTTATGCCTAGGTTCCACCAAAGAAATGTTTTGTGGAACCATGGGAGCATAGCGATCGATCTGGATAAAGTGCGATCTAGCCTTAATTCTGCGTGGGGGACTGAGGCATTACTGTTAATGACTGGCCGAATACTAAATGAGGAAGAGCTACTTCGGCTTTCGAATAATTGGTCAGCAATTCAAACATATTATATTTTTTATTATTGTACGCAGGCTCTTCACATCGCGAAAGGTCATCCACGACCGGAAAACCATCCCGTTACACAAAGAATATTTTATGATTATTGGGGAGCAAGGTCGATAGATCTTCCTCCGTGGAGCCTGGCATTTGGAGCACAAGGTGCGCAAAATACTCCGCCTGGCTTCGTCGTAGATTTGTCATTACATTCTTGGTCCGTAAATGAAGGAAGTAATACATGGAATTTAGCAATTAATGCCTTGAGGACTACTCGGCGGGAGAAATATGAAGAAAAATGCAGAGAAAAAAGAAAACAAAAAAGGAGCCTAAAAAAACAGATCTGGAAACAGCAAGAAGCGAGTCGAATCTCTAGGGGAAAACAGCCGCGTCAAGAGCCGGCCTTTTCTTTGCCATTTTTATCTAGAGAGGAGAAGGCTATGATAGATTCGCAACTCCGCCCATATACAGTGATGGATTACCTATACCGATTACGGCTAAGGACAAATTATGCGGACTCAAACATGTTTACGGATGGGCCAGAGGACGAATCCCTATCGCGGCAAGTACGCAACGCTTTTTGCCGCCTTGCCAGTGGAACATTATTCTTACACGAAATAGCTATACGCGAACTTGTGCATCGAGATACCTTTATATTCTGGGTTGACCAATGGATACAAAGAAATGCTTCGCCAAATACTAGAGTCGGTATTTCGGATAGAAGGAAATATTATGTTGTGTAGACCAGATCGTGTGGAAGGCCGATTTCATTCATAAATTGTTGCGCGGAAAGCAATATCGATGAGGGCTTAGATATTGAATAGATAAGATATGAGAAGGACTTTGGATTATTTCTATAGGCGTTGAGATTTCACCGACGATCTGGATCACACTTCAGAATAAAGCCGGCTTTTGGTAGCCGTTAAATCGAGGCGTTTCCTAATGATTCTCGCTTCTAATTATTTTAGAATACTATTCCGCTTCCTAAAATACAAATAAAACGGAATCCCCGCCAGCATACACCCAAACGCGGCCAACGCCTGGACGGGCTTGGCGATGAGCGTGGCCAGGGTGAAGAAGAGCGAGATCAGGATGAAGAGGATCGGCGTCACCGGATATCCGAGCGTCCGGTAGGGCCGTTCGGCGGCCGGTCGCGTCCGGCGGAG
>Ga0209746_1001105_pt1 | contig 13211 bp, 10 predicted proteins | sample BarGraNGADG00211_3_FD_184496 | JGI IMG/M metagenome (GOLD analysis project Ga0209746, IMG submission 184496) | Arctic peat soil microbial communities from Barrow, Alaska - Barrow Graham LP Ref core NGADG0011-211 (SPAdes) (version 2) | ecosystem: Environmental > Terrestrial > Soil > Wetlands >...
TATCTGGAAGCGCTCGCGGGGGCTCGGGCCGCCGCGAAACCGGCCGCGGCGACCACCGCCGCTTCCGGGCTTGAACCCCTGTCCCTGTCCTTGGCTCTCATCTTCTGCCACGCGTCCTCCGCGAGGTCGACGCCAAGACGTCTCGCCCATGACTTATCTGTTGGCGGGCTTCCTCCTTCACGCGCCGTCCCGAACCCGGATCCCAGGGCGTCTGCGTATCGATATCTAAAATGCCCGACTACCATATAGAATGACTTTCGAGGCAACGGCAGGAGGCGGAAATCCCGGCACTCGGACCGGGTGAGAACACGGGGGAGGCAGCATGCCTGAGACGTTCAACATCCGCAGTGAAGGCCGGGTCGAGATAATCGAGTTCGACAACCCGCCCATGAACTTCATCAACCTCGAGATGCTCAAGGAACTACGCCTGGAGCTGTTGCGGGTGAGGGGCGACGAAGGGGTGCGGGTGCTGGTGTTGACAGGCGGCATGGAGGGGTCTTTTCTCACGCACTACGAAGTCCCGTCGCTCATCGAATACAGCGAGAAGAGCCGCCTTCGGGCGACAGGTCTCCTTCCTGCGGCGGTACTGTACGGGCTGATACGGTTGATGAACCGCTTCCCGGGACTGGAGTCACGCGTGCTGGCGCTCACCAGGGGGCAGTCGCCGGGAGAGCAGGGCATCATGCTCTGGAGTGCGGTCATCGAGCACCTGGACACCATGCCCAAGCCGGTCATCGCGGCGATAAGCGGCCTTTCGCTCGGGGGTGGCTGCGAGATATCCCTCTGCTGCGACATCAGGTACATGGCACGCGGGGATGGCTACGTCATCGGCCTTCCCGAGGTCGGCATCGCCATCATCCCGGGCGGCACCGGCACGCCGTTCCGGCTGGCCCGCGTGGTCGGGGAGGCAACCGCCCTCGAGATGCTGCTCACCGAGAGGATGTACACCGCCGACGAGGCGCAGGCCGCGGGGCTCATCCATAAAGCGATGTACCCGGATGAGCTGATGCCGGCGACCATGCAGTTGGCGGAAAGGTTGGCGAGTGGCGCCCCACTGGCGCAGCGTGCCGCCAAGGCCGACCTTCGCAGGGGGAGCCGCCTCTCCTACACGATGGGAAGGATCACCGACCTCGCCGTTGCGAGCCGCGCGGTCTTCAGCGACGACGCAAGGATGGCCATGAAGCGATACGTGGAGATCCTGTCCGGTCACGAGTCGTTCGGCGCGAAGGCCCTGCTCGCGGATATCGAGGAGCAGCTCGACAGTTCGGACTTCGGTTTCAAGGGGAGCTGAGCGCGCTACCCGGAGGCAACGCGGCCGCGGCAAGGGTCACCTGGTCAGGACCTTCCCCGCCAGCGCGTCGGGGTCGTAGGCGCCGTCACGGACGACGAACTTCCCGTTCAGCATGACCTGCTCGATGCCGTCCGGGTAGTGCTGGGGGTCGTCCCATGTCGAGTTGTCGTGGACCTTCTCGAGGTCGAGGCAGACCAGGTCCGCCGCCGCCCCCTCCTTGACCGTGCCCCTGTCGTCGAGCCCATAGCGCGAGGCGGCCAGCCCCGTGCATCGGCGAACGGCGTCCTCCAGGGTGTAGAAGCCCAGCTCCTTGACGTAGTGCTCGATGACGCGGACGAAGCACCCGTATGCGGACAGCGGCGGCGCGCCCTTCTCGGGGAACAGGCTGTCGGCGCCGACCGACAACTGAGGGTGCTTCTGGACCAACGTGAAGACCTTCTCCGTCCACGGCTTTGGAGGCATCCCCATCAGGAACATCACCGCGCCGTCCTCCTCGACGGTCAGGTCCGCCAGGAAATCGAAGGGGTCCTTGCCGGCCGCCGACGCGAGCTCGAGCACCCTGCGGCCCTCCATGTGGTTGTTCTTCTCGCTCCCGACCGAGAGGATGCGGAACATCTTCCACCCCAGGGATTTCAGGTAGTTGTCCGACCAGGTGCCATCTTCCCAGTTGGGCCAGGTCGGCTTGAGCGTCTCCACGTCGTGCCTTATCGTCGCGCGCGTGGCCGGGTCTCGCAGCCTCTCGAGCAGCCCGTCCGTGCCGCCCATGTTCGCCCATGGCGGGTATAGCTGTGTGACGGTGGTGTTCCCGAGCACGTACGGGATGAAGTCCATCCCCACGTCCATGCCCTCGTCCAGGGCCCGGTCCACCAGCACTATCGCTTTCTTGAGCGCGGCGTTCGGTACGCCCGGCAAAGGTATCACGCGGTTCACCGCTTCCAGCAGACCGACGACGTTGTAGATGACGTCCGCCATCCGCCCCAGTTCGGGGGCCGCCATGAAGTGCGACACCTGGAGCGCGGAGCCGCTCCTCCGGGCCACCTCGATGGCCTCCTGCACCGCGCGGTCGAAGTTCTGCGACAGCCCCCGGACGTGGGTCGCGTACCTGCCGCCGTACTCGTTTGACACCTTCGCCAGCTCGACTATCTCGTCGGTGTGGGCGTACATGCCGGGGAAGTAGGTGAGGCCTGTCGAGAACCCGCGGCATCCCGCCTCCATCCCTACCCTGACCATCGCCTTCATCTGCTCCAGCTCGTCCGGCGTGCAGGCCCGCGCTTCACTGCCCATCACAGCGATGCGGATGGGGTTTTGGGCGACCAGCGGGACGAAGTTCATCGGCATGCCTCGCCGCTCGAGGTAGTCGTGGAAGTCCGCCTGGCTCTCCCACTCCGGCCGGAGGTCCCGCGATACCCCCATGCTGCGCTGAGTGGAGAGCATCAGGTCCGTTTGTTCCGTGGGCCACGGCGCGAGGGACCAGCCGCAGTTGCTCGCCACACAGGTGGTGATGCCCTGCCGCAGGTACGATTCGAAGACGTCCTTGTAGTCATCCCGTATCACGTAGAGGTCGTTGTGCGTGTGTATGTCGATGAAGCCGGGGATAACGACCTTGCCCGTGGCGTCCACGACCTCGCCCGCGTCGACGTCGCCGAGCCTGCCTACGCCTGCGATAAGACCGCCCCGGACTCCGACGTCCGCCCGGAAAGCGGCGGCGCCGGTGCCGTCGACGACCTTCCCGCCGCGAAAGATGATGTCGAGCATATGAGCCTCCCTGGTAGAAGCCTTCCACACACAATATATCACGCGGGGACCCGAACGCCTGTACCTCGTTGCTTACGGTCTCCTCCCATCGACCTCTCGAACACGATCCCGCCCTCCAGCCTGATGTTCACGGTTTTCTCGCGCGCACCGAATGGTTTAAAGTCGTGGAGTCGAGAGAGGACTGGAGATATGCCGGCTTTTGTATCGGGAATTGATTTTTCAGAGCTTATAGTGCGGATGGGGACGGACCCCGCGACGAGCGGGCGCGTCTTCATGGTCAACCGCGAGGACGACGGCGGCCTGACCGAGTACAACTACGAGCAGTTATTCCGGCGGTCGTTCGAGTACGGCAACATGATAAGCCGACTGCGGAGCGAGGCGGGCAAGGCGGGCGCCGGGAGGTTCCACGTCGGCGTGTTCATGCAGAACAGGCCCGAGTTCCTCTTTCTCCTGGGTGGTTGCGCGTTCACCAACTCGACGCTGGTCGGGATAAACAACGCGCAGCTCGGCGAGAAGCTCGCCTTTGACATCAACAACATCGATATCGACGTGCTGTTCGCCGACGACTGCGAGCAGCCCGGGACCGGGAGGACCTTCGCCGGGAGCGTGCTCGAAGCGGGCAGGAGGTTCGGGTTCGAGGGCCTCACCACCGATCGCATATTCTCAGCCGGAGAGGCCGAGGACGACGTTGCCACCGTCGAGAGCCTGCTCGACAGGTATCGCCCCTCGCTCGCGAGCTTCGGGGTCGCCGAACTGGCGACTGACCAGCCCGCCGTCATCATTTTCACTTCCGGGACCACCGGCGCGCCGAAGGGCATCGAGGTGAACTGGGGTAAGCTGATCGACGTCGGCGTGAACAGCACGAGGATACTCGGCTACTCGAAGGACGACGTGGGCTACGTCTGCATGCCGCTCAACCACTCCAACTCGCTGTATCTCAACGTGATGCCGGCACTGCTGAACGGCGCGACGATAATGCTGCGCAGGCGGTTCAGCTCGAGCAACTTCGTCAGGGACATCACGGAGTCGGGCGCCACGGTATGGAACTCGGTCGGCGACCCGGTCCACTACGTGCTGAACTACCTCCGGCATAACGAGGAGGGCGCGGATTACTCGCACCTTCCCCTGAGGACGGTCATCAGCACCGGCACGAATTCGGCCGACAGGAAGGCGTTCTCGCGCACGTTCGGGCTCGAGATATTCACCGAGGTCTACGGGTCCACCGAGGCCGGTGTGGTGACAGCGGTTGACGAGCGAACGCCCGACTACAGTGTCGGCAAGCTGATAAAAGACGTGCGCGTGCTGAGCGAGGGGGCGAGCGTAGGGGAGGCGCGGCCCGCTGCCGTCGACGCGGCGGGCAGGATAGCGAACCTGGACGAGGCGGCCGGCGAGGTCGTCGTGAGCCAGGGCTCGCTGGGCGGCTCGGCTTTCACCGGGTACTACAGGCTCCCCGGGGAGAGCGCGAAGCGCATCGTCGAGGTCGATGGTGAGGACTTCTATCGGATGGGCGACCTCGGCGCGATAGTCAACGAGGGCGGCGAGCGCTACCTCATCTTCCTCGGCAGGACAGGCGACTGGATAAGGTTCAAGGGCGAGAACTGGTCGCCGGTCGACGCGGAGAAGATCGTGATGAAGTACGGCGGGGTCAGGAACGCGGGGGTGATCGGGGTGCCCCAATCGGTCGGCACCGAGGACGACCCGATGTTCGTGATAGAGCCGGCGGACTTCGGGGCGTTCGACGTCGACGGGCTGATCGAGTACTGCTCGGAGAACCTGCCTCGCTACATGCAGCCCAGGTTCGTCAGGCTCAAGGCGGCGCTTCCCATGACCGACACCATGAAGCTCATCAAGACCAGTCTCAAGCGCGACTTCATCCACCGGAGCCCCGATATCGATGCCGACCCCGAGGACGTCCTCTACCTCGTGGAGGGCGGAAAGGCGCGGCCTTTCATGACGACGGAATACCGCGACGAGATGGGCAGATACGAGGACCCGACGAACCGCGACCGGCTGACGGCGTTCACCGGGCGCGAAGATATCTTCGAGGACTGAGAGATGCAGAAAAAGACCGCTGGCGAACTGCAGAAAGAGCTGATGGCCGCCCATTACGCGAGGGTCGGAGAGGCGGCCCGCACGGGCGTCCCGGTGGTGTACGTCACCGCCATGTTCCCGGTGGAGCTGGTGAAGGCGTTCGAGCCGGCGTGCGTCGCTGTCTATCCCGAGAACCACGCCGTCTACCTGATAGTGAAGGGCCTTGCCGAGAGGTTCGCGGAGACAGCCGAGGGCAGGTGCTCCATCGACAGGATGGGCTGCTCCTACGAGCTCGCCAACACGGGATACCTCCGCGAGGCGATGGAGACGGGCGCGGACCCGTGCGAGTCGGCGGGCGTGCCCTGGTTGCCGCGGCCCGACGTGCTGCTGGCATGCAACAACCAGTGCGACGTGGTCGCCGAGTGGTACCAGAACCTCTCGGGCATGTTCGGCGGCGTGCCTCTAAAGGTCGTGAACGTCGGCAACAGGTACGACGGCGTCGTCGACTCGCTGCGCGTCGACTACATCAGAAGCCAACTGCTCGAGGTCATCGGGCTGCTCGAAGAGGTCACGGGCACGACGCTGGACAAAGAACGCCTGCTGGAGGTCGCTCGCAGGTCGAACGAGGCGGTCAGGCTCTGGCGGGAATACCTCGCGTTCGGCAAGCTCAAGAGCTCGCCCATCACCGCGTTCGACGGCTTCTTCCACATGGCGCTTGTGGTCTCGGAGAGGGGGACCCGGGAGGCGATCGATTACTATTCGGCGCTCGTCGAGGAGACGAGGGAGGCAGTGTCGCGGGGGTTTGCCGCGGTCGAACCCGAGCTGCACCGCCTGCTCTGGGACAACCTCGCGACGTGGTTCAACTTCGGACGGCTCAAGAGGTACATGGCAGCCAGGGGCATAGCGGTGGTCGGCTCCACCTACCTCGACATCTGGACCAAGCAGCTCGACGATTCCAGTTTCGACAACCTGCTCGACAGCATGGCCGAGGCTTACAGCGTCATGTACACGAACCTGACCATCGAGCAGAGGATCCGCCTGTGGAAGGACATGGTGCGCGACTACGAGGCGGACGGCGTCCTTTTCCACAGCAACAGGAGCTGTCACACCTTCTCTCGTCTGCAGGGGCAGATCGCGGAGGCGCTTCAGGACGAGTTCGGCGAAGATTTCAAGGCGATCGTGTTCGAGGGCGACATGGGCCTTGCCGAAAGGTTCCAGGAACACGCGTTCGAGACCGCTATAGAGACTTACTTCTGAGCGGACTGCGGCCGGTCAAAGCCCGAGGCTCTGCAGCAGCCCGGTGGGGTCGATCAGGTTTGCCGGTTGCGCGCCGTACCACGAGATCCAGTTCGTGGTGCCCGGAGCGTACTCTTCGAAGTGCAGTTGCAGGGTGCCGCTGACGGTGCCGATGACCTGGCCCGTCGCCACGTGGCCGCCCGGGCTGATGCCCGCCGGATGCAGCTCAGCGTAGTTGGCGACGAAATCCCCGTGGTCGACGAGTATGCCGTAGGTCTGCTCGCCGGTGGCCCGCGTGTAGAAGACCGCGACCTTGACGACCGTCCCGTCCTTGATCGCCCTCACCGGAGCGCCGGCGCCCGCCGCCGGGTACACGTCGACGCCGGCATGATTCCTCGAGCCGCCGTCCCGGGGAGCCCCGAAGTAGGGGTAGTCCTGCGAGCCTGCGGACCATTGGCCGCAGCCCATGGAGGCGGTTGCGGTAAGCGGGTAGAGCGGTTGGCCTTCCAGCGGGGCGACGAGTGCCGCCGGCTGGGGTTGCGCGGCGGCGGGCTGGCTCGGTTCGGGAGCCGGTTGGGCCGTCGGCGTCGGCTGCGCGGCGGCAGCGGACTGTGCCGCCGCGGGCGCAGTCGAAGCGGGCTCGGATTTTTCAGCTTTTGCCTTCACGGCTGTAGACTCGGCCTTCCCGCCGCCCCTGGTCACCGCCTTCGGGCTCGCCGGTCGCATCACCGCCCAGAGCACCAGGGCGGCGACGCCGGCGCACACCAGCACGCCCACGACAACGAGTGTCCTCTTCCTGCGCCGCCTGTGTTTTTCTTCTCTGCTCTCGCGCGCCGCCAGCCGGGTATGCACCCTTTCGGCGGGTTCCCTGAAGTCGTCCTGCGTTATCTTCATCACCTCGTACCGAATATTTCAACCGCCGGATTTCCCGAACCTTTGGCGGGCGGGCGCGGTTGCGCACGCGGCCGGCACATCTCTATTATGCCAGCGGGCAGCACACAGATGCACAGGTTTAGCCTCAGTGTCCGTATGTTCTTCCCTGCCGCCACGGACAGATAGGTGGGAAATACTTTGACTATGGTTGGTGCTCTCGAGGGGAAACTGGCGGGAGATTTGACAATTATGACCTGGGGTAATATTATGACCCTCGGTCATCACAGGCTACGCGAGGCGGTGTCTCGAGATGGCGGTATCTCAAAAGAAACAGACGCGTCCCCGTCCCCCCATCAGGGAGATCACCCAAACGCGCCGCGAGCGCGAGAGGCAGCAGCGCCGCCAGGCTATCATCGACGCGGCGAAGGAGCTCTTCTACGAGAAGGGCTTTCAGATGACGACTATGGAGGACATCGCCGCTGCCTCCGAGCTGAGCAAGGGGACACTCTACCTGTACTTCGGAAGCAAGGACGAGCTCTATATCTCCATCATCCTCGAGGGCTTCCAGATAATAGACGAGAAGCTCGAACAGATAAGCGCGTCGGACATGGGGCCGGTCGACAAGGGCAGGGCCATGTTCATGACCTTCGTCGAGCACTGCCTTGCCAACAGGGAGTACTTCCGGATAACGCAGTACTTCCTGAGCGAGCGCGTCCGGTCGAACCTTCCCGATGAGCTGGTCGATTCGGTATCCGACTATTCTTCCCGCCTGCTCGAGTATGTCGCGGCCCTGGTCAGGGAGGGCGAGAAGACGGGCCTTCTCAGGAAGGACGTGGACCCCACTGCGTTCGCGCTCATCGCGTGGCGCACCGCGACCGGGCTGCTCGACCTGGCGGTCGTCAACGACGCGACAGGGTCCGGCGCAGGCGGGTATCGGAAGCTATTAGAGCAGGCGTTCGACCTGCTGATCAGCGGCGCGACCCGCAAGTAGACACGAGACCCCGAACGGAGGTGGGGCGAATGATTCCCGATGTGGAGCGGGAGATCACAGACGAGGCCTACCGCGAGCTGGAGGGAGCGGTCGGCTCCGAGAACGTCTCCCGCGAGCCGGCCGTGCTCGACTGCTACTCCTGGCAGCCGTTCGCCAACTACAACCCCGAGCGCTGGGTAATAAGGCCCGTGGCTGTCGTGATGCCGGGCAGCACCGAGGAGGTGCAGGCGGTGGTCAGGGCGCTCGGCAGGCACGGCCTCAAGTTCAAGGCTTTCTCGACGGGCTGGGGCGCCTACAGCTCGCCGACCAGCGGAGGGGTGGTGCAGGTCGACCTGCGCCGGATGGACCGCATCATCGAGATCGACGAGAAGAACATGTACGCGGTGCTCGAGCCTTACGTCTGCGGCGCCCAGTTGCAGGCGGAGGCGATGAAGGTCGGGCTCAACACCCACATCATCGGCGCCGGGCCCTCCTGCTCCCCGCTCGCGAGTGCGACATCAGCGTGGGGCGTCGGGTGGGATTGCTGCTATATGAGCTACAGCGGCCGCAACCTGCTGGGCGCGGAGTGGGTGCTGCCGGACGGAGAGGTGCTGCGGCTCGGTACGCTCGGCTCTGGCTCGGGCTGGTTCTGCGGGGACGGGCCCGGTCCCTCGCTGCGCGGCATCGTGCGCGGCTCGACCGGCGCGCTCTCGGGGCTCGGCATCTTTACGAAGGCCGCTATAAAGCTCTTCAACTGGCCCGGGCCGCCCCAGGTAAAGACGGAGGGACTGCTGCTCGACGCGCAGTCGGAGGTGCCAGAGAACCTGCGGTTCTTCATGTGCTTCTGGCCCGACCGCGCCAGCCAGGACGAGGCGATCTACAAGATAAACGAGTCGGAGCTCTGCTACATATTCAGCAGGACCGGGCTCGGTGCCACCATCTCAATAGCGACCCCCCACCTGATGAAGATACTGACCAGGACGACCGCCCTGAGGAACGTCATCACCCGTGACCTCAAGAACGGCTGCACGATGATCATGGTGGCCGACTCGGCCGGAGAGATGGCCTACAAGGAGGGCGTCCTCGCCGAGATAGCGCGGCGGTACGGAGGCGCGATCATCAACCTCACCGCGGCGAAGCCGTTGATCCGCATGTTCCTTATGAACTTCCTTCGGGCTACCGCGGTCCCGGTGGTGTTCCGCATGGGCGGGCAGATGTTCACCGCCCTGGACCGCAACGACACCTGGGACACCCAGATGGACTGGGCGACCATGGGAGAGAAGATAAAGCAGAAGTGGATCGACAGGGGCGGAATCCTCGACGATATGGCAGACAACCCGTACATGGTGACCTACGAGGACAACACCTGGGGCCACTGCGAGGAGATATTCCAGTACGACCCGCGCAACCCGGAGCACCTCGCCGCGCTGGAACCGATATTCGTCGAGTTCTCACTGGAGGCGGTCGAGCGGTGCATGGAACCGCTCTCCTCCACCGACGCGCGCCTTCGCAAGATCATCAGCCCCATGATGGGCAACTACACGGGCTGGCAGAAGAAGATCTCGGCAGCGCTGGACGAGAAACGGGCCGCCGACACCGGCATGTACTGCGACGAGGTCGACTTCGACCTCGAGAAAGTGGACCCGGACATCAGGAACAGGTTCGAGAAGGCTATCGAGAAGTTCACCTGGACCGAGGACGGTCCGCCCGAGAGTGAAGCGAGGTGAGGGCGGTGGCGACAAGACCCGGACCGGTCTTCGAGGTAATGGCCTCCGCGTACAGGCACGACGTGCTGGACAAGTACATGTCGCTCTCCGGGGACGCCATCGAGGGAGCGGTGCAGACCACGGGATTGAGCATCGGCGACCTGGTCAACAGGATGGACGAGGCCGATGAGCGGACGGTCATGAAGATAGACGCCCTGCTGGCGCGGTCCGGGCCGGTGCTGCGGCTCGCCGCGAACGACCGGCTGATGGCGGCGGTCTCGCGCATCCTCGACGTCAAGGCGGTGCGGCGCGCCATGGTCGCGGCCATGCGCAAGTCGATAGTGAAGGCCGTCTCAAAAGAGGACGGGCATGCGGCCGGTAGCGGTGCGAAGTGCGCGGGCCCGGCGCCCGACGGCAAGGGGGTCGAGAGATGAACGACACCGGACTCCTCGCCCTCAGGGAAAGGCTGGTCGGCATCGCCGGGACGGACGGCGTCTCGGACGACGCGCTGGACCTGGCAAGCTACAGGAGCGCAGGCCTCACCGGCGGCGGAAATCCCCTCCTGGTGGTCAGGCCTTTAGAGGCTTCTCAGGTCAGGGCACTGGTGAAGCTCGCGAACGAGGCCGGGCTCAACCTGGTCTTCTCTTCCTCCGGGCCACCGCGATTCCGCGGCGACACGGTGCCATCCGGCGAGGCCGTGATAGTGGACCTCTCGGGCATGGACCGGGTTGTGCGCGTGGACCGCCGCAACAAGGTCGCGCTCATCGAGCCGGGTGCCACCTTCGACCGGTTGAAGGCCGAGGCCGGGAGGGCGGGACTGAGAGCGCTGATGCCGCTGCTTCCGCGCCGGGGCAAGTCGGTGCTCGCGAGCTACCTGGAGCGCGAGCCTATAACCATCCCGCGCTACCACTGGGACATGACCGACCCCCTGTTGTGCACCGAGCTGGTGTTCGGTACGGGGGACCTGTTCCGGACCGGCTCTGCGGCCGGCCCCGGCAGCCTCGAGCAGCAGTGGGAGCAGGGCCTCGCCCAGAAGAACCCCATGGGACCGGCGCAGACCGACTTCATGCGGATAGTGCAGGGGTCTCAGGGGACAATGGCCGCGGTGACCTGGGCGACGGTAAAGCTCGAGCTCAAACCGACGAGACACCGCCTCTACTTCGTGCCGACGGACAGGCTCGAGCGGCTGGTCGATTTCTCGTACCGGGCGCTTCGCCCGAAGCTCGCCGAGGAGTTCTTCATCCTCAACTCGTTCGCCCTCGCCACGCTCCTGGGGGAGGAGCCCGGGTCGATACCGGACCTCGCGGCCCGGCAGGCGCCCTATACCCTGGTTTACGGCGTCTCCGGCTTCGAGTTCCTGCCGGAAGAGCGGGTTGCATACCAGGAGCGCGACCTGGGCGAGATCGCGAAGGCCACGGGCCTGAAGAGCGTGCGCGAGGTGCCTGGCGGGACGTCGCGCAGGATGCTGGATATCATCGGCGACCCGAGCCCCGAGCCGTATTTCAAGACCCGGGTGAAGGGCGGCTTCCTGGACATCTTCTTCCTGACCACCCTGGACCGGGCGCCGGCGTTCATCTCGGTGATGGAGGACGCCGCGCGCGAGCACGGTTATCCCGCCGACGAGTTGGGCGTCTATATCCAGCCCATCCAGCACGGGCGCTCGTGCCACCTGGAGTTCAACGTCTACTACAACCCCGGCGATGCGGCCGACGAGGACCGCGCGAAGGCCCTGCACGCGGACGCCAGCCGCGCTCTCTCGGAAGCCGGCGCGTTCTTCTCGCGACCGTACGGCGACTGGGCCGACCTGGCCTACGCGCGATGCCCCGACACTGTTGCCATGCTGAGGAAGGTGAAGGAGATGCTGGACCCGGAGGGCGTCCTCAACCGGGGCAAGCTCTGCTTTAAGGAGGTGGGTTAGATGGCGCTCGCGGACTACCGCAACGACATGGAAGGTTGTTCGCGCTGCTCCTCCTGCAAGTGGGTGCCATACAACCAGATAAAGAGCTGGCGCTTCGCCAAGAACTGCCCGTCCATCGTGCGCTACAACTTCCACTCGTACTCGGGCTCGGGGCGCATGATAACCGCGCTCTCGATGCTGCAGGGGCGCAGCGAGCTCAACGACGACGTGACCGACATGATCTACCGCTGCCAGATGTGCGGCGCCTGCGACGCGGCGTGCAAGGTCTACCGCGACGACATCGACCTGACCGAGGTGCTGCTCGAGCTGAGGGCGCACTGCGTGGAGAGCGGCCAGCTCGTCATCGAGCATATGGGAATGATCGACGCACTCAAGAGGGAAGACAACGTGATGGGCGAGCCAAAGGCCCGGCGCGGGGACTGGGCGGAAGGCCTTCCCGTCAAGGACTTAAACACGGAGCGCGTCGACGTGATGTTCCACGCCGGGTGCCGGTACTCCTACGACCCTGACCTCAGGGAGACGGTGAGGGGCATGGTAGCGCTGATGCTCGAGGCCGGGGTGGACATCGGCATCGCGGGCAGGGAAGAGTCCTGCTGCGGGGCGCGGGTCTACGAGCTCGGGTACCGGGGCGAGGCCGCCAACTACGCGGATGACATGGTCTCCAGGGTGAAGGCCTCGGGGGCGCGGACCCTGGTGACACCGTGCTCGGACGGCTATGCCGCGTTCCGCTTCCTCTACCCGCGTATGGGCAAGGAACTGCCCTGCGAGGTCCTCCACACCTCAGAGTTCCTGGCGCGGCTGGTGACGGAGGGCCGCCTGAAGCTGCGCGCCGAGGTGCCGATGGCGGTCACCTACCACGACCAGTGCCACCTCGGGAGGATGGCGGAGCCGTTCCTCGGGGAGTGGAGCGAGGTGAAGCTGGACCGGCCGATGAGCATGAAGCGGGCCGGCAAGAAGGGGGTCTATGAGGCGCCTCGCCGCCTTCTCGAGGCGATACCGGGCCTGGAACTCTACGAGATGGAGCGGATAAAGGAGTACTCGTGGTGCTGCGGCGCGGGGGGCGGCGTGTACGAGGGGTACCCTGACTTCGCATCCTGGGCGGCGCGGGAGCGGCTGGAGGAGGCGGTGGCGACGGGCGCCGAGGCCCTGGTGACAGCCTGCCCGTGGTGCGAGCGGATATTCCGCGACACCGCCGGTGAGTCCGGGGTGGAGCTGGATATCCTCGACCTTGCGGACCTGGTCCTCAGGGCGGTAAAAGCATGAAGATCCAGCCTCCCCGCTCGGCAGGGAGGTGTGGACGAGGGGTTCGATGAGAGCACGTGACCGGGCAAGGGGGGTTAGCCGCTGTGCCCGACAACGAGACTGTACTTGTATTCGCCGAGGTCAGCGAGACCGGCGGACTCACTAAACTCACTGTAGAGCTTATGGGTC
>Ga0209746_1001107_pt1 | contig 13205 bp, 16 predicted proteins | sample BarGraNGADG00211_3_FD_184496 | JGI IMG/M metagenome (GOLD analysis project Ga0209746, IMG submission 184496) | Arctic peat soil microbial communities from Barrow, Alaska - Barrow Graham LP Ref core NGADG0011-211 (SPAdes) (version 2) | ecosystem: Environmental > Terrestrial > Soil > Wetlands >...
CCTCGGCCTCGCTCGCGGACGGAGGTCCGGGCCTGTTCGAGCCGGTGCACGGCTCGGCGCCGGACATTGCCGGAAAGGGAATCGCCAATCCCACCGCCATGCTGCGTTCGGTGGCGATGATGCTCGAGCATGCCTTCGGCGAGGAGACCGCGGCGCGCGAGCTCGAGCAGGCGGTCGAGATCGCGATCCACGAGGCCCCCACGCCCGACCTGGGCGGCGAAGCCGGCACGCACGAGTTCGCCGACAAGGTCGTCGAGGCGCTCGGCCGCGAGGGCTGAGCTTTCTCTTCAGTGGTGCACTCATCTGCGATGACCTCCCGTGAGCCAATACTGCGATGCCGCAGTAGCTTGGCTCGAACGATCGCTCACCGTTATAAAGATCCGCTTAACAAACCAGCCGGCACACGTATATCAGCGGTGCGTCTAGGCTTTCTGACAGACAAATGGTTTCTCGAGTCGCATATCCCGGGCGCCAAGGCGCGCACAGTGCCGCAGCTTGCGATCGTCTTTTCCCGGACGGCGCCGAGCTGGTGCCGCTGCCCAACTTCTCGGCGGTAGCCGAAGCCGTGGCCTGCGGCGAGGTCGACTTCGGAGTCCTGCCGATCGAGAGCTCGCTTGCCGGGCCGGTGGCCGAGACGCACGATCTGCTTTACGACTCGCCGCTCTCGATCGTGGCTCAGACGGTGATTCCCATCCACCACTGCCTGGTTGGAATCGAAAACGTCCCGCTCGAGAAGATCCGGGTCGTCCACTCGCGTCCGATCGCCCTCGATCAGTGCCGACTGTTTTTGGCCTCGATTCCCTGGGCCACCGCGGTTGCCAACGCGACCACGGTCGGCGCCGCCCAGGAGATCGCCGAGAAGGGAGACCCGAGCGAGGTCGCAATCGCCAGCGAACGCGCCGCTCACCTGCTCGGGCTCGAGATTCTCGCTCACGACGTCGGCGATCACCCCGAGGCGTTCACCCGCTTCGTCTCGCTGGCCACCTACACGCGTCTGGACTGCAACGGCGAAGACTGGCGCCTTGCCTTCTCGTTCGTCACCGACCACCGGCCGGGCGCCCTCTTCCGCGCGCTCGAGCCTTTCTATCGCCACTCGATCGATCTGGTCGAGCTCGTCTCGCGCCCGATCCCGCACAAGCCCTGGCGCTACCGCTTCGATGCCGTGCTGGCCGGGTTCCCGCTCGACCCGCTGGTGAGCGAGACGCTCGATGAGATGTGCACCCTCACTCGCGAGCTACGCGTGTTCGGATCGTACCCGGCACACGCGGGTTCGATCGAGTGAGCGGCGTAGACGACTGCCGCCTCGGGCTCAACCCGCGCGCTCGACGCCTTGCTCCGAGGGCGGGTCGGAAGCGATCTCGTTCCAGAACTCGATGAAGGCGCGCTCGAAGGCAAGGCCCGCGCGCAGTGTCGCGTGGCCAAAAGCGGCCTCTTCTGGAACTGTGCGCGCGATCTCCTCGTAGGTCGATAGCTTGTCGCGGTGCGACTGCTCCTGGGCCCGGGCGAGTGCGACGATGTCCTCGGGCTCGAGCGTGCCGCCGAAGAACAGCTTCAAGAGACCGATGTCTCGTATCTGCGGTGCGTCGGAGGTAGGCTCACGCAGCCAGTCCTCGAGAGCTTGCCGGCCTGCCTCGGTTATCGAGTAGACGCGGCGGCGGCGACCTTGCTGCTCGTGTTCCTCTTCCAGCAGACCTAGCTCGGTGAGCCGCGCGGGCTCGGCGTAGAGCTGCGAGTGAGGGAACTCCCAGAAGTAACCGACCGATCGAGCGCTCAGACGCTTCAGGTCGTACGGTGTCGCCGGGCCGAAAGAGATCCAGCCGAGCACCAGATACGAGACGGGGGTGAGGGTCGTTCTTGACATCGTCCACATCTTACCGTATCTTCCGCATCATATATTATCAACGGTGCGAAACAGACTATTGAACGAAAAGCAGAAATCCCCAGTACTTGCCTGTAAGGGCCTGCGCAAGCGCTTCGGCGAGATCGAGGCCGTTCGCGGGGTCAGCTTCGAGATCGCGCCCGGTGAGAGCTACGGACTGCTGGGCCCGAACGGCGCCGGGAAGACGACCACCATCTCGATCGTCGCGGGCCTGCTCGAGGCAGACGCGGGCGAGGCGCTCGTAGAGGGGAAGCTCCTGACAACGAAGAGCGTGGCCGCGAAGAGCGCGATCGGCTTCGTCCCGCAGGATCTGGCCATCTATCCCGACCTGACAGCGCGCGAGAACCTCTCCTTTTTCGCGCGGCTCTACGGGATAAAGGGCAAGCAGAACCGCCGTCGCGTCGGCGAGGTGCTGGAGATCATCGGGCTCGAAGAACGCGCCGGCGACCAGGCGAAGACCTATTCCGGCGGGATGAAGCGCCGCCTGAACATCGGCATCGGACTCTTGCACTCGCCCAGCCTGCTGATTCTCGACGAGCCCACCGTGGGCGTCGATCCGCAGAGCAGGAACGCCATTCTCGAATCGGTCGAGCAGCTCGGCGAGCAGGGCATGGCTGTGCTCTACACGACGCACTACATGGAAGAGGCCGAGCGCCTCTGCGACCGGGTAGGGATCATCGATCGCGGCGAGCTCAAGGCCGAGGGCACGCGCGTCGAGCTGATCGCGCTGCTGGGGGAGCACGACAAAGTGCACCTCGCAGGCAGCGGTGCGCTCGAGGCGGCGGCGAAAGCTTGCCTAACCATCGGTGCGGTTCACGCCGCCTCGGTCGGGGAGGGCTCGATCGAGCTTCTGGTCGAGGGCGCGAGCGCCGTTCTGCCCGAGATCCTCACCACGGCGAGCGAAGCAGGCGTGTCCGTGCACGGCGTCGAGGTCGAGGAGCCCAACCTCGAGGCCGTCTTCCTGCACCTGACCGGCCGGGCACTACGAGACTGATGCGCGAAACGGACCCGTGCGCACAGCCTTTCTCATAACCGCCAAGGACTTGCGCCAGCGGCTGCGAGACCGCTCGGCCTTTTTGGTGGCGGTCATTGCTCCGCTTGCGCTCGCGTTTGCGCTCAGCGCCACGATCTCGGGCTTCTCGGCCGGGAGCACGACCTACACGATCGGGCTCGTTGACCACGACCACGGCCCCGCCGCGAGCGGTTTTCAGAGCGCTACCGCGGGCGCACCGGTGACCTTGCTCGATGTGGGAACCGAAGTAGCGGCGGCGCGTGGGCAGGTGAAAAGCGGCAAGCTCGATGCGGCGATAGTGCTCCCACCTGGGTTGTCGGCTGCATCCATGGGCGGATCGACCGTTCGCATGGACGTTATTGGCGATACCAAGAACTCGATCGGTGCGCTCGTGGCCCGCTCGCTCGCCGATTCCTATGCGAGCTATCTGCGCACGATCGTGGTTGCTTCTCGCGCCCTCCAGGCCAATAGCGCGGCGACGCTCCGGATCGCCGGTGAGGTTGCCGCAGCGAAACCGCCAATCGCGATCGGCGATACCTCAACCACTCACAACAATCTCGACCCGAAGACCTACTACGCCGCGGCCATGGCGGTCTTCTTTCTCTTCTTCGCGGTTCAGTTCGGGATCTCGAGCCTGCTCGATGAGCGCAGGGATGGCACTCTCGCCCGTCTGCTGGCCGCGCCGATCTCGCGCCGCTCGATTCTCGGCGGCAAGGTTCTGACCAGCCTCGCGCTCGGGCTGACGAGCATGACGGTGCTCGCGCTCACGACTCGTCTCGCGCTGGGAGCCCACTGGGGCAACCCGATTGGGGTCGCCGTGCTCATCGTCTGCGCCGTGCTGGCCGCGATCGCCGTGACCGCGCTCGTGACCACGCTTGCCAAAACCCACGAGCAGGCCAACGCCTGGCTTTCGATCGTCAGCGTCGTGCTCGGCATGCTGGGCGGTTCCTTCTTCCCGGTGGCTCAAGCGGGCGGAGTGCTGGCGATTCTCAGCAAGGGCACGCCCCACGCTTGGTTCCTGAGCGGGCTCCAGGATCTCTCCAGCGGCGGAGCGCTGAGCGTGATCGTCGAGCCTTCGCTCGTTCTGCTTGGGATTGCCGTCGTCTGCGGCGCGGTGGCGCTCGTACGCGTGAGGAAGTTGATCGAGCCGTGAAGGTGCTGGCGATAGTTCGAACCGAGCTGACGCGGACCTTCCGCTGGCGGGCGAACATCTTCTTCCTGCTGATCATGCCGATGGGCCTGATCCTGCTTCTGGGCGCCGCTTTCGGGAACTCGGGCGCGCTGGTCGGCGTCGTCAAGCAGGAGAAGGGGCCGCTCGCCGGGCAGCTCGTAAAAGCTCTCGGCGATCAGCCCGGCCTAGACACAAGGAGCTACAGCAGCGAGGGCGCCCTAGCGAAGGCGGTCGAGCGAGGCTACGTCTCGGGTGGGCTGGTTATCGCGCCCAACTACGACCAGCGCTTGCGAAGCGGGCAGACGGCCAGGTTGAGCTTCTTTGCGCGTCCCGACTCGCTAGCGCCTCAAATCCGAGTCGCGGTCGAATCAGCCGTCTCGGCGCAGGGAAGTACGCTCCTCGCCGCCCGAATTGTCCGCGCGAATAGTGGTTCGACGCTGGAGAGCGCGCTCGGGCGGGTGAGCGCGCTCAAGGGAGCGTCTCCCGTCGACGTCCGCTTGCTCGCTGCCGGCGGGGGTAAGTACCCGGGCTCGCACGGTCAGTTCCAGCAGAGCGCGAGTACGCAGCTGCTGCTTTTCGCGTTTCTGTCGGCCCTGACGGGCTCGGTCTGGCTGATCGAGACGCGCCGGCTCGGAGTTGCGCGAAGGATGCTCTCCACTCCGAGCTCCGCGCGCGAGATCCTGTTCGGGATCGTGCTCGGCCGCTGGATTATCACGCTCCTGCAGTCGCTCGTGATCGTGCTCTTCTCCTGGCTGATCTTCTCGGTCAACTGGGGTAACCCGCTAGGAACGAGTGCGGTCATCCTCGCCTTCAGCCTGGTTGCCGTTGGGGCGGGAGTGCTGATCGGGACGTTGTTCGGAAGCGAGCAACAAGCCGCCCCGACCGGGATGGTCATCGGGCTCGTCTTCGCTGCCATCGGCGGCTCGATGGCGCCGCTCGACACATTCCCCGCGACGATGCAGAAGATCGCGCACATCACACCGCACGCCTGGGCGAACGACGCCTTCAACCACCTGCTCGTAAACGGCGGCGGTCTCTCGAGCGTGTGGCTCGACGTTGGCGTGCTCTGCGCTTATGCGTCCGTGTTGCTGACGCTTGCCACCTGGCGGCTGCGGCGCGTCCTCACGACCTGACCGGGCCGCTCTGCCCGGGCCTGCCGCTAGCCTGGTGCGGCGCACTTATTTCCCTTAGGAGTCCTTCTTGAGCCAGTCGATCGATAACGAGGCCGCTCAGCGCCGGTTGCGTGCGGCCCGGATCGCCGTTGCCTACGTCTTCTTCGCCAACGGGGCGATCGGCGGAAACTGGGTGACCCGCATCCCGGCGCTGATGGACAATCTCGGGTTATCCGTCACGGCGTTGGCCTTCGCGTTTTTTGCCGCGCCGCTCGCCGCGATTCTGGCGATGCCGATCGTCGGGCCGCTCGTCACCAGATTCGGGAGCCGGCGTACGACCAGAATCGCTTTCTTCTTGTGGTGTCTCTCGATCCCGCCCATCGCTTTTGCACCCAATCTGATCGTGCTCGGGGTGGTCATGTTCGTGATCGGCGCAATCAGCGCCGCGATGGACGTGGCGATGAATGCGCACGGGCTCGTGCTCGAGCGCCACTACGGGCGCCCGATCCTGTCCTCCCTCCATGCCTGGTACTCGATCGGCGGTCTCGTCGGCGCGGGCACCGGAGCTCTCGCGGCCTGGGCCGCACTCGATCTCCGCATACACATCTCTCTCGTGGTCGGCGTAGCGCTGGCAGGTGGTCTCCTGCTGAGTCCCTTCCTGCATCGCGGCGGCGATGGGGTTGCGCAGGCGCAGCAGCGCTTCTTCGTGAAACCACCCAAGCAGCTCGTCGCGCTTGGCGCTGTCGCCTTCATCAGTCTGCTTTCAGAGGGCGCGGCGGGCGACTGGAGCGCCGTCTACATCAACAAGCCACTTCATTCGAGCCAAGCCGTCGGCGCGCTTGGTTACTTCGCCTTCTCGCTGATGATGGTAGGTGGGCGCTTGAGCGGCGATCGCCTGACGACGCGCTTTGGGTCCGTCGCTCTGGTGCGCTACGGCGGATTGCTCGCGGCCGGGAGTCTCACTCTGGCGCTTGTGGCCGGAAACCCCGTTGCGGCGATTATCGGCTTCGCGGGAATGGGCATCGGTCTTTCCGCGGTGGTTCCGACCGTCTTTCGCGCCGCCGGCTCACGACCTGACGTTGCTCCGGGAAACGGGCTTGCTTCGGTGTCGTTGATCGGCTACTTCGGCTTTCTGGTGGGGCCACCGCTGATCGGCTCGACGAATCACTTCGTCGGGCTTCCGAAAGCGCTCGGCCTGGTCGCGCTCTTCATGGCGGCGATCGGGCTCCTTGCCTCGAGCGCGGCTTCGACGCGGGCTCGGTCTCTGCCCGCGAGCGATTAAGCGGGTCGAACGGCGCTCCGCTCGAGCGGCGATCGGACACTGCGCGTACGCAGCCCCCCGCCCGCTTCCACCCACCCGCGGGGTCGTAAAACGGTACCGAGAAAGCGCTCGATAAATGAGTCGATTTCGTGCCGAACCATCCACCCCAAAATGGCTGCGCTCAAACGGTAACGGGGGCGCGGCTCGGGCGAGCCGTCAGAAGCGATAGCTGTGCTGACGGCTGAGGAAGAAACCGTGGCGGCTGAGGTTCGAGCACCTTAGCCCGGCCAGCTTGGATTTGCAGGTGAAACCGCCCTTACGCCAGGTCTTCCCGTAGGCGAGCTTGCGCGCACGCTTGTTGTAGACGGTGTCGCTGGAGCAGGGGAAGGTGGCCTTGCCGGTCACGTCGATATCGGCGCTGAAACCGCGGCTGCCCTCGACGCAGCCTCTGCTTGACGGCTTTGGCTTGATGCCGCTCATGATGTCGCAGCGAAGGTACTTGGCGTAAGGCGAGCTCGAGACGACGTAGGCGCAGAAGACGTTGTTCGAGGGCATCCGGAAGTCGAGATAGGTGTCCTTCGCCTTGCTCGAACTCGCCGTAGCCAGAGAACCGAGTGCGAGCAAAGCGATGGCCGCGACTGCGATTGCTAGGAGAAGGCGCCGCGACATGAGTGACACTCTCTCAGGTTGCTGCGCCGATTTCAAGGGTTGGAAGCTGTGAGAGCAGAACGCCACGGAGGCTCCGCCGCTTCATCTCTCGCAGGATCATGTCGAGCGCCTCGACCGTTGGCGCCCGTTCGCGGCCGCTGCTCGAGCGGGAAGGTCGCCCGTCGTGCAGATCGACGATGGCTCCAGAGCGCAGGCGCTCAATCACGAATGCCGCCGTGCGTTCCGCCGGCCAGTGGTAGTCCTCGGGCGCTATCGAGCAACCGGCTTCGGTCAGGCCGCGGCCGGCGAGCGCCTGGCGCACCCGCTCGTCGGCTTCGAAGTAGGGCGGCCGCCAAATGCTGGCGACGACGCCCGTTGCACGCTCGATCGCCGTCTGCGTCTCGCTCATCTCGCTTCTGATCTCGTCGTCGGAGATCTGCGTGAGGTGCGGATGCGACCAGCTGTGGAGCCCAAGCTCGTGCCCCTCGCCGAGCGCGCGCTGGAGAGTGCGCTCGCGACCGGCGATACCGGCCCCGAGAATGAAGAAGGTCGCGCGCGCGCCGTGCTCGGCTAGCAGATCGAGGATCGCCGGCGTCCATTCGGACGGCCCGTCGTCGAAGGTCAGCGCGAGAACGCTCTTCTCGGTACTCCGGCCAGAGTTCACCCCGTCAGCATAGGTGGACGGCGCCGGAAAGTAGTGCGTACGATCCCGCCGATGTGGGAATCGCTCGAGACAATCTCTGAGTTGAAGCGGCCTGTCCGCTTCGGCCAACCTGGTGCCGGGCACGAAAACGTGGCCGCGGAACCGTTCGACTCGCCCGCGACCATATGATGTGCGCCGTGATCAGGCCGATGCCCGTCATCGAGGCGCCACGGCTGAACTCGTTCGCCGAGGCGGCGAGAAAGGAAAGAGCCGACTGTGAACGTCCTCTTCGTGTGTGTCGGTAACGCCGGTCGCTCGCCGATGGCCGCGGCCTTCTTCCGGCGCGGCGGCGAAGGCAGGTATGAGGTGCGCTCGGCCGGCACGAGGCCTGCAATCCGGACCGGCCCGAACGTGGTTGCCGTGATGCACGAGCTGGGCATCGACCTCTCCGGGCACGAGCCCCGCCAGCTCGAGCGCGCCGACCTCGAATGGGCCGATCTCGTAGTGAGAGTGGGCTGTGGCGAGAGCTGCCCGATCATTCCGGGCAGGCGCTACCTGGATTGGAACGTGCAGGACCCGAACGAGACCGATCCGGAGACGACTCGTCGCATCCGTGACGAGATTGCGCGCCGGGTCGGGGCGCTTCTGCACGAGTTCCAGGGCGGCTAGGCGCGCCGGCGCTAGTCGACGCTCGAGAGATCGACGTGGCAGTAGCCGCCGGGGTGCTTCGTCAGGTAGTCCTGGTGGTAGTCCTCTGCGGGCCAGAACTCCGTCGCTGGCTCGATCGCGGTCGCGATCGGCTTGCGGTACCGGCCCGAGCGCTCCAGCTCGGCCTTTGAGCGCTCGGCTGCTTCGCGCTGCTCGTCTGAGTGCGTGAAGATCGTCGAGCGGTACTGGTTGCCGAGGTCGTTTCCCTGGCGATCGACCTGAGTCGGGTCGTGGATCTTCCAGAAGTGGTAGAGCAGCCGTTCGTAGGAGACGAGCGCCGGGTCGTACTCGACGAGGACCGACTCTGCGTGGCCCGTTCGTCCGCCGCAGACCTGCTCGTAGCTCGGGTTTTGGGTCGTACCTCCGCTGTAGCCGGCTGTCGCTCGAACGACACCCTTGACGCGCCTGAGATAGGCCTCGACACCCCAGAAACAGCCGGCGGCGAAGGTCGCTCGCTCAGTGCTCACTTCCACTTTCCTCCTCCTCGAAGAGGGTGCGGAACTCGCCGTAGCCCTCTTCTTCGAGTTGCTCGAGCGGGATGAAGCGAAGCGCCGCGGAGTTGATGCAGTAGCGCAGCCCGGTCGGCTCCGGGCCGTCCGGGAACACGTGCCCCAGGTGCGAGTCGGCCTCCGAACTGCGGACCTCGGTACGTCTCATCCCATATGAACGGTCGTCGTGCTCGACGATCTCGCTCTCGTCGATCGACCGCGTGAAGCTCGGCCAGCCGGTGCCCGAGTCGAACTTGTCGGTGGAGCTGAAAAGCGGCTTCCCCGAGACGATGTCGACGTAGATTCCCGGCTCGTGGTTGTTCCAGTACTCGTTTCGGAACGCCGGCTCTGTACCGCCCTCGCAGGCGACCGCGTACTGCAGCGGCGTCAGCCCCCCCTTCCGCGCGTCGGTCTCACTCGTCGATTTCGTTTGCGTTTCCCTCTTGCGAAACACCATTCCACCTCGTCTCTGGCTCGCGTTCGATCAGCGGCGGCGAAGGCTGCGACCTTCGTCTTGTTCTGATCTCCACAGACTCAAACGAAGAAGCTCCCGCGCTGTTCCCGCACGGCTCAGTGTGACCGCCTGTTCACTCGCCTGCCGGCCGGCTTTGCCGGGCAGTCGCGAGCGCAGAAGGCTTTACCCGACCTTTATCCAGGCGTGAAAACCTGCGTCTGCGATTACCGGGTTAGTCGCGTTGGCGGTCCCTCCGGACCTTTCGATGCGAAGCCAAGGATATCCCTCCGGGCACATATCGGTTCCGATGGGTGTACTCGAAGGACATGGATGACTCCTTCCCCGTTGGCGCGGATAGCGCATGGTTGAGCTGGGTGCTCTTACCCGACGGCGAGTTTCAGACCTTCCAGTCCAGCGCCAGCCTTCCGCTCGGCTGGTCGACGGGCGGAGACGGCCGTGCTTCCTGGTCTATCGTCGATGACCCGGCGCACGCGGACGAAGGTCGCTGCTGGTCGCATGCAGCCAAGGCCGGAAAGATCTCCCACGATCAAGAAACGCACCTCGACGTTGTGAAGACAATCTCGAGGCAAGGAGATCTCGACTTTCTCGGCTTCGACTCCAGCGAAGCGGGTTATTTTTATTTTATCAACGGGAGTAGCGCCGTCTCAGCTCGCGATGGGTTGACACTGTTGATCGACCAGGGTGACGACGGCACGTTCGAGTTCGTGAGCGATCAATTCTCGGGCGTTCCGCCTGCCGGACTCTCGTACCCGGCTGCGTATTCGCCCGCGATTGCCATCGGCGCGAGCACCAGTTTCGATTGTCAGGCTCCCTACAGTCAATTCGGCTCGAAGCTGGCTCTCGTTGCTCCAAGCAGCGGCGGTGATCTGACAGACGCGATCGTGACCACCGACCGAACCGGACCGGCCGGGTACGCCCGAGGAAACTACTTCGCCGGGTTCGGCGGTACCTCCTCGGCGGCGCCGCTGGCAGCGGGCGTCGCAGGTCTCGTTCTGTCGCGGAACCCGGGCCTCAGCGAAGTCCAGGTGCGCCGGATCCTGGAAAGCTCGGCGGACAAGATCAGGCCGAATGTCAGCGCCTACGATTCGCGCGGACACAGCGATCGCTTCGGTTACGGGCGGATAAACGCTAAGCGGGCGATCCGCATGACGCCCCTCCCGTCGAAAATCGCTTTCTCCAGATCTCGATACAAAGTCGGGGAGGGTCGGATCGCTCGGATCATGATCAAACGCGCGGGCAGGCTGAGCGAGCCTGTTTACGTCAAGCTCACGACGATCGGTGGCAGCGCGAGAGCCGGTCTCGACTTCACGGGTGTCTCGCGAAAGATCTTCTTCGCTCCGGGGAAGCGAACCAAGACGATCTCGATTCGGATCAAGGCGGACGAAAATCGCGAAGCTGCCGAGACGTTCTCGCTCGAGCTCACGGAGCCTTCGGCGGGTGCGATTCTTGCTCATCCGAGCAAGTCGACTCTGACGATCGCTGACGCTCCCTCTTGAGGCGCCGTCTCACCGGTTTGCGACCGTTAGTGCTCGGGTTTCGGCGACTCGAATAGCTTCCCGGTACGGATACGCTCGGCCATGAGCTTGGACTGATCGCGATAGATGCTCCCGTCCTCGAACTCGATTACCGGGTAGAGCTTCTGGCCACTCAGCGCGACGATCTGGTCGCGCTTCGACCGGGAAACGGGACCTTTCACGATCTCGTACTCGATCTCCGCCGTATCGAGCGTTTTCTGAACGCGCCAGCACGGATGGGCGCCGATCTTCATCCATATCATCGAGCAGCGGTGCAGCTTTACGGCCATTACCTCTTCCCTTCTTCGGAGTTTTCTGCCAAGCGACAGGCGAGTCATTCCGCCTCGATCGGGTTGATTATCCACCCTGTTGTCATAATCCTGTGCGTAAGCGGCTAGGAGGGGGCTGATGGATACCGTACTCGTTGCCTACGCGACCAAGCACGGATCGACTCGCGAGGTCGCGGCCGATGTGGCGCGCGTCATTCGCCAGAGCGGAATCTACGTCGAGATCACCCCCGCCCGGGAGGTGAAGAGTCTCGACCGCTACCAGGCGGTCGTGCTCGGAGGCTCGCTCTATCTGGGACGCTGGCACAAGGACGCACGCAAGTTGCTGAAGCGTTTTCGCTCCGAGCTGGCTTCGCTGCCACTGGCGGTCTTCGCGCTGGGGCCGAAGAGCACCGAGCCCGAGGCGCTCGAGGGCCCGGGCGCAGAGCTGGCGCGAGCGCTCGCCGAGGTGCCCGAGGTTCACCCCTTCTCGACCGCGGTCTTCGGCGGCGTGATCGATCCCAGCAAGCTCAGATTTCCGTTCAAGCGCATGTCTGCCGTGGACGCACGCGACTGGAAGGCGATCGAGAACTGGGCCGGCGAGGTGGTTCGAGGCCTTTCCGCTCGATCAGGGGCATGACCCATTCGAGCTAGGCAGGTAGACGCAGAGCGGTTATCCTGCGCCGCTCCCGGCCGCCGATTAAGTGCCTATGCGAGTACTCACCGTTCATAGACACGACGCGCCCGTGCCGACCACGCTCCCTGACGCCGCCCCCGTTTACGAGACGGCGCTCGAGTGGCTCCACGGTACACATGAGAACGAGGCGGCCGCCTGCCTGGCCTCGTGCAGGCTCGAGATCGTCCCGGCAAGCGGGGTCTATCCGCTGCGCGAGGAGCTACAGCCGGTCAAGCTGATTCTGAGTGGGCCGCGCCAGACGATGTCCTTGCTCGAGCGAAACCCCGAGATTCGGGGCCGAGTTCGGCAGGCGCTCGACAATGCGCTGGGCCGGACCGTGTACCTCACTCAGATGGCTCTCTCGACCAGCGCCGGCTCGCTCGCCGCGTAGCCGGGTAAGCCCGTCAGGCGAGACCGTGGAAGCGCTTCGCTTCCTTCTCCATCGCCGCGAGGCGCGTGTAGTAGTCGGGGAACTCGTTCAGGTGGGCCAGCGCGATCTTCCCGGTGAGTATCGGGTCGTTGTCCGTCACATCGGTTGCCCGATCGCGCGCTCCGTGCTCGAGCTCGACGTCCATCCCGGCCCGGAACTGCTCGACGTCGAACGGCCCGTTCTCCCAGTCGATACCGATCTGCGCGCCCACGCTCTTTGCTTGCTCGGCGCTGAAAACTTTCTCCTCCGCCATCGACCGCGTCTCCTCTCGCTCGTTGAGCTGTCTATCGAAAGAGAAGGGGCGCGCGCCCCCGCGCCCGCCCCTTCTCAAGAACCGAATCAGGCCGGCTTCGGCAGCGACTCGATCGCCTTCAGAGCCCGTTCCATCTGGGCCTCGTCGAAGGCCACGTCGACGAGCTTGCCGGCGAGGTAGTTGTCGTAAGCGGCCATGTCGAAATGACCGTGCCCGGAAAGGTTGAAGAGGATTGTCTTCTCCACGCCCTCCTCGTCGGCTTGCTTCGCGCTCAGGATTGCGCCGTGGATTGCATGCGACGACTCGGGCGCCGGGATGATTCCTTCGTTACGGGCGAAGATGATCGCCGAGGCGAAGACGTCGTTCTGCAGGTAGGCCTCGGCGCGGATGAGGCCGAGCTGCAGCGCGTGCGACACGAGCGGTGCCATGCCGTGATAGCGCAGGCCACCGGCGTGAATCGACTCGGGCACGAAGTCGTGACCAAGCGTGTGCATCGCCGCCACCGGTGCCAGCTTGGCCGTGTCGCCGAAGTCGTAGGTGTAGATCCCGTGCGTCAGCGTCGGGCAGGCCGCCGGCTCACAGGCCAGGAAGTCGATCTCCTTGCCGGCGATCTTGTCGCGCATGAAGGGGAAGGCGATTCCGGCGAAGTTGGAGCCGCCGCCGACGCAG
>Ga0209746_1001108_pt1 | contig 13182 bp, 13 predicted proteins | sample BarGraNGADG00211_3_FD_184496 | JGI IMG/M metagenome (GOLD analysis project Ga0209746, IMG submission 184496) | Arctic peat soil microbial communities from Barrow, Alaska - Barrow Graham LP Ref core NGADG0011-211 (SPAdes) (version 2) | ecosystem: Environmental > Terrestrial > Soil > Wetlands >...
AAGGATTGAATTGAAAAAACGATTGATCAGGCTGTGGAAGTCCGGCAAAGAAATTGCTGCCAGCCAGGCCGACCGGGCGCTGGAGCATACCTGCTCCGGGCTTTTTAGAAGATGCTGGTCAAACGTTTTACTGCTTCTATAAATACGTGAACTTTGAACAATCAAAATACAGGGACCTTCGGCAGCAATTTGGGTTTACATCTTTGCGCAGTACCCTGTAAGTGAGCAATTGCTATCGGAATAACATGCACAATTTCCAAGTTTCCCGTATAATGAGAGCATCTTCTGAAAATTGTCCTCCGGAGTTCCCATAATGAGTCAAAATCGCAGCGAACAGATGGTCAAACGCTTGCACTCCATGCAGGCCGCCGCGCCGGACATTGAAGCTTCTGCAGTTGTTTCTGTGGACGGGTTGATCATGGCCTCGGCCCTGCCAGCTGAAGTGGAAGAAGACCGCGTCTCGGCCATGTCGGCGGCCATGCTCAGCCTGGGCCAACGCATTGCCGAGGAACTGGGCCGCGGCGGCTTGAACCAGGTGTATATCAAGGGCAGCAATGGATTTATTGTCCTGACTTCAGTCGGTTCAGAAGCTGTGTTGACTGTGCTGGCCCGCCAGGATGGCAAGCTTGGTCTCATTTTCCTGGAAATGCGCCGGGCCGCAGAGGACCTGGTCAAACTGGTCGGATGAAGCTGATTTTCTCGCGCACATTAAGCTACGTACGTCAACCCGCGTGGGGAGGACGCCACTCAATGGCCCTCCCCATGTCCTTTGTTTTTGAGAGGTGAGCATGCCCACAAAATACATCTTCTTCACTGGTGGTGTTGTCAGTTCGGTTGGGAAAGGTGTGACCGCTGCGGCCACCGGCCTGTTGCTCAAATCACGCGGTTTCAAGGTTACGGTCCAGAAACTTGACCCGTATATTAATGTGGACCCCGGTACGATGTCTCCTTACCAGCACGGCGAAGTCTATGTACTGGACGACGGAGCGGAAACGGACCTGGACCTGGGTCACTACGAACGGTTCGTGGATATCCGCCTGGGCCGCTTCAACAACTTCACCACCGGACAGGTATATGCCGAGGTGATTGGCAAGGAGCGCCACGGGGACTACCTGGGCGGCACCATCCAGGTCATCCCGCACATCACCAACGAAATCAAGCGCCGCATCGGACTGGTGGCCAAAGAAACCGGGGCGGAGGTTGTCATCCTTGAGATCGGCGGTACGGTGGGCGATATCGAGTCTCAGCCGTTCTTGGAGGCCCTGCGCCAGTTGCGTAACGAGGTGGGACGCGAGAATACGTTCTTTGTCCATGTGACCTGGCTTCCGTACATCGGCGCCACCCAGGAACTCAAGACCAAACCGACCCAGCACTCGGTGGCGGCATTACGTTCGATCGGTATTTCTCCCAATATGATCATTGCCCGTTCGGATTACCCGGTTGAAGACGGCTTGTGTGACAAGATAGCCCTGTTCTGCGACGTAGACAAACTCGCGGTCGTCCCGATGGTCACCTCACAGGTATTGTATGAAGTTCCGCTTCTTCTCGAAGAAGCAGGGGTGGGGGACTACCTGGTGGAGCGGCTGGGACTCAAAGCCAGTGCAAAACCGGACTGGGGTCCGTGGCGGCGGTTGGTGGAGGAAGTCCGCAGGCCGAAACCGGTGGTAAAAATTGCCCTGGTTGGAAAGTATGTCGAGTTGAAGGATGCTTACATCTCGGTGCGGGAGGCCGTCAACCATGCAGCCCTGTCGCTGGGGCTGGAGGCAGATATCCAGTGGGTGCTCTCCAGCGATCTGGAGAAGGGCAAGGGCTGGGATCTCGTCAAATCGGCGGGCGGCATTATCATCCCAGGGGGTTTCGGCTCACGGGGTATCGAAGGGAAAATCCAGGCGGCGAAATATGCCCGCGAGGACAAAGTCCCTTATCTGGGTCTGTGCCTGGGGATGCAGGTGATGTGCGTGGAGTTCGCCCGGGATGTGCTCGGCTACGAAGACGCCAACTCGACCGAATTTGACCGCAGCACAGCCCATCCGGTGATTGATCTGATGCTGGAACAGCGCGCTATCACCGACATGGGCGGCACCATGCGCCTGGGGCTGTACCCCTGCGTGCTCCAGCCGGGGACGAAAGCCGCCGCAGCTTACGGTGAGAAGCAGGTGGAGGAGCGCCACCGTCATCGCTGGGAGTTCAATAACACGTATCGGGAAGAATTCGAAAAAGCCGGGATGGCCTTCTCCGGCATTTCACCGGATGGCTTGCTGGTGGAAATTGCCGAACTCAAAGACCATCCCTACATGGTTGGCAGCCAGTTCCATCCGGAGTTTCTTTCCCGCCCGATGCGCCCGCACCCGTTATTTGTGGGATTGCTGAAGGCGGCGGGGGAAAAAGCAGGGTTCAAGTAAGAAAAGTGAGTTATACTCTAAAACTTGGAAACCAACGGACGATCTGTCCGAAATCATTCAACTGGAGTAAAGCTATGGACTCAACAATCGAACTCATTACCGGGCAAGAAATCCTCGACTCGCGCGGCAACCCGACCGTGGAAGTCGAAGTCGTCCTGGCCGACGGCTCGTGGGGCCGCGCCGCGGTCCCCTCCGGAGCTTCCACCGGCGTCCACGAGGCGCTCGAACTGCGCGATGGCGACAAGAAACGCTACAACGGCAAGGGCGTACTGAAAGCCGTCGCCGCTGTCAACGACGAGATTGCCGACGACCTTTTCGGCTGGGATGCCACCGACCAGAAAGCCATTGATATGGAACTGCTGGCCCTGGATGGCACACCCAACAAATCCAAACTCGGCGCCAATGCAATCCTGGGTGTTTCGCTGGCGGTCGCCAAGGCTGCCGCGGCCTCGCTCAGCCTGCCCCTCTACCGCTATATCGGCGGCGTGTATGCCCACGTGCTGCCCGTTCCGATGATGAACATCCTGAACGGCGGCGCACACACCGCCTGGCAGTCCACCGACGCCCAGGAGTTCATGGTCATGCCGCTTGGCGCGCCGACCTTCGCTGAGGGCCTGCGCTGGGGTGCCGAAATCTACCACGCCCTCAAGTCTGTGCTCAAGGAAAAGGGTTATATCACCCTGGTCGGCGACGAGGGCGGTTATGCCCCGGCGCTCAAGGCCAACAATGAGGCCGTGGAAGTCATTCTGGAAGCCATCGCCAAGGCCGGTTTCAAGGCTGGCCGCGGCGAACAGGTGGCGATTGCCCTCGATCCCGCCGCCTCCGAACTCTACGACGAAAAGACCAAAACCTACAACCTGCGCAAAGAAGGTAAAAAACTGACCGGTCCGCAGATGGTTGAATTCTGGGCAAAGTGGGTCAAGGATTACCCTATTGTCTCTATTGAAGATGGCCTGGCACAGGACGACTGGGAATCATGGATACTGATGACAAAGGAACTGGGTGGCAAAATCCAGATCGTCGGCGACGACCTGCTGGTAACCAACCCGGAACGAGTCCGCCGCGGCATCCGTGAAAAAGCCTGCAATGCCCTGCTGGTGAAACTCAACCAGATTGGCACGCTGACCGAGACCATCGAAGCGGTCGAGACCTGTCACCGGGCTGGCTGGCGGGCGGTCACTTCCCACCGTTCCGGCGAGACCGAAGACAGCACCATCGCCGACCTTGCCGTAGCCCTGAACATGGGCCAGATCAAGACTGGCGCCCCGGCCCGTTCGGACCGTGTTGCCAAGTACAATCAGTTGCTGCGCATCGAGGCCGAGCTTGCCGATACCGCTAAATATGCCGGTTGGGCTGCGCTTGACCACTAGAATCCAGACTAATTACCTAATTCCGCACACAAACTGGTGTGCGGAATTATTTTAAGATAGTCAATTAATTAAATAAATTGTTCAAAGGGTCAGGGCTTTTTGATAAACCAAGAAACGCGTAAGTGACTGCGATCATATGCCCAATACTGACAATGCAATACCAATAACTGCCAGTTTGCGGCTTTCTGACCTCCTGCCAAGAAATCCCAGCCCGATACCAGCGAGACTGCTGGTAACCCCACAGATCGGGATCAAACCAGCACAAAGGCCTATAATCCCAAAAAAAGCGAAGCAAGCATCATATTCTTATGGAAGCGTTCTTCAGGATCCAGTCCGCCGAAATCCGGTTCCATTTGCAGCTCCCTTTTCGGCTTCATGCTTTCGTCACCGCCACAAAGATCATTGGCCGGCGCCCGGTCTGGTTGCGGAGCAGGCTTCGCACTGCGTCCGTGATGGTTTTTTCATCATCAAATCCTCCGCTATTGACCAGGTCGGTGACCTTTTTTCGAACAGCCGGGACGAGTGTCTCGGCATCTTCGGGGGAGATGAAGCCGCGCGTGATGACCTCGGGATCTTTCAATAAGCGGCTGGAGTATTTATCCAGTGTTGCGGTAATGAGAACAATCCCGGAGCGGGCCAGTTGCTCGCGCTCGCGCATCACGTCCAGGTCGATCTCGCCCACGCTTTCGCCTTCAACGAAGATATAGCCGCCAGGCATACGTTCGGCTAACGAGAGTTTGCCATCGGCGAGTTCCACCACCTGTCCATTTTCGACGACGACAATATTCTCCGCCGGGATGCCGACTTGCTTTGCCAGGGTGGCATGGCGTCTCAACTGGTGCAGTTCGCAGTGGATGGGCATGAAAAATGTGGGCCGCACCAAGTTGAGCAGGAGTTTCTGTTCCTCCGAACTGGCGTGACCTGAAACATGTACCGGTGAGATTGCCTCATGGACCACCTCCGCGCCGCGCCGCATGAGACGGTTGATCGTCTTGCTAATGGCCTCCTCGTTGCCGGGTATGGGATGGGAGGAGAGCACGATCGTATCGCCGGCTTCCACGTCGAATTGACGGTTGGTGCCGGTGGCGAGTCGCCCGATAATGGACGACGGTTCTCCCTGCGAACCGGTGCACATCAACACTATATCTTTATCCGGCAGGTGCAGGGCTTCTTCCAAACTGACCAGAGTCTTTTCGGGTATATCCAGGTAGCCCATCTTCTGGGCGATCTTGGCGTTATCCACCATGCTCGTCCCCACGAAGGCCATTTTGCGGCCATGTCGCACGGCGGCTTCGGCCACCTGCTGCATCCGGGCGATGAGCGAAGCGAAGGTCGCGATGATGATGCGACCGGGGGCGGTGCGAAAAGCCTCGTCGAAAGCCGGGCCGATCACTCGCTCGGAGGGTGTCCAGCCGGGGCGTTCTGCGTTGGTCGAATCACCCAGCAAGACGGCCACTCCGCGCGCTGAAAACTCGGCCAGTTTGGCAAAGTCTGTCGGCCAGTTATCCACCGGGGTCTGGTCAAACTTGTAATCGCCGGTGTGGACGATCAGCCCGGCGGGGGTGGTGATGCCCAGGCCGATGGCATCCGGGATGGAGTGGCAGACATGGAAGGTCTCGATCTGGAATGGGCCAATCCGGACCGTTTCACCGGCCTGCACCGTCCGCAAATCGGACTTGTTCGAAAGGCCGTTACGCGCCAGTTTGACCTCGATCAGGCCTCGGGTCAGGGGAGTGGCGTAGACTGGTGCCGGTACATCTGTCAGCAGGTGTTGGATGGCACCAATATGGTCTTCATGTCCGTGGGTGATGACGATGCCGTCCACACGCTTGGCATTGTCGCGTAAATACTGGAAATCAGGGATGATGTAGTCTACACCCAGCATATCGTTATCGGGGAACATCAGCCCGGCGTCCACAACCAGGATGCGGCCGCCGTATTCGTAGGCCATCATGTTTTTACCGACTTCGCCCAGGCCACCGATCGGAATGATACGTAGTTTTTGTTCTTTACTCATGTTTTATCCTTTGTATTTCTACCCGCCCGTTTTAAATAAAACACAAAACGCCCCTTGCATTTTGCAGGGGTTAGGGGAACAGGTAAATTGTGAGTTTGCCAACTGCCCGGAGGCAGTAAAAGTTTACTTTTTAAAAGATAGTGCACAAATGTGATATTCTATCAAGGCGAAGTCAGTATAGCAGGTGCAGAGGGATTTGTCAAAGTTTTTGACACCGGAAAACGCTAGGTTGAAAAATTACAATGTACTGCGTAAATATCTGAATAAAAATTCCAAGGATTTCCCGCGATTCGATAATAGCAAGTTCAGAGATTTATCCTAGAAGCAGTAAATCGGGGCACCACGCGGAAAACGTTTTTGGCTTGGTGATACAATCGAACTGTTGATTTGGAGGTCGGATGAAAGCTTCACAACTGCGCTCCCGTTACTGGCGCATCATGGCTTTTTTTGCTCGGGCCACACTTGGTTTTATTTTCTGGGAGTTATTTTTGCCGCGCATTGGTTTAAGGGGTTTAACTCGCCGGACGCGTTCCAATCGCTACAGGCGCGTCGCGGCCCAATTCCGCAGCCTGGCAATCCGGATGGGTGGCGTGATGATCAAGGTCGGTCAATTTCTGTCATCCCGGTTGGATGTCCTTCCGCCGGAAATCACCGGAGAGTTGTCTGGTTTGCAGGACGAAGTGCCCCCGGAGAAATTTGAAGATATCCGCCGTGAAGCAGAGACCGATTTGGGCGCTCCCCTTTCAGAGAAATTTGAGTCGTTTGACGAAACGCCGTTGGCAGCGGCCTCGCTTGGGCAGGTGCATCGTGCCCGTCTGTGCGTCGCCGACGCGCAGGGGGAGTTCTGTAATGTAGTTGTCAAAGTCCAACGGCCGTTCATCGACCAGTTGATCGAGGTAGATCTTACTGCCTTGCGGCAGGTGGGCCGCTGGCTGCAGAAATACCCACCGGTGGCAAAGCGGGTGGATGTGCCTTCCTTGCTGGAGGAGTTCTCCACCATAACCCGCCAGGAGGTCGACTACCTGGCTGAGGGGCATAATGCCGAGACGTTCACTGAATATTTCAAGGATGTTCCGCGCGTCCATGTGCCGCGCGTGGTCTGGAGCCACACCTCCCGCAAGGTGCTGGTGCTTGAAGACGTGTTTGCCATTAAGATCACCGATTATAACGCCATCACCGCTGCCGGGATCGACCGGGCCGAGGTCGCCAACGAATTGTTCGAAACCTACCTCAAACAGATCTTCGAAGACGGTTTCTTCCATGCCGACCCGCACCCCGGCAACCTGTTCGTGACACCGGTCCCGAACCCACAAGGGAGCGGGAAAACCGACTGGCGGTTAACGTTCGTGGATTTTGGGATGGTGGGCCATGTTCCCGAAAACCTGCGCCTGGGCTTGCGCGAAATGCTCATCAGTGTGGGCACCAAGGATGCCGCCCGCCTCGTGCGTGTCTACCAAACACTGGATGTACTCCTACCGAGTGCCGATCTGAAGCTCATCGAGCAGGCCGAGGCCGAGCTCTTCGATCTGTTCTGGGGTAAGTCCATGAGTGAGTTGCGCAAGATCAACCACGCCGAGATGTTTCGCTTCGCCGACAAGTTCCGCGAGTTGATGTACACCATGCCTTTCCAGTTGCCGCAAAACCTTCTCATGCTCGGCCGGACGGTAGCCATCCTTTCGGGGATGTGCACCGGCCTCAACCCGGATTTCAACCTGTGGGCTCAGTTGTCCCCCTATGCCGGTAAATTGGTCTCGGACGAGGTTGGGTCGAACTGGCGAGTCTGGGTGGACGAAGTGGTTAATGTCTTGAAGGAATTGGTTGCCCTGCCGTCCCAGACGGGACGGGTACTGAGTCAGATGGAACGCGGCGATTTGACTGTCCAGGTGCCTGCAGTCAGCCGCCAGATGGGTTCCCTGGAAAAGGCAATCAACCGTTTGACCGGCAGTGTTATATTTGCCGCTCTTTTGCTCGGCGGCATTATGCTTTACGGTGATGGAAAAGAACTTCTTGCTTATATCCTGTTCGGATGTTCGGGATTGGCCCTGATTTGGACGGCCTTTTTTAGCCGGGCAGGCTCGCGGCGATTCCACCCGTAAGGGAAAGAACCGCCCCGTTGCAAACGGGGCGGACTTGATTGTTCGTTAAGCTTTTTTCTTCGGCTCTTCCATCCGTTCCAGCGAGGCATCAATCATGCCGCGCCAGGCCAGGAGCATTTCTTTGCGGGCCTTGCGGTGGTGCTCTGTAAACTCCGGTGGGAGCATCCCTTCAATGCTCTTGTGGAACTCTTCTCGGGCAGCGCGGAAATGCTGACGGGTCTCTTCGGAAATCTTACCTTCAAATGGTCTATGCGTGCGTGCGGTTTGTTCAGCCATAGGATCACTCCTTATTGTGAGTGGATTATAGCGCGGAGTCGCTTGTGGAGCAATATCTTAATTATTAGAGTAAAATTAACGAATTGGAGCAACTCATGCAATATCAAGAATATGTTCAACGGGTCCAACAGACCTCACAACTTATCCAGGAGGGCCGTAATAAGGAAGCGGTGGAAGCTCTCTACCAGTTGATCTTGAGCGACATCTCGGAGATTGATAAAGCAGATATGTGCGTAAACTTGGCATTTGTTTATGACCGATTGGGGAACACAGACGAAGCAATGGCCTGGTACGAAAAAGGCGTTTCCTACGAGCAAACCTATTGTCGCTTTGATGTGGCCGAGAAAAAGGCGCAATACTTGTCTCAGCTGGGTCTCAGTAACCAGGCAGTTCCAATTTACGAGTCGCTCAGGAAACAACCTTTTGTGAGCTAAGGCGAAAAAGAGCGCATACGCAAGACCATTCAAAGTTTTCTGGGGAAAGTCATGCGTAGCTGGCAATAATGTCATAGGTTTTTTAATAGGAGGTATTTTATGGAGTACCGTGTTCTTGGACTGACCGGCCTGAATGTTTCACCGCTTTGCCTGGGCACAATGCAGTTTGGCTGGACGGCAGATGAGTCTATGTCGCAGCGCGTCCTTACGGCGGCGTACGAGGCGGGTATAAATTTCATTGATACTGCGGATATCTATTCCCGTTGGGCGGATGACAATCCTGGCGGAGTTGCCGAACAGATCATCGGTCGTTGGATGAAGCAAAATAATATTCCGCGCGATAAAATCGTCCTTGGCACGAAAGTGCGCGGCAACATGGGCGGCGGGCCGGAGAATGAAGGGCTTTCACACAAACATATCCTGCAGGCGGTGGAGAATTCCCTGCGCCGGTTGCAGACGGACCATCTCGACCTCTATCAGGCCCACTGGCCGGATGAGAAAACGCCCATCGAGGAGACTCTGCGTGCTTTCGACGAACTGGTCAAGCAAGGTAAAGTCCGCTACGTGGGCGCCTCCAACTATTCTGCGTGGGAACTTATGCAGGCGCTCTGGACCTCGGACCGAAACAGCCTGTCCCGTTACGACAGCCTCCAGCCGCACTATAACCTGGTCCATCGCGACGAGTTCGAGCGCGAACTGGCCGCGGTCTGTAAAACATATCGTCTTGGTGTCATCCCCTACAGCCCGCTGGCAGGAGGTTTCCTGACCGGAAAATACCGCCGCAACCTGGTCCCAATTACCGCACGTGCCGGTGGCGCGAAACGCTATTTCAACGAGCGCAACTGGGCCTTACTCGACCAGATGGATGCGCTGGCGAAAGAGAAACAGGCCAGCATCTCGCAGATTGCTTTAGCCTGGCTTCTGGCTGACCCGCTTATTGCCAGCCCGATTATTGGAGCAAATTCGGTCGAGCAATTGAAGGATAATCTCGGCGCAATGGATGTTCGGCTACCACCAGCTGAAAAATCCGCTCTGGACAAAGCGTCAGCCTGGAAAGAAAACGGGGAGTAACCGGTTGGGGCGGACGAAAATCCGCCCCGGATTATTCTCTATGCGCCTCAAAGCTGACCTTCAATTATTCCTCGTTACGGTGATATGGGGGAGTGCTTTTGTCGTTATGCGTATTGCTGCGGGGCATCACACTATTTTCCTGCTAAATGGTTCCCGTTTCCTGCTGGGAGGCCTCCTCCTATTTCCGCTGACAAAACTCAGGGGAGCATTCAATCGTTCCAACCTGGTTTTTGTCGCTCTGGCTGGATTTGCGTTGTATGCTGCCATTGCCTTTCAGCAGGCCGGGTTGGTTACGACAACTGCCGGAAACGCCGGGTTTATCACAAGCCTGTATGTGGTCATTGTTCCATTTGTGCTGTGGATCTTCTGGCGCGAGCGGCCTTCTCCGTTGATGGGCGTCGCCATCCCGCTGGCGATTGGGGGTGGATTCCTGCTCAGTACCGGCGGTAGAATCCGGGTCCAGCCTGGAGATGTGCTGATGTTCGCCGGCTCGTTTTTTTGGGCCATGCACGTGATCGTCGTTGCAAAGGCCCAGGGACGGATTGCCCCGCTCCCGTTCGCCCTGGGACAGTTTGTCTTCTGCGGAGTGTTGAACCTCTTCACTGGTGCATTTATCGAACATCCCAATCGGGCCGACATGCTGTTTGTCATGCCCGCGGTTCTCTATACAGCAGTTTTTTCGATTGCCCTGGGATTCACGTTCCAGGTGATTGCCCAGAAGCATACCCCGCCCAACGACGCGGCCTTGATCCTCAGCCTCGAAGCGGTCTTCGCGGCTCTGTTTGGCTGGTTATTCTTGCATGAGATGCTTCTTCCAGTGCAACTGGTGGGGTGTGCTTTGATCCTGATTGCGGTTGGGTTGATGCAAATGAAAAATGGTAAAATGAGGGTATATGACAGCTAAAGTAATTCTCAACCCCTATTCGAATCGTTGGAAAGCGAAAGCCCGCTGGCCTGAGGCAGAAGCAGCTCTCAAGGCCGCCGGCGTGGACTTCGAACTGGTTATCTCTGAACGCCCGGGCCACATTATCGAACTGGCTGAACAGGCTGCCCGCCAGGGTTTTTCGCCGATCATTGCCGCCGGTGGTGACGGGACGATCGGCGAGGTTGTAAATGGTCTGGCACACGCCGCAAAATCTGAAAAGGATTTATTGGGACCGCTTGGCATCTTGCCGTTGGGTACTGCCAACGACCTGACATACAATTTGAGCTTACCCACAGACCTCCAGTCTGCTGCCCAAATCATTAAGACCGGAAATACACAGCGCATGGATATTGGCAAGGTCAACGACCTCTACTTCGCCAATAATTCGGCAGCTGGTCTTGAACCCTATGTTACCACCAAGCAAATCCGGATTACAGGGATCAGCGGTATTCTTCGATATTTGGTTGCCGCTGTATGGGCAATCATGGATCGTCCGAAATGGGTAGCGAACATCAAATGGGACGACGGCGAGTACAATGGCCCCGTCTCTTTGGTGACGATCGGAAATGGCTCGCGTTCGGGGGGGGGGTTTTACATGATCCCGCATGCTGATCCTTTCGATGGAAAATTGACTTTCGTATATGGTTATCGTCCTACGCGCCTTGCGATGCTGGCCACATTACCTCGCGCGATGAAACCTGATGCTGGAAGTTATGTAGAGATGGATGGGATTTTCGAGCAGAAAGCGACCTGGATTAAGATCCACCTTGAAACCCCATCACCGGCTCACACGGACGGGGAACTCTTCTCGAACGCAATTCAGGATCTGGAATATCGCATTTACCCTGGCCAGTTACAAATCCTGATGCCTTAAACGCTTGTCGAACCTGTAAAAAGCGCCTCTCACAAAGATGCGCTTTTTCAACTTTCTACGGGGTAATTTTTTACGAACTACGAGTATATCAATGTGACGCGAAAACGAGACCCGTTGGAGTCTCGTTTTAGTGGGCGCGAAGGGGCTCGAATAGCATCCCCTTTGGGGACCCCCGACCTTACCATCCCCTATCGGGGACATCAATGTGACGCGAAAACGAGACCTTTGGGGTCTCGTTTTAGTGGGCGCGAAGGGACTCGAACCCCCGACCTCATCAATGTGAGTGATGCGCTACTATTCGATTTCCAAAATTTCGTCGGGTGGTTCTGGTATGGCGTTTTCGATAAAAACCTTCTCGAACGCACCAGTTAAAACTTGGTTTCCGCACAAAAAAGCAGATAGCCTAAGAACGCCCAGTCTACTTGTCGGGTGTTATTAGAAGCGGGAGGAGGATGGACTCTGCTCTGGGGTTGAATTGTGCTGGTTACGCTCATGGTGACCGAATGGCATGGCGGAAATCTTTCCTTCTTGAATCATTGCTAACACTCGAATGAAGTGCTATAATCTTACTGGTAAGAACAAGGAGAAACCAATGAATACTCTTGCTACCACTCGCATGTCTTCCAAAGGGCAAATTGTCATCCCTGAAGCCATCCGAAAACAACTGAATCTCAAGGCAGGTGCGCAATTTGTTGTTGTGGGTGAAGATGACGTAGTGATCATCAAGGCAATTATTGCTCCTGGCATGGACACATTCGACGCCCTCATCCAGCGGGCGCGCCAGCAAGCGAAGCTTGCAGGTTTGAAACGTGCGGAAATTCCAATTTCCGTATCAAAAGCGCGAGGCCGTAGGTGAAAGTGGTTCTCGACACAAATGTGTTTGTTTCGGGGGTCTTTTTCAGTGGGCCACCATTTCAGATTCTGCAAGCATGGAGGGATGTAAAAATACAACTGGTCATCTCCTCTGAAATTCTGTACGAATACCGGCGCGTGGGAGAGATCCTAGTCGAGGAACATCCAGCAATTGATCTAGAACCCATGCTTGAATATGTAATCCATAAGGCAGTTGTCTTTTCCGCCCTCCCGCTTCCAGAACGCGTTTGTGACGATCCGGACGACGATAAATTTCTTGCCTGTGCGCTGGCAAGCGGAAGTAATCTCGTTGTCAGCGGTGACAAACATCTGCTCAAAGTGTCAGGATATCAAAACATTGAAGTTCTGAAACCCCGCGATTTTCTCGACAAGCACCTTTTAGGATGAACGAGAATCTTATTGGTAGCATCCTTCCCGCTGCCAATCAGTCCCGCAATCATTTTCTCCAGACAGGATTTCCTATGCAACTCTTACAAGCCTTTGGTCTTAGTCACTCGTACGGCAGCTTCCAAGCCCTGGCCCCGACAGACCTGGCTTTGAACGCCGGCGAAATCTCCGTTCTGGAAGGGCCGAACGGCTCCGGCAAATCGACCCTTATGCTGTGCCTAAGCGGTCTGATGCGCCCTTCGACCGGCGAGATCCATGTCGACGGGCACGACCTGTACGCGGACGAACCTGAGGCTAAACGGGCCCTGGCATTCATGCCGGATGTGCCGCGCTTCTACGCCGAGTTGACCGCCTGGGAGCACCTGCGCTTCCTGGCCCTGGCGCACAACGCCGGCGCGGGCTTCGAGGCGCGCGCCGAATCATTGCTGAGAGAGTTCGACCTGTGGGAAGTGCGTGA
>Ga0209746_1001112_pt1 | contig 13145 bp, 9 predicted proteins | sample BarGraNGADG00211_3_FD_184496 | JGI IMG/M metagenome (GOLD analysis project Ga0209746, IMG submission 184496) | Arctic peat soil microbial communities from Barrow, Alaska - Barrow Graham LP Ref core NGADG0011-211 (SPAdes) (version 2) | ecosystem: Environmental > Terrestrial > Soil > Wetlands >...
CTTCCGCAAGGTACTGATTCATGATCTTTCGCCGGAGCAGTTTGCGGATATGTATGCGCAAACCATCTGCTACGGCCTTTTTGCCGCCCGCTGTAATGCTGATAGCGCTAAGCGCTTTACCCGCCAGAATGCCGGATTTGATCTGCCCAAGACAAACCCCTTTCTGCGCAAGATGTTCGACTATATCGCCGGAGTAAACCTTGATGAACGGATCGTCTGGGCTGTCGATGATCTTGCCTGCCTGCTGCATCATACGGATATGGAAGCTATCCTCAAAGACTTCGGCAAGCACACAAGGCAGGAAGACCCTGTCGTGCATTTCTATGAAACGTTTCTTGCCGCTTATGATCCCAAGATGCGCGAAGCACGGGGCGTTTACTACACGCCGGAGCCGGTTGTCTCTTACATTGTCCGTAGCATCGACCATATTCTGAAAACAGACTTTAAACTCAAAGACGGCTTGGCCGACGCCACAAAAATCAAAGTCCCGCAGACGACCGGCAAAAAGAAAATAGATGTGCACAAAGTCCAGATACTTGATCCGGCCACCGGCACAGGCACATTTCTCTATGGCATTATTGACCACATCCACAATGCCTTTAAAGACGACAAAGGCATGTGGTCAAGTTATGTGTCGCAACATCTTCTACCCCGGCTCTTCGGCTTTGAGCTGCTCATGGCCCCTTATGCCGTCGCGCATATGAAGCTGGGCTTGCAACTCAAACAATCAGGCTATGATTTCCAATCAGCCGAGCGCCTGAGAATTTATCTGACAAACACTCTGGAAGAAGCCCACGCCATGGCCGGTCTGCCGCTTTTCACCCAATGGATCGCTGAAGAAGCCAATGCAGCAAGCGACATCAAAAAAGATGCGCCGGTGATGGTTGTGCTGGGCAATCCGCCGTATTCTGTAAACTCTATGAATACCGGTTATGTTGAACCCATACGATCAAACTACTATCCTAAAGACGACATAAAAGAAGCTAATCCAAAAGTGCTCCTCGATGATTACGTAAAATTTATCAGGTTTGCACAAGAGCGAATCGAAAAGACAGGATATGGAATATTGGCGTTTATCAGCAATCACAGTTATCTGGATAATCCGGTATTTCGAAGAATGCGGCAAAGTTTGATAGAAACCTTCGATGATATTTACATCCTAGATCTGCATGGCAACAGCAAAAAGAAGGAGAAATCACCGGATGGTTCAGAGGACAAGAACGTCTTTGATATACAGCAAGGCGTGTCAATAGGCATCTTTGTGAGGAATGACAAGAGTGCTAAGAAGAACTGCTATCATGCGGAACTGTTTGGAACACGAAAAGTAAAATACCAGTGGCTTTCAGAATATGATGTGGGAAATACTGCTTGGGAAAAATTGTCACCCACAATGCCTTTCTTCCTCTTAACACAGCAGGATACAACGCATTTACCAGAGTATGTGAAGGGCTGGAAGTTGAATGACATTTTTATGGTTACATCGACGGGCGTCAAAACACACCGTGACCATTTTGTTTATGATTATGATGTTGACCAACTGCGCAAACGCATAATTGAGTTTCGTGATCCATCACTTTCTGATGAAGAAATTGCCATACGTTATAATCTGAAGGATACTCGCGACTGGAAACTGCATGAGAAAAGAAAGAGTCTAAGATCAGATGCCGATTGGCAGAATGGGCTCAATAAGTGTCTATATCGTCCATTTGATATTAGATCGTGTTTTCATCATAAAGATGCTGTGGAATTGCCACGCCAAGAAGTAATGAAACACATGCTAAAAGGAGATAACCTTGGGCTACTTACTAATCGCCAAATACGCATTGAAAAAATTAATCATACTCTTGTGACAGATCACCCTGCAGATTTTCATGTATTAGAAACAGCTAACGCCAGTGTATATTTTTACCCGTTATACCTTTATATGGATGAGGCAGAAAATGTATTTAAGGAGTTAAAAATATCCAATCTTACTCCCGAATTTACAAAGACTTTCTCCCTTCGTCTTAAAATACAATTCATTTCCGATGGTAAAGGCGACAGAAAAAAGACCTTCGGGCCGGAAGACATCTTCGACTATATATATGCTGTCTTGCATTCACCAACCTACCGCAGCCGTTACGCCGATTTCCTGAAAATGGATTTCCCCCGTCTGCCGCTTACCTCTAATCCAGAACTTTTCCGCAATCTCTGCTCGATTGGCGATGAACTGGTTGCCTTACACCTGATGGAAAAGCATGGGAAGAAAATTACGGGTTATCCCGCAACCGGTGACAGCGCCGTTGAAACTATGCGCTATACAGAGCCGCAAGACGACACCAAAGGGCGCGTCTGGATCAACACCACGCAGTATTTTGAAGGAGTCCCTAAAGAAGTTTGGGAATTCCATGTCGGCGGCTATCAGGTTTGTGCCAAGTGGCTCAAAGACCGCAAGGGACGAAAACTCACCTATGACGATCTGACCCACTATCAGCAAATCGTCTCGGCGCTTGCGGAAACAATCAAGCTCATGGAACAGATTGACGCGACTATCACCGCCTCCGGCGGCTGGCCGATTGCATAGGCTTTGACTGTGACGAACTCGTAAGAAGTAGCAAATTGTCGTTTTTCGTCATTACGGCGAAAGAGACTGTGTCACAATTACCATTTTTGTCATTCCGTGCAAGCGAAGCGCGACACGGAATCCAGTATTTTCAGTAAGTTCTGGATATCGGCTTTCGCCGGTATGACGATTATTGAACTTTTTATGAGATCATCAATTGTGAAATCAGCAAAATATTATTTTTGAGCGGAGAGGTCATAGAATAAGTTGTTGGAAGCGCTATATGCAGATGAAACATATTGTCCTGATAGTTGTAATGATAGCTATTTCTACTCAGAGCTTTGCCTGGGATAATCCGAATAAATCACCAGTGCCGCATATAGAGACGTTGCAGGCAACGTCTCTATGACCAGAGTGTCGCCGTGTATTACCAATCCGGGAGAAGAAATAATTGCAATGTCCGGACAATGACAACACCGTCATCTTCAGACTGGAGAGAATTAAAAAATAAAAAGCATTTTGGACTTGAAAAATTGCTAAACGTTAACGGAACAAGGGAGGAAAGAACGGATGCGACCCATTCGGGAAATCTTGGAAGCGAAAAGTGTTGCGGTTATCGGGGCATCGAGGGATCAGGAGAAACCCGGAGCGCAGCTTCTTAAAGTTCTGAAAGAAGTGGGCTATCAGGGCTGTGTCGCGGGCGTAAACCCGCAGGGTGGGGAAGTATTTGGAACCATTTTGTATCGGAATTTGCAGGAAGTTCCTTTCAACGTTGATCTGGCGGTTATGCTCATCCCCCCACGGTTTGTTCCGGAAGCATTGCGGGAGTGTGCCCGTAAAGGTGTCAAGGGGGTGGTGATCTCGGCGGAGGGTTTTGCCGAAACGGGACCTCATGGGGCAAAGTACCAGGAAGAAGTAAGCGCGATCTTAAAATCCACCGGTATGAGAGGGTTTGGACCCAATACTCTGGGCCTGGTTAATACGGCAACCAAACTGACCACGTCTTATTTTGCCACCGCCCGAATGCTGATGCCCGGATCCATTGGATTTGCTGCGCAGTCCGGGATTTTTGTGGGGGCGCTGCTGAGGTATTTGAGTTCATTGGATGGCCTCCATCTGTCCAAAGGTATCGGTCTGGGAAACAAGGTGGATGTGAACGAATCGGATGCTCTTTCTTACTTCATGGACGACGAGCAGACCAGGATCATCGGCCTGTATCTGGAGGATGTCAAAGATGGACGCCTGTTTCTGGAAAATCTCAAGAAGGCTGTGGCTAAAAAGCCTGTGCTCATCATCAAGAGCGGGCGTACCCAGGCGGGCGCCACGGCTTCGGCATCGCATACGGCCAGTCTTGCGGTCGAAGACGCCGTATTTGATGGAGTTATCCGCCAGGTCGGAGCCATCCGTCTGACCGGGATCGATGATTTCGTCCGCACTCTGCGAGGGTTTTTGAATATGCCCCTTCCCGTGGGAGACCGGCTGGCTTTTGTCACCTATAGCGGAGCACAGGCCATTATGAGCATCGACGCGGCCGTAGAGCAAGGGCTGCAAGTAGCCCGATTGGGAGAAGCTACTCAGAAAAGGATTGCCGGGGTGATCGCTACTCCTTCCAAGACCAGAAACCCGATTGACATTTTTCCCGATTGGCTGGCCCACGGATATGAAAAGACGACGTCGGAGATCCTCAAAGCCCTTCTGGATGATAAGGATGTGGACGGCATTGTTTTTATTTCCTTTGCCGATGCCCGGCCGAAAGTGTATCAGTCAATGGTTGATATTCTCCGGCAGGATCGCCGCAAGCCGGTTTTTATATCCCTTTTAGGGGATAAAAAAGACAAAGAAGCCTGTCAAAGTTTTCTGGACGGAAATGGTCTGCCCTGTTATGATTTCCCTGAATATGCCGTTCGTGTCTTTGCCCATATGCGGCAATATTCCCAGATCAAAGAAAAAATTAATAAGCAAAAATAAAAGGGAGCGGAGGGGATCAAGTCTGCCGTTGACTATTGCCATACGTCAAAGGCAGACCCCATGCATCTCTCAGAAAGAATGTCAGCACGCTTAAAAAGCCTTAACTTGCTTATGGTGGACAATTGATCCTCCATAGCTTTGCTCTCTTTGCCTGATACAAATTATTTATCATTGCGAACTCCCGTATTTATCCAGTTTCTTACGCAGCGTTTTGCGAGTGATGCCCAGGCGACGGGCGGTTTCGCTTTTGTTGCCGCTGCAAGCATTAATCGCCTCCAGAATGCTTCTCTTTTCCACCTCATCCAGCGGCATATTCTCCGGCAAGCTAGGTTGCTCACTGCCAGAGGCATTTGGACTATCCGCCATCAGCAGCGCCAGCTCGTCAACATCAAGATAGTCGGAACGTGACAGAACAACGGCTCTCTCCACCGCATTCATCAGTTCACGGACATTACCCGGCCAGCTATATTTCACGAGCTTCTCCATAGACTGCGGTGTGAAGCCTTTGATGTTTTTCTTATTCTTTGTGGCAAACATTTGCAGGAAATGCTGCGCCAAAAGAGGAATATCTTCTTTCCTGTCTTTAAGCTGCGGAACATTCAAAGCCACAACGTTAAGTCTGTAAAATAGATCTTCGCGAAAGCGCTTCTGTTCCATTTCTTTTTTTAGATCCTTATTGGACGCGGCAATCACGCGCACATTGACGGCAATCACTTCCGCGCCGCCCACCCTTGTTAATTCTCTTTCCTGCAAAACTCGCAAGAGCTTTACCTGCATCGCGGCGGACATTTCACTTACTTCATCCAGGAATATGCTGCCGCCATCCGCCTGCCGGAATTTTCCTTCCCTTCTTTTATCCGCTCCGGTAAAAGCTCCTTTTTCGTGCCCGAAGAGCTCTGACTCTAAAAGTGATTCGGTAAGCGCCGCGCAATTGATTTTTATAAATGGCGCATTTTTACGCGGGCTATTATAATGAATGGCGTTGGCAATCATTTCTTTACCCGTGCCCGATTCACCGGTAATCAGGACGGTGGCTTCCGTTGCGGCTACCTGCGCGACGGTCTCCAAAAGCTTAACCATCAGCGGACTGCGGCCAATCATATTTTGTGCGTCGAACTTCTGGCCCAATCTTTCTTTTAAATATTCATTTTCTTTCTTGAGCCGATTGTGCTCAGTGGCACGATTGATGGCAATTTTGAGTTCATCGAAATCCAGTGGTTTGGTGAGATAATCATAAGCTCCTTTCTTCAAGGCATCAACGGCGGTCTCCACAGAAGCATAGGCAGTCATAATGATAATGGGAATAGCGGGATTGATAATTTTGACTTCTTCGAGGGCTTCAATACCTGAGACTTTCAGCATCCTGATATCCATCAGAATCAAATCGAATGGCCGCTTACGCACTTCGTCAATCGCAACCGAACCGTCATCTGCTTCAAATACTTCATAGCCCCATCCGCCCAGCAGTTTTTTGAGCATGGTGCGGTGGGCAAGATCGTCATCCACAATTAAAATCGATTGATTGTTTTTCATATCTTATTCCTTTTTATTTCTGAAGATTTCGTAAAAGTCCTATTTTCTGTCATTACGAGCACACGACAGTGTGCGTGGTAATCTCTCTTTTTTAGATTGCCACGTCGCCCGAGGGGCTCCTCGCAATGACAAATATTTGAGATACATCTTTCACATCGATTAGCCATTATTGGCAATATCTTTAAGTAATTTTTGCCTGTTATAACCAAAAGACAGATGCTTTTGGTTTAGGTGCGCCTAATGACAAGGTTGACGACTTTTTACGAGACCATCATTTTAGTAAGCGGGAAAAAAAGAAACACCTTTGTCCCCTGTCCTGCTGTGCTCTCCACATTAATCTTGCCGCCGTGCGCCTCCATTATTTTCTGGACTACCGCCAACCCCAGCCCGGTTCCCGCCGGTTTCGAGGTAAAATAGGGATCGTAAATCCGGAGTAAATCCAATTTCTTAATTCCTGCGCCGTTATCGGAAATTATTACAGTCAGATTATCCGCTTTTAGCTCAAGCGCAATTATCAGCTTGCCGCCGTCTTTCAGCGCCGCAAGAGAGTTAAGAAAAATATTGAGAAGTACCTGCTTGATTTTATCGGGATCAACTTCGACCTCCGGTAAATCGGCAACAGCGTCAATTTCAACGCTGATTTTATTTTTCTGCGCATCGGCAGCAATTAATTTTATTGTATGCTGTACCAATTCCACAAATTGAACTTTTTCTTTTTTCAACTCCAGCGGTCTTGCAAATTCAATGAGCTGGCTGATTACGCGATTGAGCCTTTCTGTTTCCTGAATCATGACATCCGCCATCTGTTCATCTTCTTTATTACCGGATAGTCTTTCCTTAAAATAAACGGCAAATCCTTTGATGGAACTAAGCGGATTGCGGATTTCATGGGCAACGCCTGCCGCCAGGGAACCGATGGAGTTCAAATGACGGCTTCTGGTCACTTCATTTTCCATTTGACGGATCGCTGTAACATCGCGTATCAGCAAGATTCGGCCTGCGGGAATTCCTTCATCCATAAGCCCCGCCGCAATGGCTTCCCAAGTATGCTCTTTGCCTTCAGCAAAAATCAATTGAATATCCCGCTCCAAAAAGCCGCCGCTTTCAGGAAGCTCGGCAAGTATTTTTTTCAGTGGCGCAGGCAGTAGGGTCATGGCTTGCTTACCCAAAGCATCACTGCAAGCAACTTCCAATACCGCTTGTGCCTTTTCATTGCAGGTAACAATTTTGCCTTGATCATCCAGCGCGATCAGGCCAATGGGCATATTTTTTACCACCGCCTCTGAAAAGATCGTGATGCGTGATAGTGATGTGCGGGCAAGGTGATAGGCTTGAGCCAGGAAAAGGGAAATGATGGCCGAGGAACCGATTAATAAAAGAATCAGCGCGATGATGATCGTGTTTCTGGTGTCTTCCTTATCGGCCTTTTCAATTGCCGCCATATTCAAACCGGCAAAAATAATCATATTGCCGGTTTTCTTGTTTTTAGACTTGCTTTGTGCGGGTTTTGTTTCCTCGGCAAATCTTTCCTGCGGGAAGAAACCACGGTAAACTTCAAAAGTGCCCGCGCCCTGAGGATTGGCAACTTGCCGCCACCGGATGTCGTGGGATAAAGCGAGTGGTCCGATGTCCAAATCCAGACCGTATTTATCACCGACTTGCGCCGGATCACTATCGGCAATGATATTGCCTTTGTTATCGGCAACAATGATGTAATCAATATCCGGCTGCTGGGCTGTTTCCATCAATAACTTTTGCAGCCCGAACGTTTCGGTCTTCATGCCCAGCGGACTGCGCAAACCAGCTTCAAACGACCGGATTAATGTCGCGCCTTTCTCCACCAGGAGCTGAATTGCCTGTTCCTTTTGCCGTTGAAAATGCGCGAACGTCATTACCGCGGAGACAACAGCCATAACAGCAATTGCGCCGACAACTACCCAAACGGAGATATTAAACCAGATTCTTTTCTTAACTTTTAGCATCGTACTTATGCCATTTCGCTTTCAAAGGATAACGCGGCGGCGAGGAGGAGGCTCCGCAGGCGTATTGTACATACGCTGAGGAAGCCGACGACGCTGCCAACAAAGTTAGCCAAAGAAAGCGAATTGGTATTAAATCTCCACTGCTCGATGGCTCTTTTGTACCCACGTGGATACCCTCAACTGGATATATATTATCCACTCAATCGCGATAAAAAACAAATGGTATTTTGGCTTATTCATAATTTATTATTTAATAACAGGCAGTTATTGAGCTTAGCTTTTGTTGGCATAAGCCTTGCTTAGTAAGAAGGCAACAGTGATTAGGATAACCGTTTCACAGGAGATTGATTATGAAAAAGATGACATTGATATTATTAAGTATAATCATGGGATTGTTATTGGGCCGTTATTATTCACTTGTCCCGAGGAAGTTGCTGCTGGAATATATACTGGCTGCGTATCTATCCGTCAGATTTGTAAATAATAATGATGGTAATTTAATCACTGTAAAAAAATAGTTTCAACAAACGATACAACTCTGGAAAGGAGATCGATTATGAAGAAGTTAACATTAGTATTAATGGCTGTTACCCTGGGAGTGCTTTTAACAATGCCTGCGTTTGCTGCCGGCCCCGGCGGTTGCCCGGGAAATGGTCCGGGAGGCGACACTGGTTATCATCGGGACAAAATATTTAAAAAGTTGAATCTTACCGATGAGCAAAAGACGAAAATTGAGGCACTGATGTCTGGGAATCAAAAAGCAATAAGGCCGCTGAGGGAAAAGATGTTTGATAAATCGGTGGAATTGCGCAGACTGTGGCTGCAGGCCAATCCTGATAAGGATAAGATTACTGCGGCCCAAAAAGAGCTAAGAACATTGCGTGATAAGAAGGAAGACAAAGCTACGACATTGCGTTTTGAAATTCGCAAAGTACTCACCCCGGAACAGAACGAAAAACTGGCAAATTCCAGCTGGGATAGAGGTCCCGGATTCGGACCCCGCGGCGGGATGAGAGGGCACGAAGAACATGGAACAGGAATGGGTATGTGCAAATAACTAAAATATCCCATCCCTCCTTTGAGAAGGGGAGCATCTGCTCCCCTTTTTTTAGTTAAACTCCAATTCCGCAAGCAAGCGCAGCGGGAATGGTTAGTTTAACTTATCCCGCAAAGCGGAGGGTAGGAACCCCACAGCTTGCTTTGAGGTTCCTACCCGTGGTATTTAAATTTTTTCTGATGAGATAAACTAAGTTTTATGTAACCAATATCTGGTAATCAAATGAACTTACATTACGTTGTGAAAGAACTTTATTATCAGAGGCGAAGAACAATCATTTCTGTGCTTGGCCTCTCTATCGGTATTGCACTTTTTATCATCCTCAATGCTCTTTCGCTGGCTTACCGTGAAGCTGCCAGTGCGCCGCTTACGGAAATCGGCGCAGATATTACTGTGCAACGGCCCGGGAATGTTCCGCAGGAACTGACCGGCGCAGTTTTTCCCTGCTCCGCTGTGACTATTCGCCAGGAAGAGATAACCAAAATCGAAAAGATTCCCGGAATACTCGGAACAGGTAAAGCAGTTTTAGTCTGGGTGTTTGATCCTCACCGGGCATGGATTGTTCTGGGAATTGAAAGAGATAACCCCATCGGCCCGGCAATCCTTCGTGCCTTTGTAACCGAAGGCCGGTTTCTGGAAGACGGAAAGTCCGAAGCGTTGATAGAGGCAGGCTATGCGCAACAATTTGGAATCAAAGTGGGCAGTAATATATCTGTGGCCGGAAGATCATTTCCGATTGTGGGCATGGTGGATGCCTCACGTGCCCCTAAAATTGCCGTGGCTAATCTTTATTTGCCGTTGAAAGAAGCGCAGGCTATTGCCGTATCATCTAAACCTTTACAGTCAGTTTCTCCCTTCGCCCCGGGTGATGTAAACCTGCTTTTTATTAAGGCAGATCAACAGCAAATCATTTCCGCAGCTGCAGCGATGAAAGGCATTCTGGGGGCAAAGGCTGTCATCGCCACACCGGAATCATTTCTGAAGCTTCTGGGAAGTCTCTTTGCTCTATCCGACAAATTTACATTGGCCGCCTCATTGATTGCTATGCTTATTGCTATCCTGATTGCCTTTAAAACAATGGCCGGAAATATTTCCGAACGGGCGAGGGAAATAGGCGTGATGAAAGCTGTAGGCTGGACTCAACAAAATGTAACAATGCAACTTCTGATGGAGTCAGTCATTCAATGTTTTGCCGCGGGACTTCTGGGAATCCTCATTGCTATTGTTGTTGCTTTCGGCCTGAGTTTTATGACCGTCAATATACCCATTCCGTGGGAGATGAGCCCTACGCCCCATTTTCTGCCTGGCGGTGGAGAACAACTATACAAAACGCTGCGGCTTCCAGTTGACATTCCCTTGAAGCTCGCTGCCTTTGCCCTTCTGCTTTCTGTCTTGATCGGCGGCATGACCGGGGCACTACTGGGCAGACATATTTCCAAAATCAAACCTTCGGAGGTTCTAAGACATGAATAATGCGGATATTTTGATGGGCGCTAACCTGTCCAAAAAATATGGCAGTTTGGAGGTCGTTAAAGACGTATCTCTGACAGTTAAGGAAGGTGAATTTGTTTCCCTTGTCGGTAAATCCGGCTGCGGAAAAACGACGCTGCTCTCTTTGTTATCGGGGCTGGAAAGGCCAACTAAAGGGCAGGTGATCCTCAATGGCAAAGAGATTACCGGCGCCTCGGAAGAAGAATTGGCTTTATTCCGCCGGAATCATGTCGGTTTTATATTTCAGTCTTTTAATCTGATACCGACACTTTCGGCATGGGAAAATGTGGCGCTGCCTCTCTTTCCCATGAAAATGACTCAGGAGCAACGTCAGGATCGGGCGCTGGAACTCTTAAACCAGATGGAAATGGGACACCGCACAGAGCATTTACCTGCGGCCCTTTCCGGCGGGGAAAAACAGCGGGTGGCAATTGCCAGAGCCCTGGCCAATCATCCGAAAATAGTTTTTGCCGATGAACCTACCGGCAATTTAGATTCCGCAACAGGAGATGCCATTATGATTATATTAAGTGAGTTGCATAAAAAACAAGGAATGACCATGCTGATGGTCACACATGAACCGGAACTGGCCAAAACAGCCAACCGAGTTATCCGGATGCAGGATGGGGAGGTAATCGCATGAAAAAAATTATTTTTTGTATTATCGTTTTTGTACTTGTTACTGTTGGTCTTGCCGCAGCTGGTGAGCAAAAGGTTTCTGTGGAAATCCTCTATATGAATCACGGACCGCTTCTGTCCACTCTGAAGGATATTGACAATGCCTGTGCCCAATACAAAGACAAGATCACCGTTTCCCGGTACGATTTTGACAGCCCGGAAGGAGAACGGTTCATGCGCAAGAAAGGAATAAGTCAGCATGTTCCGCTGATGATCTGGATCGCCGGAAAAAGTGATGTTTCGATAAAAGGAAAAGAAATTAAGTTTAGCGGTTTTCCTACCGGATCGGGCCCCGCTTTTTTTCAGGGAAAATGGACGATAGACGATTTACGTAATGCGCTGAACAAGGCAACACAGAAAAAATAAGGAATTCCATGTCTAAATCAAAGCGCTATCTTTGTTGGCTTCGTCATCGGCTCCTCAACGTATTTGTAGGGAACGGTTTAAAACCGTTCCCTACGGAGCCTCTTTCTCGCCGCCGCGATATCATCTTTGATTTAGAAATGGAATAATTTATGAACTATCGTTATATCTGGAAGGAAATTCGTCATCATCGCCACCGGACAATTGTAAATGTTTTAGGAATTGCCGTGGGGATTGCTCTTTTTGTTTCCATTAATGCGGTGTCTGCGGCCTATCAGCGGGCAATAAGTTTGCCCTTCAAAAATATCGGAGCGGATATTGTTGTGCAGCGGGCCGAGAAACGCTCTCTGGACTCGGGGCAACCTCCGGCATCCATGCGCGGCATCCGGCTGCCTTTTTCCAATCAAATTCTTTCTGCGCAAGATATGGAGAAGCTCCGAACCATTTCCGGCATAGACGCTATGGCCGCCTCGCTGCTACTCTGGGAATTTGATCAGGGCGGCTTTAAAACGATAATGGGTGTGGATCTGACTGCGCCCAGCTTGGGGCCGATTAAAGTTAAAGATTGGCTTGCACAGGGACATTTTTTCAGCAAAGCGGGGGAAGCTGTTCTCGAAAAGCATTTTGCCAAATTTCATCAAATCAAATTGGGAGACACATATAGAATCGGCGGACACTCTTTTTACGTGGTTGGCCTTCTGGAGATTAAGGAAGGATCCCAGGTTGCTTCAGCCAATATCTACTTGCCTCTGGCAGACGCGCAATCACTGTTGGCGGGGAGCGCCGGAGATATAAACATTGCCTATCTCCATATGAAAAATCCGGCACAGATTGACGAAATTAAAACACAAATCTCTAAAACACTCCCTGGTGTAACTGTAACCAGCTCGGACTCCTTTCTTGAGCTAATGGGCGGCATGTCACAAATTTCCAGCCAGTTTTCTCTGGTCGTATCTCTCGTCGCCTTAGCTGGAGCTTTTTTTCTGATTATCAAAACCATGATCGGAAATCTGGTGGAACGCTCTCGTGAAATCGGTATTTTGAAGGCTATCGGCTGGACGAGTAGTGATATACAAAAGCAACTTCTGGGAGAAGTCGTTCTGCAATCCGTCATGGGAGGTATTGCCGGTATTGCGGCCGGATACCTGATTTCTTATCTCCTTGGTTATCTTTCCATTCCTGTATCAACGCCGTGGGAACTTAATCTTACACCGGCCTTTGCCAAGGATGCGGCAGCAGCAGTCAAAACGATTCGACTGCCGGTAAGTTTCTCCGCGGGCTTAACGGCGGCAGCGCTGGCTTTGTCTGTCTTTGCGGGAGGACTGGCAAGTTATTTCATGGGAAGACGAATGTCTAAAATGAAGCCGGCCGATATACTCAGGCGACTCTAAAGGCGTGAAGGAGAGGTCTATCTAAATTCTGTAAAAAATACCCTTTTGGAAGGTGAACAGATTTCTCATAAGGACGGATGTCGCAATGTACCACCGGCGCGGTCATCGGTGCCGCACCCCACGTTTTGTGGCCAAGATTA
>Ga0209746_1001115_pt1 | contig 13136 bp, 11 predicted proteins | sample BarGraNGADG00211_3_FD_184496 | JGI IMG/M metagenome (GOLD analysis project Ga0209746, IMG submission 184496) | Arctic peat soil microbial communities from Barrow, Alaska - Barrow Graham LP Ref core NGADG0011-211 (SPAdes) (version 2) | ecosystem: Environmental > Terrestrial > Soil > Wetlands >...
GCAGGCGCGTTGTCGGCCGGCACGTCTTGAGCCGGCCCGTCTTGAGCCGCTCTGCGACGGGTGCCCCACCTCGGGCGCCGCTCGACTGTACCGGGCGGCGGGCCTGCTCCGCCGCGCGAAGGGCCCGTCGCCGCCCCACCTACAGCCCGACCGCGGCCATCAGCGAACCCACCTCGGTGCGGGACAGCACCCGGGTCCGGCCGACCTTGAGGTCGCCCAGCCGGATCGGGCCGATCTGGGTGCGCAGCAGCCGAGTCACCGGGAACCCGACCTCCTCGAAGATCCGGCGCACGATCCGGTTGCGGCCCTCGTGCACCACCACCTCGACCATGCTCTCCTGCGGCGTCGCGTCGACCAGCCGGTAGCCGTCCACCTGGATCCCGCCGTCGTCCAGCTCGATGCCCTCCCGGAGGCGCGTGCCCAGGCTGGCCGGCACCCGTCCCTCGAGGGTCGCCAGGTACGTCTTGAGCACCCCGTGCGAGGGGTGCGCGAGGCGGTTGGCGAGCTCGCCGTCGTTCGTCAGCAGCAACAGGCCCTCGCTGTCCGCGTCCAGCCGACCGACGTGGAACAGCCGCTCCGGCCGGTCCGCGACGAACTCGGCCAGCGACGGCCGACCCTCCGGGTCGTGCATGGTCGAGACGACCCCGAGCGGCTTGTTCAGCGCGATCGTGACGATGCTGGTGTCGAGCTGCAGCCGCAGCCCGTCCACGTGCACCACCGACTGGGTCGGGTCGATCCGCACGCCCTGCTCCCGCACGACGACGCCGTCTACGCTGACCCGGCCGGCCGCGATCACGTCCTCGCAGGCGCGGCGCGAGCCGACCCCCGCGCTGGCGAGCACCTTCTGTAGGCGGACGCCGTCGGGCACGTGCACGTCGCGCTGCGGAGTGCCCCTGGCGCGCTGCGGCGCGCCCATGGGTGGCCTGCTCATGACGACTCCCATAGTCCAGCGACGGAATCGACGCCTTCGAACGCATCCAGATCAGGCAGGTACGGCGCGAGCGGCGGCAGGTCCTCGACGCTGCGCAGCCCCATCCGCTCCAGGAAGTAGCTGGTGGTGCCGTACAGCACGGCGCCGCTCGACTCGTCGATGCTCACCTCGGCCACCAGGCCGCGGGTGGTGAGGGTGCGCATGACGGTCTCGACGTTCACGCCGCGCACCGCGGACACCTGGCCCCGGCTGACCGGCTGCCGGTACGCGACCACGGCGAGGGTCTCCAGCGCGGCCTGGGTCAGCCTCGCCGTCTGCCCCTCCAGCACGAACCGCCCGACGACGTCCGCGAAGGCCGCCGCCGAGTAGATCCGCCAGCCCTCCCCCGCCCGGCGAAGCTCGAAACCGCGGGCGCGGCCACCCGTCTCGCCCCGGTACTCGGCCGCCAGGTCCGCCAGCAGCGCCTCGACGGTCGCGGTAGGCAGGGCGAGCGCGGTCGCCAGCTGGACGGCCGGGACGGGCTCGTCGGCGACCATCAGCACGGCCTCGAGCGCGGCCACCGCGCCACCTGGGAGCTCGGACACGTCGAAGCCGAGCTCGTCGGCAAGCGTCACGTTCACCGACGTGGCGGCGACGTCGTCCGCCACGGCAGCGTCGTCGGCAACCAACGCGGCGCCGTCAGCTGGCCACGCGCCGTCAGCCGGCCACCCGGCGTCGGCCACCTTGGGTTCGTCCTGGGACTGGGTCGAGTCGATCATTCCTTCTCCGTCTCCACCTTCTCCGGCCTCGGCTCGCGGGTCTCCGCGCCGAGGTCGTAGTCGTCCTGGACATCCACGTCACCGTCGTCGGCGCCGGTCCACCGAACCGTCAGCTCGCCGAACGGCGTCATCTGGTCGAAGGACAACGCGCCCTCCCGGAACAGCTCCAGCACCGCCAGGAAGCGCGCCACGACAACAAGCGTGCTCTCCGCGTACGCGACGAGCGAGCGGAACGAGGCCGAGCGACCGCGCCGCAGCCGGTGCACCAGGATCGCGGCCTGCCCGCGCACGGTCACGGTGGTCGCGTACAGGTGCGAGATGTCGACCGAGGCCGCCAAGTGCTTCGTCGACAGGGCGTGGGCAGCGAAGATGGCGAGCTCGTTCGGGCCGATCTGCCAGATCAGCTCCGGCAGCAGCGCCGCGACCTGAGGCTCGAGCGCCACCGCGCGCGGGAACCGCCGTGCCTCGGTGGCCAGCCGCTCCGCCGCCCAGACCGCGACCTCCTTGAAGGCGCGGTACTGCATCAGCCGCGCGAACAGCAGGTCCCGGGCCTCGAGCAGCTCGATGTCCTCGGCGTCCTCGACGTCACCGGCCGGCAGCAAGCGGGCTGCCTTGAAGTCCAACAGGGTCGCGGCGACCACCAGGAACTCGCTCGCCTGGCTCAGGTCCCAGGTCCCGTCGGCCTTCTCGGCCGCCCGGATGTACGAGATGAACTCGTCGGTGACCGAGGCGAGGGCGACCTCGGTGATGTCGAGCTTGTGCTTGCCGATCAGCGAGAGCAGCAGGTCGAACGGTCCGGAGAAGTTCTCCAGGTGGACCTCGAAGGTCGAGCGTGACTCGGCCTGCTCGGCCTCCGCGTGCTCAGGCAGCGCTGCCACGGGCGATGAGCTCGCGCGCCAGCTGGCGGTACGCCGCCGCGGCCGCGGAGCTCGGGGCGTAGGCAAGGATCGATTCGGCCGCGACCGACGCGTCCGGGAACTTCACCGTCCGCGCGATCACCGTGTGCAGCAGCCGCGACCCGAAGGCCTCCTCGACGCGCGCCACGACCTCGCGCGAGTGCAGCGTGCGCGAGTCGTACTTGGTCGCGAGGATGCCGTCCAGAACGAGCCGCGGGTTGAGCCGGTCCCGCACCTTCTCGATCGTCTCGACCAGCATCGCGACGCCGCGCAGTGCGAAGAACTCGCACTCGAGCGGGATCACCACACCGTGCGAGGCGGTCAACGCGTTGACGGTGAGCAGCCCGAGCGACGGCTGGCAGTCGATCAGGACGACGTCGTAGCTGTCGGTGATCGGGCGCAGGATGCGCGCCAGGATCGACTCCCGCGCCACCTCGCTGACCAGCTGCACCTCCGCCGCCGACAGGTCGACGTTCGCCGGGAGCAGGTCGAGACCCGGCACCGCGGTGTGTCGCAGCACCTCCTCGACCTTGACGCTGCGCTCCATCAGGAGGTTGTAGACCGTCTTGTCGAGCTCGTGCGGGTTGATCCCGACGCCCACCGACGCGGCGCCCTGCGGGTCGAAGTCCACGATCAGGACCCGCCGGCCATACTCCGCAAAGGCGGCAGCCAGATTGATGGTCGACGTCGTCTTCCCGACGCCGCCCTTCTGGTTGCACATGGCGATGATGCGCGCGGGGCCATGGGTCTTCAGGACCGGCGGGACCGGGAACTCGGGAAGCGGCCGTCCGACGACGTCCCTCGTCGCCCGCGCCGCAACCGCACTCCGGGTGCGGGTGCGGGTGCGCTGATCCTGGCTGGTCACGCGCTCACGCTACCCCAGCGGCCCCTGCCGCGACCGGCGGACCACGCCGCGAGATACGGATCGCGGCCCTCGTGCCGTCTGCTATCCAAGAGCCCGCGGGTGCGAGGCCGCATACACCTCGCGCAGGGTGTCCTGGGTGACCAGGGTGTAGATCTGCGTCGTCGTGACCGAGGCGTGGCCGAGCAGCTCCTGGACCACCCGGATGTCGGCTCCGCCGGCCAGCAGGTGGGTCGCGAAGGAGTGCCGCAGCGTGTGCGGGGAGATCGAGGCGCCGAGGCCCGCGCGCTCCGCCGCTCGACGCAGGATGACCCACGCGCTCTGCCGGCTGAGCCGCTCGCCGCGGGTGTTGAGGAACACGGCAGGGGTGCCTCGACCGTGCGCGGAGAAGATGGGTCGCGCGCGCACCAGGTACGCCTCGACCGCCGCCACCGCGTAGGAACCAACCGGAACGATCCGCTCCTTGCGCCCCTTGCCGAAGAGCCGCACCGAGGCCTGGCCCTCGGTCAGGTCCAGGTCGTCCACATCGAGGCCGACCGCCTCGCTGATCCGCGCCCCGGTCGAGTAGACGAACTCGAGCAGCGCCCGGTCCCGCAGTGGGCCCGGACCGTCGCCGACGGAGGCCGCCTCGAGCAGTCGCTCCACTTCCGAGGTCGAGATCGCCTTGGGCAGTCGTTGCGGCTGGGCCGGCGGGTGCACCTCGCCGGCTGGGTCGATCGCCGTGAAGCCCTCCTGGGCGCAGAACCTGTGCCAGCCGCGCACCGCGACAACCGCCCGCGCCGCCGACGACGCCGACAGCGCCGCGCGTCCGTCGGAACCGGACCGCAGGGCCAGCACGAAGGACTCGACGTCGGCCTCGACGACCTGGTCGACGGTGGCCCGCTCCCGCGTCTCGAGGTACACCGCGTACCGCGCGAGGTCGCGCCGGTACGCCGAAAGCGTGTTCCCGGCCAAGCCCCGTTCGACCGCGAGGTGGGCAAGATACTGGTCGATCGCGCCCTGGATCGTCGTCACGGCCATCGCGGGCGCGCCCCGATCAGAACGGCAGGAACGGGTCGATCGCGACCATGACGAACAGCAGCGTCAGGTAGGTGATCGAGCGGTGGAACAGCACCATCTCGCCGAGCTTGCCGGTGCCCGGACGGGTCGCCCGCAGGTAAAGACCCACGCAGGAGGCGAGGAACCACAACCCGAGGGCGGCGGCCACCACGGTGTAGACCCAGGTCATCGATGCTAGCGGGACCAGCAGCAGTGAACTGGCGACCATCGCGACGGCGTACAGCAGCACCTCGGTTGCGACCCGCGGGTTCTCCGCGACGACCGGGAGCATCGGAACGCCCGCTGCCGCGTAGTCGCGTCGGAACCGAATCGACAGCGGCCAGTAGTGCGGCGGGGTCCAGAAGAAGATCACCAGGAACAGCGCGACCGGCGCCCAGGTGATCGAGCCGGTGACGGCCGACCAGCCGATCAGCACCGGCATGCAGCCCGCGATCCCGCCCCACACGATGTTCTGCGGAGTGCGGCGCTTGAGCAGCATCGTGTAGCCGACGACGTACACAACCATCGCGGTCGCGGTCAGCAAGGCCGCGATGCCGTTCACGACGAGCGCGAACCAGAGCAGCGACGCCGCCCCGAGCACGAAACCGAAGACCAGCGCGCTGCGCGGGCTGATCTCCCCGGTGACGAGCGGGCGCCGCCGGGTGCGGTTCATGATCTGGTCGATGTCGCGGTCGAGGTAGCAGTTCAGCACGTTCGCGGAACCCGCGGCGGCCGCGCCGCCGACCAGGGTCGCGACCGTCAGGCCCCACGGCGGGAAACCGCCCTTGGCCAGGATCATCGTCGGCACCGTGGTGACGAGCAGCAGCTCGATGATCCGCGGCTTGGTCAGCGCGACGTAGGCCGCGACCCGCCGGGCCAGGGCGGGCAACCAGGGTCCCGGTGCCGCCTGTTCTTCGGCGCGAGACCTCCGAGAGGCCGAGGCGCTGCTCGAACTTGCCACGGTGGTCGATGACACGCTTGGGCACTTCCATCCGGTCGACGGCCCGCCAGGGCGGGGCTCAGGAACAGGGCCGGGTTGACCGGCGCATCCATCGTACGGCCCCGGGCGTCGGACCCACCGGACCGGTCCACGACCGGGCCTGCGACATGCGACGCGTTGCGCGGGTACGCTCGGAACGTCGCACTGGATCGCGGCGCTGGACCCAGGGTGACGGCAGCACGTGTGCCGGAACGCCGGGCCGGGCCGGGTCCGCCACAGGCGAGATTACTTAGCACCCGGAGCGGGCCTCCGGCTGAGGAAAGGGGTCCGGTGAACGCGTTCACCTCCGCCACTGGCGACCTGGAGTGGTCCGATCTCGACAAGCGCGCCGTAGACACCCTGCGGGTGCTCGCCGCGGACGCCGTGGAGAAGGTCGGCAACGGTCATCCGGGTACCGCGATGAGCCTCGCACCCGCCGCCTACCTGCTGTTCCAGCGCTTCATGCGCCATGACCCGGAGAACTCCGGCTGGATCGGCCGTGACCGCTTCGTGCTCTCCGCCGGCCACTCCTCGCTCACGCTGTACCTGCAGCTGTACGCCGCCGGGTACGACCTGACCCTCGCGGACCTCCAGGCGCTGCGCACCTGGGGCTCGCGGACTCCCGGGCACCCCGAGTTCGGCCACACGGACGGCGTCGAGATGACGACCGGACCGCTCGGACAGGGCCTGTCCTCCGCCATCGGCATGGCCTTCGCCTCGCGGCGCGAGCGGGGCCTGTACGACCCCGAGGCCACCCCCGGCGAGAGCCCCTTCGACCACACCATCTGGGTGATCGTGTCCGACGGCGATCTCGAGGAGGGCGTTACCTCCGAGGCCTCGTCGCTGGCCGGGCACCAGCAGCTCGGCAACCTCGTGGTCATCTACGACGACAACCACATCTCGATCGAGGACAACACGAACATCGCGTTCAGCGAGGACGTGCTGGCTCGGTACGAGGCGTACGGCTGGCACACCCAGCGGGTCGACTGGACCGCCGGCGAGGACGGCTACCACGAGGACGTCGACGCACTCGCAGCGGCCCTGAGCACGGCGCAAGCGGAGACCGGCAAGCCCTCGATCATCGCACTGCGGACGATCATCGGCTGGCCCTCGCCGACCAAGCAGAACAGCGGAAAGATCCACGGCTCGGCGCTCGGTCCGGAAGAGGTCCGCGGGCTCAAGACGGTGCTCGGCTTCGACCCGGACAAGAGTTTCGTCGTCGACCCCGAGGTCCTCGCGCACACCCGTGAGGCCTGGGCCCGCGGCCGCGCGGCCCGCCGGGAGTGGGAAGTGGCTTACCGCACCTGGCGGACCGCCAACCCGGACCGCGCCGTCCTGTTCGACCGCTTGCAGCGGCGAGACCTGCCGACGGACTGGACCGCGGCGCTGCCGGCGTTCCCCGGCGGCAACGACGTCTCGACCCGCAAGGCCTCCGGTGAGGTGCTCACCGCGCTCGCCGACGTGCTCCCCGAGCTGTGGGGCGGGTCCGCGGACCTGGCCGAGTCGAACAACACCACGATGGCGGGTCAGTCGTCCTTCGTGCCGACCGATCACGCGACGACAGCCTTCCCGGGCGACCCATACGGGCGCACCTTGCACTTCGGGATCCGCGAGCACGCGATGGGCTCGATCCTCAACGGGATCACCCTGCACGGCGGCACCCGTCCCTACGGCGGCACGTTCCTGATCTTCAGCGACTACATGCGCCCGGCCGTGCGGCTTGCCGCGCTCATGCGCATCCCGACGATCTTCGTGTGGACGCACGACTCGATCGGGCTCGGCGAGGACGGCCCCACCCACCAGCCGGTCGAGCACCTGGCCAGCCTCCGCGCGATCCCCGGCCTGGATCTGGTCCGGCCGGCGGACGCGAACGAGGTCGTCTGGGCCTGGCGCACGATCCTCGAGCACACGGACCGGCCGGCCGGCATCGTGCTGACCCGGCAGAACCTGCCGACGTTCGAGCGCAGCAACGGCGAAGCGTCCGGCAACGAGTACGGCTCGGCATCGGGCGTCGCCAAGGGCGGCTACGTGCTGGCCGAGGCCGAGGGCGAGGCGCCCGAGGTCATCCTCATCGCCACCGGTTCGGAGGTGCAGCTCGCCTCCGCGGCCCGCGCCATCCTGCAGGCGGAGGGCATCCCGACCCGCGTCGTCTCGCTGCCGTGCCGCGAGTGGTTCGACGAGCAGGGCGCGGCGTACCGCGAATCGGTGCTCCCGGCCGCGGTCCGGGCCCGGGTGTCCGTCGAGGCCGGTGTGGCGCAGGGTTGGCACGACCTCGTCGGCGATGCCGGCCGCTGCGTGAGCCTCGAGCACTTCGGTGCATCCGCGGACATGGCAACGCTCTTCCGGATGTTCGGCTTCACCGCCGAGAACGTCGCCAATGCGGCGCGGGAGTCCCTCGCCGCGACCCGCGGCGCATCGATTCCCACCCAGCGCGGACCTGAGGTCGCCGAGGACTGAGGCCTGCACGACCCGCACGTCACAACCGACATCTTCGGGCAACGGAGCCGGCGGCCCCGTCCCCGCCCGCGACACTCGACCACGGAGGCAGAGAGCAGTGAGCGCAGGTCACGGTAGTGAGAACGGCCAGGACACCACCTCGGCAGCGTGGGTGGTCGCGTGGGCCGGCGTCGAGGGCGGTGCCATGGTCGAGGTGACCGCCAGCGGTGCCGCGGCCGACGCCGTCGCCACCCAGGTGAGCATGCTCTCCGATGAGCGGATCGCCTCGCGCATCGCCGCGAAGGACCCCATCATCTGGGGCTATCAGGCGGCGGCGGAGGCCGCGATCCGACTTGGCTGGACCGAGCTGCACGTCACCTCCCGCGCGATCCTCGACGACCTCGCCGCACTCAAGACCGCGCTCGACGCCGAGGGCATCGACCGGGTCGTGCTGGCCGGGATGGGCGGTTCCTCGCTCGCGCCCGAGGTCATCACCCGTACCGCCGGCGTGAGCCTCGTGGTGCTGGACAGCACCGATCCCGACCAGGTCCGGTCCGCGCTCGACGGTGACCTTGGCCGCACTGTCCTCGTCGTCTCGAGCAAGTCCGGTGGGACCGTCGAGACCGACTCGCAGCGACGCGTCTTCGAGGCGGCCTTCAGCGCAGCGGGCCTCGACCCGCGTCAGCACATCGTCGTCGTCACCGACCCCGGCTCGCCGCTCGAGGCGTCCGCACGCGCCGCGGGCTATCGCGCCGTCTTCCTGGCCGACCCGAACGTCGGCGGACGCTTCTCCGCGCTCTCGGCCTTCGGACTCGTGCCGTCCGCCCTCGCCGGTGTCGATGTCGTCAAGCTGCTCGACGAGGCGGCGGCGATCGCGGAGCTGCTCGGCTCGGACGACGACTCCAACCCCGCGCTCGTACTGGGTGCGGCGATCGGCGGCACCGTGCCGCTCCGCGACAAGCTCGTCTTCGTCGACCAGGGTTCCGGGATCGTCGGGCTGGGCGACTGGGCCGAACAGCTCATCGCCGAGTCCACCGGCAAGGACGGCGTGGGTCTCCTCCCGGTCGTCGCCGACGCGGGCGCTCCCGAGCTCGCCTCCCCCGCCGCCGATGTCCTGGCGGTGCGGCTCGTGCCGCTCCAGGACGAGTGTGACGACTCGCCCGACGAGGACACGATCGACGCCTTCGCCGATGCCGTCACGGTCGCCGGTCCGCTCGGCGCCCAGCTCCTGCTGTGGGAGTACGCCACCGCGATCGCCGGTCGGCTGCTGCACATCAACCCCTTCGACCAGCCCGACGTGGAGAGCGCCAAGATCGCCGCACGCGGTCTGCTCGACGCCACCCCGGCAGCCGAGCCGGCGGCGTTCGTCGACGACGGCGTCGAGGTGCGTGGCACGCCGGGCCTGCTGGACGGCGTCACGGACCTCTCGGGCGCCATCGACGCGCTGCTCGGCCGGCTGGACCCGGCTCGCGGCTACCTCGCCGTGATGGCGTATCTCGACCGAGCGGCGAACGGCTCGCTCCCGGAGGTGCGGGCAGCGCTCGCGGCCCGGACGCACCGGCCGGTCACCTTCGGCTGGGGGCCGCGCTTCTTGCACTCCACCGGCCAGCTGCACAAGGGCGGCGCACCGATCGGCGTCTTCCTGCAGATCACGACGGCGCACCCGAACGACCTCGAGATCCCGGACCGGCCGTTCACGTTCGGGACCCTCATCTCCGCGCAGGCCGCCGGCGACGCCGATGTGCTCGCGGGCCACCAGCGTCCGGTCCTCCGCCTGCACCTCGCCGACCCGTCGGCACTCGCCCGCGTCCGCTCGCTGCTCGGCGCGACGGCCAGCTAGGAGCCCGGATGAAGCCCGCACCGATCCGAGCGGACAGCAACCCGCTCCGTGACCCGCGCGACCGACGATTGCCCAGGATCGCCGGTCCGTGCGGTCTGGTCATCTTCGGCGTCACCGGCGACCTGGCCCGCAGCAAGCTGATGCCCGCGGTCTACGACCTGGCGAACCGCGGACTGCTGCCGCCGGGCTTCGCGCTCACCGGCTTCGCGAGGCGGGACTGGGATCCGCAGGACTTCGCCCAGATAGTGCACGACGCGGTCCGGGAGAATGCCCGGACTCCGTTCCGCGAGCAGACCTGGAAGCAGCTCGCGGACGGCATCCGGTTCGTCCAGGGCGATTTCGACGACGACGCCGCGTTCGCGCGGCTGAGCGACACCGTCCGCGAGCTTGACAACGTCCGTGGCACCCGCGGCAACCACGCCTTCTACCTGGCGGTCCCGCCCAGATCGTTCCCGCTCGTCTGCCGGCAGCTGTCCGCGTCCGGACTCTCCGAGCCGTCGCCGCACACCTGGCGCCGCGTCGTCATCGAGAAGCCGTTCGGTCACGACCTGACCAGCGCCAACGAGCTGAACGAGGTCGTCTCCAAGGTCTTCCCGCCGGACTCGGTCTTCCGGATCGACCACTACCTGGGCAAGGAGACGGTGCAGAACCTGCTGGCCCTGCGCTTCGCGAACCAGCTGTTCGAGCCGATCTGGAACGCCAACTACGTCGACCACATCCAGATCACCATGGCCGAGGACATCGGCGTCGGCAGCCGAGCCGGGTACTACGACGGCATCGGCGCCGCGCGCGACGTCATCCAGAACCACCTGCTCCAGCTCCTCGCCCTGACCGCGATGGAGGAACCAACCTCGTTCGAGGCGCAGGACCTGCGAGCCGAGAAGGAGAAGGTGCTCGGCGCCGTCCGGCTGCCGAAAGACCTCGGTCGGCACACCGCGCGCGGTCAGTACGCCGCGGGCTGGCAGGGCGGCGAACAGGTCGTCGGTTACCTCGAGGAGGCCGGCATACCAGCCGAGTCGGTCACCGAGACCTTCGCGGCCATCCGGCTCGACATCGACACCCGCCGCTGGGCCGGCGTCCCGTTCTACCTGCGCACCGGCAAGCGGCTTGGCCGCCGGGTCACCGAGATCGCCATCGTGTTCAAGCGAGCGCCGCACCTGCCATTCGAGTCGACGGCGACCGAGGAGCTCGGGCAGAACGCACTCGTCATCCGGGTGCAACCGGACGAGGGCGTCACGATCCGCTTCGGGTCAAAGGTCCCCGGCACGGCGATGGAGGTCCGCGACGTGACGATGGACTTCGGTTACGGCCACGCCTTCACCGAGTCCTCGCCCGAGGCGTACGAGCGACTGATCCTGGACGTGCTGCTCGGCGACCCCCCGCTGTTCCCGCGGTACGCCGAGGTCGCCCGCTCGTGGGAGATCCTCGACCCGATCATCGCGTACTGGGCCGCCCACGGTCAGCCGGATCGCTACCGTTCCGGAACCTGGGGCCCGGCCTCCGCCGAAGCCATGATGGCCCGCGACGGGCGCACCTGGCGGCGGCCATGATCGCGCCGAGCACCGGGTCGCCGTACGTCGACAGGGCTGCCGTGTCCTGCTTGCCCGCAGCCGCGCACCGTGAGGAGCGTCACCCATGATCGTCGAGCTCCCAGACACCTCCACCCGCGAGGTCAACCTAACCCTCGTCCGGATCCGCGAGGAGGGCGGCGCCGTCGCTCTCGGCCGGGTGCTGAACCTGGTCATCGACGCCGACGGCGGCGACCCCGAGGAAGCGATCGCGGCAGCGAACGACGCGAGCCGCGAGCACCCGTGCCGCGTCATCGTCCTCGCCAGGAACTCCCGCCGCAGGACCGCTCGGCTCGACGCCGAGATCCGGGTGGGCGGCGACGCCGGCGCGAGCGAGGTCATCGTGTTCCGGCCCTCGGGCCCGCTAGCGGACCATGGCGACACGCTCGTGATCCCGCTCCTGCTCTCCGACGCACCGATCGTCTCGTGGTGGCCGTACGCGCTGCCGAAGGATCCCGCGCACAACGGCATCGGGGCGATGTCGGCCCGTCGGATCACGGACACGATCCACTGCCGGCGACCTGCCGTCGCACTGAACACTCTCCGGGCGTCGCACACCCCCGGCGACACCGACCTGGCCTGGACCAGGCTCACCCTGTGGCGTGGCCTGCTGGCGGCGTCGCTCGACCAGCCGCCGTACGAGCCCGTTCGCTCGATCACCGTCACCGGCGAACGCACGCACCCCTCGCTCAACCTGCTCGCCGGTTGGCTCGCGCTGACGCTCAAGGCACCGGTCCGGGTGATCCGCGAGGTTGGCGTCGAGGGCATCACCGAAGTGCGGCTCGAACGGGCTTCCGGACCCATCGTGCTCAGCCGCCCGGACGGCAAGAGGGCGACGCTCATGCAGCCAGGACAGCCTCCGCGGACCTTCGCGATGCCGCTCCGGCTGCTCCGCGAGTGTCTGAGCGAGGAGTTGCGTCGCCTCGACGCCGACGAGGTCTACGGCGAGGTCCTGACCAAAGGACTCGCCCTGATCGACCAGGGCTGAGCGCATGCGCCGCGTCGTCGTCCACCCAGATGCCAGCGTCCTCGCCGAGGCCGTGGCGGTCAGGTTGCTGACCCGAGTCCTAGACGCACAGGCGGTCCGCGCGACGGTGCACGTCGTGCTGACCGGTGGCACTGTCGGGATGGCGACGCTCGAGCATGCGGCCCACTCGGTGGTGTGCTCCGCGATCGACTGGACCGGCGTCCACCTGTGGTGGGGCGACGAGCGCTTCCTGCCCACTGGAGACCCCGAGCGGAACGAGACGCAGGCTCGCGCGGCGCTGATCGACCGGTTGCTGATCCCGCCTGAGAACGTCCACCCGATCCCCGCGAAGGGCGCCGAGGGAATCGCCACCCCCGACGACGCAGCCGCCGCCTACGCGCAGGAGCTCGCCGCGCTTGCGTCGGACGGACCGGCCGTACCGCGCTTCGACGTGCTGCTCCTGGGGTTGGGCCCCGACGGGCACGTGGCGTCACTCTTCCCGGGTAGTGCGGCGCTCGGCGTCGTCGACCGAACCGTCGTCGGTGTGCTCGACTCGCCCAAGCCACCGCCGGAGCGGGTCAGCCTGACGTTGCCGGCGATCCAGTCCGCGCGGGAGGTGTGGATCGTGGCGGCCGGTGCGGAGAAGGCCACCGCGGTCCATGCGTCGCTCGCGGGCCTGTCGGTCTCCAGCGCTCCCGCCGGCCACGCCACGGGTACCGAGACGACGCTCTGGCTGATCGATGCCGCCGCGGCGGCATCCGCGTAGCGCGGCGGCATCCGGGTAGCGCGGCGGCATCCGGGTAGCGCGGCGGCATCCGGGTAGCGCGGCGGCATCCGCGTAGCGCTGCGCCATCCGCGTAG
>Ga0209746_1001121_pt1 | contig 13103 bp, 12 predicted proteins | sample BarGraNGADG00211_3_FD_184496 | JGI IMG/M metagenome (GOLD analysis project Ga0209746, IMG submission 184496) | Arctic peat soil microbial communities from Barrow, Alaska - Barrow Graham LP Ref core NGADG0011-211 (SPAdes) (version 2) | ecosystem: Environmental > Terrestrial > Soil > Wetlands >...
TATCAGCGCCGTGAACGCCGAGGTCCAGCACAATTCCCATTTCAGCGCCGCCATGAACCCGGTGTTCATCCCGGCGCTGCGGGAAGTCGATTGGAAGCTGAAGGCCGGGGCGAACGGCACAACGGCCATCGCCATCCAAGTCGACGGGGCCACGGTCAGCAAGGACCTGGTCATCGGCGGACGCCTGCTTGCCCTGTCCAACAAAAAAATGGCCGCCTCTTCCCTGGAGCATTTCATCTACCCGGTGGAAAAACTGCTGGCACCGCCCAGCCTCCTGCGATCGGTCCAGCTTGAGTACCCGTCGCGCCGCATTTCGTTTTTGGGCTTCCGCGCCCACTGGCTGGTCTACTACCTTATTTTGACCATGATCATCGCCCTGGCCCTGAAAAACAAGTTCGGCGTAGAGTTCTGATTAAACCAATCGACCAATCTACGCGTAGAATTGCCTTAAGGAGGAATCATGAAAAAAACATTTTATATCGCTCTAATCGGAATTTTCATGCTGTTGCCGCGGCTCGGCGCCCAGGAACAGAAGGCCGCCGCGACCGACAAGACGAAGAACCTGCAGATCGTGGAAAAAACGTGGCCGGTCCCGGCGCGGGCGCAGGCCGGGTTCAACGCCATAAACGCCAAGGACATCATGTCGTTCATGGCCTTCCTCTCCTCGGACCAGCTCGAGGGCCGCGAGGTCGGCAGCCGCGGCTACGACACCGCCGCCGCGTACGCCCAGTCCCTCTTCTCCCTCTGGGGATTGCAAGCTGGCGGCGACCTGCCCAGGCCGGCGGCCGGCTTCTTCCGTCCTGACCCCGCCGCACCCTTGCCAAAGCCCGAGCGCGGCTACCTGCAGGAGTTCCCCATGATGGAGGCCCTGGAGACCACCGCCGGCGCCGTCCTGGAAGTCACCTCCGGCCGGGCCCGGCGCACCCGGAGTTTCGCCCCCAACGTGGATTTCGTCTTCAGCTCGATCCTTCCCCTTGACGTCAGCGCCCCGGTCGTGTTCGCCGGCTACGGCATCGGCGAGAAGGACATCGCCTACAATGACCTGGCCAGCATCGATGTCCAGGACAAGATCGTCATGATCCTCTCCGAGGCCCCGGGCAAGGACGACCCGGCCTCCCCCTTCCAGAAAAAGGAGCTCAAGGAAAAATACTTCCCGGCCATGCCGGCCTTTCGCGGCGGCGGCATCGATTTCGCCAAGGCCTCAGCCATCTTCAAGCGCGGCGCCCTGGCCGTGCTGATCGTCAAGAACTCGATCGCCGAAGGGGACATCCCCTGGGAGGTCCTGGCGCAGCAGCAGGTCCGCGACGACAAGCCCATCCTGCCCGATTCCCGCAAGAAATTGCTCCTGCCCGCCGCCAAAGCCATGCCCTGGGAAGGCCGCACGATAGTCCGGCTGTCACGGGGAATGGCCGATGCCATCCTGGAGACCGCCGGCGAGACGGTCGAAAGCGTCCAGAAGAAGATCGCGGCCAAGTACAAGCCGCACTCCTTCGAGCTGAAAGGCTCCAGCCTGCGCCTGAGCAACCATGTGAAATACCAGCTGATCAAAAGCGCCAACGTCATCGGGTTCATCGAGGGCAGCGACCCGCTGCTGAAAGACCAGGCGGTGGTCATCGGCGGCCACCTCGACCACCTGGGGCGGCGGGGAGATTATATCTTCAACGGCGCCGAGGACAACGCCTCTGGCGCCTGCGGCGTCCTGGCCATGGCCCGCGCCCTGGCCGCCAACCCGGAAAAACCCAAGCGCAGCGTGGTCTTCTGCCTCTGGACCGGGGAAGAAGAGGGATTGCTGGGGTCGCGCTACTACGTCGACCATCCCCTGTTCTCCATGGACAAAACCACGGCCTATCTCAACCTGGACATGATCGCCCAACCCTGGGACGAAAAGGGGCTGCGGCGCATGACGCGCATGCTCAACCTCAAGGAGGGCGACGACCTGCTGAAGAAGATCAGGCCCGAAAACTTCCTGCCCCTGTCGGTCGCGGCCGAGGCGCCCGGCCTGCAGGAGGCCCTGCGCGAAGCCGACCGCGTTGTCGGTTTCGATGTCCTCTACCGGGAAACGCCGCGCAACATGGACCGCATGTCGGGCGGCAGCGACAACGCCTCGTTCGCCATGGCCGGCAAGCCCTGGGTTTTCTTCATGAGCGGCATGAGCGACAATTACCACACGACGGCCTACAGCATGGAAAAATTCAACGGCGTTGTCATGGAGAGGGTGAGCCGCCTGGCCTACCTGGCGGCCTTTCTATTGGCCGATAAATAAAGAAAAATTACTTGCTGACCCTTTCGATATAGGTCCCGTCGCGGGTGTCGACCTTGATGACGCTGCCCGGCTCGATGAACGGCGGCACCGTCACCTCGAGGCCGCCCTCGAGCTTGGCCGGCTTGTAGGAGGCCTGCACCGTCGAGCCCTTCATGTTCTTCTCGGTCTCGACCACCACGAATTCCATGGCCAGGGGCGGAACGATGTTGATCGGCTTGCCCTGGAAGAACTCCATCTGGTAGACCTCGTTCTCCTTCAGGTAATGGACATTATCGCCGATGAACTCCTCGTCCAGACCGATCTGGTCGTAGGTCACGGTGTCCATGAAGATATAGTGGGTGCCGTCGTTGTAGGAGTAGCTGACCTCCTTGGTGTCCAGGGTCACCTTCTCCACGCGGTCGGAAGAACCGAAACGGAACGGGGAGCGGATATTGTTCTCCAGGTCGCGCATCTTGACGTGGATGGTCGACTTGTAACGTCCGGGGGTGACGTGGTCCATTTCCTCGACGCGGTACAGCTTGTTATCCATCAGGATGATCATTCCCCTTCTGATCTGGGTGGCATTAATCATATATACCTCCGCTGATTAGCTCATTGATTTGCGTGCGGTCGTTGCTGCGGGCATAGAACAGCCGGTCGTTGTCCCGGTGCAGGAAAAAATAACCGCCGCTGGAATTGCCGGCGCTGAACGTGCGGCCGTTGCTCTGGCCGTTTTGAAAAACGACATGGAATTTTTTTTCCAGGAACTTCTGGAATTCGGCGGCAAAGCGGGAACAGTCGGCGGCAGAATCCCAGAGCGATTCCCAGAGCAGCAGCCGGGAATCGCCGTGGCGGTAGAGTGAGAACAGGTCGCCGCCCCAGCCGGCCGCCGCGTCGGTCATCTCGGGACCGTCTTTCAGCAATACGTTCAGGAAGTACTCGCCGATGACGCCGGAATAGAACAACTCTTCCTGGCGCGGATGGAAAGCGATGAACACGGCGCGGGGGGGTTCGGCGGCGAGATATTTCTGCGGGTGCAGGATCTGCTCGGAAGAAAGCGGCTTGCGGTTCAGCACCTGGTTCACGCCCTTCCACTTTTTTTGCTGGTAGATCGCCTGGCTGAATTTCATGCCATCCAGGTAGGGCATGAGCAGCTGGTATTTGACGATGTCCGGGGCGGAGGCCAGCGTCTGGGCGCCGGCCAGGGCCGAAAAAGAGAGGACGCTTTCCGGGTTAAAGGCCTCGCCGACCAACTCGGGATCGAAGCCGAGCTGGCGGATCATGACCAGGGTGGCGTCGCCCTCGACCGCGGCCAGGGCCGCGAGCTTGCGGTCATCGAAGTCGGAGAGGTCCCCGAACAGCGCGGCCAGGTGGAAATGCTGGTCCTGGATGGCATGGCGCAGCTCGTGCGCCAGCGCCGGGGCGTTGAGCATGTCGATGTTGCGGAACTCCTCAATGGCCAGCAGCTCCTTGGTCTTTTCGTTGTACATGCCGCCGACATTTTCCAGGATGATCTTTTTGCGCAAGGGTTTCAGCGCGATCTTTTCGGCGGTGAAGCCCAGCCAGTAGATGGCCTCTTCCTCTTTCGCGGCCAGTTCGTCGGGATAATCGTTTTCAAAAAGGTGCTCGATGTATTTTTTCAGCTGGGCGCGGTCCAAGTAGCGGACCGGGACGTCGCGCGTGAAATCGAGATGGCCGATGGCCACGACCGATTTTTTCAGCTTGTCCAGATCACTGGAGGTATCCGCCCAAACAGCCAGGCAGAAAAAAACAACCAGTACGGTCAGAAAATATCGGATTTTCATCCCCTACTTTATAACACAATCCCGGCCATTCGTAAACAATGGCCTTCTGAGATTCCCCATGCCATTGAAGAAAAATTCAGTTTGTTTTTTTCCCCCAGTTGCCAAAAAACAGGGATCGGGGAATTGCCAAGCGCGGGAAATGAGAAAACGCTTACTCGATCCGGCCCATGGCCGCCAGCGGCCAGTAGCGGAAAAAGGCCTTGCCGAAAATGTATTTCTGCGGCACCGGGCCGAACTGGCGCGAATCAAAGCTGATGCTGCGGTTGTCGCCCATGACGAAAAACATGCCGCGCGGAATGAGCAGCGCCTTCATGTCCTCGGGCGATTTGGCCGCGGCGGGATTGTCGCTCCCGGAAAACTGTTTCAGCGGCTTGTCGTTGATCCACACGTCGCCGGCGCGGATCTCGATGATCTCCCCGGGCAGGCCGACAATGCGCTTGACCAGCGATTTGTCGGGCTCATCGGGCTTGTAGAGGACCACGATGTCGTAGCGGCGCAAGTTCTCCCTCTTGATGGCCAGCTTGGAGATCAGGATGCGTTCCTGGGCGCACAGCAGCGGCTTCATGGAATCGCCTTCGATCTTGAAGGCGGAAACGATGTAGTTGATCAGGAAAAACGAGATCAACGCCGCCAGCAAAATATCGATGACCACGTATTTAACGAAGTGCCGGAATCTGGATTCTGCCATGATGACCGCATTTTATGACAAAAGGTGCCGCCAAGTCAAGCCGTGGGTGAAAATGCCGCGGTCTATTGACCAGGGGCGTGTTTCAATTTATAATGGGACCCCTGGGCGATTAACTCAGCGGCTAGAGTATTACCTTCACACGGTAGGAGTCGCAGGTTCAAATCCTGCATCGCCCATTTTTTCAATCATGAAGCCATCGCTATTCAACCCGCGACAGTTCGCTGTCCCACCCTCCCTGGTACTGGTCCCCTATTTTTCGCAGGGCTCCCTTTTCGCCAGCCTGCAAAAACAGGCACGGCGGCGGCAGGATCTCCTGCACTCGACCCTGATGTGGTTCGAGAACATGGCGGTCCTCAGCGGCTTCCTCGGCTATCCCCACCTGCTCACCCTGCTGGGACTGGTCGCCGACCTGCCGGACAAGGAGATCTATTTCCTGGGTTCGGCCGGAGCGATTCATCCCCGCTTCCGGGAAGCGCAGGCGGTGCAGGTAGGGGTGATCCATCCCAGTTCCATCTTCACGCGCTTTGCCGGTTCGGACGGGCTGCCGCTCAAGACATTCGCCGCCAATCCATTCCCCGTCGCGCGCGGCGTGAGCGTGGACATGATCCAGCGCGAGACTCCGTCCTGGCTGGCCGCGCAGCGTTCGCGCGGCATGGACATCGTGGAGATGGAGATCTTCCCCCTGCGCTGGTTCTTGCGCAAACCTTTCCACGCCCTGGTAGTTCTCAGCGACCGGGTGGAGGAAACCGGGATCCGCCCTTTCCCGGAAAAGGAAAAGTTCAAAAAAGAATTCAAGCGTGCCTTCCAGCACATCACGAGGGTTATCGACCATGGCTAAATCCGCGAAACTCGGCCAGAATTTTCTGCGCGACAGGAATTTCGCCCGCAGGATCGTCGAGCTCCTGGAGGCTCCCCGGGGGCCGCTGCTGGAGATCGGCGCCGGCTATGGATCTTTAAGCGAACCGCTGCTGGAAAAATTCCCCGGCCGCCAGGTCACCCTGGTCGAGATCGACCCCGCCCTGGTCAAGGAACTGGAGATCAACTTCGCCGGCCGGGCGCAAATCTTCTCCGGGGACATTTTGGGCGTAGATCTGGAAAGCATCTATCCGCAAACACGGGTGAACGTGATCGGCAATCTTCCCTATCACATATCCAAGCGCCTGATCGACTGGTTCATCGGGCAGCGCGAAAAAATAAGCACGGCGGTCCTGATGCTGCAGAAGGACTTCGTCGACAAACTGCTCTCCGGGGAGAACCACAAAAAATACAATGCCCAGTCGGTGGTCTTTCAGCTGCTCTTCCGGGCCCGCCGCGCTTTCGACGTGCCGCGCGGGGCCTTCGCCCCGGCGCCCAAGGTCGTATCCACGGTGCTGGTCATCCAACCGGCGGACTCGCCGCTCGGGGCCGCAGCAGACGAATTTTACCGCTTCGTCAAACTGTGCTTCGCCGAACGCCGCAAAACGCTGGGCAACAACCTGGCAGCGCATTATGAAAAAAAAGCCCTGGCGGCCGCTGCCGCCGCTTGCGGACTCTCAGCCCAAACGCGGGCCGAGCAATTGCCGGCGGAGACATTTCAGTGCCTTTTCCAGGCCGTCCGGCAAAACCGCCTCCTTTGAAGCGGGGAGTCTCCAAAACCCTGCCGCTTGTGATATAATGCCAGTCCAAAAACCAAGGAGCGGATGAGCGGCAAATGATAACCAACGAAATTTGGATATTGGCGGGAACGGCGGTCACGCTGGGATTCATCCATACCCTGCTGGGCCCTGACCATTATGTCCCCTTTGTCGCCATGGCCAAGGCCCGCCAGTGGCCGTTGAAAAAGACCCTGCTGATCGCGTTCTTTTCAGGCCTGGGCCATATCCTGAGTTCTGTAATATTGGGTTTTGTCGGCCTGGCCCTGGGCCTGGCGGTGGGCAAACTCGAAGGTGCCGAATCCTGGCGCGGCAACGCCGCCGCCTGGCTGTTCATCGGCTTCGGTTTCGCGTATTTCATCTGGGGCCTGCACCGCGCCGTTAAAAGCAGGCCCCATCATCATGTTCACGCCCATGCCGGCGGCGAGGTCCACGAGCATCTTCACCAGCATGAATGCGATCACGTTCATGTCCACGACCTGAAGAAAAAAGCCAATATCACCCCCTGGATCCTGTTCACGGTTTTTGTTTTCGGCCCCTGCGAGCCGTTGATCCCCCTGGTCATGTATCCCGCCGCCACCCACAATCTCCTGGGAGTGATCCTGGTCACGGCGGCCTTCGGCATCGCCACCATCGCCACCATGCTCGGCATCATCACCGTCTCCACCTGGGGCCTTAGCTTCGTCAGGCTTGGCCCCCTGGAACGCTACGCCCACGCCCTGGCCGGCGCCATGATCCTGTTTTCCGGCCTGGCCGTCCGTTTCCTGGGTCTGTAGCTTCTACCGGGAATCAATCAAGTGTGGAACAGGATAAGCAGGACGTTGCAGAGCAGGACCACCAGCATCATGGCCTGGTAGGCGTACTTGCAATAACGTCCCCAGCTTACCGGGTAGCCCTCGCGCTCGGCGATGGCCGTGCCCACCACGTTGGCTGAGGCGCCGATCGGCGTGCCGTTGCCGCCGATGTCGGTACCCAGGGCCAGCGCCCAGCTCATGGTCTTGAGGTCCATGCCCGGCATCCTGTACAGCCCGGCCAGAACCGGGCACATGGTCGCCGCGAACGGGATGTTGTCGACGATCGAGGAGGCGAAAGCCGAGATCCAGAGGATGACGCTGGCCACCACCACCAGGTTGCCCTTGGAGACGTGGCCGATGAAGCGGGCCAGTGACTCCAGCACGCCGGTCATCTCCAGGCCGCCGACACAGACGAACAGGCCGAAGAAAAAAATCAGCGTCAGATAGTCCACCTTTTTGAGCAATTGGACGGAGTGCCCGGCCAGGCTGATCAGGGTCAGCAGGGCGGCGATGATGCCGATGGCGGCGACCGAAAGGCCGGTTTCCTTGTGGGTGACCAGCAGACCGATCACCGCCAGAAAAACCGCGATCTGGATGGCAAACAGGTGCGGCTTGCCGATGGCCTCCCGCGCTTCGGGGTATTGGATGGGCGCGTCGCCGGAGGCGGAGCGTTCCTGGCGCAGCGATTTGCGGAACATGAAATAGATGATGACGATGTACAGGATCAGGGCCGCCCAGGCGATGAGGCCGGTATTCTTGACGAAATCCATGAACGAGAACCCGAAATTGGTGCCGATGATGATGTTGGGCGGGTCGCCGCTCATGGTGGCGCTGCCGCCGGTGTTGGCGGCGAAGATCTCGGCCATGATCAGCGGGATGGGATCGAATTTGAGCAGCTTGGCCAGCTCGATGGTCACGGTGGCCAGGAAGAGCATGACGGTGATGCTGTCGACGAACATGGCAAGGAATGCTGAGAGCAGCATAAAGGAGATGAGGATGGGGATCACCTGGTAGTGGACCATCTTGGCCACGGTCAGGCACAGCCAGCGGAAGAACCCGACCTTGTTCAGGCCCTCGATCATGACCATCATTCCGAATATAAAGACGATGGTCTGCCAGTTGACCCCCTGCGACGCCAGTGGCTGGTGACCCGGCAGCCAGAAGCGCACATGGAACATCTCGCCGAAGTTCAGGACTTTCATGACCGTGGCCGGGCTTCTCATCATGACCAGGAAGACAACGAAAACGGTCAACCCGGCCCCGATCAGGGCGGGTATGCAACGGTGGACCTTGGTCAGCACAATGATGGCGATGAACATGGCCATAAAAATAGAAACGGCTACAATCTGGATAATGCTCATGCGCCGATTATAGCAAAATTATTCGCTGCAGCCAAACCGCTGATCCCGCCCTTTTCGCGACGATTTCGCAGGGTGGGCGGCAATGCTTTATTTGTTCCAGCGATCCAGTTCCATGAGATATTTCTGCTGGACGGCGCGCATCTGCCAGGGGTAGACGCCCGCCCGGTGAGCCTTTTCCCAGGCCGCTTCCATGCCGGCGTCAATCGCGGCCGCCAGGTCCTGCATGTCCTGGACCATCATTTTGCATTCGGGCGTGTCGGCGGCATTGATGGTGGTATAAATGTCGAACCATTCGCGGCCGTAAGCGTTGCCGACCGTCACGGCGATCGTCCCCTGGCAAAAGTCGCGGTGTTTCTGCCACAGGGAATCTATCTCATCGGCTTTCTGGGCCAGTTCGCCCACTTCCCGGTCGTATTCCTCCACTCCCTCTTCGCGCGCCCGGGCATAGCCCGGCGCCGGGTCATTGTCTGTCGGGGAGGGCTCATCCTGCGGCCCGGCCGCCGGTTCACTGCGGGCAACGCCTATATTTTCGTCGACAGGATTTCCCCTGGCCGCGGTTTCGCCGGAGACGATATTAACGGGCGGCGGCGGGGAGGACGGGGTCTGGACGGCGGCGTTGTCAGGCAAATTGGCAGCCATGGCCTGGCTTGCCTGCTTTTTCCCCTGCAGGTAGGAGGCGGCGTCGCCGGCGATGATTTTTATTGCATAGTCCCCTTTGAAACGGTGATAGATCAAGTCCTTGAAACCGCTGACCGCCGAAAAATAGCTGATGGATTTTCCTGCGCGGAAGATTTTGACCAGGCCGATGTCATCGGTGCTGCCGCTGATCTGCACCACCTTGCCCACATAAAGCCCATGGCTGGCTCCGGGACGGAAAAACAGCACTGCCAGAACCGCCGCTGCGGCAATCAGGATCAAAGAAATGATGAAAAAGATTTTTTTGCGCCGGGCGAAATAATTTTGCTTGTAGGGTCTGGTTTCGGCCATGGCTCACCCCCACTGCTCCGCATTTTAGGATCCCGGGTTCAGATTGTCAAACAGTCCGAAGAGAACAAGCGAGTCCGCCGTAATGAATAGACATTATTCCCCCATTAGAATAAAATAATTCATGCCTATCATCGCCCAGGATATATATCAAAATCTCGAGCTGGTTCGCCAACGGTCACCGCTGGTGCACAACATCACCAATTACGTGGCCATGAACCTGACCGCCAACGCCCTGCTGGCCGTGGGCGCCTCGCCGGTCATGGCCCATGCCGCGGAAGAGGTCGAGGATATGGTCAACATCGCCTCGGCCCTGGTGATCAATATCGGCACGCTGAGCGGCCATTGGGTGGAAGCGATGTTCAAGGCGGCCCACCAGGCAAAAAAAAGAGGCATCCCCATCGTGTATGACCCGGTGGGCGCCGGCGCCACCCCCTACCGCACGCGAACCATCCTGGAGCTCATCCAAGCCGTGCCGCCGGCCATCGTGCGCGGCAATGCCTCGGAGATCATGGCCAGCGCCGGCAGCCACGCAAAAACCAAAGGCGTGGACAGCGCCGCCGCCACGGAAAACGCGCTGGCCAGCGCCCGCCACATCAGCGAACAGCAGGACTGCGTGGTTTGCGTCAGCGGCGCAACCGATTATATTATCGACAAAACGGATATGGCCCTGATCAGGAACGGGCACGCCCTGATGCCGAAGATCACCGGCCTGGGCTGCACGGCCTCGGCCCTGTGCGCCGCGTTCGCCGCCGTCAACCCGGACCATTTTGCGGCCACCACGGCCGCCATGGCCGTGATGGGAATCAGCGGAGAGATCGCCGCGGAAAAATCTTTCGGTCCGGGCAGCTTCCCGGTAATTTTTTTGGATATTCTCTTCCATCTGACAGGCAAAGAAATCGAACGCCGGTTGAAAATTTCTTAAACACCATAGCCAACTTCAGGATTTTATCCCCCCGGCTGCGCCAACTCCCATTAGAAAAGGGGGTCAAGAAAGAAGCGTGATCATTCGAAGATAAATTTGAGACCTGGATCAATCATTTTTTACCCCTTACTCAAGGGGGGATGCAGGGGGGATCAAGAATTATGTGAACGAAAAGGAAATCATTTTTTCATAATTCATTTATTAAAAAAAGAATTCACGGCAGCGACCCTGGCGGCGGTATCTTCCTGAAATTCTCGCACCATGGCCGCATATTTGGCCCCGGCCGCCTTCACTGCGGCCATGTTCGCCAGGTTGACTCCGCCAATGGCCACCAGGGGGAGGGAAATTTCCGCCGCGATGCGTTGCAGCCCTGCCAGTCCGACCACGCGATAGCCTACTTTGACCGGGGTAGCGAATATGGCCCCAATTCCCAGATAATCGGCACCCTGTCGTGCGGCGGCACGAGCCTGCTCCAGGGAAGAACAGGAAACGCCGATGACCATCCACGGCGGCAGCAGGAGGCGGGCATCGCAAATGGCGATATCATCCTGCCCCAGGTGCACGCCGTCGGCTTCACTGAGCATGGCGATATCGAGCTGGTCGTTGACGATGAAGAACGCTCCATGCTCCCGGGTAATTCCGCGGATCTGGCGGGCTATCTCCAGCCTCCGGGACGCGGACGCATCCTTGTCACGGTACTGGACAATGCGCGCCCCGCCCCGGCAGGCCTCCCGGGCCACCCGCAGGTGGTCGTTGCTGGTGACGACATAGGCGCCGGCGGGCAAGGCCTGGAAGCGCTGCCGCGCCAGTAGCGGCCGGCCGGCGCGTTCGATGATGCGGGCGTGGCTCTGGAAAGCCAGTTCGGGCAGCCGCGGCAATGGAAAATAAGCCGCGGCCAGGGCATCATCACCCGCCGTCAGTTCACCGCCCTCGGCAACGGCCAGATAACCGATCACCAGTACCGCGCGGTACCACGGATGCGGGCTCATCTCCATGCCGATCGGCTCTTTCACCCGGCCAACGATCCCGGTCTCCTCCTGCAGCTCGCGCAAAGCGCATTGTTCGGGCGTTTCATCGATTTCCTGAAAACCGCCGGGCAGGCACCACTTGCCTTTCCCCGGTTCCTGGCCGCGCTGCACCAGCAGCAGTTCGTTCCGTTCATTGAATACCACGACCGCCGTGGCCGGCAACGGGTTTTCATAAACCGCGGCCCGGCAGGCCGGGCAGAAATCACGCTCCCGTTCTTCCAGGCAACGCTTCTCCAGTTTCCCCCCACAGCGCGGACAGAATCGTTTTTCCATACGTCAATCCCCTGCCGGTACGGATCTCGTCCAGTTATACCTGGCACCATGGCAAAACCCAGTTTAAGACATCCGCCCGTTAAAAACAAGCCGGCCGCGGAATTCGGCTCGGGGTTGGTTTCTGTTATAATGTCAGGCAATGGCTGAAAAGACCATTAGCGAGATCGCCAAGCTTTGCGCCGACTGCGGCACCTGCCAGTCGGCTTGCCCGGTCTACCAGGCCGAGCTCAGCGAGCCGAACTCGCCGCGCGGCAAGGTCAACCTGATCAAGGCCATCGATGACGGCCGCCTGGTCGCCAACGCCCACAACCGCGACTTGCTCTACCAGTGCCTGGTCTGCGGCGGCTGCGAACAGGCTTGCCCCAACAGCGTCGAATTCAACTCCATGATGATCACCCACCGCGGTCGCATCTCGCATGGCAGCCGCATCCCCTGGCTGAAGAAAATGATCCTGTTTTTCTACCAGGGAATCATCCTGCGCAAACTGCTTTGGCTGCCGCGCATCCTGGCGCGTACTCCTTTGAAAAAAAAGTTCTCCCTGCCCTCTTTCCAGAACATTAAATTGAAAAAAATCATAAGCCGCGATCGTGAAAAGATCTACGACGTCCTGCTTTTCCCCGGTTGCGTGCTGACATACTTTTATTCGGGAAAGATAGCCGGGATCAAAAGCCTGCTCGAAAAACAGGGATTTTCCGTGGCCTATCCGCCGAAACTGCAATGCTGCGGTTTCCCCTATCTTTCGCAAGGCTGGAGCAATAAATTTGCCGCGCTAAAAAAGAAAAACAAGGCGGTTTTCGAGAGCTTCCGCTACAAATACCTGGTCGTGCCCTGCTCGACCGGGGTGCTGGCCTTTAAAAAGTACTACGACCTGCCGGGAGCAGGAATATACGAATTGGGCGAATTCCTATACAAATTTTGCCCCGACACCGCCATCGACCCGGCCTTTGGCGTGGATTTCACCGGCCCCTTCACCTACCACGACCCCTGCCACAACCTCAAATCGCTGAAGCTGCAAAAGGAGGCGCGCCATTTTCTGGAGCAATTCGGCGGCCGCTACCGCGACGACGCTTCAGCCCTGTGCTGCGGTTTCGGCGGCATCTTCAAGGTCGGCTTCCCTTCCACCTCGGCAAAAATCCTGGCGAAAAAAACAGATAAGCTTGCCGAGATCGGAGCCAGCGCCGTGGTCACATCCTGCCCCGGTTGCTACATGCAACTGAAGGAAAGCCTGCCCATACCCGTTTATTTCTTCAGCGACATATTCAAAAAATAACCGAATTGCCAATCATGTGTCTACACTTCTTGGCAGGCTTACGCGCCATTCCCCTTCACTTTTTCCCGGAGCGCCGAGGCTTCCGGGAAGCGATGGTCGTCT
>Ga0209746_1001123_pt1 | contig 13088 bp, 11 predicted proteins | sample BarGraNGADG00211_3_FD_184496 | JGI IMG/M metagenome (GOLD analysis project Ga0209746, IMG submission 184496) | Arctic peat soil microbial communities from Barrow, Alaska - Barrow Graham LP Ref core NGADG0011-211 (SPAdes) (version 2) | ecosystem: Environmental > Terrestrial > Soil > Wetlands >...
TAGTTACAAGGTATATGATCTCGGAGGGAAATTGATTAAAGAGGTGAATAATAAAACAGCAGAATCTGTTCAGGGACGTGATACCGCAAACCCAAGTCCTGGAATGGACGTTCTTCATATTTCTAACTTCCTCGATTCCATCAGGAATAATCGTCGTCCCAATGAAGATGTTGAAGATGGGTATAAGAGTACAATGGCAGCGCAATTGGGAAATATTGCGTGGAGAGTAGGTCATGATTTGAAACTCGATCCCCAAAATGGGCATATCATAGGTGATAAAGAAGCAGAAAAACTTTGGAGCCGCGAATATGAAAAAGGATGGGAACCAAAGGTATAATTCAAATATTCTAATAAACTCTAAATAAAATGTTAAATCAGGAGAAGAAAACCTTCTCCTGATTTTTTATTTGCTGAAAATTCTTTACGGTTTAAAATACAATTCTTATCTTGCATATGCATTTCAAAATTGTCGCTGCATGTCTCTTAAAATTACTGACTGGGCTGTTGAAGACAGACCCAGGGAAAAACTTATTCAGAAAGGTATTGCCAGTCTGAGTGATGCCGAACTACTGGCTATCCTGATCAGTTCGGGAACAAAGGACAAATCGGCTGTTGATCTTGGTCGTGAATTATTAAGTGTTGCAAACAATAACCTGAACAGTCTTGGGAAACTTACAATAGCAGATCTCAAGAAGTTACGTGGTATTGGCACTGCAAGGGCTGTAACAATTACGGCAGCTCTGGAACTTGGGCGAAGGCGAAAACTGACTGAAGTTCAGGATGTTCCCCAGATCAGAAGCTCAAAAGATATCGCTGATATTTTTCAGCCACTACTGTCTGACCTTCTGCATGAAGAGTTCTGGATATTGTTCCTTAACAGATCAAATAAAGTGATTAACAAGATGAAACTGAGTCAGGGGGGCATAAGTGGCACTGTTACCGATGTGCGTATAGTGATGAAAACCGCAATTGAATATCTTGCTTCAGGTATTATTGTCTGCCATAATCATCCCTCAGGAAACCTTAATCCAAGTGAATCTGATACTAAAATAACTCAGAAAATAAAAGAAGCAGGTAATCTGATGGACATTCAGCTTCTCGATCATATTATTATTTCGGATAAGGATTATTACAGTTTTGCAGATAACGGATTACTGTAAAAAATTGTCTTGCGGTCCTGCAGTCTTTAAGTCTTGAAGGCATTAAATGAATTTTTTAACTTCATTCTTGTCTTCACAGATTTCAAGCAACTCAGCATATGACTTTTTCAATACCGGATGAATCATTTCCGATGCAATTTCGCACAGTGGAACCAAAACAAATCTTCGTTCCTGTAATAGTGGATGCGGGATTTTCAGACTTTCCTGATCTATAATCATCTCTTCATAAACAAGGATATCAATATCGATCAGCCTGGATGAGTACCGGTTAGGTCCTCTGACTCTTCCCATCAAAGATTCTATCATCAGGATCCTTCCAAGAAGTCCGGATGGAGTCAGTTTTGTCTCAGCCTTTACAACCAGATTAAGGAATTTATCCTCAGCCTGAAATCCCCATGGTTCAGTCTCATAGATCGAAGAAGTCATTAAAACCGGTCCAATGAATTCCTCAATTCTTGTAATTGCTTGTTCAAGATTGAGTTCCCTGTTTCCAAGGTTTGTTCCTATACCAAGAAATACAATCTTCATAATCAAATCAATCTGATACCAAAAGTATTAAATACATGTATAACTTTACAAATTCATTTTGTTTTTTTATATATATTTATAATTCATTTCATTAAAGCAATCAAAAGATGAGAAACTTTCTTAAATACACGCTTGCGACAATAACCGGTATAATTATTGCATCCATTCTTTTCTTCGTTATAATGCTTGCAAGTTTTAGCGCCATTGTTTCATCCGGAAACAAATCTGTTTCAGTGAGTAATAATTCTATTCTGGTATTAAAAGCAGGTGTAACAATTCCTGACAGAGGAGATCAAAATCCGCTTTCCGGAATTGATCTGGTTAATTTGACATTTTCTCCATCTGCCGGTCTGAATGATATACTACATAACATCGAAAAAGCCTCCGGAGACAGTAAAATCAAAGGTATTCTGATAGAAAACGGACTTCTTCCTTCAGGTTGGGCAACAACTGAGGAGATCAGAAACGCTCTTTTGAAATTCAGGGAAAATGGAAAGTTTGTTATCTCTTACTCTGATTATGTTCTTACTCAGGAGTGTTATTATCTTGCAACTGCAGCAGACAAGATTTATATTAATCCCGGATCAATGGTTGAATTCAAGGGTCTTAGCAGCGAGGTAATGTTTTACAAAAAAGCTCTTGAGAAAATTGGTGTGGAAGTACAAGTGACCAGACACGGAAAATTTAAAGGTGCAGTGGAGCCTTTTATCCTTGATAAATTAAGTGATGAAAACCGGACCCAGATAAAAGATTATGCCGGCTCACTATGGAACCAGATTATTACAGATATATCAAAATCGAGAGATATTCCAGTGGAACAACTTAACAAGCTTGCGGACAATCTTGACGGGAACCTTGCATCCGGCGCTTTTGAATCTAAACTTGTTGACGGACTTATGTACCGTGATGCATTAATCGATACCCTTAAATCCTTGTCAGGAATAAATAAAGATAAAGAACTTAACCTTATCTCTATGACCAAATATACCAAGGTCGCGGATACTAAATTATCATTTTCTGCAAAGAACAAAATAGCTGTGGTTTATGCTTCGGGAACAATCGTAACCGGAAAAGGCAACCAAGGAAACATCGGAGGAAATTATTACGCAGATGTGATAAGTAAAGCGAGGCTGGATTCGTCTGTTAAGGCAATTGTGCTGAGAGTTAATTCCCCGGGCGGAAGCGCTACAGCTTCATACATAATGTGGAGGGAACTGGATCTTGCTGCCAGGGTAAAACCGGTAGTGATATCGATGGGTAATTACGCTGCATCGGGTGGCTATTTCATCTCTGCTCCAGGGACAAAAATCTATGCAGACCCAATGACCATTTCTGGTTCAATTGGTGTTTTTGGATTGATACCAAATATCGGCAATCTTCTTGAACAGAAACTAGGGCTGACAACAGAAATAGTTAATACAAATAAAAATTCGGATTTTCCTTCAATTTACCGGCCAATGAATCCTTATGAGAAAGAGTTAATGCAGATGAGTATTGAAAAAATCTACAGTGATTTTGTAAGCAAAGTAGCGTCAGGGCGAAAGATGAGTTCAGAATCGGTCGACAGCATCGGTCAGGGTAGAGTCTGGAGCGGCACCAGCGCTTTAAGAATAGGGCTGGTAGACGAAATTGGTGGGCTTAAAGATGCCATCAAAGGCGCTGCAAAGCTTGCAGGCATTGAATCCTTTTCAGTCAGAGAATTACCAGTATTTGAAGATCCATATATGAGAATTCTTTCGCAGCTTAGCGGAGAAGCAAGGATGAGCATTCTGAAGAAAGAACTTGGAGAATCGGTAAAGTACTATAACATGGTTCAGGAACTTAAAGATATGTCGGGGATACAGGCAAGACTACCCTACTTTATTGACATTCACTGAAGAAGTTTGGAGTGAGCTAAAGTTTGGAGTCACTTTAGTCACTGTTTAAAATAAAGTATGACACATAAGAAGAATATATTTCTCTATCCTGTTTCGCTTTTATACGGCCTGATTACCGGGATAAGGAATTTTTTGTACGATTCCGGAATTTTGCCCTCGGTGGAGTTTCCATTTCCTGTAATTTGTGTCGGAAACATTACAGTCGGAGGGACAGGAAAAACCCCGCATACAGAATATATCACCGGATTGCTGAAAGAGAATTTTAAAGTAGCGACCCTTAGCAGAGGTTACAAAAGACAGACACGTGACTTCAGAATTGCCTCATCAACATCGCAGGTAAGTGAAATAGGTGATGAACCCATGCAGATATTCCGTAATTTCCCTGATGTTCTGGTTACAGTTGACAGAAAGCGGGTTCATGGTGTTAATATGATTCTGCAGGAGTACCCTGAAACTGAAGTGATTATTCTTGACGACGGTTTTCAGCACAGAAAAATAACTCCCGGCTTTTCGATTCTTCTCTCTGACTTTGGAAGACTTATAGTCAGAGATTACATGTTACCTTTTGGCAATCTGAGAGAAACCAAAGGAAATATGAGAAGAGCCGATATGATACTGATCACCAAATCTCCGGAAAACCTCTCCCCGATCCAACGAAGGTTGATTGTAAAAGAAATAGACAAATCACCATATCAGAATCTCTATTTTACAACATTCAGATATAAATCACCTGTACCCGTATTTGAAAATTGTATTGAAGATGTTCAAACTGATATTTCAAAAGGTGCAGGCTGCGGAATTGTTCTTATAACAGGAATAGCCAATCCACAACCTCTTAAAGAGTATCTGGACAAGAGCTACAACGAGATTACCCATCTCTCATTTCCTGATCACCATAATTTTAATGAAAAAGATCTGCTCAGCATTTCTTCAGCTTATAATGATCTCAGGTCGGTAACCCGGTATCTGTTTACTACAGAAAAAGATGCAGTTAGATTGCGGGAATTTACTAATATTGCAGAACCGATCAGATCGGCATTTTTTTATATCCCAATACGGATACATTTTTTGAATGAAGATAAAGATGAGTTTGATAATCTGATAATTGACTATGTTAGAAAAAATCATCGAAACAACAGAGTTTCTGAAGGCAAAAGGGATAAATAACCCCGATGCAGGTATAATACTTGGTACCGGGCTGGGTGAACTTACTGCTAAAATTGAAAATCGTATTGAAATAGACTATAAGGATATCCCAAATTTTCCTATCTCAACAGTTGAAGGTCATGCGGGAAAACTCATCTATGGAGTATTCGGAGGGAAAAAGATTGTTGCGATGAAAGGCAGGTCCCACTATTATGAAGGTTATAGCCGGGAACAGGTAGCATTACCTGTAAGGGTGCTGAAATATCTTGGCATAAAATGCCTCTTCCTTTCCAATGCAGCAGGAGGAGTCAATCCCGCTTTTCATATCGGTGATATAATGGTAATTACTGATCATATCAGTTTATTACCAAATCCACTGATTGGACCAAACGATAACCGGATAGGCGTCAGGTTTCCTGATATGGGAGAAGCATACGATAAATACCTTATTAATAAAGCATTGCTTTTTGCGAAAGAAAATAATATCAGAATTCATAAAGGTGTTTATTTATCAACAAGCGGTCCCACTTTTGAAACACCAGCTGAATACAAATATTTCAGGATAATCGGTGCGGATGCTGTCGGGATGTCAACTACCCCTGAGGTTATTATTGCCCGTCACATGAACCTGCCATGTTTTGCAGTAAGTGTAATTACCGATTTGGGTGTGGAAGGGAAAATTGAGTATACGACACACGAATCTGTCCAGAATGAGGCTGCCAAAACCGAATCCCGGATGACAACCATAATGACAGAGATGATCTCGGCATTATAGAACCCTCAGAGGTTAAGGTTAAGGCTAAGGTTAAGGCTAAGGCTAAGGCTAAGGCTAAAGCTAAAGGTTATTTAGAAATTAATTATCCATGATATACAAGAGTTTTACAGAGATGCCAGTTTGGGCGAAAGCACATAAACTTGCAATTGAAGTATTTAACATGACAATTAATCTGCCAAGGTCAGAAGATTACGGATTAACATCACAGATTCGTAAATCATCGAACGGAGTCGCTGCATGTATTGCTGAAGGATTTGGAAGAAGTACTAAAAGAGATAAATCAAATTTTTACATAATTGCACGTGGCTCATCTTTCGAAACCCAAAATCATCTCTTATATGGCAATAGTGTAGGATACTTTGAATCTCAAATAACACAGAGGCTTTTCAAGGAATATGATGACCTGATTTTTGAATTAAATAAACTAATTAAATCATTATCTTAACCTCAACCTCAACCTCAATCTCAACCTTAGCCTTAGCCTTACCCTCTACTTTCTTATTACAGTGCAAACCTTCTTCCACCGTTCTGTTTTGCCGGTATCATCATAGAGAGTGATAAGTATGATATAGATCCCGGTATTGACAAGAGAACCATCATCCGCTGTTCCATCCCATATTACCGATGCTTCAGCCCCAACGAATAGGTTTGTTGCTATCTTCCTGACATAATTGCCTGTTTCATCAAAAACCATAACAGAAATTACATTACCCGTTCCACTTAGATTAAACCAGATTGTAAGGAAATCTTCAAAACCATTATTGTCCGGAGTTATTTTCGTTGATGATAGAACAACTTTATCAGAAGTTGATGGCATTTCGGTAAACACTGAATTAGGTGCACCGGGGGTACCCCAACCAGAACTCTCCGAAGCGGAATGCCAGCTGGCTTTTTCTTCAGACTTATTCCCGGGATCGGTTTTTTCCAATGCAACGCCTTCATGAGTTGACAGAAGTGAAAAATGCATATCATCATTATAGAGCAGCTCATCAATGTTTTCAAGTTCTCTGTTATACAAGATCAGATGCCCTTTATCAACAGATATTGATGGAAGCGATCCGATCTCAAAAAGATGGTCAGGATCAGTTGAAAAAAATCTTTCTGAAACCCTCTTTGCGTCGGTTGTAATAGCATAATACTCTCCGGGTAATATACATTTCCCTTCACCCGAGACAGGTATTGTTTTTGACTTAGCACCAGTGTCATCATTTATAGAGACAATACTGAGCCGGGATGCATCGAGAACCTTCGCGGAGAAGTTATACAATTCCAGATAATCCGGATCACCCGGCAGTGGATTGAAAAGGACCTCATTAAAAAGAATGTCTCCCTGGACTGCCGGTTCGGTAAGACCAAAATTAAAATCACATTTTTGCATAAGGTTTCCGGCGAAATCAGAAATACCTTCTGAAATCTCAAGATGATATAGTTCTGTTCTCCGGAGAGGGTTATCCAGTACAAAGGAGAATTCACGGAAAAGTGGATCTGTTGGATAAAAATCAATTATTCCCTTCTCTCCTATTCTGAAACTTGTTATCTTTTCGGGAAGATTAAATACCGGTTCTGAAAACCTGACATGAATGGTAATGCTATCATAAGGAAATACATCCGGAATTCCGTAAAATGCAATATCCGGATTATTTTCCGAGACTGAATTGACTGACCCTGGCGTACCTCCTTTCTTTGATTCAGATGCTTTCCAGTTATCCTGGTAATAAAACGGGTAACCGGTATCTCTCATCTCAAGTGACCATCCTCCCTGTGATTTCAAATCGTTTTGGTACCACTCCGAAGAGTATTCCACTCCATGGATAAATTTACCGGTACTATCAGAAATATAGATTATCATACCCCCATCTGTGAGAGAAGGAAATTGATTCATCCCGATAACTCTTCCAAAATTTTTAAAAAGCAAAGTATCCTTTGATGCGCAGACAATGAAGATACCCGAAGGCTGGATAATAGTTTCAGGGAAAAGGGTTGAGAGATCTGTTGTTGAAAGTTTCCAGTTCTTCAGGTTGAAAGAATATGCGGTTCTATTGGTTATTTCAATATATTCTTTCCCGGGCAATGATACTTCCGGCAAAGGATCTGCCATTATTTCTGAAATTACGATATCTCCTGTCTCAGCCCATACGGGAGTAAATCCAATCTTTATATTATAAGAACAATTATCTGAAATATCACATATCTTACTGATAATAAGATAATTGATAGATCTATTTATGAGCTCATTGGCAAATTCTACCTGGTATTTCAGATCATTTTTCTTTATAACTGATATTGATTTGTTTTCTTCGACATTTAATGAAATGTTTTCAGGTACGATTATTCCATTTGCAGTTTCTTCATTCAACGTGATTTCTACCGATTTCTTTCCTGATGGTACGCATTTTGTGATAATAGGAGCTTCATTATCTTCATAAAAAATTCCTTCAATGTTAATATCATCAAGCCAAAGAAGCCGGTCGAGGGTGGATGAGTATCTGTAATACACTCCAAACCATCCCTGACTGAATAATTCGTTATCAATGCCAGATGCCGTTCCGATTAGAATTCCAGACAACGAGTTAATTAAAACAGTCCAGTTTCCTTCCTTTGATCTCTCAACAATAATATTCACTGCATTCGTTATCCCAATATTTGTCTGCCACTTTATCCGGCAATTTATTACTGTTGTTATGTGATTACCTTTAACCTTCCAAAGACGGAGAGTATCATCTGATCCAATAAGATTTACTCCGATAGCATAGCCATTCACTCCTCCATCTGTTGACATACTTGCCGGACCATTATCGGACATAAGGAATACTGACCAGTTGTTTAAGGATGAAGGATCATATCCATACCTGACAAGAAATGACCATCTTGTTATGCCCTGGGACGGATGCAGATTTTTAATATTATATCCGATGCAGTCGATTCCGGCAGTCGGATTATCAAATACATGATGTAATGAAAATCTTCCTGACAGGCTTTCTACAGAGTCAGCTTTCCAATGACCTTCAGTACTTTGTACCCAATTGACTATATTAGCCGATTCGAAATTTTCGACAATTTGTCCAAATGCCGTAAATGGCATTAATAGAGCCAATAAAATAACTTTTTTCATGCAGCGGGACGAATTGAAAAAAAAGTTAATTTTGACAGGTTTAATGTCACAATAAATTTAAACAATAACTTTATTAATTCCAAATAAATAAGTATGAAAATTGCTGTTATAGGAGCCACCGGAATGGTTGGCAGGACGATGATGAAAGTGCTTGAGGAAAGGAACTTCCCGGTAACTGAATTTTTACCTGCTGCCTCTGAGAGATCGATTGGAAAAGAGGTCATTTTTAAAGGAAAACCTGTTAAGGTAGTAAGTGTAATGGAAGCGGTTGAAGCAAGACCTGAATTTGCTATCTTCTCAGCCGGGGCTTCAACCTCAAGGGAATGGGCTCCGGTCTTTGCGAAAAACGGAACTGTTGTAATTGACAATTCCTCATACTGGCGTATGGATAAAACTATTCCCCTGGTCGTTCCTGAGATAAACAGTCATGTTATAAAAAAGGGTGACAGGATAATTGCTAATCCGAATTGTTCAACAATACAGATGGTTATGGTATTGGCTCCTCTGCATAGAAAATACAAAATCAAACGTCTGGTAATAGCAACATATCAATCAGTGACAGGTACCGGTGTAAAAGCCGTTGCACAGATGGAGAATGAACGATCAGGAATAAAGGGCGAGATGGCATATCCGCATCAGATTGATAAAAACTGCTTCCCGCATGGTGGAACATTTCAACCGGACGGATACACAACAGAAGAGCAGAAGTTGCTTGATGAAACTCGTAAAATTCTTGAAGATCAGACAATCCGGGTAACTGCGACAGTGGTAAGGATCCCTGTTGTTGGAGGACATTCAGAAGCTGTTAATATAGAATTTGAAAAGGATTTTAATATTGAAGATGTAATACAATTGTTAAATCAGTTCCCTGGTGTTGTTGTTTATGATAATCCTGCAGAGAACAAATATCCTATGCCTATCCTTGCACATAACCGGGATGAGGTTTTTGTCGGAAGGATAAGAAGGGATCTTTCGAAAGACAAATGCCTTAATCTCTGGATTGTATCGGATAACATCAGAAAAGGCGCCGCTACCAATGCGGTTCAGATTGCAGAGTATATGGCGGCTAACAAACTATACTAACCCCCCAACCTCCCAAATGGGGGGCTTATAAGAAATAGAATAGTCCCCCATTTGGGGGATTAGGGGGTAAAAACATTGGGGTAATCAGGGCGTAAAAAACGGATACCTTTTTACATGTATTTTCTTTATCTCTTCATAAAGTAGCTTCCGTAGTTCTTCTATATTTTCTTTAGTTTTGGCTGAAATAAATACAGTCAGATGATGTTTATCAGACGACATCCAGGTCTTTTTCAGATCGGATAAAGAATAGTTATCTTTAAGTACAGGAGTAAGATCATCTTCTTCTTTGACAGTATAAGAGAATGCATCGATCTTATTAAAAACTATTATTAATGGTTTTTCTGACACTCCCAGATCTTTCAGAGTATTATTAACAACTTTAATCTGTTCCTCAAAAGCAGGATGAGAGATATCAACTATGTGAACAAGGAGATCCGATTCACGTACTTCATCAAGAGTTGATTTGAAGGACTCAATAAGATCAGTTGGAAGTTTGCGGATAAATCCTACCGTATCTGAAAGCAGGAATGGAAGGTTGCCAATTACAACTTTACGCACTGTCGTATCGAGAGTTGCAAAAAGCTTATCTTCAGCAAACACATCAGATTTACTCAGCAGATTCATGATTGTTGATTTGCCGACATTAGTATAACCGACAAGCGATACCCTGATCGTTTTTCCGCGGTTTTTCCGCTGGGTAGCCATCTGGGTATCTATCTTTTTAAGATGTTCTTTAAGCAGGGAAATCCTATCCCTGATAACCCTTCTGTCAGTCTCAATCTCCGTTTCGCCTGGTCCTCTTAAACCGATACCTCCCCTTTGTCGCTCAAGATGAGTCCACATACCTGTCAGGCGGGGAAGCAAATACTGATACTGGGCAAGTTCAACCTGGGTATGCGCGTGTGCTGTCCTCGCACGGTGTGCAAAAATATCGAGGATAAGGTTTGTTCTATCGAGAATACGACAGCCCAGAGCCTCTTCTATATTTCTAACCTGACTTGGAGTAAGCTCATCATCAAAAATTGCAATATCGATTTTATTCTCACTTACAAAGAGGGTGAGTTCCTGTATTTTACCGGAACCAACGAAGGTACGGGGGTTTGGAACATCAAGCCTCTGTGTAAACCGTTTCACAGGCTCTGCTCCTGCAGTCTCTGTCAGTAATGAGAGTTCGTCCATGAAATCTTCCACTTCACTCTCATCCTGCCCATGATATAAAATTCCAATAAGAATTGCCCTTTCCCGGGGCTTATTTGTTTCGATCATCCTTATGTTCTTAAAAACAATTAACCGCAAAGGTCGCAAAGATTCTAAACAAAAAGCGTAAAGAAGCTAAAATATGAACCTTCTGTTATTTTGGGTGGTACTCAACCCATTCCGAGTTTAGTCTTGGCAGATCGAGAGTAAGTAGATCCTGCTCAAACTCTTTTGTTGATAATTAAAATTCAAAACATAAAGTTCAGAGGAATTAAAAATCTCACTCTGGCCGGTTCACCTCTTTGTAGTCCCGGCGTCCATTTCGGCGATTCCGTAATTGCTTTCAATGCTTCATCATCTAACAATGGATCAACACCCTTGACAACAGTCACATTGCTTACAGAACCATCCTTCTCGACGATGAATGTCAATACTACCGTTCCTCTTATTTTTCTATCGTATGCAGCCTGGGGATAAGAGGTTCGTTTTTGTATCCAATCCCGGAACTTATCCAATCCGCCTCCTTTGAACGACGGCATAACCTCTACCAGGAAAAAGGGCTCATCCGTTGCACTACCATCCTGCCCTGACATAAGATTATCGCCCATTCCGGTACCGGTAACATCAACTTTTTCATTAATTGTCTGATTAAAATACTCATCAGTTGAAAGCTGAGATTTTTCAAGAGGAGGAACACTATCGACTACCACCGGGGGAACATATTTAACAATCTCATCTATATGGACTGACTGGGGCGGAGGAGGAGAAGGAGGTACATAGATTTCTTCTTTGGGCGGTTCAAGGTTTTCCATCTGAAGCCGGGTAAAGCTTCTGTTTCCATTGAGTACATTATCAGCCCGTGGAGTAAGAACGAATGGAAGTATTACAGCCAGACCCATTAACAGAGATGCCAGAATTATACCGGTAATAACAACCGAATTATACTTTTTCCTTAGCTGATAAGCACCATAATCCCTGTTCCGCGATTGAAAAAGCAGATCATCAAAATCGAGCCATCGTCTGAGATTATCGAACATTCTTCCGTATAAAATAAACTATGCTGAGATTCCTTTGACAAATTGTGTCAAAGGAATAATAGTTACAAATTTAAAGTCAATAACAATGCCATTTTATTTCTTTCGGGGCAAATGTAATTAAAAGTTAACCCTGAGTCTAAAATGTCCGGCAAAATTACGAAATAGTGTCTTTTCACCAAAACTAAATAATGTTAAGGATTTCATAAAAAGGAAGTGTGAGGTGTGAGGCATGAGGCATGAGGTGTGAAGTGTGAGGTGTGAGGTGTGAGGTGTGAGGTATGAGGTGTGAGGTATGAGGTGTGAGGTATAAGGTGTGAGGTGTGAGGTATGCGGGCAGGATGAAAAGTTGAGGGAGGTTTTGATATTTTCAATTTTTTCTTACATTTACCAACTATTCGGGGGTTTAGCTCATCCCGATAGCTATCGGGAGGTTAGAGCGTGTGACTGGCATTTTTTTAAGTTCTTTATAATGGGGGGGTTTAGCTCAGTTGGTAGAGCGTGTGACTGGCAGTCACAAGGTCAGGGGTTCGATTCCCCTAATCTCCACTTTTTGATCGTGCAATTATTTGTTGGTACGGCTTTGGTATCTGCTGTCAAAAGAATAGTTGATTTATCTATTGGTGATATCACAGCAGATAAAGCAACCGGGGTTTCTGCTGAAGAAATTCCAGGAGATAAAGGAGATAAATTGCTAGTCTCATCTTTTTTACAACTTCCCATTAATACAATTATCGACATTGCAATTAACGGGAACACTTTTTTTAATTTCATTGGCTTCTGTTTTAGTCTGTGACAAAATCATCACAGGACAAAGGTGAGTCCTTTAATTCCGATAAGCGTTGCACAATTAAAGTAATGAGTTGCGTCATTCACATATTTGTGGTCAAAAAGTGTAGAAACAATGAACCAGAGAGAAGTGCCATTATTTTTTAAAATAAATTGACTTTTATTTCGATATCTCAGGTATTTCGTACATTGCAGAAACGATCTATCACGCAATTTAAGAACACATAACTTTATCGAGTCATAGTATGGAAAAAAGAAAAAAATCGGATGAGTTAATCATTGCTAATAAAGAACTCGCCTTTCAAAACAGGGAGAAAGAAAAACGGGCAGATGAGTTAAGCATTGCTAACAAAGAACTTGCCTTTCAAAACGAAGAGAAAGAAAAAC
>Ga0209746_1001124_pt1 | contig 13073 bp, 9 predicted proteins | sample BarGraNGADG00211_3_FD_184496 | JGI IMG/M metagenome (GOLD analysis project Ga0209746, IMG submission 184496) | Arctic peat soil microbial communities from Barrow, Alaska - Barrow Graham LP Ref core NGADG0011-211 (SPAdes) (version 2) | ecosystem: Environmental > Terrestrial > Soil > Wetlands >...
ACCAACAGAAAGGCAGACTCATGAGCTTCACCGACAAGGCCAAGAACGCCGTCCAGAAGGCCAAGGGCAAGGTCAAGAAGGCCGCCGGAAAGGTGACCGACAACGAGCGCCTCAAAGCCGAAGGCAAGGCCGACCAGTCCGGCGCGAACATCAAGCAGGCCGGCGAGAACGTCAAGCAGGCCGGCGAGAACGTCAAGCAGGCCGGCGAGAACGTCAAGGACGCCTTCAAGGACTAAGGCCAATACCGGGGAATTTCGGTAAGCGGCATCACCAGCTCGGAGGTAGCTGGTGGGCTGGGCAAAGGCCAAACCCCGGTCTCGCTACCAGCCAGTGGGGCGTTCGACAGGATCGAAACGACCATCGGGCCCCCGGGAAGAACAAGGGCCCCTGGAAAAACCGGGGCCGCATGAGCGACATGATCTTGGTAGCGGACAACGATTCCCCGGCGTCGGCTACAGGGCGCCCTCTGGCACAGCGCTCACCTCCGGACCGGTGAGAACCCGATCCGCGACGATACCGACCAGCCGACAAACCTCCGCCGCTGTCTCGCGATAGTCACCAGTGATGAGGGCGCCTTGACCTCAATAGTATGTGGGTACGACAAGGCCGTGGGAGTGTATCCGTGAGCGAGAACCAGCCCCTGCATTCGGCGCGAACGGCGTACGACGCCGTGATCTTCGACATGGACGGCGTGGTCACCGATACCGCGTCCGTGCATGCGCGCGCGTGGAAGGCCTTGTTCGACGAGGTGCTTCCGCGGCTGTCGACCACTCCGGTGCAACCATTCGATGCGGACACCGACTATCGGCGGTACGTCGATGGGCGGCCCAGGGAAGACGGCATCCGTACCTTCCTGGCGTCGCGCGGCATTGAGCTGCCCGACGGGTTGCCCGGCGACCCGCCCGATGATTCGGGCACGCAGCCGACGATCGCCGCCCTCGCTGCGCGCAAACAAGCGCTCTTCGACGAGCATCTCGCCGCCGACGGCGTGCTGGCTTTCCCAGACGCGGTCGCGCTGCTCCACCGACTTCACGAGCAGGGCATTCCCACCGCTGTCGTGACGTCGAGCCGAAACAGCGCCACGGTGCTCGCGGCGGCGGCCGTGACCGATCTTTCTGACGTCTGTGTCGATGGAACTGATGCGATCCGGTTGGGTCTGGCCGGCAAACCCGATCCGGCCATATTTCTCGAAGCGGCGCGGCAGCTGCGTGTGGCACCGGCCCGGGCCGTAGTCGTGGAAGATGCCGAAGCCGGACTGCAGGCAGCGGCACGAGGCGGATTCGGACTGGTCGTCGGCATGGACCGCGCGGGTGTCGGCGAGCGGCTCCGGGCGGCAGGCGCCGATCTCGTGGTTTCCGATCTGAGTGAACTGGATCTCAGTCTGACTCGCGTGCTCCCGGGTTGGGCTGGCGGCGAATCCGGGAGCGACCCCTGGCTGCTCCGTTATGACGGTTTCGACCCGGCGACGGAGGGGCTGCGCGAAGCGCTCTGTACGCTCGGCAACGGCTATTGGGGAACCCGCGGCGCCGCTCCGGAAGCAGACGCCGACGCCGTGCACTATCCCGGAACCTATCTCGCCGGCGTCTACAACCGGGTGCGAACGGATCTGGGCACGCATTCCGTCGAGGATGAGCACATGGTCAACGTCCCCAATTGGCTGCCGCTGCTGTTCAAAGTGGCCGACAATGATTGGTTTCACCCCAGCAGCCCCCAGCTCGTGACGTACCAGCAGGAGCTGGATTTGCGGCGCGCCGTGCTGACCCGCGTCATCCGGTTTCGCGACGACGCAGGGCGAACCACCCGTGTCACCTCACGTCGCTTCCTCTCCCAGACCGCACCACATGTTGCCGTGATGGACTCAACGTTTGAGGCCGAGGACTGGTCTGGTCCGCTGACCGTCCGGTCGGCTCTCGATGGCCGCGTTGCGAACCGGAATGTGGCCGCGGATCGGCTGCTGACCGGCACACACCTCACTCCCCGTCGCGCAGCCGAAATCGATGGCGAGACCGTTCTGTTGGAGATGGAGACCACCCAGTCCGGCATCCATATTGCGATGGCCTCACGCACCCGAGCGCTCCGGGGCAGCCGGCAGCTTGCTCTGAGCAGGCGCTTTCTCACCGACGACGCAAGATGGGTCGCTCACGAGTTCGAGCTGCAGCTGGAGCAGGGACAACCGGTCAGAGTGGAGAAGGTTGTCATCGTCGGCACCTCCCGCGACCGTGCGATCGCCTCACCGGCCATGGCGGTGACGACCTGGATGCAACGGTTGGCCGACCCTGCCGAGCTCGAGGCTGCGCGCGAGCGAGAGTGGCAGATCCTGTGGGATGAGTTCGCTGTGCGCATGCGCACCAGCGAGCGACAGTCGCTCGCGCTCAATCTGAACACCTTCCACGTGCTGCAAACGGTGGCCGCCGTTGACGCCGACCTCGACGCGGGCGTACCCGCCCGCGGCTTGCACGGTGAGGGTTACCGCGGACACGTGTTCTGGGACGAGACGTTCGTGTATCCGATCCTCACCCTCCGCCGCCCCGACCTGAGCCGTGCCCTGCTCGGCTATCGATACCGACGCCTGAACGAAGCGAGGGCGATGGCCCGGGCCGCCGGCTTCGAAGGCGCGATGTTCCCATGGCAGAGCGGTATCGACGGGCGCGAAGTGACTCCGACAGAGCTCTACAACACGCGCAATGACCAATGGATGCCCGACTACTCGCATCTTCAGCGGCATGTGGGCCTCACCATCGCGTACAGCGTCTGGCAGTACTACCAGTCCACCGGCGACACGGATTTCCTCATCCGTCAGGGCGCTGAGTTGCTGCTCGAAGTGGCACGATTCTTCGCCAATCTGACCAGTTACGACGAGGCGGCCGATCGTTACGACATCGACGGCACGATGGGTCCCGACGAGTTCCATGACGGTTACCCCGGCGCGCCCTGGCAGGGGATGCGGAACAACGCGTACACGAATGTGATGACGGCGTGGGTGTTGCGCCGTGCGGTCGAGACGGTCTCTCTGCTCGAAGGGCGCAATTGCCGTCCGCTCTGGAACCGGCTCAGACTGCGACCGGATGAGGTCGAACGGTGGGATCACATCAGCCGTCGGCTGCGAGTGCCCTTCCACGCCGACGGCGTCGTCAGCCAGTTCGAGGGGTACGAGAAACTCCCCGAGTTCGACTGGGACGCCTACCGGACCCGGTACGGCTCCCTTGGCCGCTTGGACCTGATCCTGAATGCCGAAGGGGACAACACGAACAACTACCGGCTCTCGAAACAGGCCGACGTGCTCATGTTGCTCTACCTGTTCTCGGCTGAAGAGCTACGCGACCTGCTGCACGACATGGGATATTCGCTGACGCCGGCGGCAATCGTGCGAACGGTTGATTTCTATGGCTCACGCTCCACGCACGGGTCGACGCTCAGCAACGTCGTGCACTCCTGGGTGGAGGCGCGCCGCGACCGAGAACGGTCCTGGGATCTTCTCACGACCGCGTTGGAGAGCGACCTGACCGACATTCAAGGCGGCACCACCCACGAAGGAATCCACCTCGGGGCGATGGCCGGCTCCGTGGACATGGTTGTGCGCTGCTACACCGGGCTCGAAATCCGGGACGACATGCTCTGGCTGCACCCGGTGCTCCCGGCGGAGCTTGCCGAGGTCGCCTTCACCATCAACTACCGCGAACAGCCGATACGGCTGGAACTGACTGCGACCAGCCTGCGCCTGCAATTGCAAATGCACGCCGACGGCGCGACACCAATCAGGGTCAGGGTCGAGGGTCAGGAGGCGACGCTGTCGCCTGGTCAGACCCGTGACTTCGTGTTAGGCACGTCCCGCTGAGTGGTGAAGTTGTCGCTGCCGAGTGAATAGTGGCCCCCGGGTACTTGCCAGAGCGCGACGTCTGCTGGGAGGTAACGGATTGTGCGTGGGTCCGAGCCGGAAGTATTGCAGCCCGGCCTGGTGCCGGCGCACGGCGGGAGGGCCGCGATCTGCTACTCCCCCACGGCGCGCGACCACATGGGGTCCGGGTCCGGTTTCCCCCAACATTGCTCAGGCGCGCTGACCTGGCCGTAATCATGGACACACCGCCTCGGGCGATGCCGACCGGCCTGTCGCGCGGGCCTGCGACCGCCCGGAAATCGACCCGGCGAGCGCCGTCTCGCGGTACCCGGCCGGTCCCAATCATGCTCAAATGTCCCGGTGCATCTCATCAAACTGAGACGCTGCGGGACACCCGAGACGATTGTCGTCAGCGATCTGGTCAGAACGCACACCTTCCCCGGACACGACAACGGCCCGCAAGCTGAGCTTGCGAGCCGTTGACCTGCGGTTATACCGGTGACGCGTTGGTAGCGGTGGCAGGATTTGAACCTGCGACCTCCGGGTTATGAGCATACAAGGCCACATCCCAACCGACTCAGGCCCTCTTCCCTGACGCATACCGTCCCGAGCCAACGGGTCCACACGGACCGCGACGTCTCGCCCGTTTCGGGCGGTCCCGGTTACACATTTGGCTACACCCCGCCGACCACCGTCGGAGTCGCGGCCCCTGCCGAAGGTCTTGGCCGTGCCCAACCTCTTGGCCGTCAGGCGTTGGCTACGCATCGACGGGTCCACTACGGATCACCACAGGTCTGGCACGAGCCCAGCAGCTCTACGGAGACAGATGAGCGAGAAGTTGATGACCGTCGACGAGACGGCGGAACGGCTGAATACGAGCACTGGGCCTGGGCGGCGTCTGATCGTTGAGCGTCGTCTCGCGTTCTTGAGGATGGTGAGGTCGAGTGTGTTCCGAGCGTGCGGGTCCCGAGTCCACGGCAGCAGGAACAGTCGAGCCGATAACCGTTCGCGGGCGCGTCCTGGGATGACGAGTGCAAAAGCCCCGCCGACGGGCGTGACTCGCTCGGCCGCCGACGTGATGGCGAACTCACATGAGCCGTCTGGACGCGGCTGGGCGGCAGCAGCAAGCGGCGAGGCCGGCCCACGGACGGACCGGCCTCGCCGCTTGCCCAGACTCTTAGGGAACACGTAGAAATTAGTTCGGTTGTCCCGGGCGTGTCGCGTTTTCCGGTGTAGCGGCGCGCACGGTGTAGTTCCAGTCGCCATGGAAGTCGTGTCGTTGCAGGTGTGCGACCTCGAATGCCTTCATCTGCTGGTCGGTGATCTTGATGCCCTTCTCGTAGGTGTTGGTGTCGAGTATCGCCTGGATCGTCAGACCGGTCTTGGTGGTGGTCGCCGCGATCGTCTGGACGACAACCTCGTGGGTTTCCAGGGGTCGACCGCGCCAGTTCATGGTGATCGCGGAGAACATCCGGTGCTCGATTTTGTTCCATTTGTAGGTGCCCGGTGGCAGGTGGCACACGGTGATCTCCAGACCGGTCTCGGCGGCCAGCTGGCCCAGTTCGGTCTTCCACAACCGCAGCCGGGCGCCGTTGGACCCGCCGCCGTCCGCGGTAATCAGCAGCGCCTTGGCGTCGGGGTAGGCGGGGTGGCCGATCTTGGCCCACCAGCGGCGGATCGACTCGACCGCGAACGCGCCGATGTCGGCATCGGTGCCGACGTTGACCCAGCCGGTGTTCGCGCCGACGTCATAGACCCCGTAGGGCGCTACCTTGCCCAGCTCCCCGATGAAGTTGTGTTGGCGCAGAGCACGCTGGAGCGTTGCCGGGGCGCTTCGGTCTCCTGAGCCGCATCAGCCCCGAACGCGCGCCTGGTCGACGAAGAGTTCGAGCAGCTCCACGACGGCCTCTGGGCCGGGGACCCGTTGTGCGGCAACGGTTTCGCCGTCACCGACCTTGACCGTCAGGTCGCCGGACGTGCGGTCGAGCGCGGCGAAGGCTCGTTCGTCGGTCACGTCGTCACCGAGATAGAGCGTCGCATCCGAGGTTGTCGCTCGCGCCAGTGCGACCACGGCGTTGCCCTTGTTCGCCTCGAGCACGGTCAGCTCCACAACGTTCTTGCCGGGCATGACGTGCACGCCCGGATAGCGTTCGCCCACCGCGAGCGTGGCAGTCGTGGCGGCTGCGGCCACCGACGGATCGACTCCCCGCGTGTGCAGGACCACGGCCGACGGTTTGTACTCCAGTCGCACCGCGGGGTAACGGGATCTGATCGCCTCGAGCTCACCGCTGACCACGCTCAGCCTGGCTGTGGCGTCCTCGTCCAAGAATCCTGCGTCGCCGGCAGGGTCCAGGTTGGTGTGGTCGTCCAGGTTGGTCTGGGCGCCATGGCTGCCGATCAGTATGACGCCGTCGTGCAGACCGAGACCGGTGAGCGCCGCCAGTGTCGCGAGATCGCGCCCGGACACGACAGCCACTGTGACGCCATCGAGCGCAGCCGCAGCCCGCAACGCCTCAAGGGCACCAGGCACCGCCCGGGCTTGCATGGGGTCGAGCACGAAGGGCGACAGGGTGCCATCGAAGTCGACCGCGACCAGCACCCGCGGCCGGGCCGCGAAGGCGGCGACGGCGATACGGAGGTCTTTGCCTGCCTCAGTCACTCGCTCACCCGCTCCGACGCCTTGTCCGACGCCCTCTGGTTTGCCCTGTTGGCACGCTCGACGCCGCGCCGCTCCTGGTCACTGGCGCGGGTCGGCCGGTGCGGCCTCACCGGCGCCGAAGCGAGCGCCTCGAGATAGCGGGTGGCCCACCGCTGCACGTCGTGGTCGGCGACGCGCTTTCTCAGCGCCTTCATCCGGCGCCGCCGCTCATCCTCGGGGGCGGTGATTGCGCGCATGATCGTCTGTTTGACGCCCTCGACGTCGTGGGGGTTGCAGATGAAAGCCTGGTGCAGCTCATGCCAGGCGCCGGCGAACTCCGACAGCACCAGGGCGCCGCCGAGGTCGTGCCGACAGCTGACGTACTCCTTGGCGATCAGGTTCATGCCGTCACGTAGCGGCGTCACGAGCAAGACGTCGGCGGCCAGGAACATCGCCACCATCTCGGTACGCGGGTAGAAGTGGTGCAGGTAGTGCAGGGCTGGCGAGCCCAAGACGGAGTACTCGCCGTTGATCCGCCCGACCGTGCCCTCGACCTCCTCGCGCAGAAGGCGGTAGGCGTCCACGCGCTCGCGGCTCGGCAGGGCCACCTGCATGAGCGTCACCTCGGGTGGGGCGATCGCCCTGTCCTGCAACAGCTCCTCGTAGGCCTTCAGTCGGTGCCGGATCCCCTTGGTGTAGTCGAGCCGGTCGACGCCGAGCATGAGGATCTTCGGGTCGCCGAGCGAGGCACGGATCTCCGCCGCACGGGCGACCACCTCGGGTGTGCGGGCCAGCTCGTCGAGCCCGCGGAAGTCCACCGAGATCGGTATCGCGCTGGCCCGCACCGTCCGCTGCGAGAAGGGGTCGTTGCCGGGCGGTGTGAAGGTGACCGTGTCGCCCCTGGTCGCCATGCCCAGCAGCCGGCGGCAGACGCGCAGGAAGTTCTCGGCGTCGGCAGTGCGCTGGAACCCCAAGAAGTCCGCGCCCAGCAGACCCTCCACCAGGGCCCGGCGCCACGGCAGCTGCGCAAAGAGCTCGACCGGCGGGAACGGTATGTGGTTGAACCAGCCGATACGCACATCGGGTCGGATCGTCCGGAGCATCGTGGGAACCAGCTGCAGCTGGTAGTCGTGCACCCAGACGGTCGCACCAGGCGCGGCCACCTCGGCGACGGCCTTGGCGAAGCGCTGGTTGACCGTCCGGTAGGTGTTCCACCACATGCGGTGGAAGGTCGCCGGGACGATCACGTCGTGGTAGATCGGCCAGAGCGTCTCGTTGCTGAAACCCTCGTAGTACTCCTGGATCTCCACGGGCGACAGACCCACCGGATGCAGGTGCATCCCGTCCTCGCTGAACGGCTCGGGCGCCGGGCCGGGCGCACCTGCCCATCCCACCCACGCGCCCTTGCGGCCCCGCATGACCGACTCCAAGGCTGTCACCAGACCGCCCGGACTGCGCTGCCATGTACCCCCGCCACTGGCATCGACCACGCGTTCGACAGGGAGGCGGTTTGCGGCAACCACCAGGTCGAACGTCGGTCCAGCGACGGTCACGCGTCATCAGCTCCTGCCTCAGGGGTCTGATGCCAGCCTACGACGACCCAGTCATGCCCCCGGCCATGTCTCCGCCATCCTCGGGAGCGTCGGTCAAGGTGCCTCCCCGTTCGGCCCGCGGAGCTCGGCGTACGTCAGCTCCTGCCAGCACAGCACCACCGCGGGCCACCGGAGCAGGGCCGAACGTCCCGTCTTCGCAATGGTGGGTCGTGCCTGCGCTTGGGCACGGAAGCGGTCGGCGAGCACGGGACCTAGCTAACTGAACGGTATTGGTCCTAGGCCTGGCCGGCGTCCGAAGCCGTGGCCATCGCCCCGGGCAGGACGGCGAAGACCCGCCGGCAGCATGGCACCGCCGGCCGCAGCCGGGAGGCGGAGAAGAGCTGCGGCCGCTGACATACGGGCTCTTCGAAGTGGACCGGGCAACTTCGAAGAGCCCATAAAATGGGCTCACCGGTGGATCCGGGCTGAGGTCATCTGAGGAGCTCACGTGGACGGCGCGCGGCACGGCTGGGATCCCGGCCCGTTCCACATCGGCATCTCCGGATGGCGCTACCCACCCTGGCGCGGGGTCTTCTACCCGCCTGGACTGGCCCAGCGACGCGAGCTTGCGTACGCCTCGAGCTCGCTCGCGTCGGTCGAGGTCAACGGCTCGTTCTACTCGCTGCAGCGACCGAGTTCCTACGAGCAGTGGCGCGCGCAGACGCCGGCCGGCTTCGTCTTCTCAGTGAAGGGCCCCCAGTTCGTCACGCACATGAAGAAGCTCGCCGGCGTCGAGGTGCCGCTGGCCAACTTCTTCGCCTCGGGAGTGCTGGCTCTCGGCGACCGGCTGGGGCCGGTGCTGTGGCAGCTGCCGCCGACGCTGGGCTTCGACGCCGACCGCCTCGCCGCGTTCTTCGCGCTGCTGCCGCGGACGACGCGCGCCGCCGCGCAGCTGGCGACGCACCACGACCAACGACTCGACGGGCGCGCCTTCACCACTACGGACGCTGACCGCCCGCTGCGGCACGCACTCGAGGTGCGGCACGCCTCGTTCGAGACCGTCGAGTTCGTGCAGCTGTTGCGCGACAACGACATCGCGCTGGTCTGCGCCGACACGGCAGGCAAGTGGCCGGTGCTGGACGACGTGACGTCCGACTTCGTGTACGTGCGGCTGCACGGCGACCAGGAGCTGTACGTCAGCGGCTACGGCGACGCGGCGCTCGACCGCTGGGCCGCGCGCGTCCGCACCTGGCAGGTGGGCGGCACGCCGACCGACGGCCGCACGCTCGGCCCGCAGGCACCCGTGCGCGAGCGCGAGGTGTTCGTCTACTTCGACAACGACGTGAAGGTTCATGCCCCGTTCGACGCGATCGCGCTCGCGCACCGGCTCGGCGTCCGGGATCTGCCGGCGTCGGGACCCGCGGACGCGTGATCAGGCCCGGCAGAAATCTCGCCCGACGGGGAGAGCCCAATTTCTCTGTGCGGGCGTTTCGGGCGCGTTTCCAGTACCCGATAGACCGTCGGCCTGCTCACAGAGAGAAGATCTCAGCGAGGTCGGCGATCGTGTGCTCCCCGCTCTGGTGCTGGGTGACCAGGTGGGCCTGCTGGCGGGCGCTGAGTTTGGGCTGCTTGCCGCGCAGCTTTCCCTTGGCCTTGGCCACGGCAATGCCCTCACGGGTGCGCATCCGCAGCAGGTCGACTTCGAACTCGGCGAACGTGGCCAGGATGTTGAAGAACGTCCGTTCCAGATCAGCCCGGGACGGCGGGCCGTTGAAACGGCCGAACCTGGCTGCTTCCTCGTCGCTTGAGAAGTCAACGGGCACAGTTCACAACGTAGGGCCGATCACCGGGCACCAGGCACGGAGCAGTCAAACCGTTACCAGGTATCTACCCGTGCTGGACTGCACCGGGACCGCTCAGTACGGACCCTGCCGGTAACGGTGCGACCCTCACTGCGTCGCGTAGCGGCACAGGGCGCCGATCCCACCCACCGGTTCAGCGGGCGTGCCCTGCGCGATGACGCGCACATGGGCGCCGGACAGCAGGGCGGAGCGTACCGCGACGTCGATCAGCCGACCGGAGCGGACGGGCGCGCCAGACAGGGCGGCGGCGTCGTGGTCGGGGTAGACATCCGTGGGCCCGGCTCCGAACCAGGCCACGCGGGAGTCGGCCGAGAGGGGCTGGACGAGCAAGGTCGCGACGCGTCCGCACGCGAGCGCGTCGAGGGTGTCGTCGACCCCCTCCACGGCCAGGCCGCCCGGCCCCAGGTTTTCGTGCAGTGCCTTGAGCAGCCGGGCGGTCTGTGCCCCGGCGGCCTCCCGTAAGGCCTGTTCGACCAGACGCCCGCGGGTTGCCTGCGATCCGTCGGCGGCGCGGCTGCCGGTGATGTGGTGCACGAGCAGGGCGGGATCGTTCGGCAGTCGCTCCGACAAGAGCTGCACTGCGCGCACGTCGCCGGACAGCACCAGCACCTGCGCGCCGACGGCGGCGGCGCGCGTGGCGACTTCCTCGGCGACGCGCGCGGCGTTGTGGCGCCAACTGTCCTCGACCCGGTGCTGGTAGCTCGGCTGCGACCATCCGCCTGGCCCGTGCTTTCGCTCAATCTCGTCGTCCGGGCCGACGACGGTCCAGGTCTGCTCCGGCTGGCCGGCCCCGGCGGCGGCAGTGATGTCCGCGCCGGTGCGGTCGGTCACGACGAGCAGATAGGGGGGACTGGACTGCTCCCACGCGAGCAGGCCAGTCACCGGGGGCGGTGACTGGCACCCCGCCTCGTCGGGGAGTTCGGTGTCGGCCAGCACCTGCTCGTACAGCACCGTCCCGTCCGTGGCGGCGAACGCTGCCAGCATCGCAGGCGCCGGCGGCGCGGCCGCGATGCGCGCCGCGATCGCGGCCGCTGCCTGTTCAGAGGCCCCTTGCCGGAGCAGGTTCTCGACCGCGTGCCGCGATCGCAGATCGCGTTCGTCCTCGTCCGCCCTGACGCCCAGGCCGACGTAGACGTAGGCCACCGGGTCGAACGGAGCGACGATCGACCGTGCCGCGGACTGGTACGGCCCGGCGGCCAGGGTCGGCCCGATCGCCGTCGCGCGTGTCCGGGGGCCATTCGCGAGGCCGCCTGAACCTACCTGCGCTTCGGATCTCTGAGTCATGTGCGTGCCTCTCGATGATTAGTAGGTGACCGTCGGCGATGAGCACGTCGACCAGGCCGTGCAACCCGGCTCGGTGCAGGACAGTGTGGGGTAGTCATGGTCCCGGCACACTCACGTCCAGGCCGGCCCCGGACTGTCAGCACAGGTACCTACCATTGACTGAACACCCGCGCGCCGGCTCCGTCAACAGAGGCGAAGGTCCTATTGCTATCGAAGAAGGACCTGATGTCCAGTTTCACCCCACGCGATCGCACAGCGGCTAGATCAGGACGTTCCTTGGGGGCCTGGCGACGAGGGTCTCGTGCTCGTCTACACGGCGCGCTGAGCCACGGGTGTGCGGGATGCATGCGAGCCAACGCTGAGGTCAGCCAGCTCGTTGGCGGTTCAGGGTCGGTGGCGGTCCAGGGTCTGCCCCCGGGAAAGCTCGTCCCTCTTCGGCGAACGGGTGGGTAGGCTGCTGGATAGAACCTTCGGGAGGAGTTGTCATGCGCGCGGTAGTTGGTGACCGGTTGCATGTGCACGGCCGGGTTGTAGGTACGTCCGACCAGACGTCGGAGATCATCGAGATTCGGGGACGGGACGGGGCGCCGCCGTATCTCGTGCGCCGCGACGACGGGCATGAGGCGCTCGTGTTTCCTGGAGCGGACGCGTCGGTGGAGCACCCGCAGCGCCGGGAGCCCACCTGAAGGCTGTCGGTTTGGCCTGTTCGAGCCCATCCTCTAGGTCGTCGCACCGGCTGACCACCTTGGAACATCGCGGCAGCGAGGCTGCCGCCGAAACCGAGGAGTTGCCCATGTCGCCCACTGACGCAAGCAGGTTCACCGACGCTGCCACCTTCTGGCACCCAACCGGACACCCCACCCCCCCATACCGGGTTGAGGTCACACGTCCGGCCAGGACCGCCTTGCCAGCGAAGGCGCCCTGGCAACAAAACCCAGCCCCCCGGCGACCGATCACTCCGGCACGATTGGGCCCGTCGCGGCGTTCTGACCCCCATTCGTTCAACGACCCCTGCAACTACCTTGGGTGGGGGACGGCCGCCGTTGTCTGGCGACCCGCACTCGCACGCTCCCGTGATGCGGCCCATGACGAACGACAGCAGGGCGTTGTCGACCGTGATGACCGCGACTCTGTCGGCCGACCTGCAGGGCAGGGTCCCGGCCGACCTTGTCGCCGACGTTGTCCGGGCCGTCCTCGACGAGAGCAGGCACGCTCCCCGCGATCGGGGGGTCGAGCCCACGATGCTCGAGGCTCGACGGCGTCTCGAGTGGCTCAGCTGGCGAAGGCATCCGGTATTCCGCGCCCGCGCATCGAGGCCATCGAGGCCGGTGGCAAGACGACACGCGCCGAGCGCCACGACATCACGGCTGCGCTCAGTTGGCATCGGCGGGCGCGTACGACCTCGGCAAGGTCCTAGAGATGGCGTGTTTTGTGCAGGACCTCGTTGGTGAACGGGCCGTATATGTCGGCGGTGTCGAGCAGGGTTACGCCGAGGTCGAGGGCGCGACGGATGGTGGCAGTGGATTCAGCGTCGTCGAAGGCACCGTAGAACGCGCTCATTCCCATGCAGCCCAGTCCTTCGACTGAGACGGTCAGGCCTTGGCTCCCCAGGTTCTGCTGATGCATGGTCGGTGCCTCTCCATCGTCTGCTCGTGCGTCCACGTGGTCGCACCGAACAAGCCAACCACGTCGGCGCCGACCCACGCAGCCCGGCCCGCGACACCGCACGCTAGTGACGAGCAGGCGCCCGGGTTGCCCGGTTGTCGATCGGGCCACGGGACGACCAAAGGCGGTGGTGAGCGGCGGCCACATGCTCCGCTGACCGTTCGTCAAGCGCGAGTCGGTGTTACGCGAGGCGGTTGACCTGCTGGCGGTGTTGAGAAGCCCTCGAGTTGCCGCCAGCCCCCACGGTGATAGGCGGG
>Ga0209746_1001125_pt1 | contig 13065 bp, 10 predicted proteins | sample BarGraNGADG00211_3_FD_184496 | JGI IMG/M metagenome (GOLD analysis project Ga0209746, IMG submission 184496) | Arctic peat soil microbial communities from Barrow, Alaska - Barrow Graham LP Ref core NGADG0011-211 (SPAdes) (version 2) | ecosystem: Environmental > Terrestrial > Soil > Wetlands >...
AAGCGTGGTTCGACAGCTTCTTTTTTCCCTTTTTGCAGAAAAACACGGGGCGCTCTTTTCCCCAGAGCGCAGAGAACTTCATAGCTGATGGTTTTTGCCTTGTCGGCAATTTCATTGGCGCTGATATATTCTTTGCCCTGCCTGCCCAGAAGAACAACTTCATCACCCACGACGCAGTCGGGAATACCAGTTACGTCAATTGTGCACATATCAATTGAAATCCGTCCGACGATAGGAGCACGTTTACCGCGTATTAAAGCCTCGCCCTGATTGGAAAGGATAAAGGCGTAGCCGTCTCCGTATCCGACCGGAATTGTCGCTATACGCGTTTGCCTGGAAGTAACATAGGTGCTGTTGTAACCGATTCCGTAACCGGCGGGGAAGCTTTTTAGTAAAACAACACTGGTTTTAAAAGACATCACCGGAGCAAGTTTAGCTTTGGATTCATTTTCCGGCGAAGGATAAATACCGTAGGTCATGATTCCCGGACGCACCATGTTCAATTTAAATCCGGGATAATTCAAAATAGCGCCGCTGTTGTCTATATGCCGGAAGGGAATATCTATTCCTTTTCGCTTAATTTCATCAAGTAAATCCGAGAAATTTCCCAATTGCTTATCATTATAGGGAATTATTTTTTCGCTGGAAGCAAGATGGCTGAAAATTCCCTCCAGTGTAATGTTGGATAATTTGGAAATTTTAAGAATAAGCTGCATCGCTTCGTTGTGCATGGTTCCGCCGCGTCCCATGCCGGTATCCACTTCGATATGCACTGGCAATTTATGGCCGGATTTACCCAGAGCGTTGTTGAGTTTTTTAGCGAAAGCCGCGTCTGAAACAGACGGAGTAAGGTTGTATTTGATTATTTGTTCGATTTCCGCGGTGGTTGACGGACCTAAAATGACAATCGGCGCCTCGATACCGCTGATTCTCAGTTGAACGCCTTCATCGGCATTGGCCACTCCCAGCATCCGCGCGCCGTTTTCCAGCGCGGCACGTGATATTTCTATCGCGCCGTGTCCGTAGGCGTCCGCTTTAACAGCTGGCATGAAATCAACTTTGGGACCGATTAGTCTTTTTATTTCTTTCAGATTACCGATAAAATTATCAAGATCGACTTCGACCCAGCTGCGATATTTTTGTTCCTTCGTCAATGGCATATTTGAGGATACTATCAAATCATTAATGAAAGTCAAGCCGTCTATCTTTTTTAAAAAAATCAGCAATTTAACTTGAAATAATCTTTTTTATTTGATTAAAATACAAAAAATACCGGAGGGTGAACATTAAATCCCTCACAACGAGGAGGAAAAAGATGTCGAGAGCAAAGGCTGGAGATGTTCTGAGTTGTGAAGTATGTGGTCTTGCCGTAATTGTGGACGAAGAATGCGGTTGCGCTACAATTGACCTTATTTGCTGTGAAGAACCGATGGTAAATGTTGGTCCGGCAAAACCAAAGAAAATAATTGCCGCTGCCGCTCCGAAAAAGAAGGCGGTAGTAAAAAAAGCAAAAGCGGCGCATAAAAAGAAACCGGTGGCAGAAAAGAAACCTGTCAAAAAGACGGCGAAAAAACCCGTAAAGAAAGCTGCCAAAAAACCGGCGAAAAAGAAATAAGTGGAATCTCCTCCGACAGGAACAGTAGTTGTTCTATAATGACGCGACCTCCCACGAGGCAAGGGGCATTACTCTCTTAGCTGGAGCTGGTTTTCTACAAGCTGAATCTTTGACCTGAATATAGCCCCGCTTCATGCGGGGTTCTATTCAGGTGCTTATTTTACCACTTAATACCCGTCTTTTGCCGCCGCAAACGAAAAACCATTCTCGGTAAACATTGTTATTACAATATGTTATGTTGTTATACCAAGTTGCATTCAAGGGGTAATGAGCCAATGTAGTCCGAACCTTTAGGTTCGGGTGTTCAACGTGTCTAAAGACCCGTACTACAGTTACTATTTGATGGCGACTTGGTATTAGCTTGAAAAAATGCACAAATTCTGATTAATCTTTTTTAAAAGGTTTTTCCCCATATGACTGATAAAAAAAATCCGGATAAAAAAAATGAGGAGATGAGCTCGTCCGCGCTTAAAGTAAATTTAGAAAGGACAGCCGCGACAATAGAAATACCGGAGCAGTATTCACCGCTGCTTAAAGTCGTTGATAATCATTATGGTCTGCGGAAAAAAACCCGCGAACTTCTGACGGAATTAAACCACCCTTTCGTTAACTGGGAATATGTTTTGAAGGAGCTGAAGTCGGTTTCCATCGGTGATTTTTATATTTATAATAATCACCCCGACGGACTATCTGCTCTTTCCATCATGTTGCATATTTATTTCAACATAATCACATCTTCATCGGACAAGGACGTTAAAGACAACGCGATACATTATTTGTTCGATTATCTTGATACTATATTTACTCAAAGCAATGAATCTTTATCGAGAAATTTATCACTATTCCCGGAGATCATAAAATCGCTTATGAGTATTGTTGGTGAGGCTGCGATTATCTTCAAAAAATGTTCATCTTACCTGAAAAGAATCATCAAGAGCGTTACAGAGAACAATCTAAATATCCAGACACCCCTGTTTGGCAGTTTTGTCTATGAGGTCTTCAAAATCACTTACCGGTTCTGGCTTAATCAGCCGGACCCCGCCGGATGGTTTGCGGTGGGAGATAGAGAAACTCAGGAATCGGTTAATGCCTACAAACAATTAATCCAGCCTCTGAGCCATGAGAATCTCCGCGTGCTTATCGAAAAACTGGAAGCCATCAATACTGGCGCGCTCAAAGAAAGCGGAGATACGATAAAAAGCTATCTTGATATGCCGGATTATTTTCAGATATTAAATGGCTATCTGCTGGCCGCCGATCAACTTGGAAAATCCCCGGCGCATCAGGGACGCCAGAATCTTGTGAAGCTGCGCTTCCTTTTTAATATAATGGATATTCCCAGTCTTGCCGATATTCATGCCGGAGCGCTTAGGGAAATCAATCATTCTCTGAAGATGGTTTTTCAGGAAGAAGAAAAAGAGAACCTTAATGACATTGTGCGCAATATATTCGGTTTCTTGAAAAAGAATAAATCCCAGTATGAATTCAGCGTCGCGATTTTTGATTGCATCACGACGACGGCAAAGGAAGTTTTCGCGCAAAACAGCCACCCTCTCGCGGATACGTTTATTAATGAATTGATCGCTTACGGTTTTCAATATCCTGAAATTAAAGGTTCAACTGAGGAATGGCAGGTAAAGGCCAATCCCGCTCATATCATCAATATCCGCACGTGGCTCGAAATTATCGGGATGAAGCCGAGGTGGACAAAAAAATTGATATCAGCGCTGATAATCAATTTAAAAATGGGAGGAATTTTTGTACGCGACACAGATCTCATTCAGAAAGATATTTCTGCGTTGCTCAACACAGATATCGCGCCGGCGTACAATCTGATAAAACAGCTTCTCGGGATTTTCCCTGTCTACTTCAGCGAAATCGGCGCGGAAGGCGAGTTGAGAGAGATTTCCACCAAGGTTGACGAACTTTCCTTCCGTAACGACAAGCTGGTGTACTTTTTCCGGAAGCAATCACACGTCGAAAGCAATAGTCTGCTCGTTAAATTTATTGAGGATATTTTTCAATACTGGAATTCCGGGAAAAAGGACTTCCTGCGCGCTCATTTGCCGGATGAAGTTTATGAGCAGGTTGTGAATTCCGGAGAATATTTCGACGGAATGCACAAAGCGTTTAAGTATTTTTTCCCGAAGGTTAATAATAATTTCCTGAAATTTCTCGAATGGGATAAAGAAAGAGTATGCAAAGAGCTGCATCATGTAAAGGGCGTTAATGAAAGGGATCAGGAACGGATCAAAATCATGATCCGCATTTACCAGCTGCTTTATAAAAAATATTATCCGCAATTTATTGATCTGCTGAAAGATCTGGAAGCGATAAACGCCTTTCCCAAAGCTGATATTGCCTTGCTGAAACGCGCTCTGAATTCCAGGAACTACTACCGCAGTATTACTATGATATTGAAATTTTTATCCATATTGAAAGAAAGAATTCTTTCTCCGAAAAAAACACAATTCTACGAGAATATCTATTACAAGAGGCATATAGCTGCGGGTATACCGTCGATGTACGGAACATACTACGAGAAGAAATTTGAAGCCGTCGGCTTATCCCTGAGGCTGGAGAGCCTTGCTACGATGCTCTTTGAAGAATTGAGTCAATCATTTAATCTCAAATTCATTACAAAAAATACTATCAGGAAAATTCACACATACCTTTGGCTGTATATCAACGCTTTGGAAATTGAAGGTCTTTCCACGGAAGGTCTTGCGGCGAAAGCCAAATACGTGACAAACGCATTGTCCATCAAACAGTTTTCCCTGGAACAGTACGTGGATATTTTCCGTTTTATTTCCAAGGATATTCAGGACATTATTCGTAATTATTACATTGACGTTCACAGCTCTAATCTGTCTGTTATTATCGGACAGATTTATCATGAGGACACGGAAGTTGAAACAAAATCAGGGCATAAAAAACATGAAAAATTAATCTATCAGCACTCCGAGAATTTTATAAGAGGAATAATATCTTCAGCTTTCGGCATTCAAGTGTTGGACAATTTTATCAACGCTGTTATCAAAACTCTGAATGCTGAATCGGAAAAATTCAAGGACAACAAACAAATTCTAAAAGTCGTTATGGCTTATAATCCCGAATTGACCGTTTCATCTTTTGGTAAGAAGAGCAAAAAACTGGATAACCAGATACTTCTCGGAAACAAGGGATATTTTCTCAAAGAACTGATATCTTATGGTTTCAATGTGCCTCCGGGATTTATAATAACAACAGAAGTATTCAGAGGATATGAAGCGGTCTACGGCTATAAATATATTTTTAATGATCTCGCTGTACGGGTAAACAAAGAAATAAGGAAACTGGAGAAGATAACCGGCCGTAAACTTGGTGATCGCCGCAATCCTTTACTGCTTTCGGTGAGAAGCGGCGCCACTGTTTCGCTTCCCGGCATGATGAAATCTTTTTTAAATGTTGGCATCAACGAAACCATAGCGGAAAATCTCAGCGAGAAGGAAAGCTTCCAGTGGGCGGCGTGGGATTCGTATCGACGGTTTTTACAGACGTGGGGTATGTTCCAGGGAATGAACCGGAATTATTTCGACGCGATAATCAACGAATTCAAGCAAAAATACAGTGTGGAAAGAAAGATTCAGTTTCTGCCCGAGCAAATGAAACAAATAGCCCTTTCCTATAGAAAAGGCATAATGGACAACGGCATTGAGTTCAAGGATAAACCTTTAGATCAATTGCGGCACGCCATCCTGCAGGTTTTTGATTCATGGTATTCGGAACAGGCGGAAATTTATCGCCATCAGATGCATCTTTCCGATAAATGGGGAACAGCCGTAATCGTGCAGGCGATGGTATTTGGAAACCTCAACGAAAATTCCGGTTCAGGGGTTATTTTTACCCGTGAACCTAAAAGTTCCTCTTCCGATGTCACTCTCTACGGAGATTTTATATTCGGCGTACAGGGGGACGATATTGTATCCGGCCTGGTGGAAACATATTCTATTTCCGAAAAACAAAGAATCACGGAATATAGAGAATCGAAAATATCGCTGGAAGCGAAATTTCCTGAGATTTATGCGGAGCTCTTAAGAATTTCCGAGATACTGATTTACGAGAAGGGTTTTAATCATCAGGAAATTGAGTTTACCTTTGAAGGACCGACCGCGGATAAATTATATATTCTGCAGACGCGTGATATGAATCAGATAAAGACACAGAAATGGAGACGTTTTAAAGATACCCGAATATTGCAATCAGCTGTTCTTGGAACGGGCATAGGTGTTAATGGCGGCGCTCTCTGCGGCAGAGCGGTTTATTCGGAATCGGATATTAAGCGTTTTCGCAGCACGGAACCGGAAACTCCTCTCATTCTGGTGCGTCCCGATACTGTTCCGGATGATGTCGGGGTTCTTTTGCAGGTGGAAGGACTTCTTACAGCCAAAGGCGGAAGCACTTCGCATGCCGCAGTTACAATTCCGCAACTCAACAAGGTCGGAGTCGTTGGTTTCAGCAAGCTCAAGGTTTACGAGACAGATGAATACGCGACAATAGAAGACCACACCATAAAGGCCGGAGATTATATCAGCATAGACGGCTGGAGCGGCACTGTTTATAAGGGAAAACATGAGAGCCAAGCGGAATAATAAAACAGCTTGAAGAGAATCCGGTTGCAGATAAATATATTGATTACCGACAACCGGTTATTTTTTCTTATAAAAGATTCTTATGAATGTAAACCGTCAGGTCTCCCACCCTGTTTACATAGCTTCCATATTCATTGTCATACCAGCCGAAAACTTTAGCATGGACAACGGGCACTTTCATTAACTTTTCGGGAAACGCTTTTATGATTTCCGCGGGACAGTTTGGAATATGCGAAAGATCCAGATTAATATAAGCGGTTCGTGTGTGATTGAACTGGCCTTCTATAATGACGGCCGCATCAACGCCGATAAGATCGGTGGGCACATTTTGTTCCATCGTGAATTTTATCAAGTTCTCAGGATTATTTTCAGCCGCTTTGAGGTATATGTCGTTTATCATTTTTGTGTTGATGGCCATAACCGCGCCCTGTTTAGTCGCGCGCGCCTGAAAAGTCGCATTTAAAACAATCAAGGACATTGTGCTGGTGGGCACCCTGATCGAATCCGCCATAAAACCGATATGCTGAACCTCGGGAATTACCTCTATCAAAGCTTGGGCGGCATTCGTTGATGTCAGAATGATATTATTCAGGATGCTCCTGTTTTTTCTCAGATCTTTTTCTCCGGCCTTGGGAGTGCTGTCCAGCACGCTCTGAGAATTGGTGACGGCGTGAATAGTTGACATTGATGCCGTAAGAATATTGTTTGTTTCTTCATTTTCCAGAAGCGGTTTGATCATGTGGGCAAGCCCCGTCGTTGTGCAGGACGCGGCGGAAACAACCTGATGTTTCTTTTGATCGAAAGCGGTATGATTTATACCGTAAATCAGGGTCACTGCGTCATCTGGAACGGACAGGGCGTTGTTCTTTATTTTGAAAGGCGAAGAGTTGATTACAGCCTTTGCCCCGCCGTGCAAATGTCCCCGAATGGAACCACTTTTATTATTTGAAGCGATTGTCGGATCCTTGAATTTCCCGGTGCATTCCAAAACGATATCAGCGCCGTATTGCCGCCAGGGAATATCAGCCGGATTCCTTGCTTCGCGGAGAATCGTGACGGGCACGCCGTCAATCATCATTTTCCCCTGTTTGTCGTCAATAATCTTAATCAGGCGCTCGGATTTTATTCCGTATAAAAATCTGTGCATCAGCCCATAGGTTGTATCTTTTTCAATCGCCTGGGCGATGGCGTCGAGCCCCGTGCCCGCTTCACGTCCAAGATTGACGATGATTTCCTTAAAATACTTTCTGTTGATATGGTGCCACAGAGATAATTTCCCTATCCTTCCCAGACTGTTAATGCCGAGTACCGGCGGTTTATTTTCAAATACCTGAACTTTTGCCATTATAAAAATCCTCCTTGTTCCTGTTTGCGCAGGAGTAATATGTTTGTTGATTTTTTCTTTGATTAATTAAAAAAAAGGCAGGGATACCCTGCTGAAGAATGATGAATGCAAAACTATTTAAAAACGGTTTGGTGGTGACCGGGACCATATAATATCTCCCTTAAAAGGTCGTCATCTACTTACAGGAAAGACCAGAAAAAGTCAACAGCAGAAGCGGAAAATTTTAACATGTCCATGCATCTCTTTAGCGTAACTTATTTATTTTTAAGAAAAAATAAGGTGTTTTACGATTATGAGAAAAAAATTATTATACCAAGTTGCATTCAAAGGGTAATGATCCAATGTAGTCCGAACCTTTAGGTTCGGGTGTTCAACGGGTCTAAAGACCCGGACTACAGTTACTATTTGATGGCGACTTGGTATTAATATCTGTTTGAACTCCTTGCTCGTATTGGGAATGTGGAGTAATATTTGACTAATTCAAGAGGAGGAGAGTTCAATGAGACTGAATTTATTGCGAATAACGCTGGCATTATTTATTATTTTTACAGCATCCGGTGCTTGGGCGGAAAGCTCTGTATGGATGGTAAGCTCTTCCCTGGCAAATGTTTATCTTGCCGGTTCTTTCCATATGCTGAGGTCGTCTGATTATCCTCTGCCTGCCGAATTTTTTACAGCTTATAAGAATTCCCGTAAAATCATATTTGAAGTCCCGCCGGATGAAACGGGAGATCCGGGAAATATGGGAGCTTTTTTAAGCGGGGCAATTTACGCTGACGGCACAACGCTTAAAGATCATATTACACAAGCGGCTTATGCCAAAACAGAAAAATTCTGCAAGGAACATAATTACCCGCTGGAGCAATACCAGATTTTTAAGCCGGCTATGTTTTTAACAATGCTTACTGTTTTGGAAATGAACCGAATCGGCGCCGATCCTCAGAAAGGAGTTGATAATTTTTTCAAAGAAAAAGCTCTGCAGGATGGAAAAGCAACGGGAAGTCTGGAAACGGTTGATCAGCAACTCAAAATTCTTCTTTCCATGGATGAAAGCATGGGAAGCGATCAAATCATCGAATCAATCGACGAATTCAAGCAAATTGATACTGAACTGGGAGAATATCTTGCTGTCTGGAGAAAAGGTGATGAACGCAGGATGGAAGAACTTTTCATTAAGGATTTTAAAAACTACAAAAAATTATATCAAACCATGATTGTTGACAGGAACAACAAATGGATGACGGATATCACAAATTTTCTCAATGGTTCGCTAAACACGATGATTGTTGTAGGCGCGGCTCACCTTGTCGGTCCGGACGGATTGGTCAATTTACTGCGCAAACGTGGTTACAAAGTGGTTAAAGTACAGAAATAATGAGAAGATTTTTTACCATTATTGTACTTAACAGATATAGTCCTATTTGGTTTTGTCTGAATTATCGCCTTTACCTACAAAGTCTCAGTAGTAGCAAGTTATCAGGATTGATGATTATCATTTGGAATCAGCGTTAGAGTCCTCTATCATATCAACGGCAGTATCCTCTGGCTTTAGCTTCTTTTAATCTTTTGCAATTTCCTAATTTACACGCTTTTTTAAAATCACTGCATCCCAGTTCTTTGTTACCCTGCAATATATAAACAACTCCCCTGTTGTTATAAGTATCGGCATAATTCGATTTCAGACGAATTACCTGCTTATAGTCCTCAATAGCTTTCTGGTAATGACCGAGTTTAGCATAAGCAGTTCCCCTGTTGTTATAGGCTACAACATAATCCGGGTTTAATCGGATGGCTTCACTATTGTCCTCGATGGTCCGCTGATACTGGCCGAGTTCATAGTAAGCAAGCCCCCTTTTGTTATACGTCTCGGCATTATTTTGCTGCAGTTTAATAGCATTGTTCAAATATTCAATTGCCTTTCCCGGGTCTGTATATTGCTTCCCATCCCATAATGTTTTTTCCTTTTCAAGCCACTCTAACTCAGGTTTGTTCTTTTCCGAGCAGGAACAAAGAAATGTTAAAAAAAGGAAGATGGAAATGATAATATTACGCATAAAACCTCCTTCACTTGTTTACATTTAATATTACTAAAATTAAAGTGGAAATGCTGTCAATGATTATCTTCTGAAATTGCGTTTTTTATGTGGTAGGCGTTTTATTTATAAAATTCAGCAAGCAATACCATTTGAAAGTAAGTATATTCATGAAAAATCATGAACGCTCACTTACAGGAAGAAAGATTTGCAGCCCATCTTTATACATTCCATCGTTCTGCAACAAATAATAATTGCTAAAATTATTTCTTCCCGGAAATGTTTTGAATGATGCCCAGAAATCCATCGGCTTTAAGGGATGCTCCGCCGACAAGCGCGCCGTCAATATCTTCCATCGCGATTAATTCGCCGATATTATCTTTGGTTACGCTTCCGCCATAGAGAATGCGAACATCATCGGCCACGTTGCCATAAATGTCCTTAAGAATGCCGCGGATGAAGGCGTGCACTTCCTGTGCCTGCGCGGATGTGGCTACTTTTCCCGTTCCTATCGCCCAGACTGGTTCATAAGCGATGACAATATTTTCAATTTTTTCCACGCCATTTAATCCCCGTTTCACCTGTCTGCCGACGACATCCTGCGTAATTCCTTTTTCCCGTTCTTCATCTGTTTCTCCCACGCACATAATGGGAGTTAATCCGGTTGTCAGCGCCTTTTTGACTTTGAAATTAACATCATTATCCTGTTCGTGAAAATATTTCCGGCGTTCGGAATGACCGATAATCACGTAGGAGCAGCCAATGTCCTTGAGCATGCCCGGCGATATTTCTCACGTGAAAGCTCCCTTGTCTTCATAATACATGTTTTGCGCGGCCAGAAATACGTTCGAGCCTTTAATGACTTCGCCAACATTAGAAAGGGAAGTAAAAGGCGGAGCTAAAATAATTACTCCACCTTTAAAATCGGACGCTCCATCTTTTATAGCTTTTGCCAAGGCGATCGATTCGGCAATGGTGTTGTGCATTTTCCAGTTGCCGGCAACAATAAATTTTTTCATTTTTCATTTCCTCATTTTTCCAATGCTGCGATTCCGGGCAGAGTTTTTCCTTCCAGTAATTCCAGAAAAGCTCCACCGCCGGTGGAGATATAAGACATCTTCGCGCTAAGGCCCGCCTTTTTAATTGCCGTATCCGTATCGCCGCCGCCGATAATGGAGAGCGCTCCGGAATTTGCCACGGTATTGGCCAGCGCGAAAGTTCCTTTGCTGAAGGGAGCAAGCTCGAACACTCCCATGGGGCCGTTCCAGATAATTGTTTTTACTCCGTGCAGAGCCTCACTAAACAAAGAAATTGTGGCCGGGCCGATATCCAAACCCATCATGTCCTTGGGGATTTCTTTTACACTGCAGACTTTTACTTGGGCTTCCGCCGTGGCGCTTTGCGCAATAACTGCGTCTAGCGGCAATAGAAACTGCACGTTTTTATTTTTGGCTTTATCCACGATCTTTCGCGCCGTATCCAGCATATCTTCTTCGCAAAGTGATTTGCCGGTTTCATAACCCGCCGCCCGCAAAAAGGTAAAGGCCATACCGCCGCCGACAATTATTTTATCCACCTTTTCAATAAGATTATCAAGAAGGCCGATTTTATCGGAGACCTTTGCTCCGCCGATAATTGCTGCCAGCGGCTTTGCCGGATTGATAATGGCTTTTTTAAAATATTCGACTTCGTTCTTTAGAAGAAATCCGGCAGCACAGGTTTGGACAAATCCGGTGATGGCCGAATTGGAAGCCGCCGCCCGGTGCGATACGGCGAAAGCATCATCAATGTAAATGTCACAAAGAGCGGCCAGTTGTTTGGCGAACTCCGCGTCGTTTTTATCTTCGCCCGGATAAAACCGGAGATTCTCCAAGAGAATGATATCTCATTCTTTCATCTTGCCTACCGCCTGTTCCACCGCAGGGCCAACACAATCATTTAAAAAAATAACTTCTTTTTGCAGCAGTTCCGACAGTACTTTAACCACCGGCTTGAGCGACATTTCTGCAACTCTTTTACCTTTCGGCATGCCCAAGTGGGAGGCGATGATTAATTTACCCCCCCGCTCCAGCGCGTAATTTATCGTCGGGATGCTTGCCCGCACGCGCTTATCACTCGTAACATTTCCATCTTTATCCATCGGGACATTAAAATCCACCCGCAGAAAAACTTTTTCCCCTTTCATTTCTATTTGATCAATGTACTTCATGCTTGTTCCTTGCTTGTTCTATTTCATTATAAAAGAGAGCAGTTCCAGCATTCTGTTGGAAAAGCCCCATTCATTGTCATACCAGGAGAGAATTTTTACCATATTGCCGCCGAGGACGGTAGTGTTGGGCATATCTACTATAGAGGAGTGTTTGTTGCCGTTAAAATCGATGGAAACCAGTTCCTCTTCCGAACACATCAGGATGCCTTTCATTGCTCCTTTTGCGTATTCCCGAAATTTATCGTTGATTTCATTTTTGTTTGTTTGTTTTGAGAGCGTCGCCACAAAATCAACTAAAGAAACATTCGGTGTCGGCACGCGGATGGCCAGCCAATCGAGTTTTCCTTTCATTTCCGGGATAACTTCCGCAATAGCTCTGGCCGCGCCGGTGGTTGTGGGTATCATGGAAAGAGCGGCCGCGCGGGCTCTTCTTAAATCCTTATGCGGTTCATCCAGAACAACCTGATCGTTGGTGTAGGAATGAATTGTTGTCATCAGTCCGTATTCAATTCCGAATTCCTGATGCAATATTTTGACAATCGGCGCGAGGCAATTTGTGGTGCATGATCCCATGGAAATAATATTATGTTTTGTCTTGTCGTATTCTTCCTGATTGACGCCGAGGACAAATGTGATATCGGGATTTTTAGCCGGAGCGGAAATGACAACTTTTTTTGCCCCCGCCTCGATATGTTTTCCGGCGCCGGTCTTATCCGTGAATCTGCCGGTGCTTTCCAGAACAACATCAACGCCCAAGTCTTTCCATGGCAGGGATTCCGGTTCCCGGATAGAGAATGTCTTAATTTCTTTGCCGTCAACAATTATTGAATTGTTTCCGACCTTGATTTCGGCATCCAGCGTTCCGTGAGTTGAATCATATTTAAGCAGATGAGCAAGCGTTTTTGCATCGGCGAGATCATTTACCGCGACGAATTCCACATCTTTGTTTTTGTATCCGGCCCGAAATACTAGACGGCCGATTCTTCCAAAACCGTTAATTGCAATTTTTACTGGCATATCAACCTCCTTGATTAGCAAGATTACTAATTAAAAGAAAAGGTGTTTTTTGTCAATCTGTTTCGCCGGATGCCGGATTGATTTTTGGGCGGCATCAGTTAATTTTTCGTAAAGAAAAGAAAATTGGCGGATTTATCAAGAGGCTTTGTTATTATTTTCTGTGTGATAAATAAATCGTTGGTCGAGAAGTTCGGGGCGCCTTTTTATTTCCACCT